>Ga0334894_1000102_pt1 | contig 125321 bp, 127 predicted proteins | sample GraSluR3_MG_6_FD_207225 | JGI IMG/M metagenome (GOLD analysis project Ga0334894, IMG submission 207225) | Sludge microbial communities from methane-producing bioreactor in Wageningen University, Netherlands - Granular Sludge_12_05 R3 | ecosystem: Engineered > Bioreactor > Anaerobic >...
AAGAATGATTTGTTCTAACATCTATCCGATTCGTATTGGGGATCGCATACCTGTTAAACTAAAAATTGAATCGATTAGTTTATTTGATTTAGAAAAAAATGGTAAAAATATTTTTATAAATTAGGAGTACCACATGATAAAAAATATATTTATTATTGGTATCGATGGAGCAGGTAATGCTCCTTTAGATCCATTAATTTGTCCCAATATACATAGGATATCTAAAAAAGGGATTGTTGCTAACAATGTTAGAACTATATTCCCATCTATTTCTGCTCAAGCTTGGGGGAGTATGTTTCTTTCAGTTATGCCAAAACAACATAGATTTACAAATGAATATGTGAAAAAATATGCGAACCTAGGTGCTGATTTTCCTTCCTTATTTAATGTAATTAATAAAAATTATCCTAATTTTTCTTTAGCAAGTTTTTGTAGTTGGAATGGAGTTAACACTGGTATTATAGAAAATCTTAGGGATTGTCTTAAACAAACGAATGAAGAAAATAAATTAGTAAATGATGCTGCAAATTATATTAAAAATTGTGATGATGGATTATTTTTTCTTCATTTAGATGAAGTTGACCATGCCGGTCATAAATTTGGATATTTTGAACCAGATTATATCAAGCATTTGATTCATGCTGATGAAAATGTAGGATTAATTTTGGATTCAATTGAGGATGCTGATAAATTCGAAGATAGTCTTATCATAATTGTATCTGATCATGGAGGAGGTGGTGCTAACAAGTTTGCACATGGATCAAACCTACCTAAAGATATGGAAATATTTATTATTGCATCAGGTGGAAATTTACCTAAAGGGAAAATAATCAATAATTGTGCTTCTATTCTAGATATTACCCCATTTATTTTAAATGAATTAAATATAGATATCCCAAAATATATGTTAGGTAATCCGAATTTCTTTTTAAATGGAGATTTCTGATGGAGATTAAAATATTAGGATCTGGGGCTGGGGATGGTATACCTGCACCATTTTGCAATTGTAGAATTTGTGAAAATGCGAGAAAAAACAAAGGGAAAGATTTTAGGACTCGATGTTGTATTGTTGTTAATAAAAATATAATGATTGATTTTTCTCAGGATATATTTTATCAAAATTATATTAATAATATCAGATTATTTGAATTGAAAGGGGTTTTTATATCACATTCTCATTTTGACCATTTAGCTCCCGAAGAATTATGTTTAAGATATAGTTGGTATTGTAATATGCCTGAAAATAATCCTTTAAAAATCTATTGTAATAATAAAAGTAAAGATTTATTGGTTAATTTTTCAAAATTTGATAATGGAAACTTTCCTAACTTCTTAAACATAAATATTTTAGAATACTTTAAAAAAGTTGAAATTGAAGGTTTAACTATTACGCCCTTGCCATCTAATCATGTTCAAGATGAAAATGGATTTCTATTTTTTATTGAAAGTAAAACAAAATCTTTTTTGTATTGTACAGACTCGGCCTTTCCTCCAAGGGAAACAATTGAGTATTTAAAGGATAAATATTTAGATTTAATTCTTTTTGATAGTACATATGGAGGTTCTCGTTATAGTGGAAAAACTCATATGGGGTTTGGTGCAAACCGCAATCTTAAAGACATATTAGTAGATTATAAGGTTATTGACATTAGGACACGTCTAATTACATTTCATTTTTCTCATCATTGTAATTCAACACATTCTGAGCTTTTAGATATAGCTAAGGAGTATGGTTTTGAAGTGGGATATGATTCAATGGAAATTCGACTATAAAGGATATAAAATGTTTAAAACAAGTATTAAACACAATAAAATAACACTAGAAGATAATGGCTCACCAATTTTTGAAGGATTAACACCAAGTTTAGTTGATGAAAATCTTTCAGTAATAAGAACTAAATTTACAAATGACAATAATTTATTTAATTTTCCTTTTGAAGGCGAAAACGAGGTTGAGGGAAGCTTGAGTTTTTTAGATTATGAGGATGGTATTATTTGTAATTTAAATCTCAAAATTCAACACCAGGTATCATATACCTTTAAAGCTTTTAGTGAAAAAGGTATAAAAATAAATATTGATAATATAAATAAAGATTTAGATATCTTAACTTTTTATAGAGTAAATTTATGGTGGACTGAACCAAAACATGTTCAGAATGTGCATGAGATACCAGAAAATTCTCAAGTGATAATTTTTAAAAAGGGTAAATATTATTATCAATTATTTTTATTGGCGAGTGATGGTTTTAGGTCTCAAATTAAGGGTGTTCCTGATGGTTGTGCGATTGATGTTTGCAGCAATACTATCGGAGTTGGTTTATGTAATACATCTTTATTTTGTTTAGTAAAAGATGAGAACCCTTTTAATTTAGGGGCAAAACTAATACAAGTGCTAAAAAAAGGCTTTAATAATAAAATTAAAACAAAAGAAGAAAAAGGTTATCCTAATATTTTTAATTATCTAGGTTGGTGTTCTTGGAATGCTTTTTATGAAAAGATTAATCACCAAGGTGTTGTCGAGAAGGCTCAAGAGTTTAAAAGTAAAAATGTTCCAGTAAAATGGTTTTTATTAGATCATGGATGGTCAGAATCAAATGGTGAAAAACTCGTTTCATTTAATGAAGATTTTAAGAAATTTCCGCAAGGCTTTATTGGTTTGAAATCAATATTAAAATCCATGGATATAGATTGGCTAGGTGTTTGGCAGGGATTTAATGGCCATTGGGGTACCTTAGAGCCTGATACCCCTTTAACTCTTAAAATGACAAAAAATCTAATGAAAACTAATGCTGGACAAATAATTCCGATTCCTGAACATTCAAAAATATTTCATTTTTGGAATACTTGGCATAATTATTTAGCTTCTCAAGGAATAGATTTTGTTAAAATAGATATACAAAGCTCTTTAACTACTTTGGTAAAAGGTTTGATGTATCCGGAATTTGCCGCAAGAGAGGCTCATTTGGGACTAGAGGCCTCCATCGCTATTAATTTTAATAGTGTGTGCATAAATAGTATGGGAATGTCTACGGAATCAATATTAAGTAGACCTTTGACAAGTGTATCCCGAAATAGTAATGATTTCTTTCCAAATAAGAAAAATAATTTTTTAAAACATGCTTTTGTTAATGCTTATAATTCAATTTATCATTCGGCCTTTTATTACTGTGATTGGGATATGTGGTGGACAAAACATGAGTATGCTTTAGATAATGCAATTTTGAGAGCTATAAGTGGGGGGCCATTATATATTAGCGACGTAGTTGGAGAAACAATCCAAAAACAGATATCTCCATTAATATTATCAGATGGTTTTGTACTACGATGTGATTTTTCAGGGAGTGTTACTGAAGATGAATTATTAGAAAGCCCTAAGCTTGACGAAAATGCTTTTAAAATTTGGAATATGAATAAGTCTGCTGGTTATATTGGATTGTTTAATTTGTCACAGGACCGATTTGATGTAAAGGCGAAATTTTCTACTAAAGATATTCCTTATTTAGAAATAACACCTATATATCTTCTTCATGAATCAATTGGGAATAGTTTTAAAGTTATTACACAAAATGAAATTATACAGGAAGAAATAAATCCTAAACATCCAAAATTATATTCAATTGTGCCTATAAAAGATGATTTTGCTTGCATTGGGTTAGTAAATAAATATATATCTACAGCTGCAATTGAAGAGGTTATCCAAATTTCAAATGGCAAATTAATTATATTGAAAGAGGGTGGAGTTTTTTCTTATTTTTGTAATAAAAAACACTCTCTAAGTGTAGATGGTATTATTCAAAAAATTGATCTTAATAATAAGATTCATCAAATAAATATTAATAGTTTAGAAAAATCTGTAATAGAATTAAAATATATATAGGAGATAAACCATATGATAAGTCAAGCTAAAGAAAAGGTTATGGCGCAAATATTTAAACTAACATGGCTTGCTTATTTTGCTGCGTATATTGGACGTTTAAACTTTACATCAATTATGGGGGACTTGATAAAAAATAATTACTTAACCTTCTCAGAAACGGGCGTTATTTCAATGCTATATTTTATTACATATGGATTTGGACAAGTTATTAATGGAATATTGGGCGATAAATTAAACCCTAAATATATGGTTTTAGGAGGATTGTTACTTTCTGGAATATCGAACTTTTTAATGCCATTTTTTTCTTCATTAAGTGGACTAATAGTAATTTGGGGATTAAATGGATATTTTCAATCAATGATTTGGCCTCCAATAATTAGGATTTACTCGGAATATTTTAGTATGAAACATAAAAATAATGCAAGTGTAGATATTGTATCTAGTATGGTGTTGGGCTCATTTATTGCGTACTGTATTGCAGCTATATCCTTAAAATTCTTAAACTGGAAATGGGTATTTTATTTTTCATTTATAATTATGAGTTTAGTTTCATTGATATGGTTTTTTTATTTTGATAAGTTAACATTGAATTTAGATAGTATATATGAAAAGAATAATTCTAAAAGCAATTCAAATAAAGAATTAAAACGATTTATTATTAACTCAGGTTTATTAAGTTTATTGATTCCAGTAACAGTTCACGGATTTATTAAAGATGGAATTGTTTCTTGGATACCTACATATATTGCTGAAAGATTTTATGTTTCTTCCTCCTTTTCTATAGTTGTTACTATGATGATTCCTCTATTAAATTTATCTGGAGCCTATATGGCTAAATATATAAATAAAAAGAATCCTAATAAAGAAGTAAAATCCTCAGGATATTTCTTTTTTTTATCAACAGTTTCATTAATATTGTTGATGACGGTAGGTTTAAATAGCATTTATTTTACTGGATTTTTATTTGCAATAATAACGGCTTCGATGCTAGCAATAAACACTCTGTTAGTTAATATTCTACCTTCTCATTTTGCGAGCCAACATAGAGTAGCTACTGTATCTGGTTTATTTAATGCTATATCTCATTTTGGGTCTGCTATTGCAGCTTTATCAATTGGAATAATTGTTGAATTTTTTGGTTGGCCGATTACTGTATTCAGTTGGGTGTTGGTTGCATTGCTCTCATTTGTATTGTGCATAATAAAGAGAGAGTTGGACTATAGTAAGCCAAATGGTAGGTGATTTAAGATATAACTGTTATAAAAAAATAATGTGAAGTTTTATTTAGCGGGAGGTTTTAATTATACGAAATGTGAACTGATTTTTATAATGGTAATAAACTACCCCTTTTTCTTTTAAAGAAATAACATAGGGGTATTTTTTATTTGTATATAGATGCCAAGCAATTAGGTAATATTAATTCTTCAAATAATTTATCAATTCAATATTGGTGCTTAATAGGATTTTTAAGACCAGATTTTGTGAATCTAGATATCTAATACTAGTCAATACTAAATAAATTTTTTTAATTAATTGTGTTTGTTGTTGAGAATGCTTGTTTAGAAAAAGATAAAAATTCTAGAGTTGCTTGTGAAGTGCTAGCAACTGCGAATCACATAATTGTGGCAGGGGAGATAACCTGCAAAGAAAGAATTAATATAAAACAAACTGTAAAAGAAGTTTTATTAAATGTTGGCTATAATCCCAATGATTATAAAATATCAGTATATGTTCATAATCAAAGTTTGGACATTTCTGATGGCGTTGATTTGGCTTTAGAAGTTAGAAAAATTGCATCAAAGAAAGAAAAAGAATTAGGTGCTGGAGATCAAGGGACTGTATTTGGCTATGCTACAAATGAAACAAAAGAATTTTTACCTTTACCTTTAGTTAAAGCACACTCAATTTGTAAAAAATTAGATGAATGTATGAAGGATTTATCAATTTTTGGAATTGGGCCTGATGGAAAAGCTCAAGTTAGTATTGAGTATGAGGGGGATATTCCTATAAGGGTTGCTACAATAGTAGTATCTGTTCAACACATTGAAGAGATATATGTTAATGAATTGAAAAAAGAAATACTTGAAAAAGTTATAAATCCAGTTTTTGAAGATTTTCCAATTGATATTAATACAAATATTTTAATAAATCCTTCAGGGAAATTTGTGTTAGGAGGTCCTGCAGCAGATACAGGACTAACTGGTAGAAAAATAATAGTTGATACCTATGGTGGATTAGCAGCTCATGGTGGAGGTGCTTTTTCAGGGAAAGATCCAACCAAGGTTGATAGGTCAGCAGCTTATATGGCAAGAGCTATTTCAAAGAATATTGTAAAATGTGGATTTGCAAGTAAATGTCAAACTTCCATTTCTTATGCAATTGGTAAAGCTTATCCAGTAGCTTTGGAAATAAAAACATTTGGAACTTCTTGTATATCTGAAGCTATTTTAGAAGCCATAGTTTTAAACACTTTTGATTTAAGACCTTCCGCAATCATTAATGATTTAGACCTAGGTTAGGTGCCAGGTAGGAAACCTGGCACCTTTACCTGGCTCCTATGGCAGCATAATTTGTTAAACTGCTGAAAAAAGTGTTGCTAACAGTATAGGGGCTCGAAAGCTGCATAAATATGCAGGAATCGAGGGGTTTTGGGATATTGGACTGGTTGAGTTGAAGCGGGATGAAAGAGAGCACGGAAGACGTTAGCCACAGCGAGATTCAGGCGCAGAGCTGAAATAGGTTGTTGGGAACTTATGAACATAGGGCGGGAGTGATGAGTTCTGCCTATCTATTGTGATGAATTGAAGTGAGAACGTATGGGAACTGAAGCTTTGAAATCTGAAGAGTTGAAAGACCATAGTAGAAAAGGAGTTTCTCCGGTCTATTTATGTGTAAAGCGAACCCTTGATTTTATCTGCTCTCTATTAGCTTTGATTGTCCTATCACCATTATTCCTGATTCTTATCATTGCTATTAAGCTCGATTCCAAAGGACCTGTCCTCTTCAAGCAGAAACGTGTTGGTATCCATAAGACGCATTTCTGCTAGCGGTATGATGTTCTTGAGGTGACACAGTAACAACTTTATTAGGTTGCACAGTAACCAGTCGTTTAGGTCTCACGGTAAGCAAGTTTTTAGATGACGCGGTAAGCACTCTTTTAGATGAGACGGTAACGACTTTTTGAAGTTGGAAAAGCCATCAGCGGTAACTCAAGGTAAAGTGGAATTAACCAAATTCAACTTTCCAGGAGGCCGCCAATGGCAGTCAGCAAAAGAATCATCATGAAACAGAAGATCCAAGAGCTGAAGGAAATGGGTCTGTCGAAAACAGAAATCATTCGACGATTCATCGAAGACAACGAGACTCCCCCGTCTTGGCCGACTGTGGCCAAATATTATGACATGGACGAGACAGAGTCCAGTCAAGAATCTCCTTTTGCAAAAGAGAGGGCGTTCGACACAGAGCCGTATCGTGCAACCATCATGGAGATTCTGAAAAGGAATTCCCCGGACCTGAAAATAAGCAGCATCTACGACGTGCTGGAAGAGCTATACGTAGATACAAGGATGGTCATCCAACTTCCGGGCAATGAGCAGACGCTGCGCAATTATGTCCGCTGGCTGCGTGGCACCGGTCAGGTGCCGAAGCCTGAGAAAAATGGGCGAATCTATGAGTTTGTGGACGACATTCCTCCTGGCAAGCAACTAATCGTAGATTTCGGTGAGCAGAAGATCGAGGATGGGATAACCATTCATTTCATGTGCATGCTGCTCCGCTTCAGCAAGTTTTTATTTGTGGTGGTGCAAGACCACAAGTTCAATTCCGCAGAAGCGTGCCGCGGCCTCTACCTCTGCTTCAAGCGCATCGGCGGGCGTGTGGAGGTGTTGGTAATCGACCAGGACGCCGTCTTCATCTATGAGGAGAAGTACGGCGAGATCATAGAGACCCAGACATTCTCGGCCTTTCTCAAAGAGCAGAACCTAAGCTTATTTGTTTGCAGGAAAGCAGATCCAGAATCCAAAGGAGGAATCGAAAAGTCTGTACAATTCGTAAAGCAGAACTACTTCAGTGCACGTAAATTGCATACGCTACAGGAAGTTAGGACCGGGATTGCCGCATGGCAGAGCCGCAAGAATGTCCGCATCGAACGGGGTACATATCAAATACCTGTTGAGCAGCTGAAGGTGGAGCAACAGGTCCTTCAACCATTGCTGCCTTCGCTGTATGCAATGGTGGAGAACGATTTCATCATCTATGAAGTGAAGGACATGCCGTATGTCCGCTACAAGGCGAACCGATACCCGGTTCCCAGAACCTATTGCTTCACCTCAGTCAAATACAAGGTCATCAATGATGTAATGCACATCTATGACATCAAAACAGGCGATAAGATCATCCAGCATGAGATAGACAAGCGCAAGGGGATTACGGTAAAGGCCCCGGAACTCAAGAAGGAGCCCTCCGATGCCTGGAAAGCAATTGCAACATCACTGCGGGTCAAGTACTACAGCAAAAGCCTGGACCATTTCATCAACGGGGTATGCAAGGAACATGTCCGGTACCGGTATGATCAATTGAAGGCGATTGAACGGTTCCTGGATAGCAGGAAACCCATCGAAAGGGAATTCTTGGAACAGGTATTTGCAGCCTGTTGCAATCAGTATGCCTACAGCATTGCCGGACTTGAGACCATCTTCACCTTGATGGAGAAAGAAACGCATCCCAGCGATTTGCCACTGGACCCGTTGGGGGCAAAGCCCCTTTCCGGTGTGAAAGTCCAACAACGCGGCCTGGAGTCCTATGCAAAAGCTTTCCAGAAGTTGAGCACTGAACACGAAGGGGGCCAGCGATGATGAGAAACCCCAAAACCCCCTATGTTCAACGATTGCTCATCTCTTTCGGATTGAAACAGGCTTCGGCGTTGCTTCCGGACCTGATCAACGAGGCTGAAAAGGAGAATCTCACGCCTCGGCAATTCCTTCTTACGGTGCTGGAAGCTGAGCTGAATGCACGAAATGAGAAGAAGAGGAAGCGCAATTACGCCGGCGCCCACTTTCCTCCGCATGTTCGTTCAATTGATGAGTTTGATACATCGGAATTGGATGGGGGCATAACCCCCACCCAGATTCTCCAGCTGAAAGAACTCAATTGGATCGATGCGGCAAGCAACGTCCTTTTCTTCGGACCTCCAGGACTTGGGAAGACCATGCTGGCTCTTGGTTTGGGGCTCGAGGCCATCAATGCCGGATACAGCGTATGTTATGAGAGGATGAGCGACCTTATCGATCTCCTGGACAATGCAAGAAGGCAGCGGCAGGCAGCATTCCGAATCAGGCGGCTCAGGAAGGCCCAGTTGGTCATCATCGACGAAATCGGGTATGTCTCGATCACCAGGGAGCAGGCAAACACCTTCTTCTCATTCGTGAGCGACTTGTATGAACGTTCTTCTCTCATCATAACTTCGAATAAGGACGTAACGGAATGGGCTGAAGTTCTCGGTGATCCTGTACTCACAGCGGCGCTGCTGGACAGATTGTTGCATCATTCAAGATGTTTTTCTCTCAGAGGAGAGTCATATCGTATAAAACACCCGGAATTCAAGGAGGAAAAAAAGCTGGCTGATTTCTGAGTCGGAGCCTTAAAAAGTGCTTACCGTACTGGTGAAAAAAGTCATTACCGTACTACTGAAAACAGTGGTTACCGAATCATCTAAACGAGTCATTACCGGAGAGACTCAAGTAGTCATTACCGAACGACCTAAAAGAGTCATTGACATTAGCACATTTCAACATCCTGAAGTTCAGGACCATGCGAATTGACACCCCCAAGGATATTCCTACCCATCAGCTAAAGAATCCCGGCCAATACATTACTAAAGTTGGCAAGTTCCTTCGAAAGACCAGCTTGGATGAACTTCCCCAGATTTGGAACATCTTTGTTGGTCAGATGTCTGTTATTGGGCCAAGACCAGCACTTTGGAATCAATACGATCTTATAGAAGAACGAGAAAAGTACGGAGCCAATGATGTTCCTGTTGGGCTCACGGGGTGGGCACAGATTAATGGAAGGGACGAACTCCCCATTAGAATAAAAGCAAAGCTCGATGGCGAATACGCCAAACGTATTGGCCCATGCATGGATATTCGTTGTTTCTTCGGTACCATCTTCTCAGTCCTCAAGAGTGACGGGGTGAGAGAAGGAGGGACGGGGAGTGAGTGAGTTGGTATTAGTATGAAACGTATTCTCATCACAGGCGCAAATAGCTACGTAGGAACCAACGTGGAACGTTGGCTCAACAGAGAACCTGAGAAGTATCATGTCGATACCATCGATATGATAGATGGTTCCTGGAGAGAGAAAGATTTCTCTAGCTATGATGTAGTGTTTCATGTGGCTGGGATTGCGCATGTAAATGCCAAGAAGAATATGGAAGCCTTGTACTACAAGGTGAATACTGATTTAACAATTGAAACTGCCCAACATTCCAAGCAGTGTGGTGTGAAGCAGTTCATTTTCATGAGCAGCATAATTGTCTATGGCGAGAGTAAGTCTCTTAAACCTGTTGTAATAACCAGAGAGACAGAACCAAAGCCCAACGGTTTTTATGGTAACAGTAAGCTCCAAGCAGAAATTGGAATCAAGAAGCTGGAAGACAAAGATTTCAAGGTTGTGATACTCCGTCCCCCTATGATTTATGGGCCTGGATCCAAAGGGAATTTCCCAAAGCTTATTGCCTTAGCAAAGAAAACACCAATCTTCCCTGCGTATCACAACCAGAGAAGCATGCTCTATATTGATAACCTCTGTGAGTTTGTTAGATTAATTATTGACAATGAAGAAAGAGGAGTTTTCTGGCCACAGAATAGGGAGTATGTCAGTACAAGTGAATTGGTTCACTTGATTGGAAAAACCCAAGGGAAAAAGATTTGTATTTTAAAGGGTTTTTCATGGTTGATAATTGTCATGAGCTATGTATTAGCATCTACTAATAAAGTGTTTGGTAGTCTGTGTTATGAACAACAGTTAGGTGACTACAAAGCTGATTATCGGCTCTTCACGGTTGAGCATTCTTTTGAGAGGTTTGTTAATTAAGTGGTAGACGTTACTATAGTAGTTTTAACAAAAAATGAAGAGAAAAACATTACTGAGCAATCAAAAGAATTAAATAAAATATCAAAACAAATTGAACGACTAGCACGGCAAGTAAGCAGAAAATTTGAACCCCTTATATCAATTAGTATCGCACAGTTATAATCGACTTTAATATTTTAGTTATATTCCTAACCTATTTGTATATACCTCCTTCGGAAAACACCAGTCAGCATCAATTTTTTCCCATAGTTCAATTTAAGAATATCATAGCTTTAATACATAAGCGAGATAATTATAGCAGTCAGCAACAAGTCTGGTCTAAAGCTAGGACGTATGCATTAAAATCTGCAACAGGGACTATACGAGTGAAATAGGCATGAATGAATTATATGAGGCGGACGCCACGCCATATCCGGAAGAATCCTAAAATAATTCGGGCAACCGGGCTGTCCGGTGACACGCCAAGGCACCCGTCCTTTGGGCGGGTCTAAAGCCGATATTAAAACTTTTTGATTGCATACGGTGGTAGAGGCACCCTTCTTACGTGGCCCCAGGTTTAATCCGCCGCCCCCCCTGCCTCAATTTTGACCCCCACCCCCCTAGCCCAATTATGCACCAAATATGCAGGAATTAGGCCTGTATGCAGTCTGTATGCAGTATTGGTTGGTCTAAAGCCGGTAAATTGGGAGACCGTATGCAATCAATATGCATTGCTATACTATTGTGTGTGTGAGGGCTGAAGGGTGTAATTAAGCTGGTATCTGAGCTATATTAATAGGGTTATATGCTTATACCTAATAGAATTGGGCTTGGTGGCCATAATCTGGCTTGGTTGGCTTTGGGTGTACAATTTGGTGCTGTCACGTAGCGAGAACATGCATAGTACTAGGTATCATGGTGGTATTGGTATGGTTATTGAGTGTGGGAAGGGTATAGGCTGGGTATACCCCCCGATTTGGGTTTGATTCCCTCCCTGTTGGCTTCCTGTTGGTCCTGTTGTCTTGCAATCTTTCCAGTTAATCGCTTGTTTCCTGCATATCAGACTTTTGGGGATATATATTATTACCACTTGACGCAAGATAGAACCTTAAAGCTTCCTTGAAAGTACCCTGTACACTACCCCCATTTTGTTTCACTGTATCAAGATATGTAATTAAATCGCTGTCTGTATTCCTGGTTAAATTTATACCATAAAAGACTTTATTCTCTTTATCCCATTGCTTCCTTGCTTCACTTAACATATGATACCTCTTAAAAATATTTTAAAACTTTTTTTCCTAGCTAAATCATTATACCATAAGTAAGTTTAACTTACAACATGCCAAACATCAAAAAAAAGTGTAAAAAAGTAATTGACAATAAGTTTAACTTATGGGCATACTAGGGTCACAAGATAAGTTTAACTTATTCAATCACTAACCAAACAGGAGGTACTCAATAAACCTAACAGGGGAGCTAAACCCCAAACAAGTATCCACTAACCTTTCGGGGTTAACAGGTACAGACTAGAAACCTTTCGGGGTAGCTGGAAAGTAAGTGGATATAAGAAGAGAGCCAACGGTATCAGAGACACTGGTACAGAGTTGTAAAATATGGGTTTTTTGACAAAATGCGTGAGTTGTTAACACGTTTGCCCGGCGAACAGGCCAGTACTGTACGCAAGTAGAACTGAAAGGGAAGTATCCGCAAAGCTTTGGGACTAACCGCTGTAAACCTTAAAAATAGCACGATTTAGCTGGGTTTCGGGGAACGACAAAGCAGGTACTATCCGATAGCGAACCACCATGCCCGAAATGGGAAGTGTGGGAGGACTGAAACTGTAGGCATACAGTGGAAACTCGGCGGTCAAAAAACTGTCAATAGCTGAATAATTCAAACGTTGCATTATTCCCTGTACTGCAGGTAATAACGGAACGCTTGAGCGTGCCATAAAACCAAACATGGGCACAAAATATGCCCTAGGAGTGAATCATGAACGCAACCACCACCACCAAGACCGCAGAAGCTATCGCAGAAGTCAAGAAAACCGCTCAGAACATCGGGAAAATCGACCAAGTTGCAAAGGCAGAAAGTGGGGATTTTGCCGCACAATTGCAACAGGCAAGCGATGCTTTGGCCCTTGCCTTGACATGGAGAATCGGCCTTGAAACCCACGTGGCAGTCCTGAAAGACGGAACTGTACGCAAGTACATCAAAGTGACCAAAGGCATGCCCAGGGACCTTGATGTCATCCTTGTAGAGGGCAAGGGGCATACCATCAAAGTCAAGACCTACAGCCGTGATGCACGCTATGAGGCCACCGAAAAGAAGGGTATCACCGCACAAGAGGCAGAATACAACGCCGCTATGGATTCATGGCAGAAAAAGTGTGACAAAGAATCACGTGACCGCCTTGATAAGGTCCTCTCTGATGCCAACACTTGGGACTCATTGTGGGGATACGTGGCTCTTATCGAACGCAACAATGAGATTGCAAAGTCAGAGAAATATTTCGGCTAAGCCCTATCGATCCACCCTGTACAGGTGTCAAGGAGAGGTTCAATTCCTCTCACAGGGTTTATACCCCTCACAGGTTAAGTGTGGGCATTTTTATATCCAAGGAGTAAAAAAATGGATAAGGATTATTTTTTGATGTTCGGGTTCAGCTTGGAAGAGGCTGAGGAGAGAGCAGGGTACTCGTACGTGGCTGATATGAGTGAGGAGAGTTTCGAGGAGAGGTATCTCAGAGGCATGATGGAAGTGGCAAAAGCCAGAAAAGGAGGCTCAAAATGAGCATTTGGCACATGGAAAACAACTGTTTCTTGGAGCAGTTTGAGTCGGTGGAATTGGCTGTTGAGATGGGTGTTTCGGCAGATTCCCTGTACTACGTGGCAGGTGATGAATCGGGATTCGAAGTGTCCAGCGTCCAGTCATGGACCGTACAGCTCATCTAAGGAGGCATACAATGAGAACGGCTGATATTTTCTTGGTTGATGGGAAGTATACCGACAGGTATAAATTGGTCCAGATTGATGCAACGCATTTCTACCAGAAGCTTGTAAATCTGGATGGTTCTGACGACAGACCCGACACGAAGGGTATGGTCCAGCACGTGGCACAGATAGGCAACAACAAGCCTTTCTATGAAGCGGTGTGGGAGTGGCTTCAGGGCAAGCGTGACCTGCAGAACGTAGGTTTTGAGGTGGCATGATGGGAGAGAATCAAACAAAGATTTGGGAGCAGCTCTGCACGCTCACAGGCGAAGAAGTGGCACGACTGTTTACCGATTATCACGGCATGCAGTTGTTGGATGGAGGCTTTGAACTGCACATGCATTTCGAAGGGTATATGGGGTACGAAAAATGAGTTTATACGAAAAAGAGACAATTATGGTCAAGCTGGAAATGCATGTGCTCGCCCGAAAAGGAGATTGGGTACTGGCACAATACTTCACCGATCCAACCATAGCAGAGACCTTCCTTTACAACACGAAGGAAGATAAATGCTATGGCGGATATCTCGACATCGATGACGATGAGCTGACCGAGGATTGGTACAGGCTCACAGGAGAAACCAGAAATGAAGAATAGTCAGAGTGTTTATGAGATTGTCACGCAGAGGATCATTGACTATATCGAGCAGAACAACGAGCTTCCTTGGAGAAAATCATGGGCAACCGTAGAATCGGCTCAACAGAATTTCAAGAGCAGAAAGCCTTATCAAGGGATTAATGCAGTTCTCACAGGAATGAGCGGATTCTCAAGCCCTCTCTGGATGACTTTCAAACAGGCAAAAGAGCTTGGTGGTTGCGTCAAGAAAGGCGAGAAGTCAACGCCTGTCATTTTCTGGTCTACCATCGAAAGAAAGGTTAAGGATGATGTAACAGAAGACGATGAAACCACCAAGAAATTTGGTTTTTATCGCCTGTATTCCGTCTTCAATTCGTCTCAGATAGAGGGTATCGAATTCCCTGAAATCATCAAGCCTACGCAGAATTTCAACCCAATCACAGAGGCTGAAGAAGTCATCAGAAACATGCCAAATTGTCCACGCATCAGCAGGGATGGTAATGGAGCATATTATTCCCCTGTTTTCGATACAGTGATGATTCCAGACACGTTTTTCACACCAGAGGAATTGTACTCCGCTTTGTTCCATGAGCTTGTCCATAGCACAGGCCATCCGTCCAGGCTCAACAGGTTCAAGCAGGAAGGCGATGACCACAAATTCGGAAGTCAAACCTACTCAAGGGAAGAGTTGACCGCTGAGATGGGTTCATCATTCATTCTCAACACGCTTGGTATTGCAAACGAGAGCACCGACAAGAATTCGGCAGCATATATCAAGAGTTGGCTCAGAGCACTAAGAAATGACCCTCAGATGATCGTTACTGCAGCAAGCAAGGCAGGAAGAGCTGCCAATTTTATTATGAACAAGGAGGAAGGCCATGTATTGGGAAAATAGTAATGACGTACTGGATATTATTGCATCCGCTGGATCAATTGGCGGCACGAGAATGTAAAAGACGACCGTATTACTACGGTCGCCAAACCAAAAATGATTAGAGGGCCTGTCACTGCCATGATAGGCCTTCACTTATGGAGATTAACACAATGAAATACTTTGCACAACTTACAAGTGTAGAGCAACTAATGATTCTGGAGAGACTTGTAACAATTCTTAAGAAAAATATCGGTGATAATGGATCGGTTCATGAGGCTGTTGAACATGCAATAAACAGCAAGGTTGATGACTTGGAAGATATTGTAGAAATCAGGGTGTGCGATGAATGTGGAAAACTGATGGTTGAAGGCTATTGCATTGCTGGAGGAGAGGAATACTTCTGTTCTGATGAATGCCTTCATAAAAATTACACTCCCGATGAGTGGTTGGCTATTTATGCCGGGCTTGACAATACCGACCCTGCAGAGGTTGAAAGGGCGTCGAAATTGTCACAGACAGAGCTTGATGAGCTGAACGAAGAGAATGACTCACAGAGCTATCACACGGCTTGGGAGGTGTAAGCATGTACGAAGTAAAAAGCGTTAAAACATTCATGGGAACGGAAGGCTACGGTTACAACTGCAACCTGTATCGGGATGGGAAGAAGGTTGCTGAAGTAACTGATACTGCAGATGGTGGATCAGTCAACTTTTATTGGGAAGCCAAGGGAGAAGCTGAGGCGTTCAGACAGTATGCATTGGCCCTTCCCAAAATCGATATGTCGAAGTGGGGAATGGCTGACGTACCACAGGACATCGATACAGCAATAGGTGGTCTGGTGGATGAGTATGAGAACACCAAGCGGCTTAAGAGGCTCTGCTCATCGAATTGGGTGTACAAGTTCAAGAACCATAAGACTGATGAGATCGTGTGCTTCAAGAAGAACCATCCAGAGATCAGAAAAGTCATTGAGACGAAGTACGAAGACCAGATTGTTGAGTGCATCAACGACAGATTCCAAAAGGGGAATTGACCATGAGAATGAGAAGCGAAGTAGTGAAAAAATATGAGAATCTAAAAAAACACCAGCTTATTGATATTTTAGTGAGCATGGCTGTATCCGAGACTACATCAATAAACACGCCATCGGAGATTTACGACAGGCTTATTAAATGCATTCCGCTTGAAACTTTGTTCTACAATGAATATTTCTTCAGCATAACGTTGAATGGAGCACATCAGGTTATTGATGTTCATACCATAACCAAGGGTTTGGTAAATAGGGTATTGGTTCATCCAAGAGAAGTTTTTCGTCCAGTTTTATTGGATAATGCAACGGCTATCGTTGTCGCCCATAACCATCCAAGTGGCAATCTTGAGCCAAGCAGAGAGGACAAGGATATAACTAGTAGACTCAGAGAGGCCGGAGACTTGCTGGGTATCAGAGTTCTTGACCATCTCATCTTTTCCTCAAACGGATATCGCTCGATGCTGGAAAGCAATGAATTCTAACCGATGTTAAAAGCATACCGAATGAGGAATATTGAAATGAATATAGAAAAAACGACCTTTCCTATTTTGCTCAACTGCGAATTGTTGAATGAGCATAAACACTTGTCTTTCATCAAATTACCAACCAATCTAATTGAAGATAGCAAGCAAGCTTTTGCCATCGTAAATAATAAGTCCGGAGAAATCTACTATATCGCCATAAGTTGTGAGGCACTCCATGCAACTTGGAAAGAGCTGACAGGCATCTCGTATAAGACTTATGGTTTGCCTCCTTCTTTGGCAAGAAAAATGCAATTAGAATTGAGGGAAAAATTGCAAAAAGATGGTGTGAGAGAATCTGCCTTGAATCGCCGGGTAAGTCTCATATCTGAGTTTATAGCAGGGTACTTAAAGCCGTATATTGAGTTCATTAACAAGCTAGGCGATTTGTACGTAGAGCATCGGTCGGATGTCTCTGAAATGTGTGATATGTTCCTTAAAAGCGGAGTAATGCCCGATGTGCATATACGAGAGAGCAGATTCGTCAAAGGTACGCTCCCCGATGGCACAGAGCTTCTCTATGACACGCTGACCACCCATATCGAGTACAAGCCTGTCGATGGTGAATGGGAAGTTCTCAGTACCGATTATGAAGACTGAGGATTCATTTCTAACTACAAAGAGAACAAATATATGAGAGACAATACCGAGAAAATTAGCCACTACGAATGGATGGCTTGCTACTTCATCAACGATGATTTGAGCGGATATTCGATTGAAGAAATTGAAGCGATTAAGCGATTCGAGTGCCTATTGAAGGAACACTATGGAGACTCGGTCAGGGTTATGGATTGCTCCGAATGCATCGGATTTGGAACACCTGATTATGGTGGTTCGAAAGGTGATTTGTGTGAGTATTTGGTCGAGTACAAACCGCAGGATCTGCCGTCTGAACGCTGGCAATCTCATAAGGAAGAGGCTTTGAAAAGTCGTTACTGGTAAGGAGTTTGATATGCCGAATTGGATTAAAAGTTTCATAAAACTGAAAGGAGAAAAGGATGAATTGGACAAGCTCCAAACGATGATGATTTTCCAGTACGGTGGAGTAAATCACTCAGCCGTTCAGACGTTCTTCAACAGGCTTGTACCGATGCCAAAAACACTTGATTATGTTGAGGTGTTCAAATGGCGGTACGAGCATTGGGGAACCAATTGTGAGGCACAGGAGCTTTGGTATTTCAGGAGCAGCTGCACGATGCTTGAGTTGTCATTTGAGACTGCCTGGTCAACACCGTTAGAGATTTTCAAGGCCATTCAAAAAGAGTTTCCATCGATCACGTTGGGCGGTTATTACGCTGATGAGAATTACGGGCATAACTGTGGTTTGATTGTTGGCAACAGTCATTGTGCCGAGATCTTAAGATTGGGAGACGAGAGCGATGCTGCAGTTGAATTCTCTGAAAAGGTTTGGGACATGATTGCCGATGAGGTTTATGTTGGTAAGAAGCTTGAGGCGTTTCTGAAAGGATCTGTTCCAACTGTTTTTGTTGAGGTTTGTTTAGTTGACGAAAAATGAGTTATCCACAGGTTATCCACAAGCTGAGTAACAAGTTATATTATCTTTTAAGATATAGGATGCTTATATTATATATTAAAGCTTAATTATATATAATAAAGCTATTGGTCAATAAGCTTATTGGTCAATAAACAAAATTAAGCTTAATAGCCTAAATGCCAATTAAGCATTTTAGGCTAATTAAGCTTTGAATTAAGCTATTTACCAAATAGTCTTTTGATGGGAAATTTCGTGTTCGACAAGTTCGCCGATCAGCTCAACAAAATCTGTATCGCACTTGGTGAGCAGGTATCCGATTTCCATGATTTTTTTGTTGTTGATAACTAATGCGTATTTCGCATCGATTGCATTCTTGTCCTCTCCAGTCATGAGCCAATGTGGGGTTACTCCAAAATAGTCAGACGCAGCGATGAGAAAGTCTCCCCTTGGGATTGTGCCTCTGCTGATTGAGACTGAAACATACGAGGTTGTTACGTTTAAAGCCTTAGCTAAATCCGTTTGAGTCATTCTGTGTATCGCTAGCAAGGCATTGATTCTATCCCAAAACATCATATCGGAATTCCTCCTGATACTGATAGTATACAAGAAAGAAGTTTGAAAAAGTAGATGACAAAATTAAAAAAAATGAAAAAAGTAGTTGACAAATGTAACATTTTACCCACAAATGTTAAGCACCAAGTGAATCGGAACATCCCTTGCAGAATATCCGATCCAGAAGAATGTAAACATTGAACCAGGTTTTAGCGGGTTAGTCTAACACCTGGTTGGAAGAATTAATAAACACTTCCTGCAATGTGGTGTCGCTATTAGGTGGAGTTGGTTAATCTCTGCTGTTATTCATCTTCCGTACTGACATGTTGCCAAATTTTCAAATGGTCCACGCTTTGATGGATGGTTTGTAAGGCAACGTTTCCGGGAATTTGATGGGGGGTTGATTACATTCTCGGGGTATGAGCGTTTCAAACTGCTCTCCAAAAAAACGAACATAAATTACTGCGATGATGGTTATCCGGGTTCGATTCCCGGACATCGCATACCTTCTCTACGGAAGGAAATTTTCTAAAAGCCGCAAGGTTAATGCGGCGAGGAGTGTTTTATGACAGTGCTGGAACGGAGTTTGTTGGAGAGTTTGAATCTGGTTCAACCAGAGGTCGAGAAAATGGCTGGAGAGATTGAGGAGCTGACTGAGAAGCTTGAAAAGGCCACCGCCGACCAGACTTTCTGGTATGAGGCCTACTGCAGACAGCAGGTCAAGATAAAAGAGCTTGAAGCTGGGTTTGAAAATCTCAAGGAACAAAAAAAGGAGCAGGAAGAGGCAACTTCCAACTCCTTCAACAACCTCAAGGAGGTCATCTAATGTTGATCACCAATAAATTTGGATTACCTGAACCTTACTACAGAAGTTGCCTTCGTGACAATCATCCGAGATTTGGTTGGGATTCGTTCTCAGTAACCGAGTTGATGAAGGGTACGAGAGAGATTGTCCTCAACAGACGCTACTACGAAGAGCTTGAAATGGACTGTGTGGATATGATCTGGACAGTCTTCGGTACTGCAGTTCACAGCGTGATGGAAGGCCATGAGAGCGAGAACGAGCTTGCTGAAGAGCGTATCTCGATGGAGGTTCCCTGCGGCGAGTATGGCATTCGAAAGGTATCTGGCGGCTTCGACCTATACAACGGTAACACCAAAATCCTCACCGATTACAAAACCACTGGAGTGTTCTCCTACCAGATGAAGCTTCAAGAGGGCAATGAGAGCGATTGGGCAAAGCAGTTGCGTGTCTATTGGTTGATTCTCCAGAAGGCTGGTTTCCCTGTGAAGGGTGTTCGCAACACTGTGTTTCTCAAGGACTGGTCAAAGACCCAAGCAAGGCGTGACCGTTCCTATCCTCAGAAGCCGATTTTGAACATCGACTATGACTTCGGTCCTGTTTTCCGCAGTGATGTTGCCGCTGACATGATGGCAGACCTGTCCTACAAGATCCAAGAGATTCTGCAGTACAAGGATGCTCTTGAGGAAGAAATTCCAATCTGTACTCCAGACCAACGTTGGGAACGTGATGAGTGCTGGGCAATCATGAAGACTGGCAGAAAGTCAGCAGTCAAACGCCACTTCAGAAAGTTCGATGCAGAACAGCATCTTGCAAGTCTCGGTGCAGGGCATTACATCGAGCATCGGCCGGGTGTTCCTGTGAAGTGCATGGATTATTGCAACTGTGCTGATAAGTGCAGTTTCTACAAAAACTACATGGCTTCCCTTGAAGCTCAAAGAGAGGAGACCATCAATGAGTAGCAATATCTATCAGGCGATGGCCGAGGTTATGAAGGACGTTGAGGCAATCGGCAAGGATCAACAGAACAAGTCGCAAGGCTTCAAATTCCGTGGCATTGACGATGTCTACAATGCTGTCCATCCAATCTTTGCAAAACATGGTGTGTTCACCGTTCCTACCGTTCTCGCTGAGAGGACGGAGGAGAGGCAGACCAGAGGTGGTGGGAATCTCATCTATCGCATCCTTACCATGAAGTACACCTTCTTTGCCTCTGATGGGTCCAGCGTTGAAGCTGTGGTCATTGGCGAGGGAATGGACAGCGGTGACAAGGGGGCGAACAAGGGCATGGCAATCGCTCACAAGTATGCCTTGCTCCAGACGCTCTGCATTCCAACCGAGGACATGGTTGATCCGGATTCAGAAACTCAAGAAACGAGTATCAGGAAATCCACTGGAACACCCTCCAATGCAGTAAGGCAAGATGTACAGCAAAAACAAGAGAAACAACCTAAGCCAGAACCAACAACTCCTCCGTACGAGCCTGGAAAGGCTTTCCTGCCGAAGGTGGAAAGTGCGACTAGGGCGGTTATCACTGATGCGAACCTAATTATTCCTGGGCTGTTTACGGTGAGAAGGGCTTGGAATCATATTCTTGAGATTTGCTCTGGAGATAAGCAGTTTGCCAAAGGCTTGTTCAAGCAATTCGGAGCACCTACTTCAGAGGAGATCACTTACGACATCTACAAAGCTGTGTTCAATGCTATCAAGAGTCCTGTTGGTGAGCCGGAAGGACCAGAGTGTTTCATTGATGACGAGATTCCCTTTGAAGCGAGTGGGGCGATTGCATGAAGCTGATTTTTGTTATTCACGGTGGGGGCTTTCGGGTCCCCGCCGGATATGAGGCTAGATATGAGGCTGTGCTTGCAAAGGCTCTCAAGGGTGATGGGACGATCAAGATCAAGGAGACTGTCGAGCCGAATTATCAGCAGAGAACCATGAGAGAGAATGCTTACTTCCATGTCTTGTGCAAGAGGCTTTCCGAGATGGCTGGAGGAACACCCGAGGATAGTAAGGAGATGGCAAAAGCTAAGGCTGTCTCGCTCGGCTATCCAGTGGATACCGATGAGCATGGCAATCCGGTCGAAGGCGAATATGGTGTAAAGGGTATACCTTCCAGCGAGGCTAACGTTGGGGAGTGTGCATTGTTGATAGAGGCTGTTCATATGATGGCTTCAGAGAATGGCTATTTCTTGGAGGATTAACTATGGCTGATATGTGTTCAATCATGATTACTGGAAGGCTCACTTCTGATAGTGAAATCAAATATGCAGGGCAAACCCCGATACTGAAATTAAGCGTTGCTGTTGGTCGATATGACAAGGGACTGAACACCTCATCGTTCTTTGATGTAGTCCAATTTTCAAGGGTTGCTGAATCGCTGGTCGGAAAGCTCACAAGAGGCAAGCCAGTTGTTGTTCGTGGAGAGATGAGACAGGAGTTCTGGAATGCCAACGATGGCTCGAAGAGAAGTCGTTGGGTGTTGGTTGCTGACTCATTCGGTGTCCAGCCGCTTGGCGGATGTCAGGAAGAAAACCCAAACCGTTTAAATCCATACGATGATGATGCTGAAATTCCTTTCTAATGGTTCTCGTTTGAAGGGTGAGCTTAGGAAAGAAGCAAAGTACTGAGGTTCATGTACATACTGTGTATTCTGAAGATTGGTTCGTGTTAATGCAGGATTAATATTTTCCAAACAGAGAGGTGTTGAAATTGTATCAACCAAAGCAAGTTGTTGCATTCGAGAGGAGAGAAACCTATGTTTTCAATTCCATTGCGGAAGCAGCTGTTGCATATAACGTAAACAAGAAGATTATCCTCGACAGGATCAATGATGGATGCACACTCAAGGATGGTTATACCACTCTTGATTGGTATTCTGGAGAAAGTGATACACTCAGTGAGTTTCGAGAAATGAGGCGGTATATCCCAGAAGTCCCTACTGGTTTGTATAGCACCAATGCCTCTGGATGCTGAACAGGAAGGCCTGCTGCCTTAGCCGTTTTCAAAATACTCATTACCATTCTAGTTTGCGACTACTTTATCAGTAAAAGCATCATATTACGTGATTGGTTTGCTCTCTGGTAGTGTATTATTGAAGATAATACTCGGCTAAGGGAGCGAGGCCATGCAGCAAGAAAACAACCCATTACCAAACACATTTGCATCTCCGATGTCCAGAAAGTGGATGCTGGCAGAACAGACTGCTGAAAGGCTTGAGAAAGAAGACGGGCTTGATCGAATCATTCTTGAAAAAGACGATGATTATACTTTTCTGACTCTGGATGAGTGTTTCAAGATGTTCTCTGAACATGATGGTCAGAAAGTTGAGAAAGAGCATATCGAGGAAGCTTTTTATCATTCAACGGACGGACTCCCTATCGATATGTTTTTTGATTACATATTGAGTGTGAAGTTGGATAGTGCGGAGTACTTCATCAGAGCATTGACGATGGTCAAGGGTAAATACTTCTATATGATGGATGTCGAGGATCAAATGGATAATGAAATCTTCAACATGCTTCAGAATAGGCTGGGTTCATGCTCAGATATGCTGTTTCTTACGTGCTACTTGAAGGAGCATGAGGCAAAGTTTGCACGACCCTTTATTATTGAGTAATTCCCTCTAAAAATATGATGCTTTTAGGACGCTTGGTCATACATGCGTCAGGAGTTAACCTGGTATGGTTGCTGTGAGTTTTTTACGTAGAATATGGGAATTTTGCTGATGCTTTTCGGTGCCTGAAGGATGCCGTACAGTACCGTTATAGCCATGTGAGCAATCTATAATATAATAGGTAGAGGCTGAGAATTGACTTGTAAAGTGTAGACCTTCCAGCTTTTCAAAGTCGGTAGACCTCCGGGGGGGCTCCATATTCAAGGGGATTGTTGATGGCAACCAATCCCCAAGGATATGGGCAAACTGGGTATGTACTCAACTTGCTTTTGGCGGTAGTGCTTGGTCCCTTGCCTCCTCAAAGAGCATGTATCCCGGTTGATAGTTCATCTTCACATAATCAAGACGCCCGTCACGATTCTTTTGGATAAGCAGAAATGTTTCCTTGTCTGTACTTCTGTCTACTGTCGCATTTTGAATGTGGTAAACCATGATGGCAACATCGGCATCCCGTTCAATCTGCGTTGAATCAGAGAAATCGCTGAGTTGGGGTTGCTTGCCTTCTGCATCCCGCCGAAGCTGTGCTGCTGCAATTACAGGGACATCGAGTTCTCTTGCCAACTGCTTCAGACGCTTGGAAATTTCTGAGACCTGTTCATTCTTTGCCCGAGTCTGATCACCGTAGGTAATCAGCTGGATGTAGTCGATGAAGATTGCTTTGATCTTGTAGTACTTGTAGGCATCATGTGCTACCTGAATGAGCCTTCTCAACGAGATGTTGGGTTCATCATGGATGATCACGTAATCTCGCTGATACAATTCGTTGCTGGCTTGGACTACTTTCGCAGTATCGTTCTCCGTCAGGGTGCCATTGTAAAAATTCATGCTGTTGATTTTTTCTTGCTTGATGATCATTCGGTCTGCATATTCCCTCCTGCTGGACTCAGCAGAGAAAATGAGGCAGGGGACCTTAGAGTTTATTGCAATGTTCATCAGCAAGGTACTTTTACCCTGTGATGGTCTAGCCCCGATGTAATACAATCGACCCTTCTGTAACCCCCCAAAGGCGGTATCAAGCCTCCTGAACCCTGTCGTCAACCCGGGAAGGGATTTGCTTGATACCCGTTCCTCCAGTGCTTTGATGCTCTCATCGATGCATTGGGAAAGCGGATAGGGTTTGAAGATTTGTTGGATTCTTGCCTGTTCGGTTCCCGAGACAAACATATCCATCAACCTATCAGCAGGAAGCTCACTTGCGAGTATCTGCTCGCAAGTTTTCTTGATGGTCCTGATTCTGGATGCATCGATTATCTGCTTCTGATAATATTCCCAGGTAGACGGTATTACCTTGATATCCTTGAAGGGAAGAATGGTCCCGAGTGGCAAGCCGGATTTCCTCGACACCGTCTGTTCATCGATTATGCTTCCCTCATCCATCAACGATAGCATTGATGAAAAAATCTGTTGCTCTTGCGTTGAGAGAAAATCGGATGGAGTCAGCACTGTCCTGCCTGCAATGGAAGGGTCCCAGAAAATCTGGCCGATAAAGTATTTCTCGATGCTCATCCAAGCCTCCTCAGATTTTCATACGGATCATATGACTGAGATGGTTTATCAGCTTTCACGGTTGAGTTTTTTTCCCAGGTTCGGATTGCAGCTTTCCAACTTTTCATTGGATTCTTCCCAATCTTCCAACCATTGGCCTCGTAGTAGTCATGAAAATGGATTGGGTCGATTTCATTCTCTCGTTCAATGCAATATGCTTCAATTTCTTCGATGGATGGTTCTGTGAATTTTCTTGGTTGTTTTCTCTTCCTATAATTATCATTTATTCTATTTATTTCTATTCTATTTATAGTAGACGTTTTGTTATTCAATTGCTTATCAATTGCATGGCAATTGTCAGGATCATTTTCTATTTCAAATGTATCTAAATCATTTTCCTGCTTGCTTATACAAAAATCTTGATTATGTCTTCTACTGCCAGCCTTGCTTCTCTCAACAGAGACATCAATAATATGATCTATGTGAGATAGGATCCTGTTGGACCAGAAGTCTGTCCCATCTGACTCGAATAGGTGGTATATCTCAATACAGTCGGACAGGAAGTTCCTCACAGCTCTCACATCTTCACCAATCGAAATCGAGATTACCTTATAGTTGAGCTCAGATCTTCCATTAGACGTGAATAGGTATTCGGCGATTTCCCAGAAAAGACCATATCCCCGAGCACCGTATTTCTCTCTCATTCTCAAAATTTTTGCATCCCTAGAGGCACTTTCGTCGTGACGGATGTATCGTTTAGTTATTTTTTTCCCCATAGTGATTTCTCCTCTTATGCGTTCTGCAGTGCAGCAAATAGTTGTGAATTGAATGAACCTATTCCCAATTGTTGGTTGCGGTGTTTATCAACCAAGACTTTAAGTATGATTGCAAGCAAAGGCCTCATATCATATCGAGTACGAGAATCCACTTCCCCGAATTTTCTTGAAAGGAAAAAGTCGACGATTTCTGTGGAAGTAGGATCATGGGGATTCACAATCGCTGATGGTTGTGAGTGGATACCCCGTTCATTGGACCAGTTAGTTGTTCTCATGCTTTCTTGAACTCCTTAGGCGTTTTGCGATTTTTTGTTTCTCTTCATCGGTCAAGTTTGTTCGTTTCTGGTATGGATTCCTTCCCAGCCTGAAGGGATAGAGGGTACAGCTCTTCGCTGGACAATACCTGACATCCTTCTTCGATTCGCAGCAGCACCAGAGGCAGTGCTGCCGAATGCTATTCAAGGGTGTAATCTTCTTCTTCTTTGTCTCAGATGCAATATTTTGCTGGATAATTTGAGTAACTTGACTCACACTTTACCTCCATTGAAGATGACCGATGCTTCCCTTGTGGTTTCATAGCGTTGGGGACAACCATCGCGAAGATGCACGGCAAGCGTAATTTTTCCGTGATCCGGAGCCTGTTCGAACATTGATACCAATTGATCGTAAAGTTCGGAAAGACATGAAAGTGGGATTTTATCGCGCTTCATACCGAGCCTCCGAGTTTGGTGTTATCAAGCTGGTCGAGTATGGATGCTGAGATCAGGACCCTATTCCCTAGCTTTCTGTACGGTACGATGCCCTGTTTCATATACCGGTGGAGCGTAGTCCTTCCGATTCTTGCCTCCTCGCAGAATTCCTTGATGGTGAGGAACCTTTTTTTCTTATTGCTCTCAGGCATTCTCTTCCTCCATTGAGCAGTCCTGAGAATCCTTTGGGCTGCAGTGGGAAATGACGCATGTTGGATCAACCAAAGTGGACTTGATGTACTGATCAATCATTGCCTGCGTGAAGCGGACGTTAGCTCCGATCTTTAGGTGCGGGAACTTCTTGAGAGAAACCCATTGTCTAAGAGTCTGCGGGTGAATACGAAGGATCTCCGCTGCTTCTTCGTATGTGAGTAATGTTGTCCGTTCTGTTCTTGTGGCCATGAACTATCTCCTAAAATTTGATGTTTGGATAACGTGCGCTACCCTTACAATCGTGAAGATAACGGAGAATAAGTCTGTCCTAGAAATGACTGGGACAGGGTGGAATAATTTCTTTTTGATGAGATATAAAGTATTAATATATATAAAAATGGAAGGAAATATGAATCTAAATTATCTGGGACATTTTGACAAAAAAACCGGCCCATGTTGACCGGAATAAAAAAAGTCTAAAATTTTTATTGCATTGATCGAATTGTCCTTAGAACTGTTAAATTGAAAGTTCTGGGTGGTCCTTTTTTTTTCCCCCTCTTGCGCTGTGCTGCCTTTCGTATGGCGTCCAACTTGAAGTCGATTCCCTCACTGTTGGTAAAATGATTTTCAATGAGGTTATAGGTCTTTCCCGCAGTTTGAGTATCAGCCTTTTTTCCAAAAGGAACGACACTGGTTATATTGAATTCCACAAGGCACTCAATCATTCTGAGCAGGTTTTCAAGGGAGCTGTACCATCTGATTTTCGGTGCAAGGGTTGTTCGATTGTTCTTTGAATGTTTGTCAACAAGTTGGAAATGACCATTTAGGAAATCCTGGAACCCTGTGTTTTCAACATATTCATGCTCAGTAAGTACCTCCCATAATGCTTGAAGGTTTTCTTCTCCTCGCAGCCAAGGAATCAGCTTTGCAGACCTTGGGTCTGCTTTCTTGGTTTGTGGCTTCTTTTCGAGACTCTGCTGGTGAAGAAGTTCAGCGTGCTCCTGAAGTTCCAAGGCTTTCTCGATATCAAGAGTCATGAAAGTTTCCACAGATATCGCTTTTTGTTGCAGTACTTGCTGTAGGTATTGCTCCTTCATATATTGGCTTTCATCGATGCTCCTGATATGGTCCTGAAGTATCGCATACCATTTTATCGCAAGTACTGGCCCCCACTCAGAACCAGAGGCTCCCTTACCCTCCGGGAAGTTAGGATAGGTCGATAACATGGATGCTAGATTGTCTTGACAGTATTGTTCCACGATTTGCATGATGCTCAATGCAAACAAGTCGGCCGGGTGGTTTTGGTACTGGTCCTCTGTGAATCTGAGGATTTGATCCTCCATTTCATTGAGGGCCTTATTCGCTGCATCGATTAAATTGCTTGGTATAGGCTTAAACGTGAATGGCATAAGCAGCTTTCGATATCCCTTGAGCCAACTTTCACTTATCTTGAATGGCGGTGTGTTTGGGTATTGATCCCAGCATCCTTGGTCAAGAGCGGATTTGATACTGTCGGTAATTCGCGTTAGTTCCTCTTTGGATGTGGTTCTGTATAGCTTTTGGTGAACCAGAAGTGGGAGAACCATTCCTTTGAAATTCTCTCCGCACGCTCTTCCCAGACTTTCCTCAGCTATTGCAACCAATTGCTGGATTTGGCTGGATGCAAGTCTTGGGAAAAGGCTGCAATATCGTTTTGAAATCAGTGTTCCTTCGATAAGGGGTGTGTTGATATGTACGGTTTCGATTTCTCCATAGGCCATTTTTACAGCTTCCTCGTAAGTCTTGAAATCTGTTGGATAGATAGGTTTTGCATGCATTTATGAGTCCTCCAAAGTTGATATAAAAAATTATGCTGGACTATGAGGAACTACACATGAATGCAGGTAACGAGATGGGTGATAGACTTTCGAAGGTGGCAAAGATGCCCCGAAAGGGTATGAAAATCATGCAAATTTTAAGATTTTGGTACACTTTTTTGGTACAGTTAGAAATGGAAATAATGTAATTGTAAATTATATAAGTAAATATAATACTATACCCGCGGAATGGCTTTCCGTTGGGAGGACCCCTCACATGTAATTTATTGATTAGAATAATTTGGAAGGATAAGTTGTCTCTACGCATCATATATTATGACGGGTACGCTTGGGTGTGTTTTTTCGTACTGTAGTAATTACACAGCTAGAGATATAGCAAGAGTATGAACGTTACTTGTCTTTGAAAACCCTCAAAACAACCTCAAAATAACCTATGGAGATTTTTATTGAATGACGGCTATGATAGTTGTACCATAGTAATTAAATATTGAGATAATATGAGAAAAATAGGGGCATAAATCAAGTTCTAAGAATTTAATAGAGTATTTTATTGGACGCCAATTTTATCCTTAGGAGTACGATAGTCTGAAAGCTCTAATATTAAATGTATTGCTTAAAAGGAGGCTTTCTATATGGGTATATTCGATTTTAAACGGTGCGATGGGTTTGTTGGGAGTATTCCGCAAAAGTTTATTGATACCAAATTACCAAAGTGTCCAATGTGTGGGACAGAAGAACCTTATTGGAAACTTAAAGATAAAATTGAAATGATTGACAATAGAACGATGTTCCTTTGTGATAAATGCAATGCGATTCTTTCAGCAACAACAGCTGATTTGACAGGGTTGTCAAAAAGTAAAGCTTTTGCTCTTTTTACAACGGGTGGTCTAATTAATGCTGTTGGCAAGAAAGTTAACAAGAAGGACATAACAACTACATATGTTAAAGTTGAAGAAGTTGGGAATGCCCAAACAACAAAAATGTATGAAGGGAAAGAGTTTCCGATAGAAGAACTTCAAGCATTAGCTGACAGTCTATAAGAATTGTGAAAGATGTCTACACTTGTATTCCTTAGAAGAACTGAAAAAGAAATTGAGATTTTTGGTGGAGATATCTATTTTGATATTGATGGGAAGAATGTTGGAATTCTTACCGAAGATAATCATGAAATTGAGGTTTCTGCTGGAAAACACACAGTAAGAATTTATAAGTCCCATAGCTATGATACTTTTATAGGGTTCGCTGAATCCACTTTTATAATAGATGATAATGAAAAGTTGATGGTTCGGTATGCCCCCCCGATGGCAACGAATCAACCAGGAAATCTGATTGTTTCAGAATATAATCTAGAAAAAGAAATCGAAACGCTTAAGCAAAGAGAGTATGTGATTCAAAGAGACTTTGTAGCAGATGGGTTACGTAAGCAGGAACAGAATGATAAGTATAATACAGGGCATATTTTTTTTATTGTTTTTATACTAGTTGATACGCTCATATGGGCAATATGGATTGCCGCTTTATAGTAACAAGAAGGTATATAATGGCAAAATTAGTATTCTTACGAAGGACTCAAAAAGAAGTTGATCTTTTTGGTGGTGAGGTATTCATTGATATTGATGGGAAAAATGTTGGGATACTATCGATGTCAAATCAGACGATGGAATTAGCTGCAGGTAGCCATACTATTCGCATGTATAAATCACATACTTATGATACCTATATTGGTTTTGTTGAACAGACAATAACTTTAGTTGATGATGAAGCATTATTAGTAAGATATTCGTGTCCATTGATGGTAAGTAAGCCAGGAAGCATGATTATCACCGACTATTCTGTTGAAAAAGAAACTGAGTTAATTGAAAGCAAAGATAATAAAATTCAAAAAGACCTAGAGATTCAGGAAACAGAAAAGAAAATTGCTAAAGATAATTATAATAAGGGAGTATGGATAATTATTGGTATTGCATTTGTTGTGGGAGTTATCTATTTCATTGAAATGATAACTATCGATAGTTATTTGATTTAGTCGATTAATTCAAATTGGTCTTGGCCGAGAGATCAAAATACAAATTATACTTATTTATAGATATGAGAGTAGGTGATATGGAAACTTCAAAATGTCCGGTTTGTAATTCAACGATTGAGCAAGGTGTAACAATCTGTGGTAATTGTAAAAGCCACCTAGCTTGGGTGGATGGCATGCCTAAGAAAAAAGCTTCGCCTGAAGAAATAAGTCAGGGTCTAGATGGATGTTCTAAGGCCTTGAGCTCTCTCGGATGTTTATTCACATTGATATTTACAATACCAATACTCTTCGGTGTATGTGCAATCGTATGAGAAAAGGCTGTATAGGGAGTTGTCTCCGTCCGACGCCAACACAAGTCTGTAATTATTCTTTATCATGATAATTACCTTGCTTAGGCAAAGTGGATGGTCTATATATTAAGTATGAAAAGAATCTCTTTTGTCTTTTTTATTATAATTTTGATTATCTTCAGTTCTGCCTGCTTGCAAAAAAATAATCAGGCCTCGGGGGATGTGATTAATAATACCTCAGAGACAATAACCCATCAAAATTTACCAAGTACTATAAAAAAATTGGGGTCAGTAGAAAAGGAATGGGCGCCTTGGGCAAATAAGACTTATAGCCTATTAGAAAGTACAATTTTTTATGATGCTCCTAATGGGGATAAAATTATTAATCCAGCTTCGGGAATTTATATTATTGGTATTGATTATATTAAGGGAGGGACCGATTGTAGGATCAGAATTCTGGATTTGCAGGATGAGTGGGCTAAAGTCCAAGTGATTGATCCAGGTTATCTGAGCAATACTCATATTGGTTGGGTACCAACAAAATCAATTGTCGGTGAGGGGTTTACTTCTCAAATAGATATTCAAAATAATTTGTTTAAAATTATCAAACAAGATAGTAGTGGAAGTATTATAAATTGTTTTGTTGTATATATTGGAGAAGATTTCTCAAAAAGGGCGATGAGTTCTCTCGTCTCCAAAGTACGAGCTCAAATTATTGGTCAGGCGAATATTTTCATTTTTGCAAATGAACAAGCAGCTAAGCAATTTGAAAGTGTTGATGACTCGAGAGATAATTATTTGTTTGTTGCTGACAACTATATATGTATGTCTACTTTTGATGCTCCATTATCGGTAATGATGTACCCATATCAAGATGTTCAATACAAGGAATTTGGTGGTAAGAATTGGAAAAAAGAACCGATTTAGTACTTAATCATACTTTTGTGTAATGCCGAATTCTTGCAGGTACAATAGTACATGAGACCCACTGTACATGTAGCTTAATCGACAGGTGTTCTGAGTCGATATGATTCATGAATCTCGGTATCAATTCTGCTGAAGTTGTGATACAAATAGCCCTCAATGTATGATCGGTAATAGGAATTACATTATCCTCCACTTGAATAGCTAGTCTGTGCTTCTAGGCCGCGTATAAATTGTTTTTGGTTCCAGAAAAACATCCATGAAATCCTATTCTCTGCCGCATCGATTTTGTTCTTCTGTTATCCATAAAACCATATAATCAGTAAAAATACGATGTTGGTAGCATATGTTCCCTGCTACCTAAATTACTCCATCGCTTTTATCTCTCATCGCTTGGTCCAGTACCCAGCCAGGTTAATATCAGTTATGATAAGAAACCACTTTTTTCTGTTGTCTACTCTTCTGGAGTACCTCCTGTCCCAGAACTTACATGCCCAAAAGTTTTTCCCATTATATAAGGGAGAAAACGACCCGAAAATCGCTGTCTCAAGTCATTCTCTCCCCGTAAGCAGGGTACTTCACTTAACCTGTCCGAAAGCCTTCTCTGTTGCTTCCCTGACTGCCTTGAAATGATTCTCATTCGCATGGGCTGCATAATGCTCAAGCATTGCCATCGTTTTGTGGCCAGTAGCAAGCCCAAGACTTCTAGCATCTACCAGGTCAGCCATCTTAGCCGCATATCGGTGCCTCCAGCTATGGAAGACGATATTGCGTTCTTCCTTTTCTTTCTTGGAAATGCCAATCTTGATCATGGCTTCCATCAGCCCATCATTTAAAAACTTGTGATCCATCGGCTGGCCTGCTTTGTCGCTGTAGAAGATGAACCCATCATCCCAAGGGTTCTTCTCGGCAAGCTCAAGCAACTTCTCTCTGACTTCTGGAAGCAACGGTACCTGGCGTTGTTCACCGTTCTTAGGAGTTTTCAACCCGTCGAGGGGACTGTACGAATGACGGATGAACAACCTATCCAAACCAATATCCTCAGCTTTGAGTCCCAACACCTCACCAGATCTGAGCCCGCAGGTGGAGGCAACCAAGTTGCCCACATACGATCGTTCTTCCTTCCATTCCTGTTCAAAGAGGGCGATATTCTCTTCATCGGTGAGAATGCCTCTTTCTTTCGCTTTGCCAACGAAGTTCTTGAGCCCTTCGCTGGGGTTGGTATGAATGTATCCCTCCTGATAGGCCCAAGCAAAGGCAACCTTACCGGCAAGCATGACTTTATTGATGGTGGCTGCAGCAAGACCTTTCTTTTTTAAAGAGAGTGAGAATTCTCTCAACTCATCTCTGGTGATACTGGAAAGTGTTCTCTTCTTGAAATACTTCTTCCAATAAATATTGACGCGATTTACTGAGTCCTGACAGTGTGTCTTTCCGATGGACTGGCCATGTGCAAGCTTCTCCCGTACATACGGACTGGTATCGTAGTTGTAAAAATCGAGTAGGTAGGTGATGAGGTCCCTGTCCTCTGCTTCCTTGATCTTCTTGAGCAGTCCCCGCTGCTTGAGAATGGTCATAATCTTCTCAGCTTCCCGATTGGTGAGATCAATATCTTGGAGAACATTGAACAACCGATTTACGGTAATGGCTTCAGAGACATCTCTTTTTGCCTTTATACGTTTTTGAGGAATTCCTTCGACAAGCCAACGGGATACAGTCATGACAGCCATATCCCGATCAGTTTGACCGGTGCTTATTGCTGAGAGCTGATTTCCTGTTTTGGGATCAACAATTCTTGCGTACCAAACGCTACCATGACGGGAAAGATAGAAGGGTTTCCGGCTCATGTTCCACTCCTGAAACTGACCCCAAAAGGTGTTTTTGGTACACCTTTTGGTACAGTTGCGATGTGACATGCTGCCGGTTTTTCCGGTGAGCTACGCTATCTTCTTACAACGTAAGAAGTAATTCTTTGGGCCCAGAAGGACTTGAACCTTCGACCCACGGATTATGAGTCCGATGCTCTAACCAACTGAGCTATAGGCCCTAGAAACTGTAGGTACTTTAAAGGATTTTTGAGAGAATGTAAAGAATGTTTGATGAAGGAGTCGTAGTTTTTAGAGTATTGGATTGCAGAGCATTAAGAGATGCTTGTATGATGGTTGTGTTGAGTCAAAGGAGAAGGCATGGTCAGAAAATGTATTAGCGTCTGTTTTCTTTTCTTTTTGCTGCCAAGTTTGCTCTTTGCGTCTTGGAGTTTTGTTTTCGAAAGCTGGGATGGACATCCACAAATAGCCTCTACACTTGTTCCAACTAGTGTCCGTGCTGGAACGGCGTACGATAAGATTGTCCTTTTTTCTGGGTGGCAGACGGATTTGCTCCTTTTAGGAGGGGTTGGGTATCTACAACGTTCATTGTATCAGAATCCACAGACAGGGGCTTTGCTTGGTTCCAATCCGTTTATTTTCGATCTTTTACATTTTGATTGGACAATCGGGCTGAAGCAATATTTCGATACTGAAAGGCGGCAAAGCCTCTTCCTTGGCTATCGTGGGTCCTATGAACAAGCGTTTGATTCCATGGCTGCAGGCAAGACCATAAGTAGTGGGCTCGTTCTTGACATTCCTACTTGGATGGCTACCTACGGACCTGATGCTCTCTACGGTCCTCTTTCGGGAGTCGGGACCAGTATTATCGTACAGTATTCCTGCGACCGCCTTATAGATACCTTGGTCACGAGTGATGGCTATTCATTCACAGTTTCCCTTGGGCTGGGCCCAAAACTGTTGAATACCAACGCCTCCTATCTCAGTTTGGAAGGGTCGGCACAGGTCGCCACCACATTGCATCAAGTGCTGGAGAAAAAGAAGAACGTATATTCGATCGTATTGGTCGATCGGTTAGCTTTTGCCGCCTCTTATGGTAGCTTCGTGCCTTTCTCGGTTCAGGAAAGAACTTCGCAAGGTAGTCTTGTCAGAGGTTTTGGCGCTTACCAATACCCACGAGACGTTGTGCTGGCCAATCAATTGGAATTACGAGTGAATGGGCCCGAAAACTTTACCAAAGGACTTTTTCCGCGTTTCCTCTTCTTTTTTGATCTGGGATATGGCTTTGGTCAACTAATGAACACCAATGTACAATCTTCAGGGCTAACCGCAAGCTTCGGCCCCGCATTGACCTTTGTATTGACAGATTACCTGAATATCGGCTATCAGATGGCTTACTTGATAGCAGGTACCAACGCAGACCACCCCGGAGCTAAAATAGTAGGGGAAATTCAGGCTCATATCAGGTATTAGATAATCGAACTATGCAAAATGTATTTGATGTGTGAGAATATACATATCAAATATTCAAAGGGAGCATAGTATGAGCTCAAAACACGTAGTAGTAATCGGGGCAGGGATTGCCGGCCTTTCTGCAGCCTCCTACCTAGCTCGGAACGGCTATCAAGTAACTGTAGTGGAACGTCATTCATTACCCGGAGGACTCTGTACCTCATGGAAACGAGGACCGTATACCATCGACTATTGTGTTCATTGGCTCATGGGATCCAAGGAAGGGTCTGAGTTCAATCAAATGTGGAAAGAGCTTGGTGCCTTTACCAACGAGGATGGCAGTACTGTAGGTATTGTTAACTTTGACCAATTTACCAAGATGGAGCTGTCGACTGGCGACTCGATAACACTCTACAGTGACCTTGACGCCTTGCAAAAAGAACTGCTTCGCTATGGCGATGAAGACCGTAAGGAAGTATATGCCTTCATCAAGTCGCTCAGAAGATTAGGAAACCGATTTTCAGACGACCATTCCAACAAGGTTACCAAGACTTTCGGCTCAATTGCTCAATTGCTTACCTTGATGCAACACCTCAAGCCAATGAAAGAGTATGCAAAACGATACAAAAGCCAAGTACTACAGGAGTTGTTCTCAACTGAAATCCCCCCTGATTGGTCCCTTATCGCCCTCTCTCTCGGTCTTTCCCAACAACCCTATAAGTGTGCAGGCTATCCTGTCGGCGGTTCGTTGAACCTTGCCAAGAACATGGAGCGACTGGCCAAGAAATTGGGCGTAACTTTCCAGTACAACTTCAAAGTCGAAAAGATTATTGTGGAAAACGCAGTCGCAACAGGGGTTGTTGACCCTGACGGCAAGACCTTGAATGCAGATTATATCATCAGTGCAGCTGACGGCTACACCACGCTCTTTGGCATGCTTGACGGTAAGTATGTACCCAAGGCCTATCAGAAAGCGTACGAAACCTATCCGCTCTTTCCCTCAAGCATCATGATTGCTCTTGGCTTGAAAGGCGATTATTCCAATCTCCCACATACCAGCTCTCCTTACTTCGAAGACCCTATCGTTCTATTCGACGGAAGCAAGCATAACCGGTTCAACCTTAACGTCTATCACTACGACCCGACTCTTGCCCCGAAAGGAAAAACCCTCATAACTGTCATGATCAACACATGGGAAGGGGAGAAGTGGGAACAGTTGGCACAACAAAACCCAGAACAGTATAAAGAAGAAAAGAAAAATCTTGAGAAACAAGTACTGAAGCGGGTAGAAAAAATTATTGGGCCGCTTGAAGAAGTGCTAGAAATGGTGGACGTATCAACACCTCACTCAGTCATCCGCTATACCGGCAATTGGCAAGGAAGCTTTGAAGGATTCGCCCCAACCAAAGAAACCTTGAGCAAACAATTGCCCAAGACCCTTGAAGGGCTGAGCAATTTTGCCATGATAGGGCAGTGGACCTCGCCTGGAGGCGGCCTTCCCACTGCAGCTAAAGATGGTCTGGTCATCGCCAAGAAACTGTGCAAACAGGACGGCAAGCAGTTTTCTAGCGGTACGGATTGACCTCGCTCTTCTTTAGGATATTGTTCTCGGAAAACCCCAAAGCGCTCAGTGCCTTGACCGTACGATCGAGCTGATAGGCAGGAATCCAACGTACGCTCAAGCGCACTGCATTGGAGTCGGGAATCTGCTCGGCAAAGGGTTTGAGACCGGCATTATACAACCGTTCATACTGTGCATAGGCCGTAAGCAGGGATGAGTACGCTCCAATCTGTATTTGGTACCAACCCGTATCTCCAGCACGATTGTATTTTGACTCGGGAACCTCCGGTTCAAAGATCAACATCAGTTCAACATTGGCGATCCCGCTTGTAAGCATATTCAGCTGTCTCGCTGAAGCCGGGGTAAGATCGATGATGCGTCCCTCCACATAGGGCCCTCGGTCATTGATCCTCACATCGACACTGCGACCGTTGTCAAGGTTTGTCACCCGTACAATCGTCCCGAATTTCAGACTCTTGTGAGCTGCAGATAGCTTGTTCGGATCAAAAATCTCTCCATTGGCCGTCAAGCTCTCACTCTTGTCACTGGTGTACCAAGAAGCAATACCTCTCTCGATAATTGAGCCCGGCTCAACCTTAACGCTCTCTTGCGCAAAGGCAAAGAGGGAACACAGCACAAACACCATTGCTAAAGCCATCAATCGTTTCATACCCAAGAGTATACGCTCTCGCTCTTTGTTTTGGCAACCAACAGTTGAACTGATGCAAACGATTCACTATAATCAAGCCCTATGAGCGAACAGAACGTATCTACACATTGGGCGGATATATACGCCGACAAGATTATTCGTGAGAAAGGGGACAAGGAGCTGTATACATGCGCTTCCGGTATCACCCCTTCTGGCACAGTCCATATAGGAAACTTCAGGGAAATTATCTCTGTGGAGCTCGTAGTAAGAGCTCTCAGGGCCAAAGGTAAACAGGTCCGGTTCATTTACAGCTGGGATGACTACGATGTATTTCGCAAGGTTCCAAAGAACATGCCCCAGCCTGAGTTGCTGGAAACATATTTGCGTAAACCCATCACGTTGGTTCCCGATACTCTTGGACGTGCTGACAACTATGCCCGCGGTAATGAAGAGGACGTAGAGAAGATTCTTCCCACAGTAGGCGTTGAACCCGAGTACCTGTACCAAGCCCAGCGCTATCGAAGCAGCCTCTATGCACAAGGCATGAGAACTGCGTTGGAAAAGAGAGAAGAAATTCGCCAAATCCTCGATGAGTTCAGAACTGCACCCCTTGAAGAAGATTGGTGGCCTGTCTCTGTCTTCTCAAACTTTACCGACAAGGATACCACAACCATCACCGGTTGGGATGGCGATTGGAACATCTCCTACCGCGACGATGAGACCAATCAGGAAGAAACCGTCGATCTTCGCACCACAAGTTGTGCAAAGCTGCCGTGGAGACTCGACTGGCCGATGCGTTGGGCTTATGAAGGTGTGGACTTCGAGCCCGCCGGTAAGGACCACCACAGCGAAGGAGGATCTTTTGACACCTCCAGGAAGATGGTCAAGGTCTTCGGAGGGGAGGCTCCCGTCTCCTTCCAATACGATTTCATCTCGATCAAAGGCAGAGGCGGCAAGATATCTTCTTCAAGTGGAGAAGTCGTATCGCTGTACGATGTCCTTGAGGTATATACTCCAGAAATAACTCGCTACATGTTTGCCGGAACCCGGCCCAATACTGAGTTTGCCATCTCCTTCGACCTCGATGTCCTGAAGATCTACGAGGATTACGACACCTGTGAGCGCATCTACTTCGGCTTGCAGCAAGTGAACGAGAAGAGGAAAGCAAAAGAGAAGCGCATCTATGAATTGAGCCAAGTGGGAGACATCCCCAGTGAACCTTGTTATCAGATTCCGTTCAGGCATCTGTGCAACCTCTTGCAGCTCCATGAAGGCGACATCGAGCGAGCCATCGCCACACTCGGTGAAATGACCGACAGCCAAAGAGATCGTCTGCGCGTACGCTGCAGCTGTGCATGGAACTGGATCACCACCTTTGCCCCCGAAGACTTCAAGTATAGACTCAGCAATGAATCGGATCCTTTAATAGAACTTGAAGATGTACAAGAGAAAGCCATCAAAGACCTGTACTCTGTGGTTGAGGTAATGGATCAAATTGAGGACAAGGAATACACCACACGCCTCTATGACGCTGCAAAGCTCAACGGCATTGAACCCGCTGACTTCTTCCAGTTGGTCTACAGGATTATGATAGGTAAGGATCGTGGACCAAAACTGGGTCCTTTCTTGAAAACTTGTGGCAAAGAAAAGGTCCTAGCCATCCTCGGCCGATATTAACTTTTGCTTGAATGTACGGTTGCAGGGAGCTCTCATCCAGCTCCCTGTCGTTTATATAAGGAGGAACAACCATGCATGTATTGATGATCAACACAAGTCCCCATGAAAAAGGTTGCACAAACCGAGCCTTGGAAGAAGTATCAAAAAGCCTTGATGCTTGGAATATCTCTCATGAAATACTATGGATTGGAAAGGATGCTCTGCACGGCTGTACAGCCTGCGGGTACTGCGCCGAGCACCTCTCTTGTGTGTTTAACGATGACAAGGTAAACGAAGCAGTCAACAAAGCACTTGCAGCAGACGCATTGGTCCTTGGATCGCCTGTGCATTATGCAAGCATGGCAGGAGCAGGCAGTGCCTTTTTGGACCGATTGTTCCGCGTCATATACAAACAAGTGGCTCTCAAGCCCGGCGCTGCTGTGGTCAGCTGTCGACGCGGAGGGGCAAGCGCATCTTTCGACCAAATGAACAAGTACTTCACCATCAGCAGTATGCCGGTCGTCTCCTCCACCTACTGGAACAGTGTGCATGGAAACACAGTGGCAGAAGTGGAACAAGACCTGGAAGGCCTGCAGGTGATGAGAAACCTCGGCTCCAACCTCGCTTGGCTACTGAGCTGCATCGACGCAGCCAAAGACTCTGTGCAAAAGCCACAGAAAGAGCCGAAGCTCTCCACTAACTTCATCCGCTAACGAAGAATCCTGTCCAGGACAACCAAGTTGTCCTGGTACTAAATCTAGTTGAACTGCGCTCCCGTTTTTCGAAAAAAAGTATTGTAAAAATCGACACCGCATATTCTATACATTTAGCAGCCTTTGCAAAGTTCTAGAAGAATGCTGCAAGCCTGATCATTGGACCATAGATTCCTTGTGCAGTATTACCGGGCAGTGTTTGTGCTTTCCCTAAAGATGATATCACTACCGATTTTTATCTTGATAGTCCCCGCGCTTCCCATCTCGATCACTTCGTGCAGCAAGCGAACTGCCTGGCAGCCAATCATGGTACGCTGTACATGCAGTGTTGTAAGCGGTGGTGCGCTTGTTGCACTTAGGTATATATCATCAAATCCGACAATCTGAATGTCCTGAGGAATTTTGTACCCAGCTTCAGAAAGCGCCCGCATACTTCCGATTGCCAGGGTGTCATTGTCCGCAAAAATTAGCGAAGGAAATGTTGCTCCATTTTTGATATACTCTTGCATACCTACGTACGAACCCTTGAGTGTTGGCTCAAGGAGATACGTGTACTCTTTTCTTGTTTCACGCCCTACCTTTTTGACGCTTTCAAAAAATCCATTGGATCGCTCGGTAAAATTCTGAGCTTCGAATAAACTGTGAATATATCCGATAGGTCCTTCCCCTAGACTGGCCAGAAGTGTAACAGCTTTATGAACCATTTCCTCGTTGGCCATGGTAATAGAATGACAGGAACAATTTGGCATCGAGTTGTCGATGACCACATAGGGTACTTTTATCTTGTTAAGCACGTTGTATTCTGCAGAATCTATCTCGGTCCCTATGACAAGCAGGCCGTCGAGAGTAGAAAAGTCAAGTGCATTGATGGCTGAGGCAAGACTGTTTTTCTCAACTTGGATACGTAAAGTATAGTTAAGTTTGCTGCATTCTTGTTCCACTGCATCCAAAATCTTGGAAATGAAACCTGCATTTTCTTCAACGAGAAACCCAGTCTTAATATATTTTAGAAACAACAGCGAACGAGAGGCTTGCTGTGTATCCTTACCTCTCTTTGCTTTTGTGTAGTTTAGTTTGTCAAGTAGCGCTAAAATCTCTTTGCGCTTGCTATCGCTTATTCCTGGCTTGTTGTTGATTACCAATGATATTGCTGCTGGTGATACATTGGCAATCTTGGCTATTTCACGAATCGTCAAAGTTGGTAATCCTCTCTTAATTAATATTTATACTTACTATTATGCGTCTAGTATCACTGGTATTGTGGTACTAAACAAAATAAATCTTGTTTAGTATAATACGATAGGATTCATTCTTTGTCAAATCTATTTCACCTCCTTATAAATTGTAAAGACTAGTGATAAAAAAAGAATTAAATACCATTTGACAACTAAACAAATCAGTGTTTTACTATATATAAATACATGAATATTACTAAATGTTCAGTAATTATGTTTAGGAGGATTGTTATGAAAAAGGCATTGATTTTTGCGTTGGTGTTGCTTATGCTCGCCTCGAGTATGGCATTTGCTGCCGGATCCAGAGAAGCTTCGGCTTCTTCAAAAAGTGGCTATCGTATTGCTGTGGTGCCCAAGCTTACAAGCATCGCATGGTTTCAGAGAATGGAAGTAGGCGTAAAAGAGTATGCAAAAGCAACTGGTGTCGACGCGTTCTATACCGGTCCCTCGGAAGGTGATGGAGCCTTGCAGGCCCAAGCAATCGAAGATTTGATTGCTCAAGGAGTAGATGCAATTTGTGTCGTCCCGTTCTCAACCAGTGCACTTGAGCCAGTTCTTAAAAAAGCAAGGGATGCAGGTATTGTTGTCATTTCACATGAGGCCTCAGGCATGACTAATATCGATTACGATATTGAAGCCTTCGACAATGCAGAATACGGCCGTCATTTTATGGAAACATTGGGTAAAGTAACCGGCGGAAAAGGTGAATATGTCTTTACTGTTGGCTCTCTTACCAGTGAATCACACAATCAGTGGGTAGATGCTGCAAAAGAGTTGCAGATTCAAAAGTTTCCACAGATGAGACAGTATGGCGATAAGATTGAAACAGCGGATAATCAATCAACTGCCTATAATAAAATAAAGGAAGTTCTAACAGCCAACCCGAATATTGCAGCCATTCAAGGCTCAGCAATGCCTGATGTAGCAGGCGCAGCCCTTGCAGTTGAAGAGCTCGGTCTTGCTGGAAAGGTCAAGATTGCCGGTACTTCCTTGGTTTCTGTTGCTGGAAAATACGTAAAGAACGGAACAATTGAAATGATCTCCTTCTGGGATCCTGCACTTGCTGGAAAGGCAATGGTTGAACTCGCTGTACGAGTGCTCGATGGAGAGGATGTGGGAACCGGTCTTGATCTTGGAGTTCCAGGTTATGAGAATCTTACTCTTGATGGAAAAGTATTCTATGGACAAGCTTGGATTGATGTGACAAAAGACAATGTTGATGACCCTGCATACGCTTTCTAAGATAGATGACTTTTTCTGTGAATGATGAGCTTGGGATGGAAACATCCCAAGCGATACTGATGGTTTTCATGTAGGTGAAGTGGGGGGTGTATGAGTACGAGTTTTTTGCGGATGGAAGGCATATGCAAGAACTTTGGTGGTGTAAAAGCGTTACGTAATGTTGATTTTGAGGTGAATACTGGCGAAATACATTGTCTAGCAGGAGAGAATGGGTGCGGTAAGTCGACATTGATTAAAATTGTATCAGGAGCGCACCAAGCCACAAGCGGCACCATTTTCATCAATGGTTTAGAGGAAAAAAAGCTTACTCCGATTGCTTCGATAAAAAGGGGAATCCAGGTAATTTATCAGGACTTTGCCATCTTTCCCAATCTCACGGTAGCTGAAAATATTGCTATGAATTCTGCCTTGATGCAAGGTAAGAAACGTATGAACTGGAAGGCTGCACGCACTTTGGCAGTGGAAGCTATGTCAAAAATTGGTGCACACATGGATCCAGATATTTTAGTGGAAAGATTATCTGTTTCCAATCGGCAAATGGTCGCTATTTGCCGGGCAATCATGAACGACGCAAAATTGCTGATTCTTGATGAGCCTACAACAGCTTTGACTCATCATGAAGTCTCGATGCTCTATGATATTCTTAGGAAACTCAAGGCCAAAGGAATGGCCATCGTGATTGTAAATCATAAGCTGGATGAAATTTATGAAATCGCTGACCGGTTGACAATATTGAGGAATGGAGAAAATGTGGCAACAGGGCCATTGAAAGAGTTTACTCGTTCAAGATTTGTCCATTGTATGACCGGTAGGGAGATTGTCGATAACCTGTACATTCCAGAACCGTCCTCTGAAGTAATTCTTGAAGTAAAGAGTCTGGGACGGGAAGGAGCTTTTAAAGATGTATCCTTCACCTTGGAAAAAGGCGATGTATTAGGGATAACTGGTTTGCTTGGTTCTGGGAGAGGAGAAATCGGGGATGCCTTGTTCGGCATTCATCCGAGTGAAGAGGGTTCCATATTTTTGAATGGCAAACCTATCAATATTCGTTCCATACAAGATGCAACAACGCATAGGATTGGGTATGTCCCTGAAGATCGACTGACACAAGGATTGTTCCTAACGAGGTCAATCATGGACAACACAGTTGCCGCCTCCATTGAAAAATACTTTGTAAAAGGGCGTTTGGATGAAGCAAAGATGGATGAAGTTACTTGGGAATGGATTCGGCGAATCGGATGTGTTGCCTCAGACTCAAAAGCGCCGATCAGGACCTTGTCAGGAGGTAACGCCCAAAAAATGGTCATTGCTAAATGGATGAATATCAACCCTTCCATACTCATACTCAACGGTCCGACTGTTGGTGTAGATATAGGATCCAAGTCTGACATACACAAAATTCTTCACGAATTTGCACATGCAGGAGTAGGGGTAATAATAATTTCAGATGACCTTAGTGAACTCTATTACAACTGCAATAAGCTGGTTGTAATGGAGGGGGGATTATCATCAGGAGTGATTATGACCAACACATTGAGAGAGGAAGAGCTGGCAAGTCTTCTTCACGGAAATTCTTTGGAGAATTAGTATGCGTTCAAATATTGCAAAACTAGCAACCACGAATGAAGCAATAGTTGCTTACACAATCGTTGCTCTTTCGATGGCTATCGGTATTATAAATCCTGCTTTCAGGGAGTTTTCTACGGTGATTACGCTATCTCGAGCTATGTTGATAACTCTCATTTTTGCAGTGCTGCAAATGATGGTTATAGTTTCGGGAGGTATAGATGTTTCTTTTCCTGCAATCGCTTGCTTTTCATCCTATGCCACTTTGCGGCTCATGCTATCTTTTGACATCGACAGTGTATTCTTTTTTTACGCTGTAGCCGGCCTTATGGGTGTTTGTTTTGGATTGGGGAATGCCTTTCTCATCGCAAAGATGGAACTGCCGGCTCTGATCGCAACACTGGGTGTAAGTAGTGTTGCCAATGGTGCAACCTTGGCTTTTCTGGGAACAAGGGAGTATTCAAACATTCCTGAGGGAGTTGATCAGCTAAGCAGAAGTTTTTTATTTTCCTTCACGAACTCAGGAGGCATCACCTTTCAGATGACCTCGTTGATTCTCATTCCCCTGATATTATTGGTACTTGCTTATCTTTTGTTGCATCATACCATGCTGGGACGGGGTATTTATGCTATCGGAGGCGATCGATTTGCTGCGAGAATAGCCGGGTTCAATGTAATTCGAATCCAGTTCTTTATTTACATGGTTGCTGGTTTCTTAGCATCTGTCGGCGGGGTCACCTTTACCATATTAATGCGTCAGGGTAGTCCTCAGAACCTCATGGGATCTGAGATGATGGTCATTGCAGCAGTGGTTGTCGGAGGCACTAGAATTACTGGAGGTCATGGAACTGTGTTTGGAACACTTCTGGGAGTGTTGCTCATCGCAATAGTCCAGAACAACCTAATCATGGTTGGAGTTCCTACACATTTTCAATCATTTGTTGTCGGGCTAATCATTGTACTGGGGACAGGAATTACTTCCATCAGGGCAAAACGTGTAGCGAACAGCTCAAAGGTATAGGGTAAAACAATGAACGTACTACATTCTCTTCTACGTGGTAAAGAACGTAAAAACAACCTCATACTTATGTTGCTTGCACTATCAATTTTCATAGCAATGACCATCCTTTCTCCTCGGGCATTTTTGCGACCGGCAAACTTGAAAGGGATGGCAGTGCAGTTTCCTGAGTTCGGGATTTTGTCTTTTGGGATGATGATTGCTATGATCAGTGGCGGCATAGACCTCTCTCTGGTGGGGATTGCGAATCTCTCAAGTATTGTTGCAGCGGTAATAATGTTGCAGATGGGGGATTCTGTCCTTTCCATAGTTCTAGGCATACTAGGAGCTTTGGCCATCGGAGCTGCTTGTGGTGTATTCAATGGATTCTTGATTGGGTACCTCAAAATTCCAGCCATGTTGGTAACCCTTTGTGGATTGCAGCTTTATTCAGGATTAGGCTTGGCTATTACCAAAGGTCCGGCAATAACTGGCTTGCCGGAACGATATGGTGAAATTGCAAATGGTAGCCTCATAGCAGGAATACCAAATCCAGTCTTTGTTTTTCTTGCGGTAGCGATAGCCGTAGGGTATCTGATGCGCTCAACCGTTTACGGCAGCCATGTCTCTTTCATGGGAACCAACGAGGTAGCTGCAAAATACTCTGGAATCAATAACTTAAAAGTAACTATTTATACCTATTTAATCAGTGGATTGATGGGGTCGATTGGGGGAATCCTTATTTCTTCGCACTATAATTCCGCCAAATCGGATTATGGAAAGTCATACACGTTGCTTACCTTGTTGATTGTTGTTCTTGGAGGAACTGATCCAAGTGGAGGAAAAGGGAACATATTGGGAGTTTCCCTTGCAGTTATCGTATTGCAGATGATTTCAAGTGCATTCAACATATTGCGGATCAATAGTTTTGTGAAGACTTTCGTGTGGGGTCTGATTCTGATTGCAATCATGCTGATTTCTAAACTAATCGATAGAAAAGAGAGACGATAAAAGGGGTGTTGGGATGAGGGAACTGAAAGTTAAAAAATTGCAGAAGGAGACTTTTTGCAGCTACGGGGATTTCTACGATTTAATGAATCCTGCTGGATACAGTTTAGGAGATTTTTATCACGATCGAGTTCTTTTTCCGGCTCCGAGTGGGCAGTCTGTGGCCTTTAGCGCCTTGGTATGCACCAAACAGGATGCCAATATCATTGATTCAGCTGAAAGCCATTCGTATGCCACTGAATTACTAGTCCCCCTCGATGGTGATGTAATCATCCATGTCGCACCGCCGTCGGTGGATCCAGTCCCTGAGTTGACAGAAGCATTTTTAGTTCCTAAAGGGACTATGGTGACTCTTCGAGTGGGCGTCTGGCATTTGGCTCCCTTTGCTGTGCAAGACGGTGACACACATCTGCTTATCGGGTTGCCCGAGCGAACGTATAAGACTGACTGTGAGCTTGTTCACTATGAAATAGACCAATACATGATTGTAAATTATTCGGAGGAAATTAAATGAAGAAGATACTGAACCAGCCTGAGAATTATGTGAACGAGATGTTGGAAGGCTTGTATATTGCTCATCCAGATCTCATTACCTATACCAACAATGATGTTCGATGCTTGGTGACGGCCAACAAGAAAACAGGAAAGGTTGGAATTGCTACCGGAGGTGGGAGTGGACATCTTCCTCTCTTTCTTGGGTATGTCGGAAAGGGAATGCTCGATGGTTGTAGCGTGGGAGATGTTTTTCAATCACCCAGTTCAGAACAAATGCATGCAGTTACCAAATACATTGATTCAGGAGCCGGTGTTCTCTATATATACGGAAACTACAATGGTGACATTTTCAATTTTGATATGGCTGCCGAAATGGCTGATTTTGAAGACGATATTCGTGTCGAAAGCGTAGTTGGTGCAGATGATGTTGCCTCGGCAGGACCTTCAGCACCTGGACAAAAGAGTACCCGACGCGGGGTGGCCGGCATTGTGTTCGTGTATAAATGTGCAGGAGGGGCAGCAGATGCAATGCTCTGCCTTGATGAGGTGAAACGTATTGCACAAAAGGCATCCGATAATGTAAGGACCATGGGTGTGGCTCTTACTCCATGCATAGTACCACGAGTAGGGAAACCAGGATTTTCACTCGGGGACGATGAGATGGAAATTGGAATGGGAATCCACGGAGAGACCGGAATCCGCCGAGGAAAACTGGAGACGGCAGACGAAATCACTGTAGAGATGCTTGATCAGATAGTCTCTGATTTACCCTATAAAAAAGGTGATGAAGTTGCTGTCTTGGTAAATGGACTGGGAGCTACCCCTGTAGACGAGCAATATATTGTGGTCAGAAAAATCAATGAGCATCTCTCTTCATTGGGGATCAAGGTTCATCGATTTTATGTTGGTGAATATGCAACATCCTTGGAAATGGCCGGACTTTCCATCTCCTTGCTAAAGTTGGATGAAGAGTTGAAAACCTATCTGGATGCTCCAGCACAGACTCCATTTTTTGTACAGCTTTAGGAGGATAGCATCATGGAAGTAAAAAATTTTCTTGCAAATGCATCCTCATTGATGGCTGCTAACAGGGAACGTTTGATTGATCTTGACAGTGTTGTAGGGGATGGAGATCTGGGCCTTACGATGTCTGATGGATTCAAGGCTGCTTATGAAAGCATCAAACAGAGCGATGAAAAGGATGTGGGCAAACTCTTTTATACAGCAGGCAAAGCAATGTCTGTAGCAGTACCTTCTACCATGGGAACCCTCATGGCTAGCGGCTTGATGCAGGTGGGAAAGACGTTTAAAGGAAAGACATCTGTCCAGAAAGAAGAGTACGTCGCGCTTTTTGAGTCGTTTTTTGATGGAGTGAGTAACCGAGGGAAGGCAAAAGTAGGAGAGAAGACCTTCCTAGACGGTCTATATCCTTCCATTGTGGCTATGAAAGAGGCTGTTGCCTCAGGTCTTGATGCTAAGAATATTGCTGCAGCAGGGGCTGTTGCAGCGCAAGATGGATTTGAATCGACACAAGGTATGCTCGCTGTTCATGGTCGGGCTGCAACAAGAGGGGAGGCCTCCAGAGCTTTGCTTGATCCAGGTGCAGCAGTAGCCGCCTTGATGATGGAAGCTTTTGCCAGTTCACTCCAAGATTGTTGAAGCCTAAGAGATGTTTTATTTCGCTAACGAAGAATCCTGTCCAGGACGACGGAGTTGTTTCTCCATTTGTCCTGGGCTTTCACCCTGAGGTCGAGTCGGAGCTTCTTGCCCGGGAAGATTTGTCGGATCTCGGGCTCAGAGCCCTTTCGAATCTTGGTGATGTTTGCCCCTCCCTTGCCCACGACAATGCCCTTTTGGGTTTCGCGCTCCACGATGATTGCCGCACGTACCCAAATGGAGTTTGTTTCTTCAGAATGTTCAATGTCCTCAATGGTCACGTAGATGGCGTGAGGGATTTCTTCACTTACAAGGTTGATTGCTTTCTCGCGGATGATCTCGCTGATGCGAAATTCAAGGTTCTGGTCGGTATAGGCATCTTCAGGATAGAGCAATTCTCCTTCGGGAGCGTGCTTGAACAGCTCGATGAGGATTTCATCGACGCCCTCATCCACCTTGGCTGAGGCCTTGAGCACTGTGCTGTTTTCAAGATGTTCTGCAAGAAAAGCTCGGGTTTCTTTCTCCTCGGAGTCCCTGATGATATCGGCTTTGTTGATTACACACACAACCGGAGTCTTCAGTTTGGCAACGTGAGAGACCAAAGCCAACTCCTCTTCACCGGCGCTACGCTTGGGGTCGATCATATAGAGAACGACATCACTCTCCTCAAGGCTCTTGAGGGCGGTCTCCTGCAGTCTTTTGTTCAGGGTCTTCTCGCTGAGATGAAAACCTGGAGTATCGGTGAAAATCAGCTGCCCACGTTTATCGGTATATATTCCCCTGATCGCGTTGCGGGTGGTTTGGGGTGTTGATGCAGTAATTGATACCTTCATCTCGCAAATTGTGTTGAGCAGGGTGCTCTTCCCTGATGAAGGACGGCCGATGATGGCAACAGTGGCACATTTCATATTCTATTCTCCTGATTTGCAGTATAGCGTTCAAAGCCTTTTGTGCCTACTGAATGCCTTGCCTGCCCATATTAATAACAATTATACATTTGCTTGTCTCTTTAGCGGCATATGCCTTTGCACAGTCCTGAGTATCTGTGTATACTGCAAATGGTGCCATACACCAAAAACGTAGCAAAGAGGGGCTTTTGTATGCCACAACAAGAAGAAAAGAAACCTGTAAATCCAGATCCACAAATACAAGAAAAGCTTTTGAAGACAAGAAGCATCCTGCTCTCAGGTGAGATCAACAAGGATAGTGCTGAAGCTGTCATCAAGCAGATGCTTATTCTCGAAGACGAAAGCAACGAGCCGATAAAGATTTTCATCAACAGCCCCGGAGGGGACGTCGATGCAGGATACGCCATCTTTGACATGGCGCGCTTCATCAATGCGGAAGTCACCATGATCGGCATGGGCTTGGTGGCCAGTGCCGCCGCTTTGGTCTTGCTCGCTGTCCCCAAAGAGAGACGCTTGGCCCTGCCAAACTCAACATATCTCATCCACCAACCGATGAGCGGCATGCGCGGAGTAGCCACTGATATTGAGATTCATGCCCAGCATCTTGAGAAGCTTCGGCAGAAACTCGATGCCCTGATTGCCCAAGAGACAGGAAAAACGTTGGAAGAAGTACGTGAAGATACCGAACGTGATCACTGGTTGTCAGCAAATGAAGCCCTCAATTACGGCTTGGTCGATCGGATTGTCACCCAAAGGAGTGATCTGTAAGTACACATGGCAAAGACCAAATACCTCAGTGAGGCGGAAAAAAAGGTCGGTCGCAAGCATATGTACCGTCAAGAGCTGTACAACGGAGTAGCCTACAGCCTGCTTGGCGATACCATCGTCTACTTGCTTGCCATCCATTTTGGAGCGGGCAATATTGCCTTGGGCTACATCTCATCAGCCGCATTCATTGCAGGTATCATCCTGCCCTTTGTACCTCAAATATTCAAAGGCCGAAACCAGATCAAGGTACAGTCCCTGGTCTGGGTTTTACGCGGGGTGGTCTGCTTCGGATATCTCGGACTCTTCTTTGTAACCGGCAATATCGCCGTATTGCTTCTGCTGTTGGTCTATACCCTGTTCAACATATTCCGCATGGTGGGAATAGCCTTGAATGATTCCACCCTGAAGAATATCAGCAGTGTCTCCAATCGAGGAAAAGTGGTGGCCAATGTCAATGTCGCCTACCAAAGCTCATCCTTGGTTATTCGGTGTCTCACTGCCTTGGTGCTTGGGGTGCAACGCTTCAGCGGAGTATTCGGCCTTGTCGTGCTCCAGATACTCGGTGTCTTTGTAAACTTTTTTGCTTCCCATGAAATGTCACGCATCCCCTCGCGCAGTACCATCGAGTACAAGAAAGGACGCACCGTCCTTGTCTTGCTCAAGGAAGCGATGGCGCAAGAGTCTTTCAGAAGGCGCCTCTTTTTGCGCTGGCTTGCAACAGCCGTCGCTGTTGTCTTTGCCTTGACAACACCCTTTTTACGGATTGAACTGGGTCTTTCGAGCTCGTTGGTCGTAGTATATTCTGTGGTGCTTGGAATCTCTGTCATGGCAGCAAGCTATATAAGCAAACACTTCTCCGACCGCCTCGGATCGCGGCCCTTGGTCTTGTTCTCCACAATTTTTTCCCTATTCTTTTTTATGGTATGGGTCTTGATCACCCCATCGGTTCATCCTGTGTGGTTTTTCATCCTGGGGTTCTTTACCAACTTTTTTGTAGCCTTGGTAAGCTTGCTCGTCTTCAGGCTCGTTGCCCAGGTCATGCCTGACGATGAATCAGTTGCCTTCAACTCGATGGTGAACTTCGTCATAGCCATTGTGGCATTCTGTGTAGGAATTATCAGCGGTCTTCTTGCTGATTTTGGCAATGTAGCGAGAACGCTGTTTGTGGTAGGCAACCAGACTGTTGGCAATGGCTATACATTCGTGTTCCTCTTTGCCATTGTACTGACCAGCATTGAGATCCTTGTTGCGACGAGGTTGAAGGAGATTGGTGCCTATTCCTCACAAGCAGCGGCCCAGGTCATTTTCTCGATGCATGGGTTGAGGGCTGTGTCGATGATTGAAAAGCTGGAAAGGACCACAGACCCGGCAAAACGCAGATTTTTGATGCTCTCTCTTGGGGGTAACTTCAACAACTTTGCAACCAGTGAATTGAGGCAAATGCTCGCCAGTCCGTTTTCCTCTGACAAACTTGAAGCTGTCAGGACCCTTGGGGACCGCCCAAGAAAAACATTGCTCGATGATTTGATAAAAGTTGCCAAGGATGATGATTCTTATGTGCAGCTGGATGCAATCGCAGCTTTGGGTTCATACCGCAAGGAAGAGAGAGCGAGAGAGGCCTTGGTTCATTTGATGATGCATGGTCGCTGGGCCTCTGTACGATCGATGGCCAGCAAGAGTCTATCCAGAATCACAGAGAGTGCTGAATACCTGCCTCTGGTCAATGAACTGAGCCATGCAGCAAAACACATCGACGAGATTATTGACTATCTGATCGCCAAACGATTCATGGACAAGCAAGGGAGCTTTTATCAGGAATTCTTCATCTCCATCGAACAAGGACGCAGTGCAACCTTCCGACAGACACGATATGCTGTCCTGGCATCCTTTTTGAAGTTTGGTTCGCCAAGGCTTTCGCAGTTGTATGAACAAATGAATCTTGGTGTCCCGAAAGACTTCCTCTCTCCTTTCTTGACAGAGGCGAGAGATCTGAATCAGGTTGACCAATACTATTCAGAAATCATTTCCTGTTTTGCCCAACAGAGGTGGGATATTCTGCGTAGCATCTGTATTGAAATATTGGAAAGCTGTGACGTTTCCCATGACAAGTGCTTTGAAAACCTAAAGATTGGATTGCTCCGTGCCAAGGAAATGGATATAAAAAGGTTCGATATCCAGGATGCCGTTGCAATGCTGTATTTCAGCTATTCACTTGGAAAGAACGCAAAAAGCTGAAGCAATTATGTGCATGACATCTCTTAGGATGTATGTTGATTCTCATATTGCTTTCATTGGTTTTAGCTACAAGCTGCAGTTGTGACCTCCCTTCTGATGAGCATACGTTTCGAGTGGTCTCCTATAATGTACAGAATCTCTTTGATGCCAACATCGATGGTGATGAATATCCAGAGTACAAGGATCCAAAACTTTGGAACCTGAGTTCCTACCGGCAACGACTACGTACACTCTCCTCCGTAGTGCTCGATCCTGCTCTGTCCTATCCTGATGTATTGGTGTTCCAGGAAGTGGAAGGTGCGAACGTCATAGAAGACTTGCTTACCTTCCATCTGAAAAGAAGAGGATACCGTTGGTATGCGTGCAGCAAGGATGAGGGGTCTGCCATTGCCGTGGCGGTAGTAAGCAGGCATCCAATAACAAATTGTGTAGTGCATGGAGGGCAGCAATTCCGTAGTGTATTGGAAGTGGAAATCGAAACGATCCGCTCATCCATAATCATCTTTGCCTTGCATGCAAAGAGTCAAAAAGGTGATTTTTTCGAAACGGAAGCTCAACGTCTTTTGCAGATCAAAGCCCTGCGAGAACCCTTGCAACATCAAAATGATGCATTGCTGCTCCTTTGCGGTGACTTCAATGAAAATCCTGATACCATATGGCATAGTGGGGGAGTTCCTACTGCGTTGGTTGACTATACCCACCCTCGCGCCCCGGCGTTGATCGAAAATGGTTCGCTGGGGATAACAGGCAACAAGCACCTGCTTGGGCCACGGCTTTGGTATGCTCCTTACCTCGATCAGGAGCTGACCTTTGATCATGAAGGTTCTTGCAACTGGGATGGAAAGTGGCATAGGTATGACCAGATATTGGGCAATGACAAGATTTATGACCGCAGGGGATGGGAGTTTGATGCGTTCTGCATTTGTGCTCCCTCTCGTACGCTCGCAAGCGACGGAAGACCGGATGCATGGAATCTGGCCTTAAAAAGTGGGGTCAGCGACCACCTTCCGGTGATGCTGACCCTTAAGTGCAGATGACGTCAACTCTTTGGGAATTTTAGTTCATAAAAAATCTGTTCCAACTCCAGCGCAATGTTGATGTTGTGAACTACGGGTGTACGCCCGTCCTCAAGCGTCTGGGCTTTGAGGGTGATCGGGCTGAAATTCAGGATGCCCATGACCCCTGCCTTGATGAGACGGTCAAAACTGTCGGCAGCGGCCTGCTCAGGGACAGTGATGATTCCAGCAGTAACATCAAGCGCCTCAACAACCTCATCTATTCTGCTGATAGGGTAGATGGGCACTGGATGAGAGGCATCACTATATACCAAGGGGTCGCTGTCAAATCCTGCGACGATACGAATTCCATCCGGTTCGAATCCATTGTAATGCATCAAGGCTTTCCCGATTCTGCCGCAACCGACGATGATGCAGTTCTGGCTATCTCCTTTGCCTAAGATGCTTCCAAGAGAATCGAGCAAGTCATGGATCTCATAGCCACCTCTTTTTTGGCCGTGAATGCCTAATTGTGAGAAATCCTTACGCACAATAGCAGCTGAAACACCAGCAGCATCAGCAAGATTGTGTGCAAACACTTTCTCAAGTCCGATAGTTTTGAGCCGATTAAGTGATCTGAAGTAACGGGTGATTCGTATTAGTTGGTCATTGTTCATGGCTAACTCTCCTAGTTATGTGAAATAATGTACATTAAAATACAATACAGGTCAATATATTGTGAAAAAAAATTGAGTCTTGCTACCGCGATTGCTATTAAAAGAGGAAATGTTATGTACAAACCACTGTAAAAAGTGATAGGATAGTCGCAACGTTTATTTGGGTACTGGAGGTTACATGTCGGAAACTAACGGAATTACGTTCTCACCCGAACTGGTAGCATTCATCAAGGAATGGAAGACCAAGCAGGGTAATCTCATCATGGTACTGCACAGGGTACAACAAGAGCACGGCTATATCAGCCGTGAAGCAGCCGATAAGGTGGCTGAGCTTCTTGATGTACCGCTAGCTACCATCTGGGGAGTCGTGTCATTTTACCACTTCTTCAAGCTGACCAAGCCCGGAAAGCACAACATTCAAGTGTGCATGGGTACAGCCTGTTATCTTAAAGGTGGTCAGGCACTCATCGATGAGCTGTGCAAGCAGTTGAAGCTGGAAGTTGGAGGTGTTACCGATGACGGCACATTCTCCTTGGAAGCTGTTCGATGTGTAGGTTGTTGCGGACTTGCTCCGGTAATGACTGTCGGTGGAGAAGTTTTCGGTAAGGTCACCAAAGACCAGGTCGCCGGAATCATTGCAAAGTTCAAATAGGACCGTAAGGCGTTTTCATGCATATCTGCGTAGGTGATTTCCTTTTGGATATCGTACAAAACTCGTTTGAAGCTGAGAGTTCTCAGGTTGAACTGGTTGTACAGGAAACATCTAACATTCTCTATTGTTCAGTTCAAGACAATGGCAAAGGAATGGATGCAGAAACTCAGAGACGTGTGCTTGATCCCTTTTATACCGATGGAATAAAGCACAAAAAAAGAAAGGTTGGCTTGGGTTTACCCTTTCTCTATCAAGCAACAGATGCTTGTGAGGGAACCTTCAACCTGGAATCGGAAGTTGGCAAAGGTACCCGGGTTGTTTTTTCATTCAACTTGGAACACCTCGATGCTCCCCCTATAGGGGATTTGACATCAGTTTTCGTGGCGCTTCTATCCCACCCCCTGTCCAGATCATTGGTGATACAGAGGAGTGTTGAGAGTGAAAAAGGAAGTGGCATGTATACGCTGGATAAGGATGAGCTTCAGGATATCTTGGGGCCGATGGACACCAGCGGAACGTTGAGCTTGCTCAGACAATACATCGCCAGCCAAGAAGAGGATGTCCTGCAACTACGATCAGTAATTGCTCTGCATATGCAAATAGATTCGCCGCAGTCCAAACAACAGGAGATGTGAACATGGCAAAAATGACACTAGAGGAGCTGAGAAGGCTCAGAGACAAAAAGCAGAACGAACTGCAAAAACGTGATATCGAGGGCAAGGACTCTCGCATCATTATTGGCATGGGAACCTGCGGTATCGCCGCTGGAGCAAAGCCTGTGCTGGATGCCTTTCTTGAAGTTCTTGAAGAAAAGCATATTGATAATGTTTCGGTCACCCAGACCGGATGCATGGGCCTGTGTTATGTGGAACCAACCATCGAGGTTATCGTTCCAGGCATGCCTGATGTGATATATGGAAAAGTGGATGCTGCAACCGCTCGCAAGATTGTTGAGCAGCACATCATTGGCAAGCAGTTGGTGACCGACCATATGTTCGATCGTCCTGCAGCTGACATCATCAAGAAGGATGGGGGTAAATAATGGCGTTCAGAAACTATATTTTGGTCTGTGGAGGAACTGCTTGTGAATCCAGCCGTGCAGACCAGATTTACCAGAACCTGATAGAGGAATGTAAGGCACAGGGAGTTGCTGATGAAGTACAAATAGTCAAGACAGGTTGTTTTGGCTTCTGTGAGCAAGGCCCCATTGTCAAGATTCTTCCTGAGGACTCCTTCTATGTAAAGGTAAAGCCTGAGGATGCAAAAGAGCTTGTCAGTGAACATGTCATCAAAGGCCGTGAAGTTGCTCGATTGCTGTATGACAAGGAATCGAGTCGTAAACACGCCAAGGTGGAAGACATCAAGTTCTACCAGAAGCAGTTCAGAATTGTACTGCGCAACTGTGGATTCATCGATCCGGAGAACATTGACGAGTACATTGCTCGAGAAGGATATCAGGCACTGGAGAAGGCTCTTTTTGAGATGACCGGTGAGGATATCATTGAAGAGCTGAAGACTGCCGGACTGCGCGGTCGTGGCGGTGCAGGCTTCCCCACCTGGATGAAATGGAACTTCTCTCGACAGGCAGCGAACGATACCAAGTATGTCGTCTGTAATGCTGACGAAGGCGACCCGGGTGCTTACATGGACCGCTCCACTCTTGAAGGAGATCCGCATTCAGTACTTGAGGCCATGACCATCTGTGGTAAAACCATCGGGGCAAATAAAGGCTTCATCTATATCAGAGCAGAGTATCCTTTGGCCATTCACCGTCTTGAGATTGCAATGAAGCAGGCTCGAGAGTATGGTTTGCTCGGCAGCAACATTCTTGGAAGTGGATTTGATTTTGATATCGAGATCCGTCTCGGAGCCGGTGCTTTTGTATGTGGTGAGGAAACAGCCTTATTGCACTCAATCGAAGGTCATAGAGGTATGCCTACTCCCCGTCCCCCCTTCCCAGCTGTAAAAGGACTTTGGGGCAAGCCGACTGTCATCAACAACGTTGAGACCTGGGCGAATATCCCTGTAATCATCACCAAGGGTGGCAACTGGTTCAACAAGATTGGTACTGCAGACAGTAAGGGTACCAAGGTTTTTGCACTCACCGGCAAAATCCGCAACTCCGGTTTGGTTGAAGTTCCAATGGGGACCACCTTGCGCGAAATCATCTACGATATCGGTGGTGGTATTGCCAACAACAAGAAATTCAAGGCAGTTCAGACTGGCGGCCCCTCTGGCGGCGTTATCACAGAAGATGACTTGGACACACCCATCGATTTTGGCTCCCTTGTACGCATCGGCTCGATGATGGGTAGTGGCGGTATGATTGTCATGGACGAGGATGACTGTATCGTCGACGTGGCAAAGTTCTATCTGAATTTCACTGTCGATGAATCTTGTGGAAAATGTGCTCCTTGTAGAATTGGTGGAAAATCACTTTGCAATATCTTGGAGAAGATTACCATAGGAAATGGCACAATGAAGGACTTCGAGACACTTGAGACCATCGGCGAAGCCATGAAGAAAGGTTCTCTCTGTGCGTTGGGGCAGACAGCCCCCAATCCGGTCCTCTCTACGATCAAGCACTTCAAGGACGAGTATCTTGCCCACATTGTTGACAAGAGCTGCCCAAGCGGCACTTGTAAGAAATTGGTCAAGTACACAATCAATGCAGAGAAGTGTATCGGATGTACCGCCTGTGCACGTAAGTGCCCGGTCGCTGCAATCACTGGTGAACGAAAGCAAGTCCACATCATTGACCAGTCTGTCTGTATCAAGTGTGGTGTCTGTATGGAGACTTGTAAGTTCGGCGCCGTCGAAATCCACTAGGATCGTACAGGAGGAAACAATTGAGTATCGTACATGTTAAAATAAACGGAATCCCTGTCGAGGTTGAAGAGGGAACAACCGTATTGAATGCAGCAAAGAAGGCTGGAGTGAAGATCCCAACCCTTTGCTACCACGATGACCTCAAGCCCTTTGGCTCCTGTGGTCTGTGTATCGTGAAGCAGGAGGGAAGTGCGAAGATCATCCGTGCTTGTGCTGCCCCGGTAAGTGAGAACTTGAGTGTCATTACGCATGATGCCGAGTTGTTCGAAGTTAGAAAAACAATCCTTGAATTGATTCTCTCTAATCACCCCTCCAGTTGCTTGACCTGTATCCGCAATGGAGAATGTGAATTGCAGGATCTTGCTGTTGAGTTTGGTATCAGGGAACAGCCGTTTGAATCCCGCATCAGTGATCGACCGAAGGATACCTCTTCAGCTTCCATCGTTCTCGATCCTGAGAAGTGTATCAAGTGCGGTCGTTGCGTACAGGTCTGTCAGGATATGCAGGGTGTATTCGCCCTTGAGTTCATCGGCCGAGGCGACGGTACTGTAATGGCTCCAGCTGCCATGCTTCAGCTCGAGGACAGCCCCTGTGTTCGCTGTGGACAATGTGCTGCTCACTGCCCCGTCGGTGCCATCTACGAGAAAGATGAGACCGATAGCTTCCGCAGTGCAGTCAAGGACCCGAACAAGCAGGTGGTCGTGCAGATCGCTCCTTCCATCCGTGTTGGTCTTTCCGAGTCTTTCGGTCTTCCTGCTGGAACCGTTACGACGAAGAAAATCTATTCTGCCATCCGCAGACTCGGTGCTGTTGCAGTGCATGACACCAACTTCGGTGCTGACCTTACCATCATGGAAGAGGGCAGCGAATTGGTTGCACGCCTGACAAAGGGTGGAGCTCTTCCACAGATGACCTCGTGTTGTCCTGCCTGGGTAGATTATGTAGAGAAGTACTATCCCGATTTGCTTGATCATGTCTCCAGTGCAAAGAGTCCGATGCAAATGGTTGGTGCCATTGAAAAGACGTATACTGCACAGAAGATGGGTGTTGACCCTGCAAAGCTCTATACCGTAGCCATCATGCCTTGTACTGCAAAGAAATATGAGGCAATTCGCGATGAGCACATGCACTCAAGTGGTTATCAGGATGTTGATCTTGTGTTAACCACCCGCGAGTTTGCTCGTCTGATCAAATCAAGCGGCATCGATTTCCTCCATCTCGAGGAAGAAGAGGCTGACAGCCCCATCGGAGAATACTCCGGAGCTGGTACCATCTTCGGTGCAACCGGCGGCGTAATGGAAGCAGCAGTACGTACTGCCTACCATGTAGTAACCGGCAAAGAACTCGAACATATTGAGGTCGAGTCCGTACGAGGACTTTCCGAGGTAAAGAAAGGGGCCGTAGATTTTGATGGCACCCCGATTCGAGTGGCAGTCATTCATGGCTTAACCCATGTCAAGGAAGTTATGGACGAGATCCGTGCAGCCAAGGCAGAAGGAAAGCAGGCTCCTTACGAGTTCATAGAAGTGATGGCATGCCGCGGTGGTTGTATTGCTGGAGGTGGTCAGCCTTACGGTGCAAATGATGAACTTCGCGTCGAACGTTCTGCAGGTCTCTATGCAGATGATAAGAATAGCAAAGTCCGTTGTTCACACCACAATGAGTCAATTCACAAGTTGTACGAGGAGTTCCTCGAGAAGCCACTGAGTGAGAAGGCTCACCACTTACTTCATACCTCCTATCAGGATCTTCCTGTTTATAAGGCCTGATAGTTGGCCAGTATCCTATTTGTCCGGCCCCCGACAGGCCGGACATTATTTTTTTCAGCAAGTTAATCCCATCCATGAAAAATCTTCCAATATATTTCTCACCCTCGCTCCTGTACCATTGAGGAAGGAGGAGTTATGAATAAAAAACCTCATGTGCTGATTCTTATGAGTGATGAACATCGATCAGATGTTGCAGGGTTTGCAGGGGATAAGGTCGTTCGCACCCCTACCTTGGATTGGATGGCAGAAACTGGTGTGGTGTTTTCCAATGCATATACCCCCAGCCCCATATGTGTTCCAGCAAGGCAATGCATCATGGCAGGACAATATCCGAAAACTTGCAATTGTGAAGGGTGGAAGGGCTTGGATTATAAATATCCCACCTATGCAACACAATTTGGACGCTATGGCTATCGCACCGTCGGATTTGGAAAGATGCATCTGCAAGGATATGACCAGCTGGTAGGCTGGCAAAGCCGTCCTGTAGGGGATGTTTGCTATCACCATATAGAAAACAAGGCACAAGACTTCTATAAAGCAGAGCATGACGATTATGACAGCCTCAACTACGAAGGCACGAAGAAGTGGTCTGACGCAAAAGAGCTGTTAAGAGCAGGAGTCGGAAGAACCAGAGGTCAGGATGTGCTTTCAGTCCAAGGAGCCTCGTTATGGGTGGATGATCATTTCAATGGGACATGGTATGACCGGCATGATCGAGAACATCCTACGCTTATGTATGTTGGTCTGCATGATCCTCATTATCCCTATTTCTGCAGTGAAGAGCGTTTCTCCTATTATGTAAACAGGGTGGAGTCCTTTGCCGTTGAAGAACCGTTTGACCATCCATTCTTGGGAACAAGCCCTTGGCCGAATGTACCGTTGCAAGCCGGCAAGGATATCTCCCAACGAACAGTCAGACGGGCCAGAGCCGCATATTATGGCATGGTTGAGGGAATGGATGCTCACTTTGGACAAGTGCTTGACTCCTTGAAACACGCAGGGGAGGATTTGGATGATTGGATCATTGTCTATCTGTCCGATCATGGAGACCAATTAGGTGAGCATGGCATCTGGGAAAAACAAAAATTCTTTGAAGGTTCTGTAAAGGTTCCATTCATCATAAGAGCTCCCAAGTATTTACCACAGGGCACCGTAGTAACAGAGAATATCAGCAGCATCGACCTCTTTCCCACCCTTTGTGAGTTGGCAGGCTTGGAGATACCACAAGGTCTCGATGGTAGATCACTGGTCAATCTTGCAAAAGGAAATGATCCAAACTGGCCGGATGAAGCCTTCTCGTTCTTTTTGCAACAAGGATTTGAGAATGTGATGATAAAAAAAGGAACATTGAAGTACCAATGGTACTACCATGAGTCAAAGAAAGAGATGCCGGAGGTCTTGTTTGACCTGAACAAGGACCCTCATGAGACCGAGAATGTAATAGATGACAGCAACTATGGTAATCAGGTAGAGGAATTTAGGAAACAGGTAAAAAAAATTGGGTACAACCTCTAAGAATACTATGAAATTACTGCATGAAAGAGACCCGGATTTATCTGGGTCTCTTTCATTAAATACGGCTTATGATTTTCATGAGGCAGGGGAGTCAAAGCGTTTGAACCCTGTTGATGGTTGAAAGAGCATCGACTTGGAAAAAGCAGGACGATTTCAAAAAATGATGTTCCTTATACCTCAAGTTCCTAAAAAATTACCATGGAGAAAAAATATTACGATATACAACTCCTTATATGAAGGTACTATAAAGGTAATTCACAACGAGGTGGTCAATGAAACAGACACTGCTACATACAAAAAAATTACACTATAAAAGCTTAAAAGGGTACGAGCAATTATTGCTCATGCTCGTTCCTGGGATACTGTACTACATCATATTCCACTATGTTCCCATCTATGGAATCATTATTGCTTTTAAGAACTTCAGTTTCAGAAGAGGCTTTTTAGGAAGTCCTTGGGTGGGTCTGGCTCATTTTAGGTTGATGTTTGATAATCCCTCCTTCTATGAAGTATTTGGGAACACTTTGGTACTTGGTCTTCTAAAATTGGTCATAGGATTTCCCATCCCGATTCTGTTTGCCATCCTCATCAATGAAATCCGTTTTACGAAAATCAAAAAGACCGTGCAGACGGTATCGTATCTCCCTCACTTCCTTTCCTGGATTGTATTGGGAGGCATGTTTTTCCAGATTTTCTCAATCTATGGCCCCATCAACGAGATAATCAGGTTTTTTGGTGGAGAGCCTATACGGTTCATGACAGAACCCAAGCCGTTCAGGATTGTGTTGGTTTCGACCTATGTATGGAAATCGATGGGATGGAACTCAATAGTGTATTTGGCTGCTATAACCGGCATCTCTCCTGAACTCTATGAAGCTGCCATGATTGATGGAGCAAACAGATTCCAAAGAATGTGGCGCATCACTCTTCCTTCCTTGACACCCGTCATTACGGTCATGCTGATATTGGCAGCAGGGCAGATCATCAAGGATGACTTTGACCAGATCTTCAATCTCTATAACCCAGCGGTCTATGAGACGGCGGATGTAATCTCCACCTATGTATACAGGCAAGGTTTGGAAATGATGAACTACAGCTATGCAGCAGCAGTCGATCTGTTTAAGAACATCATCGCCCTAGTCTTCGTATTTGGAACCAACCGGGTTGCGAAGAGTATGAATGAGTACGGTATCTGGTAAGGAGTGGCTACAATGCATGTAAGAAAAATCGGTCTATTTGACATAATCAATACAGCCATCATGTTGGGAATCTTGATCATTATGCTCTATCCAATGCTCAATGTGTTGTCTGTATCCTTCAGTGGGGTCACTAAACTTGGACTGGGCCTTTTACCGCAAAGTTTTACGCTGAAAAACTATCAGATTGTATTCAACAATAAAGCCTTGTGGATTGGGTTCAGCAACACCTTGGTCCGAGTAGGTTTGGGAGTTTTCAGTACCCTGATCATCACTTTACTGATGGCCTATCCTTTGTCCAAGAAAGCGCTTCCCTTTAAAAAGGTCATAACCTTCTTTGTGGTGTTTACGATGTTTTTCAACGGAGGCTTGATACCCAATTATATCGTAGTCCGGTCCCTTGGTCTCATCGATAGCCGTCTTGCGCTCATTCTTCCAAGGTTGGTGGACACGTTTGCTCTTATTGTCATGCGTAATTTCTTGATGACGATTCCGGACTCCTTGGAAGAGGCTGCAAAGATTGATGGTGCATCCTATTTCACAATACTGTTCAAAATCATCGTTCCGATTTCCATACCCATCATTGCTACCGTAGTGCTCTGGACTGCTGTCTGGCATTGGAACTCCTGGTTTGATGCAATGATCTACATCCAGAGTCAGAGTAAACAGGTCTTGCAATTGATCTTGCGAAGAATTGTCATCGAAGGAACGGCTTCAGCAATGAGCCTTTCGATGGATGATGCAAATACGGTTGCCAACCCAGATATGATCAAGGCAACAACCATCATAGTATCGACACTTCCCATCGTGTGTTCCTATCCGTTCTTGCAAAAATACTTTGTGAAAGGAATCATCGTAGGGTCTGTGAAAGAATAGTGTATTTTTGGAACCGTTGGTTCCATGAAAAATAGCAGGAGGTAATAAGTATGAAAAAAGTGGTTTCATTATGTATGATAATGATTCTCGTCAGTACGTCATTCGTATTTGGTGCTGGAAGAAGTGAAGTGGCAGCTCCGTCTGTATCTGATGGAATTGTAGAGTTCACCTACTCAATTCTGGCAGATGTTCCACCTAGAGCAGATGCACCGATTATCAAGGATTTGGAAACGTTGTATGGCATCAAGCTCAATTATGTCAATATTGAACGCAGTCAGTACAACCAGATGCTCGGTCTGAAAATATCTTCAGGGGAGACACCCAATGCCTTCATGCTTGATGGCAATATGCTTCAGTACGCGCAGTTTGCTGAACAGGGAGTGCTTCGGTCGATTCCTTTGGACATGATGCAAAAGTATGCTCCGACACTCTATGAAAAGCAGAAGCCTTACTTTAAATATCTGCTCATCGATGGAGAGCTCTATGGGATTACCAAGGAGAAGGCAAGCAATGACTTTCCCTTGAATGCCATTTGGAGAAAGGATTGGCTGGAAAATGTCGGCATCGATAAAGTTCCTGAGACCTTGGCGGAAGCTGAAGAAGCCTTCTATGCCTTTGTAAACAAGGACCCCAACAGAAGCGGAAAGAAAGACACCTACGCACTGGGGAAAAGCGGCCTTGACATGATCTTCGGTGCCTTTGGCGGTATCCCTTGGGGACCATGGCCGCAGTACTCCCTCTGGCTGGAAGACGGTCAAGGAGGATTGCAGCATGCAGCAGTACTGCCTGGCATGAAAGATGCTCTTGCGCTTCTCCAAAAGTGGTACAAAGATGGCCTGATCGATCCTGAGTATGTCATTGGTGAGAACAAAGGTGGCTACTGGGCTATCTCCACGGACTTCTTCAATGAAAGAATCGGTTTCACCGGTCTCGGCCACTACTATCACTGGGCCCCCGATACGCTTTATGAAGGATATCCAGGTGGACAGGTTTTTGCAGAGTTCAAGAAACTGAGACCCAATGCACGAATTGCCTATGGACAGGCAGTCACCGGTCCTAAGGGTGATGCCGGAACCTGGCTCTATCCCGTAGGTGTTGGAGCCGCAGGTCTGACCGTATTCAGCGCAGAGACCACCGATGAGCAGTTGATCAAATTGTTGCAGATTGCTGAAGACCAGATTACCAACTACGACAACTATCTGCTTGCCATGTTTGGTCGAGAGGGCGAACACTGGGTGCGTGATGAGAAGTCACAAGCAGTGACTGCTGTTGGGAAGTTCAATACCAGAACAACCTATCTGGATGAAGGAATCAAGGTGCTGTATCTGGTTGAGGATCTTGCATTTGCACGAAGAGACAACCCGCTTGCCTATGAGTTTGCAGAAAAGTACTACTCGTTCCCAGGCTACCGCAATGAATTGTTGGTATCTGTCCCCTCAGAGAGACTCTATCGTACTGATTTGGAAAAACTCAGAGACCAGTATTACACAGCAATCATCAGCGGAGCACGTCCGGTAAGTGACTTTGATGAGTTTGTTGCAATTTGGAATAGACAAGGTGGAAAGCAGATCAAGGCTGAGGCCGATGCTTGGTACAAGAGCTTGGCTAAATAATAACGGATTTCACTGGAATGCAGAATCAGGCCCCCATCAGGGGGCCTGACTATAAAACGATAATGAGGTTTGTTGCATGTTTACTCACCCCTGTATCCCCGAAAACCTAATATCTGAGCAAGAGACGAAAACAACTGGTGATGCAGAACTTGTATCCATCATGCGCTGCAATACGCAAGCCATACAAGACGCAATACTACAGGCTTCTCAGATGGTCGGGGGTAATTGTGTACTCATTCCCCCCGGTCGGTATCATATTGCTACCTTGGTATTGTACTCATCAGTATCCTTGTATCTCAGCCGAGGGGCGGTGCTTGTGGCGTATCCTGACTATGAGCAGTATCCGCAGGTTGAGCAAAGGCGCCCTTGCAAAAAGGGAACCGACTATAATCATAGAAGCCTGATTTTTGCTCAGGATGCCCACGATATTGCATTGCTGGGGCCGGGGACCATTGATGGCTCTGCCCTTGCGTTCTGGGACAGTTCGCTTCGGGATTTGCGCCTGCAAAACAAGAAAACAAGCCATCTTGCATTGGAAAAGACGAGGGAAGAAGACAGTCCCTTCAAACGTGCAAAAAAGCAGAGGATCTCACCTCTGGTTTTCTTTGACCACTGTTCTCAGATCTCAATTGAAGACATTACCCTTGTGAACTCTGCAGGTTGGACAGTTCACATGAGATGTTGCGAGCAAGCAACCATACGGCATATCCAGATCAAGAATGATTTGTATGGACCCAACACAGATGGGTTGGATATCAACGGCTGCAGGGATGTCATGATATCGCAATGCAATATCAGAGGAGGTGATGATGCGATCATCATTAAAGCCACTGAGGATGCCCAAAGCAGTGAAAACATCATCGTATCGGATTGCATCATCGAGACCCACTGTGCGGCGTTCGGCATAGGCGCGGAGGTGGTACATCCGATAAGAAATATATGTGTGCGTAATCTAGTCGTGAAACGAGCTCTTCGTCTCATCCAGATAGAACTTTGGGATGCCTCTGTTGTAGAAAACGTGACCATCGATGGAATAGTAGGATCGAACATGACAGACATACCTTTGGAGCGTCCCATCTATCTGGATATCCAAAGCCATGGACGGTCCGATGGGAAGCTTGGGAAGATCAGGAATATCCAAATCTCACACATCTCAGCAGTTACAAGAGGTCGATGCCTGCTCACTGCGAAGGACGGCGCTTGTATTGAACAGGTGCAGATCAACAATATCCAGCTGATGTACCTGCAGGTGGAAGATCCAAAAGTAAGCGTACCTTCCAGTAAGAGCAGTCAAATGTCAAACGACAATCCCCATACCCGTTCAGAACGGGCCGTCTTTGTCTGTGACAATGTGAGAAACCTGATTCTTCGGGATGTACAGGTTACTTGGCCGGAATCAATCAAGGAAGATGACTCAGCTTGGTTAAGGGAAGATCTTGATCGAGGACAGCTCTTTCACGATTACAGAAAGCGGGCCTCTCTTGCAAGTGGTAGTGAGCATTGTGCAATGGATGGGGTTCTTTTAAGAAATTGTACTGATTGTATGTTGGATATAACACATCTACAACGCGCAGGCGGTAGAGCGATACATCATATGGAGGAGCAATGAAGCAACATTTGGATCTTGAGGTAGTATTGACAGGCGAGTCCTGGCGTGAAAACACCCCTGTTTTACAAGAAGCACTTACTCGGTGTTCTGAAGCGGGAGGAGGAACGGTCAGAGTCTTGACCTCTTCTGAAGGTGCTGAAATCGGCACCATACATATGCCGTCTTATACAGAGCTGCAAATTCCCACCACCAGCAGGCTCCTTGCCGCTTTGGAGAGGGAAGCGTATAAAGATTCCCGATACGAAGCGTTGATAGATTCATTTGAGACAGAATACTTTTGCATCAGTGGCGGCGGGGTGATCGACGGTCGTTCCACGCAATTCATGCTCAGTGATAAAACCTACATCTACGAGCCGAAACAATTCAGGCCCAGGATGTTCGTTCCAATCGGGTGTTCTGACATCCGCATCGAGGATGTTACATTCAAGGATGGTCCGTATTGGACGGTTCATCCCATCGGGTGCAATCGTATAACCATCTCTAATGTCATCATTGACAACAATCTACGGGTACCGAACTGCGATGGCATCGACCCTGATCGCTGCAGCGATGTTCGGATCATCGGCTGCAGCATCCGTTGTGCAGATGACTGCATCGTACTGAAGACAACCAAGGAGTTCCCCCAATATGGAATATGCAAGTCGATCATTGTCAGTGGTTGCACCTTGGTAAGCACCTCTGCGGCGATCAAGATAGGAACAGAGTCTGTCGCAGACTTTCAGGATATTGTCATCAGTGATTGCATCATCAATGCTTCGAGCAGGGCTATTGCCTTACAGCTTCGTGACCAAGGCAACATCTCTCATGTTTCGATCACGAACTGCATCATTGAAACACGGCTCTTTGAAGATCATTGGTGGGGAAGAGCGGAACCTATCTACATCACGGCCGTAAGAAGGTACTCAATCGAAGGAGAGACACTACCGCAATGGAATCCAGAGGGCGTAGTGGGGACTATCAGCGATGTCAGAATCCATGGAATTGATGCCCGTGGGGAGAACGGGGTGGTTATCCATGGAATAAAAGGCAGTGATAATCGATCAAACGTAAGAAACATACGAATCAGCGATATGAATCTACGAGTTGAAAAAACCTCCAAATGGAAAGCCGGAAAACTCGATTTGCGACCATGTGATGCACTAGGACCTGCATTCAGAAACCCTGAAGAAGATCCTGGATTGTTGGATCAACCCCATGCAGCCCTCTACGTACATGGTACAGATTCCGTTGTTTTCAAGGATGTCCGAATCTTTTGGGATATCGAGCGAGGAACAGAAGGATATGATCAGGTCCTGCAGTTTTCTGCAAATCGAAATCTCCAATGCAAGGATCTGACCATTGAGGAGAAAGAGTATGTCTGAGATACACTATAAAAACATCGATTTGGACCTGCCGCAGTGGGGACCCTATGCTAAACACTATGCAGGAATTTCCTATATCGTAAACACAGAAGAGGAACGCAGAGAAGCGATGATGGACTTCATCCCCTTGATCGGTCGAATGAGGGGAAAAACCATAGTACCTGACATCAACTATGAGTCGGATTATCATCTCTGGGAAGCAACGGATGACCTGAAGCATATCTGCTATCGTTATCAGCTTACCTGGAAAGACCGGGAATATGTGGAGGTTTTCTTCCATGAAGATCCGGATGGGCGATTGTGCCAAATGGTGTTCCATAACAATACTGATTTGAGCAAAGAGTATGTTGCAAGCATTATGTCATTTTTGAGGAGCGAAGGAAAAACAACATTGCGTCTCAAAGATGATGAGCAATGGATCGGAGCAGAGTCGTATCAGAGTCTGCAATACCGTCCTGGTCCATCTCTTTGGGTATCCGGTCAGCACTACGAGGGGCAATGCCATACAGCACAGCTGGGCATGGGCAAGGATGGCTTGCGTAAAGGGGTATGCATCGGGGATTTTCTTGTTGATGGCTTTGGCCTAGGTAATTGTCTTGCAAAAACCTATGGCAGCACTACATCGGATAATGCAACATTCCTGATGCAGAAAGGGACAACCATTACCTATGCCCTTTCGGCAACAGGAGACTGTACGACAGTGTGTCTGAGGTATGCGCTCTATGGGGTCTCTCGATTGGATTTGGTGATTGCCTCCTCTACTCATCAGGTTTCTCTTTCGCTTACTCCCACACAGGCTGAGAAAACAACCACCAGCGATTCTTTTGGATATTGCACCTGCTTCTTGCCGCTGAAAGGAGAGCCAACGCTGAGCATCAGCGTCCAGGATGTGTTGTGCACGGAAGAACGACCTTCTTTCATTTTGGATGGTCTGCTCTTGGGCAATGAGACTGATTGTAATTTGCTGCAGCAACGGTTCTTGTATGAGAGCAAACCCATTGATGTCGAGGTTTTCCGTAGTCCGGAAAAAAAGGGTGTAGGAATAACGTACCCGAAATTCCCCTCTGCCTCTTGTGCAATGCTCTCAGATAGAGAGAGAGCAAGGCCTCCTCATCCCTATAGTGATTGCACCATCACGCATGTCCTGCATGATGAGCTGTCAGGTCAGCGTATCTTGCGTAAACTCTCCAATGACTCTCTTTTCAATTGGTATGATGTGAATTGCAGGATAGAAGGAAACCAGAAAGGCCATTTTGTCGGGTACAACATCGGTCCCATTGTATGTGAACCGAAGCAGACTCAAGAGGTGTATATTGCCTTGGTGTGTGGAAACCTTCCCCAGAAAGAGCAAGAGCGAAAGCTTAATGCAATCTTGGAACGAGCTCCACAGACTGCGAGAGTCGGAATGCAAAGAGAAGAGGAGACTTCAAAGCGGGTATGTGCTTCTCCCTATCAGTTTGGCATGCAGCGGCTGTTGGCCTATATCTTTTCCAATGTCACCTATCCTGTACAAATAGGCAGCAGTGCCGTTCGTACCTATACACCAGGAAAACGATGGGGCGGGCTGTTCACGTGGGATTCTGGCATGCATGGTATTGGCTTGTGTGAGTATGAACCCTATAGGGCGGCTCAAATTGTCAACCAATATATGGTCGACCCTGAGCAAGAGGATGTTGCTCTCGTGATGCATGGATCACCCTTGCCGCTTCATATCTATCTCCTGTTGGAAATATACAAGAAAACCAAAGACAAGGACCTGCTCTCCTATTTCTATCCGAGGGCGATGAACTATTACGCGTACTTTGCAGGACTGCATCCACTTAGCCGTTTCGACGTCTTCTCAAGCGGGCTCTTGAATCCCTATGCAGAAGGGTACAACACCTTGGGAATTGATGACTACCCGGTGCAGCATGAAGAAGGAGTGAATGGCTGGTATGGAAAAGTCAGTACTGTCAGTGCTACAGCCCACGCTATTAGAACCGGACAGATCATGAAACTGCTGGCCCGGGAACTCGGTAAAGATGCTGATATTGCTCATGTGGATGAGCATCTTGGGTATCTTTCAGAAGCCTTGCTTAGATGGGCTTGGGACGATGAAAGCGGCTATTTCAACCATGTATTTGATGATACAAAAGAGCAGGTACGATACAAGGATGGTCGCTCGTACAATATGGGCTTGGACGGAGTCTCTCCGTTGCTCACCACCATCTGCTCAGAAGAGCAAAAAGTGCGTTTGATCGGGCACATCATGACCGAGGGTGAGATGTGGACACCCTTCGGCATTACCTCTGTCTCTCAAGATGCCCCGTACAGCCGAAAAGATGGGTATTGGAATGGTAAGGTGTGGATTCCTCATCAGTGGTTCTTGTTCAAGGCAATGATAGGGCATGCCCAGCTCGAGCATGCAGAGAAGATCGCCCATACAGCACTCTCTGTATGGCAAGAAAATGTAGAGGATACCTACAATTGCTACGAACTCTTTGATGGAACAACAGGTATGGGACAAGGGTGTCACCACTTTGCAGGACTCAGTGCGCCACTTGCCTCCTTTTATAACGCCTATTATCGTCCCTATCAGGTTACTACCGGCTTTGATGTGATGATTGAATCGCAACAGGTGGATGAGCAGAAGCAAGAGACTACTTTTGAACTTGTGTCTCCCTTTTACCAAGGCAAGAGTGGAGTAATCTGTGCTGTACCTTCAAAAGGAACGTACTCTGTTTCTATTGGACGAGAGCAGCAGACACTCTGTGTCTCTGCACCTTATCTGCAATTTGAAGTTGCCGATGCCTCACAGGCTGTTACGGTGAAAATCAGGAGAGTATCTGATGAGTGTTGATGCCTATAAAAAAATATGCAGAGCTTCTGAGAGAGCCTATGCGATGCTTACCCGGTTCCAATGTCTTGACCAAAATTCGCTGGACTATGGAGGTTATATTGATCCAAAAACCGGCTATAGTGAACCTGCAAAATGGGGTTCGGGCATGGGTGTATCACTAGGATGTGCTCTCTATTGCTGCCCGGAAAGTACGTATTTCCAAGATTTTCAAGTCCTGAAGAGGGCGAAACTGTTCTTTGCCCATACCAAGGCAGGACAACATGAAGACGGGACGTGGGATCTGAGAAGTTCGAACTATCATGATGCTACTGCTGCTGCTTTCACGATTGCCCAATTCATGACTACCTATCGGTTGCTGTGCACCCAAAAAGGTCAAGAAGAGTTTGCAAATGATATCTTGGATGTGTGTAAAAAAGCTGGACAAGCCTTGTTGAGCGGAGGGTTCCATACTCCCAATCATAGATGGGTGATTGCCTCGGCCCTCTCTTTGCTCTACCAAGAAACTCGACAAGAAGAGTATAAGCGTGAAGCAGAGCTCTATCTAAAAGAAGGCATAGACTGTCACGCAGATGGCTCTTATACGGAGAAATCGGTTGGAAACTACGATGCAGTAGTGGACCAAGCCCTCATTACTATTGCCCAAACGCTCGATAGACCACATTTTTTGGAATTAGTTCTTCGCAACCTCTCTCTGGTTGCTCATATGGTTCAACCTGACGGTAATTTGTGCACCACCCATTCGTTTCGACAAGATCGGGGAGCACGGATCAAACCGATGAAGTACTATATGGTCTATCGGGACATGGCCAGAAAAACCAAAGATCCTCTGTGTCAGTATATGGCTGCAAAAATTGCAAATGAGTGCTTGGATGAACTCAATACTGAAGGTCCCTCCTATGATTTTCTTACCCCGCTCTTGCTCGATGCCCAGCTCAGAGAGGATTGTCCGAGCCTGAAAAGCCCCCTTGTACAGGGTGTGCACGCATTTTTGGACATGGGAATGATTCGGGTACTGAAGAGTGACGTCGCTGTTACCCTGCTCAGGGACAATGCTCAATTTCTGCACATCCAGAAAGGATCCTTGAGTGCATATTTCAGACTGTACGCTTCCTTCTTCTCAAGAGGACAATTCAAGGCTCAGAGCATCGAAGAGACAGATGAGCTGATTATTCTCCGAATGAGGGTGAACTATGGGTATATCAGGCCCTTTGAACAATCAGTGGATACCTCAGACTGGGCTGATATGCCTCATGGGACCTGGGCGAATATTGAAGCTTTCAATACAAAAGGCTTGTATCCAAGATGGGAAGAAATTGATTTTGGGCGACGCAAGGCAGTAGGGGAGAGATTTCTTGATTTCTCCGTAACCCTTGATCGAAACAGACTGCTTCGCGGCGAAATCAGTATGCACCTACAAGTGCAGGGAACTGACCGAGTCCCCTTGAATCTGGAGTGTGTCTTTGATCTTGGTGGAGATTTGAGCAGTGACTCTTGCATGCTAAAGCATATGAACTCAGGCTCAATCATAGCTCGAAAAGGAGAATGGACCTATACAAAAGGGGGTGCCTGCTTCACTTTAGGACCTTGTTTTGCTAGTCATACGGAAACACAGTTGCGAGGACAAGCAGATGTTGATCGTCAGGGATTTGCAGTATTCTGTACAGCAGAAACCCCGCTTGATAACACAATTTGCTTAGTTTGAAAGGATGCATACCATGCAAAGAATAGAAGAAATACTTGAGAAAGTGGCATATAAAACTATCGAGCAGCACTATGAGAGTGCCGATATGAACTATTTCGTCTGGGACTGGCAGCAGGGTGTGGGGTTGTATGGATTATGGAAGGCCTATGAAAGGTTGCATGACAGGCGCATCTATGACTTTATCAAGGAGTATATTGATTATCATATGCAAAAAGGCTTGGGAGAACGCACCATCAATACCACAGCCCCGTTTTTGACTGTTCTGAAGTTGTATGAGGCAACTGGACAGGACTCGTATCGCGATGCTTGTGAACAGCAAGCCCGATTTTGTATGGCTGAGGCTGATAGAACTATAGGAGGAGCCCTTGCCCATACGGTGATCGGGAAGAAGTTTTCCTCACAAATATGGGCAGATACCTTGTTCATGGGAGCCTTGTTCTTATCCCAATGGGGAGCGCTTACAGACAATACGATGTATTGCAAGGAAGCCTTGCGACAGTTGGACCTCCATTACCGCTATCTTACCGATGAGAAGACGAATCTGTTGTTCCATGGCTATGATGAGAAAAGTCGATCCCATCTTTCAGCGGTTCGTTGGGGCAGAGCCAATGGATGGGCTATCATCAGCACCATCGAGATGCTGCAGAGCATGAAAGAACCTCCTAATGAATATGAAACGATTGTAGAACGTTTTGTAAGACATCTGGATGCCCTGCTTTCCTATATGCAAAAAGATGGAAGCTGGAACACAGTCCTCGATAGTCCTTCATCAGTCAAGGAAACCACCATAGGGTCCTGTATATGCTACGGGTTGAAAAAAGGTCTTGAGCATCATATGCTCCAAGAACCGTATGAAGCTGTTTACAAACAATGTCTTGAGGCCTTGCTTGCTGACATCAAGAGCGATGGGGAGGTTCTGCACACCTCAGGAGGAACTCCAATAATGGAAAGTGAACAGGCGTATAATGAAATACCGTCAGTCATGTCCTACTATGGACAAGGCTTGGCCTTGTTAGCGCTCAGTGCGGGTTGCCAGTGAAAAACAGATTGCATTTCAGACGGCTTATCATCTCCTATGCTGCGATTCTCCTCTTTATCATCATTGTGTTGAACATGGTATTCTATACGATACTCATTCCTCAGTATGAAAAAGAGTTGGAGAAGATGAATGAGCTTTCCTTGGCGAATATTGGAGCGGTATTCGATATGTTTTTGACATCCCGCCTTCGCACGCTCTATATGGATATTATCTTGGACCAGCAGGGGAGGTATCTCAGGCATATAGAAGTCGACCCCCGTAGGGAACTTTGGGAAATCCAGGATGTTCATGAAAGCCTTCGTCTTCTGTATAGTGACCATAAGGACATCCTCTCATCTCTTGCCATTTATTATCCTACCCAGGATTTCATCAATGCTTCCTATGGGTTCAAATTTCTTCGTGAGGATGATATTGCCAATGATTTTAATTTCTTTTGGCTTGAAGATGACACGAAGGAAGGTCGTGACAGGCTGTATACCTCCCGTGAGATTACAGACTACCTGAGACCCCATCAGACAAAGCAAGTCATCGTATGGAAGAAGATGTTTCCTTATGTTAGCAATGCCAGATTTCATGAAGCCGCCATTGTATTCTCTCTCAAAGAAGAGTTCTTCACCACGGTCCTTTCTCGTTTTATAGATGCGGACTCCTTCAATGGCTCCTTCTTTTTAACAAACACTGAAGGGGAAACACTCTTTAGCAGTTCAGGAGAAAAACTTGCCGAGTTGGATTTGAGAACGATTTCCGCAAAAGCCTTGATAAGTGGGCGGAAGATGTACCACTCGGTAGTAGGGCAAAATGTAATCTCCGCAATGCTCAGTGATGATGGACAGTTGCAATACATATTTGTAGTGCCCACGAGTGAATTCTATCTACGATCAAAGCAAATACTGGATCGCATAGTGCTCTTGTCCGTTGTCATGCTTGCCCTGACTCTTCTAATAATATATTTCGTAACCCGTATCAACTATAAGCCTATAACAGATATTGTCCGTTCCGGGCAACAGGTTTTGGATGGCTTGAATTTACCTCCAGTTCGTCAGAGAAGCAGTGATGACTATGAACGCATCGTAGGCACGCTGACCATACTGGGGGATTTTGTCCAACAGAACCTTTCCATCGTTAAGCGAAGCTTCTTTGTGGAATTATTGGAAAATAGATTCGATCCTCGCTACGTTGAGCAAAAATTAGCATATTTGGATATCAACTTTGTAGGGTCCTTTTTCTCGGTGATCACCATAACCTATTTTGATGAACTCGAGGGGAAGCTTCCCTCTGGCTCCGGCTTCAGTGATTGGTTGCTCGGCGTACTGCATGACATGCAAGACTCAGAACTTTTCTTGTATGGCACAAGGAAAGGGCCAAAACGTATTGTTTGCTTGGCAAACTTCCAAGACGAGAGAAAAGTCATGACAGTCTGCGAAAATTTGGTCTCTGGGTGCAATCGTCTCAACGGGTTGGGAGAGCAAATTGGACTTCGTGTTACTGTAGGGTCTGTCTACAAACAGTTGGAAGATATCCACCTCTCCTATCAGGAGTCCAAAGAGCTCGTTCCCTATTATTATCTGCATGAACAATCTGTATTGTATGCAAGTGTTCATCTATCGCAGCAAAGTTCTGTTGATTGGCTCAAAACATCAGTGCAGGAATATCAGAGTCTTCTGCATGAAGGAGACACCCAATCACTGGATTCCCTTCTGGATGGGCTATTGCACGTGATGCGCACAAATAGGATTTCCGCTTCTCAAGCCCATCATACCATCGATGCATTGTCAGAGTGCCTTCAGGTGAACCAGATGCGACTAAGGCTGCCAAAACCAAATACTGATGCTTTTGATACAGAGGAGATTCAAAAAGCAACCACAGCCCGTGCAGCGCTAACACTCTTGAAGAGTCAGACCGAACTGTATTTTGTTCAAAGAAAAGAGATGCAGGAAAACGTATATGACGACACAATTGTCAAAGTACTTGCGTACATCGACGAGCATGTTGAAGAGACGTTCTCATTGCGTGATCTCTCCGATCGGTTCCATATCAGTTATTCCCATCTCAGTTCTTTACTCAAGAAGACGGTAGGAAGTTCCTTCTCTTCCTATGTGACAGAGAAAAAAATGGCCTTTGCCGTGCAGAAACTGTTGCATACTTCAAAGACCGTGGAACAGATTGCTCATGAAGTAGGTTTTTCCGACACTGGATATTTCATCAAGCTATTTAAGAAGCACACTGGGCAGACCCCCAAGATCTATAGAATGCAGAACTCCGATCTGCAGTAAGGGAGCTTTTATGTATTGTCTTTCCAACAAGCATCTTCGTGTAGAATTGCTTGATCCTGTCGGCGATCAGCATCGATTTGGTACACGCTACTGCTGTGGCGGTTACATCTTCCAGGTACATGATGCACAAAGAGGGCCCTTGCTCAGCGGACCCACCTATCCGGAGAGTTTCAATACCTTCGATGGGCAAGGAATACCAGATACCTTCAACCATATCCCCCTCAGGGACAAGAATGGGGGTGATGATTCTGTCTTGATTCTGGGAATCGGCATTTGCAATCTCGTGCGAGATGAGGTGACGCAGTTCATTCCATGGAAGGTGGAAAAACAGGAGAAGGAAATCACCTTTACAGCCCGCCATGTGTATGGCCCTTATGACATCGAGTTGATTCGTACTGTCAAGTTGGAGAACAGGTCGGTACTCTCAAAGACCACCGTCTGTAATCATAGTTCCGCCTTTGTGCCGATTAGTTGGTATCCTCATCCGTTTTTCCCCCAGCCCATTGAAGATGAGTTATGTTGCCTGAACCTGGAAATAAAACCATTTGAACACAAGGCTTACCACCAGGGCTCCAATGGGTTTCTCATGCGTAGGCTGCCACCGAAGACTCCTGGCTATTTTATGGCATTGGACCATGGCTTTGATCGTCAGTTGTATGCTCTGCAAAGACATGATGTCGTTGGTATGGTTGGAATCAGAGGTGATTACATCCCAGCAGGTTTTCCCATTTGGGGAAACGAGAAAACCTTCTCAATCGAGCCCTATGTAGAAAGAACTGTTTTTTCAGAGATGGTAACCTCTTGGCAGATTGCCTACGATTTCTAGCCTAATGGAACAGTTTTTCATACTCGATACCTGTTAAGGTTTCACAAACAGTTTTTGTCTCTGCATCCACTGCTTGTTTCAAACCGCCCTCTTGAAGTCTCTGTATCTCTTTTTGCATGATGGCATGGGTTTTCGGTGTTATCTTGAACTTGAAACTTACAAAAAAGCCCGTAACAGCGAAGAGGGTGGGTACGATGGTGAAGATGAGCCGCAGAGACAGGAGCGTTTGTGTTGATTGCATACCTTGTGCCTGAGGATTGTAGCCGATGAGGGTGAGCAGCAATCCCAGTAAGGGAAGCACGAAGGCCCCTTGAATGAGCTTTCTGACCAACGTCATTGCTCCTGCATAGGTGCCGGCACGCTTTTGTCCTGTGATCAGTTCGTCTACATCTGCAACGAAAGGCAGCAACTGGAAGGGAATTACCACTGCTGCAGACATTCCAAGACCGATGAAGAAGCAATTGATGACCAACAAGAGATTGCTTCCTTGCGGTCGTTGAAAAATCATGCTGAAGATGGCAAGAGCCCAAATGGCCAACCCGATCCTATAGGCTTTTGCGTGACCTTTCTTGTTGCCAATGCGGACGTAGACAGGCAATGCTAGCATTTGGGTGATTAAAAGGGTTCCAAGCCCGATGGTGACAAACCCTGGTTTTTGTAGATAATCGATGACATAAAACTTGAACCAGGCCATCAATACATCCATGGCAGCATACGCGCAGATATACATGAGCATATGCACTTTGAACGACCTGTTTTTTAGCAAGGAAGCAAAGTTTTTAATAACGGAGGGCCTCGTTTCTTTTTCTGAATGAACGAAAGGCAGTTCCCACGTTCCCAGATAGACAAAAAGATACGGGATGGCAAAGAAAAGTCCGAAGACTGCGCCCATCACAAGGTGCCCCTGTGTTTGGGTGGGGAACGCCTGGATCAAAGGTTGTGCCACCAAGCCTCCAAGCAGCGTGGACCCCATGGAAAATATCATCCTTGTTCCGGTGAGCTTGTTGCGCTCAGTGAAGTTCGTGGTCATCTCTGCAGAAAGAGCGGAATAGGGAACCAAGACCATGGTCGAACAACTATAGAAAAAGAGATAAGCAAAGAAGTAGTATAAAAACTGTGCAATTTGGTTGGATGGTCCGATAGGGACCCAGAGCAGAGTGAAACTCAAGGCAATGGGAATGATACCTATGAGAAAGAAAACTCGCCTTCTTCCCCGTTTGGAATTGCTTGTATCTGAGAGGTATCCCATCAAAGGGTCTGAGATGGAATCCCAAATTTTGCCAAGCCCAGGAATCAAGCCGGCCAAGATTGGATTTAATCCAACGATTGATACAAGGAAATACATGCTGAAGGTTGAAATCAGAAAAAATGATCCGCCACCATACAGGTCACCGAGGCCATATGCAACATAGTTGCGTACTTTTAACGTTCGTGCTTCTTTCATAATCGTAATAGTATGTCTGTTTATTACTTTCCGCAAGAAAATAATATAAAAACAAAGGGCCTGCTCCTGCAGGCCCGAAAAACATTTATACAAAGATCAAGGAATGGCAAACAATATCAGTGAGGTACTACTATCGGAAACAAGAGCTATATGATCGGCCTTCGGAGAAATTGCCATTCTTCTTGGCTCGAATGAGTTGATTGCCGTCGAAGAGAGATAGCTCAGTTCCTTGGTTGAAGAAGAGATATTGAAAGTGAGGATGTTTTTGCTTCCTTTGGCAAGAACATATGCATGGTTGGCTGTGTTGTTAAGTAGGATTTGTTTGACACCCTCCATCGCAGGAAGGGAATCATATTCACTGGTGAAAACTGCTCCTTGGGTCCAGTTTCCGCTGTTGAACACAAACTGTCCTACGTCATTGTCTGTAGCATACAGCACATGCTCGTCATCGATGAAGCGCAGGCACTGGATGTTGTCCAGATAGGGATCGTCAGGTGTTTTAAAATCCTTGTCTAGTGCAAAAAGAGCTCCCATGTCGTTTCTGCTGCATAATTTTATCAAGCCTGTGGACGTCTCTGCAATGGCGGCTCTTTTTCCCGATGGTGAGACGGCCAAGGCATCAAAAATCTCATAGGGTTTGAACCACCATGCATATAGATTGGGATTCACATCTGCTTGTTTTGTAGCATAGAAGTAGGTAGCTACTACTCTTGGAGCGTCCGGGATCAAGCCATAGAGCATGCCTGTTGATTTATCCAGCGCCAGCTCATGCAAGTACGAGAATGTCTCAGATTCATAGTAGGCAGAATTGCGGGTAAAGAGCTTAGTCAATGATGAAGAGCTAAGATCGTACTGATAAATCACAAGGCTTGGAGTCGCTGCATCAGCAATGGCTACACGGTAGGTCAAGTAATCGACGTAGATGTCAGTGACCTCAGATGCGTTGAACCCATCGATTAAGCTGTAGGTATGCATGACTTCCAAACTATCGCGGACGATTCTGCAGACTTGTATGGTCTGATGTTGATTACTGGCCAGCACCAACTTCCCATCAGGAAGGAATGCCAGACGAGCATCCATTCCGATGTTGACTCCGTCGGTGTTGTCCTCCACTCTGTTGATGGCCACAGGAACCCCGTTGGTCCCTTCAACAATGGCGGTGAAGGTGATGCTGGCCGATCCAGAACTAGCTAGGAGAGGTCCTTTTGCGATCACGTCCAGGCGATGCTGCCCACTGTTAGGAATAAAGGTGCATTGATTGCTACAACTGATCAACTCTCCGTCGAGGTACCAGCTAATCTCAAGAGAGCCTGCGTCAGGTTCATTGAGCGCCACCAGAGAAGTTGTCACTGGTACCAAGGCCGGTACTGCCTCACTGAGTCCTGTGATGCTGCACTCTACCGGAACCCCTACATTATTCACCAAAGTAAGAGTTGTAGGAATGCTTGCATACTTGTCCAATGAGAGTTCAATCAAGCCTTCAGTGGTTTTGCCCCCAACAATCCGTATGACCTCGGCGCAACCGGCAACAACTACTGAACCGCTGTACAGTTTCGCTTGCAAAAGGTAGGAACCTGATGGATAGAGCGCACTATACTTTGCCTGTCCTGTTGAGATGTTGTTGATCAGCGGGGTCAAGGTTGTTGCATTGTTATCGCTGTCAATGAGCTGCACCACCAATGATGGATTCGCTATCATCTGGTAATCCCATGAAAGAGTAACGTCCATAGTTCCACTTCCTGAGAGGGCGTCAAGGATGATAACCGTTTCAGTAGGTTCTTTTGCCAGCGTTATTGATTTACTGCCATGCACCAAATCGACACCTTTTTCATTCTGTCCTATTGCATCGAGATTCCATTGTCCGATCAATAGGCCTTCAACGGAGATGGAGCTGGTGTTGGACATGACGCTGAAAGTTGAATCTTGAGGTCCCTGGCCCTCAATCACGTAGCGGGACACTTCCAAGGGAGTGTCTTTGGGCAATAGGGAGCGAGATGTGCTCTCCCCCTTTTGCATGCTCAAGTGCAACGTGGAACGGTTAGCACTCTCTTCTTTGCATCCACCCAGACTCAACAATGCCGTGCTGATGAACAGGATGGAAAGCCATAAAAAACAAGATTTTCGTTTTTCCATGATAGCCTCCACCCAAGAAGGCTTCTTGAGTGGCTCTTTGCTTCACGTCTTTTCATTTTTTCTAAAGGCGGATACATTCTAGCTATGCAGATACTCATCAAACTAGTGCTTTTGGCGCTCACTTTTTTTCTTGTATTCGTCAATCCTGCCTATATCGGCAAGGCCTTATATTATTCGTTTTTCCCGGTTCTTTTTCTTCTGGTAGGTTGGCTGTACCGTATCTCTTACCTTGTTGGGGAAAAGGATATACAGCGTGTTACGGATGAGAAGTTTTCTTATTCTCTGTTCTGCGCCATGGTACCTCTTGATGGACAGGAAGATCTCAAGAGAGGTCGCCTGATCGTGACAGAGACGCATTTGAAGCTCTTTCAACGAACCAAGGCAAAGAAAGAGCCTTGCAAGATGACCTGGAGTCTAGCAATCTCGCAGTTGGAAGGAGTGTCAGTAGAAGCAGTGTTGGGTAATCGAAAAGGCTTCACCTTTCACCTTGAATCGCACAATGTATCCTTTGTCTATAGGAAGGCAGAACAAGAAAAGAATCTGCTCATTAAAGCTCTTGGTTGGCAAGAGGAACCGAATATAGGAGAGGACGCTTCTCGAGCTCCCTCATTCAAGGACCTTTAGAAACTGAAGTTGAATCCTACACGCATCGGCTGAAGAGAGAAGGTGATTGTACTCTTATTGAAGTTCCATCTGGTTTGCAAGCCTGCTTGATAGAAGATACTTAGTTGCTCAGTCAGCATATAGGAAACACCTGCCATTGCCTTGGCGGTCAGGGCAATATCCATGGATGACGAGCCATCACTGATCAAGGTAGGCCCGAGAGCCAAGGTGATTGGAAACTGAAGAGCCTTATCCTCGTTGAACGTGTATATTACAGAAGCCAACAAGGAGAACTGGTATTCATCATCATCGAAAGGCTTGGAAAACTCAAAAATAGCTCCATAGCGGAATTGTGAGCTTGTATGGCGGTAGAGTGAGAGCTGAACGTCAAATCCTCGGGTTACCGGCTTTGGCCATTGGAAATCGGTGATGGAGACTGAAGACCCTACTGTCCAGCTAAGCGGTCTTGGATCAACTTCAACCCTGCTGGTAGGAATAACCGGTATGCTGGGAACCTGAGGAACAAGAGTCACTGGTTTTACTTCTTCTACCTGAAGGTCTTCAACAATCGCGGGCTCTTCTTCTTGTGCTCTTTCAAGGGGTTCTTCAACAACCTCTTCGATAACCATAGGCTCGAGCTCTTCTGGTTCCTCAATTGTAATAGGTTCTTCTTGTACCTCAATTCTCGGCGGAGGAGCGAACGGAACGGGTATCGAGGGAACGTGACTTGGAAGATTGAGCAACCCTGCAGCAACCAATGAGAGTGTAGGGTGAGGTTGAGGCATGGTGGGGATTCTGGGCTTTGTAATCTCAACAGGTTCGCTTTCAAGCGCAACCTCGGCTGCCTCTTCGATGAGTGTGTCAACAGGTTCAGGACTGTCTGTCGGTATTATAGCCTCAGGTTCCCTCGGTATTTCCCTTGGAGCTATTACCGGTTCTTCAACAGAAACAATCGTTGTTGGTTCCTGTTTTTCTGCATCTACAACAGGACTTTCTGTTTGAACTTGGACACCCTCATCCCTCAGTTCAAAATACCAGTAGGTACCAGCTCCAAGAGCAAGGAAGGCGACAATAACTAATGAAACAGCCCAAATTCTATTCACAGTAGGTCTCCTTGATTACGTACACCCATCCTATCATGGTTTTGGCACTTTTATCCAGAAGTCTCCTGTGAATAAGGGCTATGAGTTATATAAAGAGAGAGAAACAGGCTGTTTCTACCACAAAATTGGTACTCTCAGAGGAGAATTCTCTCCATCTATCCTCTGTGTTAGGGTTCTGTATCAGAGAGGTGGTGATGCGCAAGCTTGTTTTAATGTTGGTAATTGCCTGGTCCATGGCTCCTATAACTGCCCAACAGCACGTTGTGCGTGTCACCACCGATTTGTCCGCTCTCTCAAGCCTGTTTGGGCAAACTATATCTAGTCGCACTGAATGTACTGTTGAGTTGAATGATGAATTTGGGTTCAGGGTTCCTGTTTCTTTGTTTTTTGAGAGGGGGTTGGGCGATACTGTGTTGCTTCACAGTGGACTGCTGTTGGAGTATCGGCCATTTCGCAATCGGCTGTTTCTGACTGTATCTCTGTTGCAGGCAGGAGTCCTGTTGCGAGATGCCTATCAAGAGGAAGAAACAAAACTGCATTTCCTCAATGAGCTGGCTGTCGGTTGGACGTACAAACACAAAAGTGGCTTTGTCATAGAACCCCAACTCATATTCTCTGATCCAAACGGTATTTACGCTGATGCATATCAACAATTGGGAAATCGATTTTCAAATTTTCCGATGACTCGTGGTTCTTTGTTGGTCGGTTGGTCCTTTCTAGTGAAGGACCTGAAAAAAAAGGAGGCTTGTGATGATTAGAAAAATAGGCACACACGTACTGGTCCTTGTGCTTATTCTCTCTCTTTCTGGATGTTCGATGGGTTGGGATTCTGTACAGAAAAGCAAAATCAGCGATGAGGACCTCTTTCCCTTGGTCGGTCAGATAATTGAGGAGCAGAAGGAAGTGGTGTGGCCGTACCTGCAAGGTGAGGTGGCAAGAACCCTGCAGGAAGAATCCCTCAAGGGTGCGACCATAGTGGAAAACACCTTGTCGGAAGAAAACGGCAGGTCATATCTGGAGTTCTGTTATGCAGTCGCAGACCCACAAGGAAAGGAGGATGTTGAACAGGTTGTGGCCTTTGCCCACTCTTTGCTTGATGAAAAACAGCGTCAGGAACTTGACCAAAGATTGGATCAGACCAGGGATATATTGCTCAAGCAAGGCAGTGCACTGGCAAGAGGGCTTGCCCCATCCCAACGGGCAGCCTTTTGGAAGGATATGCAAAAATTGGTCACCCGCACCTTGGTTCTCTTTACTGCCGGGGTGGTCTATTCCTGTATTCCTACGACGATTTTCTGGGGAAAGATTAGTGCTGCAACGGCAATTGCAGTCGCAGCCGGGGTGGTCTCCAGCACAATCATGTCCATCTGGCGGTATTATCAGTTTGGAGGAAGCATGGAAGAATCCTTCGATGAATGGCTGAAAACCGTCACCACAGAACCGGAGCTTTCCTATGCTCTGGCAGCAAGTGTCATATCGATGGGAAATACGTTGAAACGTGGGCCTGTGATTACAGGGATCATCATCTGTGTCTTTGCCTTATACAATGTCATAGATATGGTTAAACCGATGCTCAATAAGTACAACTTTACTGTTTGAAACAGAGAAGAGCGGTTGCTCCTTGGCATCCTTTATGTGATACTCAGATGTGATAAGGAGCAACAAATGCCTAGTACTTTAGCACGTGATATTCTTCAGAGATTTCTTGAGTATGTCGCTTATGATACCATGAGTGACGAGACTCAACTAGCTTCTCGCCATCCCTCAACAGAAGGCCAGATGCAGTTGCTTTTGCTACTCGCAAAGCAAATACAGCAGATGGGTGTCGAAGATATTCAGATTGATGACAACGGCGTTGTTATCGCTCGACTGCCCTCTAATATAGACTATGAGGTTCCCACTGTAGCATTCATGGCTCATGTTGATACTGCTGACGATGTCCCGGGAAATGGGGTGAAGAGCAGAGTGATCGAGAGCTATGACGGCTCTGATATCCCCCTTAATGAGATGTACACGATCAAAGTTGATGAAAACGAGGAACTGTCCGGCTATATAGGGGAGACCCTGGTAGTGACCGATGGAAATACCTTGCTCGGCGGTGATGACAAGGCAGGTGTTGCCGTAATCGTCAGCGCGTTGAAGTACCTTCTTGAACATCCTGAAATCAAGCATGGTGTTGTAGAGTTCATCTTTACCAGCGATGAGGAAACAGGTGCCGGAATGGACAACTTCCCTTATGAAAAAGTGAGTTGTGAGTACTGTTATACCATCGATGGGGGCAAACGCTATGAAATTGAGAGTGAGTGTTTCAATGCTGCAACAGTACAGGTTGGCTTCAAAGGTGTAAGTTATCATCTTGGCATGGCCCGTGGCCGACTGGTGAATGCTCTTACCATGGCAAGTTTCTTTGTCAATGCTCTGCCTCAGGCAGAGAGCCCTGAGGCCACAGATGGCCGGTATGGATATTACTGTGCACAGACCATCAACGGTACAGCAAATGAGATAGATCTTACCATCTATCTTCGTGATTTCGATCTTGATGAATTGAATCGCAGGATAGAGGCTTTGAAGCAGCTTGCGCTTGCTACAGAAGCCCTCTATCCCAACTCAAAGGTGTCGGTGGACGCTAAGCATGTGTATTACAATATGGCCTTGGTTGCCAAAAATAAACCTTTTGCCATGGATAATCTTTACAAGGCAGGTCAGGAGTTGGGATTTCCACTTGTAGAAAAACTTATTCGAGGTGGGACCGATGGTGCAAGAATGGCTAACGAGAGGAACATTCCTTGCCCGAACATTTTTACAGGAGCCCATAACCTGCACTCACGGTATGAATGGGTGGCTCTCCCTGCCATGGAAGATGCAGCAAAGCTTGTTCTCAAGATTATTGAGGTGGGAGCAAGAGCATAATGAGGCGCTTGGCTCTCTTGCTGTCTGTGTTGTTGTGTTCGGCACAGGTGTATACAGCCTCTCTTGTCGTGGATATCCAAGGCTCTGTACCAATTTCTGTAGAAGAAGCGGTCAGTAGAGCCTTGGAGCGTTCTATGCTTGTGAGAATGAGCGAAGAACAGACTCTTTACGCTACATTGGTGAACTCGATTGAGGATGCACAGTATCATCTAAGCCTGCAACTAGAAGAACGGGAGCTCAGTTTCAGCATTCCACAAGACATTGAGGATCTTGAAGGGGTTCTCCTCTCTGCCTTGGCCTATGATGGGCTTGCGTTGCTTCTAGAACATGAATCTCTTTCCTTGGATTTTTATGCTCCAACAGGGTTTGGTTTCTTTATAGGAGATCAAGACGTACAAGAAAACTCCATATATCGGGTATTGGATGGAAAAGGGGCGGTCCACGGTCGTGCCGTAGTCTCTAAAATTAGTGATGACAAGACGATAGGATTTTTGACTCAATTTGAAGGAAAACAGCCGGGCCTTGGCATGGCCTTGCAGAAAGAGCAATCGGTTCAGGTCGGTCTCTCTCTTTCGTTCGATGCTCTTTATGAACCTTCCTTTTGTGTATCCTATTTTAGAAACCTGCCTGCCCATCCCTTCTACTTCTCCCTAGGTGCCGGCACCCTTGGTTATGATGCTCTTGAGCTCTCTTTCCAACTGGGAGCAAAACTCCCTTTATCTGCATTTTTTGGATCTAGTCGGCATCTTGTTAGAAACGTCAGCCTCGGTTCGTTTGCGAGCCTTGCATTGGGCTACCAGTTCTCAAAGTCACAAGCCTATGGTCGTGGGCAAGGAGCAATATCAGTCACCTACCATATGCAAAACTTCTTGTTTTCTCTCAGTGTGGGCAATCAAGTGGCATTGACCAATGACACAATCCTTGCCAGAGGGTTTTTCATGAGTCTTCTGACAGCGTATACTTATAGCCTATGAAGAAAATACGATTGTTTTTCTTGCTGTTCATTTGTTTCTTTCTTGTCTCCTGCTCCTCGTTCACAGATTTGGTTCGTGCACAGGTGGAAGGCTTGCCTTCATGGATTTATGCACCTCCCCAAAGAAGTGGAGAAATAAGCTATGTTGGAAAAGGAAGTGCCTCATTCGCTTACAATGCCCGTTTGCGTTCGTATGAACACATTCTTGCGCAAATCTCAACGTTTGTAGGAGAGGATGTCAGAGACACCTATTATCGGGAATTAACTACTACCAATGCAATTGAGGATTTGGGTCTGACCATTGCAAGTGAATTCACCTACTCAGACCGAGGGACCGTCGAGGTATATCTGCTTGCACGAATGCGTGAGGATCGCATGATCAGTAAGCGCACCAGTGTCTTCAATGAGACGCTTCAGAGGGGTAGGCAGATTGCATCTCTCATACAACAAGGCGATAGGGCTTACAGGGCAAATGATGACACACAAGCGATCAAGTTGTATCTTGAAGCAGCGTTGATTGCAAGCGAAGGGCCGGTATTGGAAAAAAGGCATGAAGTGGATGCGTTGCTTGATAAAGCCCAGACCTTTATCGAAGCTTTGTATTTCTCACTGCGCAATCCTAACAGCAGCCAAGGTCGAGTAACGGTTTTTGTTCGCAGAAAAAGTAGATTGCTCTCCCCAAAAGTACTCAATGCCCCCGTTCTTGCGTCTACAAAAGCACGCAATTCCTTAGGCAAGGAGTATACGGACTTTTTGCAATTCAATACAGCAAACCAAGGTTTTTTTGAGTTTGTCCCTTATAATATGGGAATCCTGAAAGAAGGGGAGATTTTCTTTTCGCTCGATCTCTCTGATACGGTCAAGCGTTTGGAGCAGAGGATGGGAGAGCAACGTCTCCGTTCTATTCGCGAGGCAGTAGAATCGATCCAAATTGTGTTTCCTTACTCATTTTCCTCGCCGATTAGAAATCAGATCGCTGTGATGAGTATCAAGGAGTTCGCCCTCGATGGTTCTTTGCTCACGAGTTCTGATGCCTCGGTCGCTTTTGAGCATGAGATGGCTGTTGACACAGTACGGGTTACACGAACCAGCCTTAGCTCAGGGGATCTTGAGGATCAGTTGCAGGAGATAACTAGAAACCATAGGGATGCTGAGTATGCTTTCTTAGGTTCCGTGGGGGTTGTTTCCCAAGAACGGATACAGCAAACATGGGTTGTTGTGGCCAACGGCAGTGTAGTGCTGTATGCGTTGCCTTCAAAAAATGTGCTCAATGATACCTTCCCCATAGAGGCAGTAGGATCAGGTTCTACGTTGCAGGAGGCACGAGAGCAGGCTTTCAAGCGTTTTGGATCGGTGGCAAGTTACTTAAGCAGCGCCTATCTGTTCAAAAGGTGAATAAGGGCTTGAGCAATTTAGGGTTGTTGCTGATCAAGCCCCGCACTCCTTGGGTAAGAAGCTGTTCAGCACGCTCGATTGTGTCCACTGTCCATGCAACAACCGGATACTCATAGGTGAGAGCTTTCTCAGCTTGGGCATCCTCAGGCTTAAGATAGCCTGGGCGTACAATATGTCTTGCAAAACCTTTTCTCAATGGTTTTGGAACTGATGGATCAATACTATAAATTACGGCTGTTTTCATGGAATTTTTGCAAACGTGTTTAAACCGGAGCAGGCTTACAGGATTGAAGGAGCTTACGATGCAGTTCTCTGAAAGTCCAAATTTCATGATTGTTTGATAGAGTTTTTGCTCAAGCTGATGATCAGCCATATCCTTTGCCTTGATTTCAATATCATATAGTATTTTTTCATTGCACAAAGAGAAAACCTCATCGAGCAATGGAATCTTCTGCCCGTCTCCTACATCGATTTGTTTCAAGGTCCGGTAATCCAAAGAGGAGATTTTTTCATCGATGTTTGCAATGCGCAAAAGCGTATCATCATGAAAGACGACCAGCTGTCCATCCTTTGTAAGCTGGACATCCAGTTCAATACCGTCAATCGAGGACTCCAGACATGCTGCGAAGCTGGGGAGTGTGTTCTCTGGATATTCTATAGGACATCCTCTATGCCCAAATAAAAGTGGCTTGTTCATGGTTTCTCCCCCTGCCTCAGATGTAAGATTTCTTCTTTCCACAATGAGCTGTCTATGGTTTCCAATACCAAGGGGATATTGGAAAAACGGCTGTCATGAGCAATATGTTCAAAGGTTTGCCATCCGATGGTGCCCCTGCCGAGACTTTCATGACGATCAAGACGACTGCCAAGAGCGCTCTTTGCATCATTGAGATGCATTCCCTTGAGAGAGGAGTACCCCAACAGGGAGTCAAATCTTGCCATGGCTTGCTCAAAAGATTCTCTGCTGCTCATGTCGTATCCATAGACGTGTGCATGGCAGGTATCCAGGCAAAATCCAATCCTGTCCTTATTGGAGCACAGCTCATACAAAGTTGCCAGATCTTCAAAGCATGCTCCAAGGGTATTTTTTTGTCCTGCGGTGTTCTCAATGACTGCGATTGCCTGGTTGGTTTGATTGAGGGCCTCATCGATGCATTGGGCGATAAGCTTCAGTGCGTCCTTGCTTTCGAGCAGCCCTAGGTGTGATCCTGGATGGAAGTTCAAGAATTTCAAGCCAAGCGCCTCTAGTCGTCCCAGTTCATCGATGAATGCATCAAGGCTCTTGCTTCGCTTTATCGGATCAGGATTTGCGAGGTTTATAAGGTAGCTTGCATGTACCAATACTTGTGACTCGGTAAAACCATTTAGCGCCATGGTTCTCTTAAAGAGAGCGATCTCTTCTCTCTGCAGTTCTTTTGCCTTCCACTGCCTTTGATTCTTCGTGAACATGCCAAAAGCATTGGCATCAAGTAATTTTGCGCGCAATACAGCCTGCTCAAGGCCTTTGGCAATACTGACATGGGGTCCTATCATGTGCATGTCCCTACGCTAGAGCTTGTTGCTAGGGTTGTCAATAAGCACAACTCATGCTAGTGTCCACTTTACAGAGGAGCCAAAGTATGAGTGAGCATCGATGGGCGGTGGGAAAAGAGTATTCGGGATTTGAGTTGCTCCAGATCACACCGCTTGCTGAATACAAGGGTATAGGATACCTCTTTCGTCATATAGAGACCAATATGGAAGTCTTTCAGCTGATCAATGACGACAGTGAGCGATTTTTCAGTTATGTATTCAAGACCTTGCCCAACAACGATTGTGGAATTGCCCATATATTGGAGCATAGCGTCCTCGCAGGCTCAGAACGCTATCCGGTCAGGGACCCGTTCATGACATTGCTCAAAGGGAGCACAAACACCTTCATGAACGCCATGACGTACCCTGACAAGACGCTCTATCCCGGAGCAAGTCCCTTGAAACAGGATTTTGAGAATTTGTTTCATGTCTATACCGATGCTGTCTTTTCCCCACTTTTGAGAGAGGAGACCTTCTGGCAGGAAGGGGTGAGGCTGGTCTGTGATGAACAGCAGTGCCATTTTGAAGGTGTGGTATTCAATGAGATGCTCGGAGACAGCTGTGATCATGACTCAATTGTCGGCAAAGGGAGTATAAGAAGCCTTTTTCCCGATAGTCCCTATGCTTTTGAAAGTGGTGGGAACCCTGAGCAGATTGTTAGGCTCGATTATCAACAGTTTCTCTCTTTTTACAGCCAATTCTACCATCCTTCCAATTGCAAGCTGTTTTTCTATGGAAATCTCGAAGTCGGTGAGTACCTCTCTTTTCTGGATAAGGAGTATCTTACCACCAGAGGTTCTCTGAAGGTGAACAGCCTCTGTCCTTGTTCAATTCCTTGGAATCGAGAGCGTTCCATAACGCTGACCTGTCCTATGGAAGAAGGGCAGAGCAAGGATGGTGCTTCAATTGTTCTCGCATGGGCCACCACAATGGTTACCGACCCTCTTGAAGTGTTGACACTCTCCACCTTGGTGGATATTCTCCTGGGAAATCCTGCAGCCCCTCTGTATAAGGCTCTCTTGGATAGCGAACTGGGTTTGGATATCTCCCCCGAAAGTGGCATGAGTGCAGACTTTCGCCAGATGCCTTTCCTTGTTGGGTTCAAAGGAATCGCTCCCAATAAGGCACAGAGTGCTCGCCAATGTATTCTCGATGCGCTCTCAACGATAGTGGAAGAAGGCCTTGATCCTGATCTTATCGCCTCATCGCTCAAACGCTCAAGATTCAAGCAACTAGAAATCCCAGGAGGGATGCCCAACGGACTGAGAGCTCTGAATCGCAGTCTTAGGGGTTGGCTGTTTGAGCTTTCCCCCTGTGCAACAATCGAGACCGCCAAACCTTTGGCTGCTTTGGAACTCAGATTGCAAGAGAATCCTCGATATTTTGAGCAATGGATTGAAAAGAATTTACTTTGCAACAACCACAGATGTTTGGTGACAGTAAAACCTGATCCGGAGCATCAAAAGCGTCAACTCGATTCGATTGCAAAATATGCTCAAGGTATAGCAAACGAGCTCGGCAAGAAGGGGTTGAAGGCCTTGGAGGAACAAAACCAGCGATTCATGGAGTTTGAAAAGCAAGGTGATAATCCACAGGCGCTTGCAACCATTCCCCGGCTGCATCTAGCAGATCTGCCTAGCCAAATCAAACCAAATACGCATGAACATCTTTTGTGCGGAGGTCAGGATTTATATATTCGTTCGCTTTTTTGCAACCAGATTGTGTATGCAGATTTTGCAATCCGTCTTGATGATCTGAATGAGAGAGAACTGCTCTTGCTTCCTTTCTATACCCGACTAGTCCAGATGACAGGCCTCGGGGATATGAGCTATCCGCAGGTTGCAAACAAGCTGAAACATCTAACTGGGGATTTCAACCTATTTGTAGAACTGGGAACCTCAGCAGAAGATGATTCGATAGCCTTGATGCTTTGTCGCTCGAAGATGTTGAGAGAGGATTTTGAAGAGTCCATGCAATTGATTGCAGATCTCTTGCTTCGGGCGAGGGTTGATGACCTCAAGCAAATCAAGCTGGTTCTCAATAACTTTCGAACTGATTTTGCCGACAGCGTCACCTATGCTGCCCATAGTTTTGCATCTCTTGCTGCTTCTCGTGCTTTCAGCTCAATCCAGTATGAGGGCGAACAGCTTTCGGGGCTGCATCAGTGGTTTTTTCTACAGTCTTTAACAGAGTCGGATCTGACCTCTTTTGCAGATGAGTTGGTGCAGTTGCAAAAGAAGCTCTCCAATCGTAGTCGCTTGGTATGCCATCTTACGTGCGACCAAGAACAAAGTGCTTCTTTGGTCAACCTGTATGAGCAGTTCGTATACTCTTGGCCTGATGCAGGACCGATCAAACCAAGAAAGCGTTGCTATGAAGAGGTAAGCAATGGTTCTTTACACGATGTACAGCTGTATCGCTTGCCTTCTACAGTCAGTTATGCTGCTTGGGCTATGAGATCGAGCAAAAGGAAGAGTATTGAGCAAGCTGCACAGGTGATTTTGGCACAGATTCTAACCACCAATGATCTTTGGGAGGTGGTTCGTGGCCAGGGGGGAGCTTACGGAGTCGGGGCGAATGCCGATGTAATGGAACAGATGTTTGTCTTCTTTTCATACCGCGATCCTCGAATTGCAGCAACCTATCGTGATTTCAAGCAGATACTCAGCTCATATAAAGAGAAGACGATTCCCACCGAGCATATTGAGAATGCCTTGATAAGCATCATAGGCTCAGAGCTTAAGCCTCTCTCCCCTATGCAGGATGCAATTCTTGGGTTCAGAAGGCTGTTGTACCATATTACCGATGAATTTCGGGCGACTCGGCGTGAGCAGCTCTTGAGCATCAAGGGGGAGCAAATAAATATGGGAGCTGCCCAATTGCTGGATCTTGCAAAGAAAGAAGATGCATATGTAGTGCTGTGTGGATCGCAATTGCTCAATGTCGAGAAAGAAAAAAACCCCATGCTGGAAAAAGAACCTATTCATCTGCCGCTGTAGGTCTTTCCCCCCAGATTTTTGCAAGGGTGGTGAGTTCTTTTGCATTTCGCAATTTCAAGACTGCGCATTGGCGAATACTTGCTTGCCCTTTTGCGATATCCTCGGCGAGGCTGCGGCAGCTTGGGCTTCCGCACAGGGCACAATCAATGCCGGGAAGTATGGAAAGAATGCTCTCCACTTTCTGAAGCTTTTGCAATGCCTTTGAATGGTCTTCATCCAAACTCAAGACAGACAGCGGTTCGACCGGTTCGAGGTAGAGTTGTTGCATCAGACTTTTTTTATGGTTGAGGATTTTCAGCCTGCCTTGCTGGTCAAGTTCTGTAGCAGCATTTGCAGCCCAGTGTCGCAATTGCTCAGAAGCTAAAAAGCGATTCCGAACAGTGAGGACCCCTCCTACACAACCTTCTGCACAGGCATCAAGCTCCAAGAACTCCAAGGTGGTCTCTTCCTCATCTTCAAGAATTTCGAGAAACTCTATGACATTGTGCATCTCATCGACAGCCAGCGTCCGACCGTTATGATTTGCACTCTGCCCTTTTACCAAGGACCAGAGCAACGCCCTCTGTGTATAACTGTTGAAGGAAAAAGTATATCCTTGGTGAGGTTCTGTGGATTTTGACAACAGGGAGCATACCCTGTTGTACAGAGTGTCAAAATTGATGATGCCGGTAAATAGGTTGTGTTCTTCCGATCCCTCAGTCTTGAACTGGGAAATTTTTGCAGCACAGGCAGTTATGTAAAATATACCCAGCTGCTTGGCATGATTTTGCAATTCTAGCTTTGCAAAGATGGCGACTATCTGGGCAGGAGGGCGTATGATGCTCAAATTACCCACCAATAAAGGGTATTTTATCTGTATCAAGCGTTGTACTGCCGGGCAGAAATTACTGATGACCGGCAGATTTGTCTTTTGGTCTTCAATGGGTAAAACAGAGAGGATGTCTATTCCCGTCTCTGCGAGATAGAGATGGGAGAACCCAATCTCGTACAATGCCCAGAGAACATCCGACAGACTGGTGTCTTCTGAAAACTGGACAAAGAACGAAGCAGGGATGATTGCTGCATTGTATGTGTGTCGGGCAAGCTGGGATAAGGAATCTTGTTCAACCTTGATGGCCTTGTTTGCACAGACCACCATGCATTGGCCACAATCGATGCAAAGTTTTGCATCGATGTTTGCCTTGCCACCATGTATTCTTATGGCCCCTGTAGGGCAGCGCTTCATGCAATGGGTACATCCTTTGCACAGCTGTGTTATGACCGTAAGGGTATGGTGTATGGTCGGTGTATTCATGGTTGCATCCTCAGCTCAAACGTCATGCTCAGATGGGTGTGATCCCCTTCCTTGGTGTAAATGTCCAGATGGTCACAATTTTTCCTTATGTTGGGCAGCCCCATGCCTGCCCCGTACCCTAGCTCACGCACCTCTTCAGTCGCTGTAGACCATCCTTCGGTCATGGCCAGTTCCAGATTTGGAATTCCTGGTCCTGTATCGATGACCTGAATGCATATTTTCTCGTCATCAAGGTCGCAGAGAATCTTCCCTCCATATGAGTGGGCTATGACATTGACTTCAGCCTCAAATACAGCAATCATGATGCGTTTAATCAAAAGAGGGTTCAGATTCAGTTGCTTGAGCATTTTTTTGATGCTGCTCGAGGCAACCCCTGCCTGAGAGAAGTCTTGGGATGGTACAAGGTATTCTTGTCTCATCTCAATAGACCGGTTCCAATCCTTTTTGATAGAGCAAGCCGCTGGCTTTGAAAAGGGAGTAGGGAGTGTAGGATAGTGATATGTTCAGCTCTTTTGCCATTTCAATCATGCTTTGGCTTGGTTTCTTGTTTCTCACCAGAAGGATGTTCTTTATATCACTCATTTCTGCGGTTCTTATCGCCTGATTATTCGATAAGCCGGTGATCAAGAGGATGTCATCTTCAAGAATTGTCAGCACATCACTCATCAAGTCACTGGCGAAGCCCCGTTGCACTTCATCCTCAAGGTGGGACTCTCCCCAGATCAGTTGTCCATCAACACATGCAATAATATCTTTAAGTTTCATAAATGCCAGTATATCATGGACAGATGCTGCAGCGGTAGTGGGAATATCAGAGGTCTTCTCTGTTTTTGCCTTTCAAAAAAACAGGCAAGAAGTTATACTTAATTTCAATCAGGAGGTTTGGCGTGAAATATGTAGGAGCATTGGACCAAGGGACTACCAGTACCCGATTCATCATTTTCAATGAAAAGGGAGAGATTGTCGCTTCCCATCAGTTGGAGCACCAGCAGATTTTTCCACAGCCGGGTTGGGTCGAGCACGACCCATGGGAAATATGGGACAACAGTTGTGATTGTATCAGCGCCGCGCTGAAGAAGGCAAAAATACAGGGGTCCGAAATTTCTTCCATTGGAATAACAAATCAGAGAGAAACAATCATAGCCTGGAATCCTAAAACAGGAAAAGTGTGGCATAACGCGATTGTTTGGCAGGACCTGAGGGGTTCTGAACTGATTGATGCGTTGAAAACAGAGGTCGAGGCATCGTATCTGCAACAAAAAAGCGGCTTGATCTTCAGCCCTTATTTTTCAGCATCCAAAATTTCTTGGTTGCTTGAGCATGTCTCGGGCCTCCGTGATGAAGCAGAAAAAGGGAACGTCGTGTTCGGCACCATAGACACATGGCTCGTATGGAACCTTACCGGGGGGAAAGCCTTGGTCACTGATGTCACCAATGCCAGTCGCTATATGCTCATGAATATTGAGAGTTGTCAGTGGGATGATGATTTACTGAAACTCTTCAAGGTTCCCAAAATTGCTTTACCAAGGATAGTCCCTTCATCAGGGATGATTTATGGGACCACCACACCAAGCGGACCGCTTAGAAGCGAAGTCCCTGTCTGCGGCATTCTCGGTGATCAGCAGGCAGCACTGTTCGGACAAGCTTGCTTTACCAAGGGATTGGGAAAGAGTACCTACGGAACAGGTTGCTTTCTGCTGGTCAATACCGGAGAAAAGCTTGTCAACTCAGAACAAGGTTTGTTGACTACGGTAGCATATCAATTAGGGGGCCAGAGACCTGTCTATGCATTGGAAGGATCTATAGCCGTGGCTGGGTCCTTGGTTCAATGGGCACGCGACAACCTGAAACTCGTAGAGAATCCCCAAGAGCTGGACAAACTGGCTGAGAGTGTGACAGACTGCGGCGGAGTATACGTCGTTCCTGCTTTCAGTGGTCTCTTTGCTCCGTATTGGCGCTCTGATGCGCGAGGTGTTATTGCAGGTCTTACCGGGTATGTGACCCGGGCCCATCTTTGCAGGGCGATCTTGGAATCGACTGCTTTTCAGGCACATGATATTTTCAAGGGAATGGAGAAAGATAGTCATATCACCATTACAGCTTTGAAGGTTGACGGTGGATTGACAAACAGCCGACCCTTGATGGAGTTCCAGGCAGACCTGCTGGGCATTCCCGTAATCAGGCCTTCAGTGGTTGAAACCACTGCATTGGGAGCAGCGTATGCTGCCGGTCTTTCTGTCGGGCTCTGGCAAGATCTTGACGAACTGGCTGCCTATTGGAAAGAGGATTGCCGTTGGGAGCCGAAGATGAGTGAAGAGGTCCGTACAGAGAAAATTCTGTTTTGGAAGAAGGCTGTAAATCGTACTCTTGATTGGGTCAGTACCGATAAAGAATAAATGCCATAGGAGTTGTTGATGGGTCTGGATGCCTTGCAATCTGCACTTTCTTTGTTGCGCCCCGCCTTGCAGGTCGCCTCTCTTGCGTGGGTCTTCTATAGGTTCTATGTCACCATAGCGCAAACGAAGGCCCAGCAAATTGTGAAAGTGCTGGTGGTGTTGTTTAGCACCTATGCAGTAAGTTATATCCTGAAATTGGAAGTATTGCTCTTCTTTTACAGGTATATTTCCATCCCGGCCACAATTTTTATCTGTATTGTCTATCAACCAGAGCTCAGGCGTGCTTTTACACAGTTATGGAGCGGCCGAAGCCGTCTTTTTAGAATCGGGACACAGACCACCAGCAGCGACCAGATAGACTCCATTCTCAATGCATGCAACGTGTTGGTGAACAAGCGTCGCGGCGCTCTCATTGTCTTTCCGAGAAGGTTGGGTATCAAGAACATCATCGATAGTGGAACACGCTTGAATGCTGATCTTTCCACCAGCCTTATTTTAACAGTGTTCGATCATGACACCCCTTTACATGATGGGGCTATGATTATTCAGAGTGGGCGAATTCTTGCTGCCGGCTGTTATCTTCCTCTCAGTGAACAAACTGATATCAAGAAGAGTTTTGGTACCCGGCATAGGGCAGCGCTCGGCATGGCAGAGGAGTCTGATGCGGTAGTCTTGATCGTCAGTGAGGAGACTGGAGCAATCAGCATGACCTACAACGCCAACCTCTATTATGATCTTGATCCTGACACAATCAAGAGGATGTTGTTGGCTCTTTTTAGCTATCATGATATTACTCCAGAGGAATTGGTGCAGGAGGCCAGCAGCGATGAGATTGAATAAAGCAATGCAGAGTCTGCTTTACAACTGGCCTGTAAAAGTGCTCTCCTTGGTTTTTGCCTTGTTGGTCTATAGTTTCATCAACTATGCAACCATTACAGACCGTGTGGTCACAGTTCCGTTGGAAGTACATTTACCTGATTCCTTGATCGCTCAAAGTCTGGTTCCCACCACAGTGAAGGTTCATATCAAGGGAGATGACAGTCTCATCTATTTAGTGGATCCATCGGCGATTCATGCCAGTTTGGATTTCTCTTCTGTCACGCAAGAAGGCATAGCCTCTCGAGCTGTGGTTCTGGTCTATGATCAAGAGGTTTTCAATCGAGCTAGAATTGCCCTGAGTGCAGAACCTCAACAGTTCAGGGTGCTCTTCTCCCGACTAGGAAGTAGTGAATGATGGTTATGGGAATCGGCATTGACGTAGTGAATATACAAAGAATCGAGAGGTTGTCAGATACAGTTCTCCAAAAGATGTTTCATCCGGATGAATTGCGCGAGGCATTGCTTTTGAATCCCTCGTTGCAAGGGCAATTTTTAGCTGGTCGTTTTGCAGTCAAGGAAGCTGTTGGCAAGGCCCTTGGAACCGGCTTGAAACACCTCAGCCTGCAAGATATCTGGGTGGTTCGAGGCAGTGAAGGAGAACCCCTTCTCTGCTTCAGTGGCAGGGCAAAGCAACTGATCGGGAATCGACAAGCGTTGGTATCGATCAGCCACGATCCTCCTGTCGCTGTTGCGATGGTACTGCTACAGGGAGGTTCTGATGGCTCGCTCTGATTGGCGAAGGCCAGCCCTTGAGAGTCTCGACCCTTCTTTGAGAAGAATACGTATGACAGTCTCCTATCATGGGTCGAGGTACAGCGGTTGGCAGAAACAAAACAATGCCATTTCTGTTGCAGAGGTCATAGAGCAATGTGTACAGCAGATGATAGGCGAGAAGGTGGAAATCGTCGGCAGTGGCCGCACCGACAGCGGTGTGCATGCCCTGGCCCAAGTCTGTCATATGGATATAGCAAACCCGAACATTCGAGCTGAAAAGTTTTCCTTGGCACTGAATCGACTGCTCCCCAAGGATATCAGGATACTCGAAAGTGATGAAGTTGACGGTTCTTTTCATGCCCGATTCACCACGATGGCCAGGAAGTACCGGTATTATTTCAAGAGGGAAGCGGATATGACGGCCTTTGACGATCAATTGGTGGCAAAAGTAAAGCAGTTTCCCTCTCTAGAGCTTCTTAATGCATATGCAACCTGTATTCAGGGCACCCACGATTTTACAACCTTTACAGCCAGTGGTGATATATGTCTGAGCAAGTGGCGCGATATATATGAATCCTATTGGAGTTATGAGTATGATCGTTTTTCACATCAGTTGTTGACCTACACCATCTGCGGGAATGCATTTCTCTATAAGATGGTTCGTTCCTTGGTAGGTTCCATGATGGAGTTTGCTGTAAAGAACGTTACAAAAGAAGAGTTTTCTACCATATTGGCTTCAAAAGAACGCGATCGATGTGGTCGCACAGCAGCTGCATGTGGACTGTATCTATACAAGATCAGTTATGATCCACAAGAGTACGCATGGTTTGAGGAGGACGACGTATGAATGACATACAGCTTAAGCGCGATAGATTATCCTCTTGTCTCACCGATTTTGTCCATATCTGCGATGAGGCAGAGGCTTTGCTTACGAAAACCACCCCTGTACAGAGATCTGAAGAAGACTTTTCTGCTGTCTTGGATACCCTTTTGCCTCTTCCTGTAGACAAGCAATCCATCAAAGGTACCAATCTCAAGCAACTTGAACAGTTGGTTGATGCGTGTGACAAGTGCAGACTCTGTGAGACTCGCAATCATACTGTTTTTGGAGAGGGCGTGGTCCCTGCCTCTTTGATGGTCATCGGTGAAGGACCGGGTGCTGATGAAGATGCAACGGCAAGGGCTTTTGTAGGAAAAGCCGGAAAGTATCTCGATAGCTGGTTGAAAGCAATTTCGATGAGCAGAACCGAGAATGTATATATTGCCAACATAGTAAAGTGTCGTCCTCCAGAGAATAGGAATCCTCATGCAGACGAAATTGCGTCGTGTATGCCGTACCTGAAACGGCAGATTCAGTTGGTCAAACCGAACATCATTCTTGTGGTGGGGTCGGTGGCTACAAGATGCCTGCTCAATTGTGAGGACGGAGTTACCAAGATGAGAGGGAGATTTCACCGCTGGGAGGGGATTCCTGTAGTGGTGACGTACCATCCGGCAGGAGTGTTGCGCAATCAGGAGTTGAGACGACCGGTTTGGGATGATTTGAAGAAGGTGGCGGCGTTTCTCAATATCCAGGTAGGGGGTGCTTCTTGATGAGCAGTTTTGTCGAGGTTCTTCTTGACCTGCCGTTGAAGCAATCTTTCACCTACAGCGTTCCTGAGGCATTGCAACCCTCTATGCTTTTCGGCCGACGGGTCGTGGTTCCGTTTGGCAAGCGAGAGATGACAGGATATGTCGTTAAGGATTTGGATGAGTTCACCGCTTCCTATACCGTCAAGAGCATTAAACGAGTAATTGATGACGGTCCTCTTTTTACTCCCATGCTCTTGGATCTGGCTCATTGGATGAGCCGCTTGTACCTCTGCAGCCAAGGAGAAGCTCTTTCGGTCATGATTCCTGGTGGAAGAAGAGATGCCAGTATCCCTGTTTTGGAGATTGAGGAAGATATAAGTTTTGAGCCGGTCCAAACGCTCAGTGAAGAGCAGGCATATGCCATTGATACCATCTGTAAGAGAGAGAAGTCGATGTACTATCTCTATGGTGTTACCGGAAGTGGAAAGAGCGAAGTATTTCTTCGGTGTGCAGAACAGGTCATCGCCCAAGGCAAGAGTGTAATCTATCTCGTGCCGGAAATCACCCTGACCGTCCAGCTTGCAAAACAAGTGACCACGCGGTTTTTCAACAAGGTTGCAATTTTGCACTCTTCCCTTACACCAAGCCAAAGGTTGAAGCAGTACAAACGGATTATCAACAATGAGGTCCAGTTGATTATCGGGGCTAGAAGTGCTGTTTTTGCACCCTGCACGAATCTGGGGATGATCATTGTCGATGAGGAACATGAAAACAGTTACAAAAGCGGCAATACACCAAGGTATCATGCTCGACAGATAGCCCAAAGAAGATGTTCTGTAGAGGGTGCGGTCCTCTTGATGGGAAGTGCGACCCCCTCGCTTGAAGCATATGCATTGATGAAGCAGGAGGATGGGGTTAAAGAGCTGCGTCTGACCAACCGTGTCGGCAAAGGGGTGATGCCTGCAATTGAAGTGGTCAACCTACGGTATGAAAAATCGTTGATCAGCAAGCGCTTGAAGGATGAAATCATCCATACCTTGGCCAAAAACCGTCAAGTAATTCTCTTTCTCAACCGAAGAGGTTTTTCCTATTTCTTTCATTGCCGTAGTTGCGGCTATGAGCTTACTTGTCCTCACTGTTCTGTTGCTCTTACGTATCATAAGGGTCTGAATAAGATGGTATGTCATTACTGTGGATACCGCCGTGATGTGATGCATGTCTGTCCAGAGTGCAGGTCTGTGGATGTTGGGTATAGCGGGTTTGGAACAGAGATGGTAGAACAAGAAATCCGTTCTCTCTTTCCTCAAGCCACCATAGCCCGCCTAGATACCGATAGTGCAAAAAAGAAGGGATATGTTGAAGAGACCCTCAATGCATTCAGGTCGGGCAGCATCGATATCCTGCTTGGAACCCAGATGGTAGCCAAAGGATTGAACTTTCCTTTGGTTGAGTTGGTGGGCATTGTGCTCGCAGACAGTGGGATGAACATACCTGATTTTAGAAGTCAGGAACGTACGTTCAGCTTGCTGGTGCAGGTATCGGGAAGGGCTGGTCGTTACAACGCTGAGGGGAAGGTGATCATTCAGACGTATCATCCTGAAAATCCAGCGATCCAATACGCCTTGCTGCAGGATGTCGATGGGTTTTATGAGCAAGAACTGGAAATTCGCAAGCAAACTGGATTCCCTCCTTTCAGCCGCATGGTTAATCTGGTGTTCCGGGGAAGAAACCAGAAGAGGGTGGAGGATGAAACACTCAAGTTTGAGTCGGTGATCCAAGGCCTTGATGTGCACCACGAACTTGAGATGCTTGCAAGCAATGAATGCCCATTGGAGAAAATTGCTTCCAACTACAGATATCATTTGCTCGTTTCGGGACAGGATGCCGCTAAGGTTCATTATTTGGTTGCAAAAGCCTTGTCCTGCTATACCTCATCCTCTTGTGTATATCTGGAAGTGGATCTTGACCCGTTGCAACTCTTGTAGCAATGGATGGACAAACGTTGACCATTGGATACTGTGTTGGTATAGTTTGCATACTATGTTAGATATTTATACGCTTGGAGAAGAGGTGCTGAAGCAGAAGTGCCAACCAGTTACTACATTTGACAGCGCACTACGGATTCTTGTAGATGCGATGTTCGAGACCATGGATCAGGCCGATGGGGTGGGTCTTGCAGCTCCACAGATAGGGGTGAATAGTCGCTTGTTTGTGATTCACATCAAGAACACGGAAAAACGGGCCTATATCAATCCCCAGATTATCGAGACCTCGGTTGAAACAGAAACAGCAGAAGAAGGATGTCTTTCTATTCCCGGAGTCTGGCATGATGTAGAGAGACCGTTGCGTGTCACCGTGCAGGCTCAGGATCTTGAGGGGAAGGCCTTTACCGTGAAAGCCGAAGGGTTGCTCGCTCGAGCCATACAACATGAGACAGATCATCTCAACGGAGTATTGTTCATAGATCGTCTTGATGATATTGAACGCGAGAAAATGGTGAAGGCATACGAGAAGCGAAACAAGAGGAGACGCCCTTTGTGAGAATACTGTTTGCTGCGACAGCCGACATTGCAGTTCCTACGCTCAGGGCCCTGTCTGAGCACTTCGAAATTGGTGCGGTCTTGACCAATACCGATAAACCTGGTGCACGAGGCAAGGCCCTTATTCCGTCTGCTGTGAAGACTGAAGCACTTAGGCTGGGGCTAGACGTTCTACAGTTCGATCATCTGGGCTCTGAGGCCAGGGCATCTGTCTCTGTATACGGATGTGATACGCTGCTTTGTTTTGCCTATGGAAGGCTTTTTGGGCCTAAGTTTTTATCCTTGTTCTCTAAAGAGGCTCTGAATATCCACCCCTCGTTGTTGCCGCTTTTGCGTGGGCCTAGCCCGATCCAGGGCGCGATTCTTTCCCAGGCCAAAAAAACAGGAATAAGCATTCAGAGGATTGCAAAGGAGATGGATACAGGGGATATCTTGGATTCTCTCTCATTTGAGCTCAAGGGGGATGAGACGACCGGTGAACTTACTGAGAAAGTATCCCTTCTTGCCGCAGACCTTGCTCTAAAAGCGCTTGGCAACCTTGCACAAGGGGAGGCTGTATTCAAGATGCAAACCGGAGAGCCTACCTACACCAGTTTGATTACTGCTCAGATGAGCGTACTCGATTTCTCAAAAACGGCTAAAGAACTCCATGCCCAGATTCGTGCTATGCATCCTTGGCCGAAGGCTCGTACTACCTATGAAGGGCAGACGTTGTTGCTGACCAAAGTGTCAGGTCTGCTGTCTGAGGCTGGTATGGATGCTGTTCCTGAATCTGTTGCTGTAGGTACTGTCGTTGCGAAGGACAAACAGAAAGGACTTGGCATTGCTGTAAAAGACGGACTGCTGTGGGTGGACCGTCTTCAGTTGGAGAAGCGAAAGGAGATGGATTGGCGATCCTTTCTCAATGGTAATCAGGCGTTTATGAAAGCGCAACTTGGATAAGGGTATGAAGCGAGCCCTGGCGTTTTTGCTGATCGCGGTTGTGAGCACTATGCTTTATGCTGACGGACCGAGAATTGCTCTGGTTCTTGGTGGAGGTGGGGCTCGAGGCATTGCCCATATTGCAGTTCTTGAAGCACTCGAAGCAGAGGGCATCCCGATTGACTTGGTAGTCGGAACCAGCATGGGCTCTTTGGTTGGTGGCTTATATAGTGCGGGCTATACTCCACAGGAAATTCGTACTCTTCTGACCACTATCGATCTTGTCGGTCTTTTTTCCAGCCCTCCTCTTGATCGCCATAGAGTTGATGATTGGCCTTTTGTCTACTCCTATGAGCATCTCTTTACCCTGGGGTTTGGAAAATTAGGTATTGGTGATGTTCCCGCCCTCATCTCTGACCAGCGGGTTTTGGAGCTTCTGGGTTTTTTATTCGCAAAGTACCCGAATCCAATTGATTTTGATTCCTTGCCTATCCCTTTTCGCTGTGTCTCAACAGATATACTAACTGCACAGCGTATCGTGCATCAGGAAGGTTCTCTTGTTTCAGCCATTCGAAGCAGTATTTCCATCCCCATTGTGTTTACCCCGTTCCCCCAAGGCGATGGTCGTCTTGCTGTTGACGGCGGGGTGGTGGACAACCTTCCCATAGAGCTGGCTCGGTCGTTGGGATATGATATTGTCATTGCCTGCGATGTCAATGAGATGCAGATTGAAGATCCTCAACAGTTGATGAGCTTGTCGGCAGTTGCCATGCAGACTATCATTTTGGTGACTCAGAAAGCTGCCTCTGCACAACATGAGAGTGCGGATTTGGTGTTTCTTCCCAAGCTGGATGATGTTTTTGCCCTCGATTTTACCAAGTACGATGTAATCTTGGATCGAGGTGTCGCCGCAGTTGAAGAAAAAAGAATCGAACTGCAACATATTGCAAAACAGGTAGCAGAGCAAAGGCAGCTGCTTCAAAGAAATCCAAGGAGAACCGGCTCGTATGCCTTGCTCTCTGACCCGAAGATTCTGCAAATTGAGGTAAAGGATATCTCAGGTCATGAATGTGTACGCAAGGTTTCCGCAAGAAGGTTTTATCCGTTTCTTGGAAGACGGCTTGATACAAAAACAGCACATGAGCTGCATCTGAAACTCAGAGAGATCAAGCGCGAGTTGGATCTTGCTTCCTTGAGCTATGAGATGTCCGATGGTGGTACATTGACGATATATGCACGTGGCTTTGGACAGCAGGATTCCTTTGTCAGTATGGGATTCCAGGCAGATATGGGAATTTCCAACACGTTGCCGGCTTCCTTGTTCTGGTCCCGCGCCGATGCGTTTCTGGATGCTCGGAGCGATTACTTGTTCGATACTGACCTAGCTTTGGAAGTTCATGCAACATTGGGGCAAAAGTCGGGCATGTCTCTGGGTCTTTTTCATCCTTTGGCGGTTTTTGCTCGAGGAGCCTTGGATGTGGGCTTTGAAATGTCCTATTCTGTTGGATCGTTGTCCGTGTACAATGCTGTGGTAAACGCTGATCGGACAGCCCCCTTGGACCGTTCTTTTTCTACTGCGTTACGCCTGTTGTTTTCGTTCCACCAATATGGAAGAAGCGAACTGAAAGCCAGCTATAGCCTGGACTCTCTCAATGACTGTCGATATGACAGACAGTTTGTTGCTCAGCCCCAAATACAACTGACAACTATCTATAATAGCTTGCGAGGCCGGTTTGCGCGTATGGGAAGCAGGCATGAGATACTACTCAGCCTTGGGTATGACCAAGAGCTTACCTATGCCTTTCGTGCTGGAGTGAGAAGAATGTTTGCATTGGGTCCTTCTGACAGCATAGGCTATGATTTACAGATCTCCTTTATGCGTGAGAGTAAAGAACTCATCTCTTCCTATGCTGAGGTTGGTTCTCATGAAGGTGTGCCAGGCTATGGTGCCCTTGTGCTCAGAAGAGATCTTGCCCTCTTGGGGTTGATGTATCAAAAGAGAATTGTTGAGGTGCTCGGCTATCCCAGCTATGGAAAATTCATCCTCAGAGGTGGTTTTTTTGACAGCTATGATCCATATCATGACGCATTTTATGAATCCTGTCGGCCGTTCTCGATGGTGGATTGGGACGTTGGTATGGCCTTTGCATTGGGAATGCAGGCTCCTATCGGAGAGGTTATCGCCCAGATAGGGACAAGTCTGAAGGGCAAGGTTTCCTTCTCGGTTGGAGTGTACTGATGAAAGATGTGTATCGCAGTTATTCTGAGCATCTGAAGGATACTTACCATAAGCGTGTATATAGAATTGGTGTTGATGGTCAATTTTCCTGCCCTAATAGAAATGCCGACGGGTCTGGAGGGTGCGCCTTCTGCGAACAAAGCGGAAGCCTTGCAGCGTACCAAAACCCCCAGGATATGCATGCAAAAACGTGTTCTAGCAACATTGATCAAAGGATAGATCATGTTCTCAAGCAGATAGAGAGTGGAAAAAGGTTTCTTGTCCGACGCTACAAGGCAGAAGCCTTTTCCTTGTATTTCCAATCTTACACCAATACATTTGATACGCTTGAGCATTTGCGGTCCTTGTATGATGCCGCGCTGTCAAGCAAAGACTATGTTGAACTGATTATTTCAACCCGCCCCGACTGCCTCTCTGATGACGTTGTGGCCTTGCTCGGATCCTATACAGACAAAGTGGAAAAAGTGTGGGTGGAGCTCGGTCTGCAAAGTGCGAATCAGGCTGCTTTGGACTTGGTGGGACGCAATCATGATGTTTTTTCCTATTTAAAAGGGGTTGATTCGTTACATTTGCACGGTATCGGTGTTTGTACTCACATAATGCTTGGTCTTCCGTTGGATGGATATGCATCGTACGCTAAGACAGCAGAGATGATTAACAGAGTCAAAAGTGAGGCGGTAAAAATCCATAACCTTCATATATGCCGCAATACTCAAATGGAAGGATGGTATGAACAAGGAGAGATTACAGTAGCTTCAGTCCGTCGACATGTGGAAGAAACGGTTTTCATGCTCAGACATCTTGATCCATCGATAGTAATCGAGAGATTGGTGTGTGAGACTCCACAGAGAAGAAGAATTGCACCAAGAAATTTTGTTGATAAGCATCAGTTTATCAGGCAAGTTGTTAGAATGATGGAAGAAAGAGGGTGGCAACAAGGGGATTTGGTATGAGTGATAGAGTTCCACTGCAGAAGATAGTTCGAGTTGTAGGAATACTACTGACAGTATTCGTAACCATAACCATTTTGGTATTATCGTTTATACCCAAGGAAGCGTATCCAGATACGAGAATTCCTCTTGCCGACAAGGGAGAGCATATGCTTGCATATGCGGCTTTTGGTTTTTCCTTTTTTTTGGCTGTTTTACAGATTCCCGGTTCAGGAAAAAAGAGAACAGTAAAGGCAAAACCCCATTCCACTCTACATCTTGCTTCTTGGTCGGGGCGTGCTGTCATCATTACCTTGGTGGTGGGAACCTTCCTCGGTGGTATGGTGGAATTGCTGCAACCACTATTTGGGCGAAGCAGGGAATGGTTCGATCTTGCTGCTGACTTTATGGGTCTGGTGGTTGGTATCGCCATTGTACAATTGCTTTTGAAGGTGGTGGCAGGGTATTTTGCTACAAGGCCTTGGTTGTATGATCCGAATTGGAAGGATGAGTTAGATGAGTCTTGCAACTGAAATTAGTGAAGCTTTGCAGCAAGCTGTAGTATGCCTTGATGAAGATGTGGTCAGTCGGATTGTCATGGCAAGAAAAAGAGAGACAAACCCCTCGAGTCTTGCCGTACTGGATGCAATTCTAACAAATCTGGATATAGCAAAAGCTCAACGGTTGCCGATGTGTCAGGATACCGGCATGTTCCTTGTTTTTGTCGATGTCGGGCGAGATTGCAAGATTTCTCTTGGCGATATTGAAGCTGCAATCAATGAAGGCTGTATGGACGCGGTCAATAAGGCGTATTTTCGTCGTAGTGTTGTAAAAGATCCTCTCTTTGAGAGAATGAATACACAGACAAATCTACCTTCGGTTCTATGGTGGAATTTAGTAGAGGGCTCTAAGCTTGCCATACATATTCTTCTCAAGGGATTCGGCAGTGAAAACACCAGTTCGGTGAGAATGCTCAACCCCACAGCGTCAAGTGATGATGTCGTTGCCGCAGTAAAGCAGATAGTCGCCCTAGCTGGTGCAAAACCCTGCCCGCCGATTTTTGTTGGTGTGGGCTTGGGTGGAAGTATGGATAGGGCCGCATACCTGAGTAAGAGGGCTTTGTTGCGAGAGGTGGGAGTACCTCACTGCGATATAAGATATGCTGCTTTGGAGAAGCAAATGCTTGATGCCATACAAACGTTGCACATTGGAAGTGGAGGACTTGGGGGTGACATTACTGCACTGAATGTTGCCGTTGAAGTGGAGCCAACTCATATTGCCGGTCTTCCCTTGGCTGTTTCCATAAACTGCTGGGCTGATCGGAAAGCAGTAGTGTATTGGGAGGCCGATCATGCGTGAGCTACAATTGCCTCTGGACAATGAGGATATTGCTTCTCTTCGTGCCTATGACCAGGTTTTCTTGTCTGGGACATTGTATGTGGGGCGAGACCAAGTACACAAACAGCTTTGCAAGCTTATAGAAGAAGAAAAAGCTCTCCCTCTTCCTCTGCAAGGGCAGGCCATATATTATATGGGTCCTTCTCCCGCTCCTGAAGGAGCATTGATTGGTTCCTGTGGTCCGACCACCAGTGCAAGAATGGATGGTTTTACTGTGCCGTTGCTTGAGAAAGGACTTAAAGTCATGATCGGCAAGGGTCCGCGATCAGAAGCGGTGAAACAGGCTATCAAAGAGCATAAAGCAGTCTACCTCCAGGCCTTTGGAGGGTGTGGAGCCCTCTATTCCACCACGGTCAAGGCTGTACGCACTGTTGCCTTCAACGAGCTAGGTCCAGAGGCGCTATTGGCCTTGGAAGTGGATCATTTTCCTGCCATTGTGGCAATTGATAGTAATTTAGGTACAGTTTTTGCTTCATAAGTGGTTTTTACTGGACGTTTTGTCATAGCTGGGTTACAGTTTGCTGTATGCAAACCTCCTTTGCACAGGTACTCGATCATGGGGTGGATGGAGTATCTCATATCTGCGTGTTTGAAAAGCAGTGGATAGGGAGGAATATTCGGTTGTGGAAGGATAAACTGTGAAAAGACTATTTTCCCAATGTTTTGCCCCCTGTCTTGTTCTTTTCGTTTTGATGGGTTGTACGAAGGCTGAGCCGATAATTGTGCAAGCCCCGCCTGTTTCTCCTGTGGTTGAAAGAAATCAGATGCAACCTAGCGTAACAACAACTGATGTAATCAATGACTTGTCCAGGCCAACAGACCTGAAGAGTCGTTTCAGTTATACGTATGGTTACATACTGTACTCAACAATGGTGCAACAGCAAGGGTTTGAAGACCTTGATCCTTCCTATTTTGCCAAGGGTGTCCTTGACAGTGGCAGAGGTTCTGGGTTTTTTACTCAGGACGAAATGGCCAGAACCTTGCAAGAAGTACAAACTCAATTGCTCCGAATCGCCCAAGAGGAGCTCGAGGCCATCGCCCAGAACAATCTGAATAATGCAGAAGAGTTCTTACAGGCCAACAAATCTCGAGAAAACGTACAGGTTACTTCTTCAGGATTGCAATACCAGATTCTCAGAGAGAGTGAAGGTGATAGGCCAAGTGAGAACTCAATGGTCGAGATTGATTATAAAATTATGTTGCTCAACGGTAAGGTTGTCGACAGCAGCCTTGAGCGTGGGCATAGCCCTACATTCCAGCTGCAGGCTATCATGGTGCCCGGTTTCATTGAAGGGGTCAAGTTGATGCATGTAGGAGCAAAATATCGATTTTGGATTCATCCCAACTTAGCCTATGGGAAGGAGGGGACTCAAGCAATTGAACCAAATTCCCTCTTGATTGTGGAAGTGGAACTCAAAGCTATCAATTAGGAAAGACCAGCAGATTCTTTATTGCTTCCAGTGAAGTGACTGTGTAGGTCGGTAGTACTTCAGTATTATTTGTTTTGTTCTGTAGGTTGAGGTAGAGCGTATCGATATTGCTTGCGTTCCCTCCCTTGATATCGCTTGAAAGACTGTCTCCTATCATCAAGCAGAGGTTTTTCTGTTCCTGTAGACCGGCTGTTTTGAGCATGGCGTCAAAGAAACGGGGGTCTGGCTTTTGGAAGCCGATTTCCTCACTGATGAAGATGTGTTCGAAATATCCGGCTATTGCTGCTGCCTCGATTCTTCCATGCTGTACCTCGGCAATTCCGTTTGAGGCAAGATAGAGCACATAGCCACGATCTTTCAGTGTATTCAGTAGATTTATGCTTGGTGGAAAAAGTATTCCTTGCAGGGAAAGATGGTATTGATACAGTCTGCTTGCTTGAGAAGCATCAAGGAGAATGCCACTTTCCTGGGAGAATAGCTTAAAACGTCTGGTTTTCAGCGTTTCTACAGTTAGTGTTCCTTGCTCGAAAGCTTTCCAACAGGAAAGATTGCACATCTTGTAGAGGTTCTCATGTTCCTGTGTAAGCGAAAGACCTAGCGCCTCGGCCATAGCCCAGAACGCATGATGTTCAGCTTGGTCAAAATCAAAGAGGGTTCCGTCAGCGTCAAAGAAAAGATGGCGGTACATACAGGTTCTCCTTTACTTGGTGCATGCTTCTCTGTACCATAAAGAAAAATGCTTTGGTTGCACAAGGAGTAATCTATGTCTGACACCTTTTTCAAACGTCATCTGATCGTTTCCCTGTTTCTGGGATCGTTGCTCATGCTGTTGGGTATTTTTCTGATGTTCCAGCAAGATTCGTTTGTAAGGTTCTTTATCTCTCTTCTGGGCATTTTTCTCGTAGGATCTGGTGTATCTTCCCTGCTTGCACTAAAAAAATACCAATTGGGATCCCGCTCGAAAACGGCTACCCTCATCCAGGCGCTTTTAAGCATCATTATTGGGTTGGTAGCAGTCATCGTCCCACTTTCCACCGCGACTGTCAGTTGGAAAATTCTCTTGTATATCATCGCCGCTGAGCTTGTTTTCTCGGCAGTGATTTCATTTCTGGATGCGATGCTGCTTCGTAAATCATCATTCTCAGTATCCGGGTTGCTTACAGAAGGGGTGTTCTCTCTCTTTGTTGCAGTCCTGCTTTTCGCTTTTCCTGAAGCCATAGGCACAATGCTGCTCAAGCTCATCGGAGTAGTTCTGATAGCCGCCGGACTGGGGATGCTGTTGTGGTCCTTGCGCATACGCCAAATCAACAAGCAGTTGGGCAAATCCACCATTGAGGCACAAGCAGAAATCGTGGATGAAAGCCCCTCAAACTAAGGTACAAGGAAGCGTGCAACTACACCGTAGCGACTGCTTCCTTGGTCTTTTGCTGCCGACTCTCCTCCTATTGTCAGCATTGAGCTGGACAGGGGAAGGAGCTTCCTGCTATAGATGTAGTCAAATCGTTCCTGCAGTTGCTTGGTAAAATAGGTGTTGCCTGCGTTGGTGGCATAAGAAAAATGGGTCATGCGATACACATCAAAGAATTGAGCATCTTCCATAAATGCTGACAAAGGCCATAAGTAGTCAATTTGCCGATAAGAGACCGGACTGAATATGCTCCAGTCTTGGAAAGAGGGTTCATAGAAGCTTGAGCCGATCAACGTCGGCTCTGTCAATGAGCCTTTCTGTAGAATATTTGCAAGGATCTCTTGCCTTTGTGGATGAATCTCTTGCTGGACCTTCTGCCAATCCTCATTCGCCAAAAAGGCTTCAAACACAGCATGTTCTACCAGATTAGCCAGAGAAAGCCTCAATGTTTTTTGTTCGCTGAATTGAATCCTTACCCCATGGATATCCTCTTCAATTACAGGAAAACTGGTAACGATTGCCCCGCCCTCCACCAAAGTGGCGTTCAACCGCATCTCCTTGATCAATGCAATGACATTCTCCATATGTCCTGTGACAAAGATGACGGGGAACGCCAAATCTTGGATACTCTGGTGAACCGTGTTGGCCATGGACTCTTGCTCCCATTTCTTGTCACTGAGTGGCAGCAGCATGACATTCAGCTGATCTGTATCCTTTGCTAGGGATATGGGTGCTTCTGTGCGGTATTTCCTGGGCAACGTGAGCTCTTCAATCGGTGGGATTTGTTTCCATTCGGCTTCCAAGGCCGCTTGCCGTTTCATTTCCTGTTCTCGAGCAAGGTCCAGTTGTTGTTGTAAGGCAAGTTGTGCAAGTCTGCGTTCTTCTTGTTGTAAAAGAGCCTCTTTCTCTCGTTGTTGTTCAAGACTGAGTTTTTCCTGCAAGGTGTCTTGTAATTGTTGGTTTTCTTGCTCTAGCAGAATACTCGATGCCTGCAACGCTTCAAGCTCGAGTGTTTGTTCACTCAGTGTTTGCTGCAGTGTTTGGCTGTCGGCAAACAATTGCTCGTATGACGCTTCTAGCTCTCTATATGCATCGCTGATCTGTTTGTATGTTTTTTCAAGTTCCTTGTATCGATGGTAGGCTTCGGCCTCTGTAGCACTGAGCAGACTTTCTTGCTGCTTTGCCAAACGTTCAATTTCCTGTGTTCGTTGCATGAATACAGATTTTTCATTATCCAGCTCTTGCTGCAACGCTGATATTTTTGCTTGTGCCGTGTCAAATGCCAGCTGTAAGGAATTCCGTTCTTCTTCTGTCGATAAAAGTGCATATCTTGCTTCGCTGAGTAGGGTTTCTTGCTGCTTTGTCAAGCGTTCAATGTGCAAGTACTTTGATGTAACATTCTCAAGCTCCTGTTGCAAAGCGGATATTTTTTCTTGTGCCGTATCAAAAGCCAGTTGCAAGCTGTTTCGCTCTTCTTCTGTTGTTTGAAGTTCGCTACGCAATACTGAGACGGCATCCTTCTCTTGTTGTAATAAAACGGACTGTTCTATAAGTGCTGTCTCTGTTTCAGTTTTCAGCTGCTGGGCTGTTGATAAGTCATCTTGTAGTTGCTCAATGTGAGCGAGTAAGGCATTTTGTTCTGTTGAGAGCTCTTTCTGTGTTGTGCGTAGCTGTGCTTCCAATGCATTGATATGTTCTACAAGCGCTGTTTGCCGCTCATCCAAAGTCATTGAGGTTAGGTTCAGTGCTTGCTGGTAATACTTCAGGTCGGCTCTCACCTCATCAAGCTGTTGGTTCAGCGCGGCTTCTCTTTCTTGGGATTCGCGCTCTCGGATGGCGGCTTTTGTCTCAAGTGAGAGTACGTCTTCTGTGCTCTCTGAAAGTTCTGTTGCCAGCAACAGTATCTGTTCTGAGAGTGTTTGTTCTATATCTGTTGTTTTTTGTGTTTGGTCTGTAAGTTGGGTTTCGAGTTGGGCAACAAGCTCCTTCAGCTCGAGTTTTTCTTGTTGCAATGAGGCAATTTCACCTAAGGCTTGCTTGTAAGCCTCTTCTTGTTTTTGCGCTCTCTCTAGTTCCTGCTGCCTCTTCAGCTCTTCTGATTGTTCCAATGCCAGGGCTTCTTGCTTTTGGCGTTCCTCCTGGGTGGCAGAGAAGCGGGTTTCAAGCGAATCGTGGGTTTCGACAGGTATTTGGAGTTGCTGTTTGCCCTCTCTTGCTGAGAAGTTCTGGCAACTGATCAAGCTTATGCTGATGATGAGAAGGGCCGGCAGTAGGAGTCGTTTGTTCATGCTTAATCCTGATTATTTATAGAGTGAAGAATGCTTCAGCCTTTGCCTTGGCATCTGCTTTTTTCTTTGCTTCATGCTCAGAGTCCTCTTGAAGCATGAAGGCATCACAAAAATTCGCACCTTGTTTGTCTTCGATATATTCTTCAACACCCTCAAGGCAATCGTGATAAGCACCAGGACTGTAAAAACGGCAATTGAAACAACTGTGGAGACTTTTTCCACAGTGAGGACAATGCGTATGAAAGCCGATGCTTGCCAATGGATCAAATGGTGTATGACAGTAATTGCAGCTGCCCATGATTAAAACTCCAAGTTTTTCCCATATTCGGTCATTTCTCCGTCCTGATAAGATTCTTTCGACAGACGGATATTTTTATTATCATCCTTGAATCTAGGAATGATATGCAGGTGAAGATGAGGAACTTCCTGTCCGCTCTCTTTGCCGTTGTTGATGACCAGGTTTGTTGCATCGCAACCCAAGGCTGAGCGCACCTTTGCATCTGCTTTTTTTGCCAGTTTCATTAGATGAGCAAGAATATGGTCCGGACAATCAGTGAGAGTGGGATAACTCTCATTGGTAATCAAGAGAATGTGTCCCTTGTTAACTGGGTTGATGTCGAGAATTGCAAAACAAAATTCATCTCTATGGAGCATTACAGAAGGTATTTTCCCTTCACGGATCTTGGTAAAAATCGTTTCCATGGCACACCTCTGAGCTATTATAACACACAAGTGTCGCATAGGAAAAGGATTGTCTTGTGTAAAGGGATTGCACAAAAAACCGAGATATACTATTATCCACGAGGTACGTTGGGACAAGGTTGTCTCTCTGTCGTCCCTTTCCATCCCTTGTGTTGTTAACCTGATGTGAGCTAGGAAGTAATAGCATTTCATCAGGATAGTTAGGATGTTGCAGGGAATACTGTGGACTCGTTTTTATTCTATACATAGAGGTTATAAAGAATGGCTGACTTGCAAAATTTGAGGAACATCGGAATTAGTGCCCATATCGACTCGGGCAAGACTACGCTCTCCGAACGAATCCTCTACTACTGCAATAAAATCCACGAAATTCATGAAGTTCGTGGTAAGGATGGCGTTGGTGCTACCATGGATAGCATGGAGCTTGAACGTGAAAGAGGCATTACGATCGCTTCTGCCGCAACCAACGTAACTTGGAAGGGAACGGAGATTAACGTCATCGACACTCCGGGTCACGTCGATTTTACCATAGAAGTAGAACGTTCATTACGCGTTCTTGACGGCGCTGTTTTGGTTTTGTGTTCTGTAGGCGGTGTACAGAGTCAGTCTATTACAGTAGATAGACAGATGAAGCGCTATCATGTTCCCAGAATTGCTTTCGTCAATAAGTGTGACCGAACAGGTGCTAATCCATATCGAGTTAAAAATCAGTTGATTGAGAAGCTTGGTCTGAATGCAGTAATGATGCAGATTCCCATCGGGCTTGAAGATAAGCTTGAGGGAGTAGTTGATCTTGTTACCATGAAGGCCCTGTATTTTGATGATGGTCCTAATCAAGACCAGATTCGGGAAGCCGAAATCCCTGAGCATTTGAAGGCTGAGGCACAGCAGAAGCGGGAAGAGCTTCTTGATGGTGTTTCCCTATGTTCCGATGAGCTCATGGAGGCTATGCTTGAAGATAGTGTCACCCCAGAGTTGATCCGCAAGGCTGTTCGTGAGGCAACTATCCGCCTTGAACTTTGTCCGGTTTTCATGGGTTCGGCATATAAGAACAAGGGTATCCAAGCCTTGCTCGATGGTGTCGTCAGCTACTTGCCCAATCCCACCGATGTTGTTAACAAGGCTCTGGACATTGACAAGAACGAAGAGGAAGTAGTCCTGAAGGCTGATGACGACATGCCTCCAGTGATTCTTGCATTCAAGCTTGAGGATGGCCAGTATGGCCAGTTGACCTATATTCGCATCTATCAAGGAAAGGTGAAGAAGGGCGACGAATTATATAACACCCGAAGCAGGAAGAAATTCAGGGTAGGCCGTTTGATCCGCATGCATGCTTCTACCATGGAAGACCTCAATGAAGCAGGTTGTGGAGAGATTGCTGCACTTTTCGGTATTGATTGTGCCAGCGGCGATACCTTCTGTGACCCGAAGCTCAATTATTCTCTCTCTTCCATGTTTGTTCCGAATCCTGTCATTTCATTGGCTATCAAGCCTGTGGACAAGAAAGCTGCAGACAATATGGGTAAGGCTTTGAACCGCTTCACCAAGGAAGACCCCACGTTCAGAAGTTATGTGGATCCTGAATCAAATCAGACCATCATACAGGGTATGGGAGAGTTGCATCTTGAGGTATACGTTGAGCGTATGAAGCGTGAATATAAGGCTGAAGTAGAGATTGGTCAGCCGGAGGTTGCTTATCGTGAAGCGATCACCGGTCGTGCTGATTTCAACTACACCCACAAGAAGCAGACCGGTGGTTCAGGTCAGTATGCACGTGTTGCCGGATATATCGAGGCTCTTCCCGATCCTGTTGAAGGCGAGGAATTCAAGGATTATGAATTCATCGACGAGGTCAAGGGCGGTTCGATCCCTACCGAGTATATTCCTTCCTGTGACAAAGGCTTTCAGTTGGCAATCAAGAAAGGTTCTCAACTTGGCTTCCCTGTCATCGGCGTGAAGGCTGTTGTCAACGATGGTGCTTGGCACCCGGTTGACTCTTCTGACCAAGCATTCCAGACTGCTGCTCTCGGAGCCTTCCGTGAAGCGTTTGAGAAAGCAAAACCGGTTATTCTTGAACCCATCATGAAGGTCGAGGTTGTTGCACCCAATGAGTTCCAAGGAAGTGTCTTTGCATCGGTCAACCAGAGAAGAGGTCTCATTATAAGCTCCACAGAGGACAATGCCATGAGTACAGTCATTGCAGAGGTCCCTCTTTCTGAGATGTTCGGCTATTCCACAGTGCTTCGCTCTCTTACCCAAGGCAAGGGAGAGTTCACCATGGAAATCGGCAAGTACGGAAAAGTTCCTCAGAGCGTTTCTGAAGACTTGAAGAAGAAATATCAGGAAAAACGCGCAAAAGAACAGAAATAATACTTTCTATCCTTGTATTTTCGCCCCTCAAAAGGTTTGCCTTGAGAGGGGCTTTCTATTTGTAGCTGTTTGTTAGGTTTTGCTTGCCATTGCTTCCAATGTATCTGATAGTTGAAGAATCTGAGAACTATAAAACGATGTAATGAGGTATTGTATGGCATTTACGCTTCCTAACTATCATGAGCCGGATTTCTCTCTCGAACATTTTGTTGCAAGTCCTGATGCAGTATTGCAAAAAGCCGAAGCCGATGGAGTTGCTCCCGCCTACTATCACAGCACTTCAATGTTTCCTGAATATTTCAAGATCGATGGTCGCTGGGTTTTGGCCAAGGAAAGCAGGATGGACTGTCTGGTGGTGCTCGATACGCAAGGAGAGCTGCAGGTGGTTGAGGGGCGGAGAGTAAAGAAGGGAGATAGGGTTGTCATCGGGAGAACCGAGCTTGGTCAAGAAGGCATATATGTGCATACTTCAGGATTTTTATCTGTGAATGACAAGCTGAATGATGCCTTTGTTTTTCGTACGGGAAGATCTCGTGAAACGGCATTTTCTCGTGATTATGACAAGCTTTATGAGTTGCTCGAGCACGAGAAGACTTATGGCAATATAGTATTTGTACTCGGTCCTGCCGTCGCCTTTGACAATGATTCAAGAATGGCGATGCAGAACTTGATAGAAAACGGCTATGTGGATGGTCTTCTTGCAGGGAATGCCTTGGCCACCCATGATCTTGAGGCAGGATATTTCAAGACTGCCCTAGGTCAGAATATTTACAGTCAGCAGAGCATGCCCAACGGGCATTACAACCACCTGGATGTCCTAAACCTGGTTCGCACGTATGGGTCGATCGAGGCTTTCATCGAGAAGGAGCATATAACAGAGGGAATTATGTATGCAATGATCAAGCAGAAAAAGCCGTTTGTGTTAGGAGGGTCCATCAGGGATGACGGTCCGCTTCCTGAGGTATATGCAAATGTGTATGAGGCTCAGGATGCCATGAGGAATGTCATTCGCAACGCAACAACAATTATTAGCTTGGCTACACAACTGCACACGATCGCAACCGGAAACATGTCCCCATCTTTCAGGGTGGTTGATAAAAAGGTACGGCCTGTGTACTTTTATAGTGTTGATATTTCAGAGTTTGCTGTAAACAAGCTCAAGGATCGCGGCAGCCTCAGTGCCACAGCAATAGTTACCAATGTGCAGGATTTCATTGTCAATGTAGCGAAGGGTTTGAAATTGCAGAAAGGAAAAACATGAGCGTTTTATGAAGAAACTGTAAAAAATTTCCCTTTTGCGATTTTCCATAGTATAATGGGGATGAACCTAATTACTACTTGGAGGTGAGCATTATGGTAATTCAAGAGTTAAACGAACTAAGTCCTCTCCGTGTTTTTGACGAATCTTTGGATGGTGGACTTGGTCGTGGGAATCTCGGAGTTCTTGTTTCTCGACATGGAGTAGGTAAGACTGCTTGTTTGGTGCACCTTGCTACCGATAAGCTGCTCAGAGGTGAGCATGTTATTCATGTGTCCTTTTCAGGGAATGTGGAGCATGTCATCAATTGGTATAAGGAAGTCTTCCGTGAAGTTTCTGAAGGACGCAGTTTAGATGATGCAGCGACCGTGTACAACAATATTCTATCCAATCGTGTGGTCATGAATTTTAGTCAGGAAAATGTCACCATTGAGAAGGTGCTATCCAGTCTGGAAACTTTGATCAAGCACGGCAGCTTCAAGGCGGATGCGATTTTGTTTGACGGATACAAGCTAACAGTCGCAACAGAAGAGGATGTTAAAAAAATCAAGCAATTTGCACAGGCGATGAATCTGGAGGTTTGGTTCAGCGTTTCTCCGATTCGGGCCGATGTTGTCTATGATAAGTATGGTGTTCCCAACACTATGCAAAAATATGTCGATTTGCTCGACGTTCTCATCGGGCTTGTCTACAATGAGGAGCGTGACAAGGTGGTGATGACCGCCGTAAAGACAAATGCAGGGATGGTGGAAAAGCCTATGAGGGTTTCTCTCGATCCCAAGACCATGCTCATTTCCAAGTAATGTTCACACAAAGGCCGCGAAAGCGGCCTTTGGTGTACCATTGGCCATGTAAGCAAGAGACCGACCCTTCACAGGTCGGTCTCATTGAACACTCAAGCAATTGGGTTGATGTGTCTGTTTTCACCCTTGAGGCCATCGAGCACTCCATCATTGATTAGATGGGTACGGCTTTGATGAGCCAACATATACTTGTTTTTCTTGTAGAGCAGACGTAGTTCGGGATCATCAGAATTGCTCTTTCTTGCAAGGTCTTCTGCATCCAAAGGAAGATTGGTTCCCTGAGGAAGTACAATGAGGGAGATGAACCCATTTTTATGTACAGAACAGGGGGCAAGATGCAGGACGTTGGGTTCAATCAGAGCCACCGATCCCTTTGGGAAGTAAAAGACTTCAGCTTTGCAACTGTTTAGCTGAGCAAAATCATCCAGTTCATCATAAGGGCTGAGAAATTGCAGACAGTCTGTGACGGCAATGAAGAGCTCTGGGCTCTTATGGTATTCTGCGCCGTTGATCCGCTCATTCTTGCCATAGCAACTGCCTATTTCAATATCCATTCCCCCGAAGAAAAGGCTTAGGTTCTTCCCCTGCTCCATCTCTTCCAATTCCTTGATGGAGGGGATGTAGAACGTTTTTTCCTCGTCGCTCAAGGTGATGAGCTCATGTGCCTTTTTTAGCAGTTCATCAACGACCACCGATTCTACGATTCTTCCATACTTTTTGAATCGCGAACTCTTTGCGCTCAAGATCATGGTTGTAGGGTTTTCTGCAACCAATGATTGGGGAACCCGAAAATCTAATTCTTGCATCAAGCATACCTCGCATATAACATAAAGATACCAGTGACTAAAAGCATACCAAATACAATCAGGGAGAAAGTCTTGGCGTTCACTTTATCATGGATGCGCTCCCCTGCAACAATCCCTGCAATTACAAACGGGATGAGGATAAGTGTTGTCTTGGCAATTGGTGCAGTATAGGATCCTTCTATCAAATACGTTGCTATGATAATCGTATTGAGCGTGGTCCACAAGAGGCAGAGTGTTGCTCTGAATGAAGCTTTATCCTTCAATGCCCGGGTGGCATACAATACAACCAGAGGTCCTGCAGAGGAGAATACTCCATGCACTACTCCGGCAGCCACGAGTAAAATGTAATAGGGTAAGGCTTTCTTTCCTTTTGGCAGTGGTTCGAGTTCCTTTCCCTTTGTCAGCCGATAGAGTTGCGAAACTGAGACGAAAATGATGAAGATTGCCAGTATGAGTGAGAGGACGTCGCTTTGCTGGCTTCTGAAGAGATACATGCCAAACGGAAGTCCAAGCAACATACACAAGGTAATGATGAGCCACTGCTTGAAATCAATGCTGCGGAAATTCCGAATTGCCAAATACAGGGCCAGCAACCATGCAAGGACTGTGATGACCATTACCGCTGTCCTTACCCCGAGCAGGGCGCTGACAAACGGCATGGCCAAGACGGCACATCCAAAACCTGTTATTGCCTCGAGGGTGTGGGTCACAAAGACCACAACCCCGCTAAGAAGCAGGGCGCTCAACGTTTTGCCTCAAGCATGGCGTACAAGGACTTTGCATCCAGAGGTGGCTTCTGGTTATGCAACTTAGGGTCGTTGAGAGCTCGACTGAACTCCTGTTCTATTGCATCCTTGTCAATCTCAACAGACAATTCCTTGAATATCCTGGGAATGTTCAGATGATCGAGCAGCAATGCAAGATCCGAGCGAAGCGCTTGTACAAGCTCATCCTCTTGTAGCAGTTCGGGATGGAAATGCTTGCTGATCAAGCTCAACTGATTTCGGTTCTCTTGGTCTTGTAATGCCCAATCATACACTTCCAACAAGGTGAAAGCACAACTCAGTCCATGAGGAATATGCCATGATTCGCTTAGGACGAATGATATGGCGTGGCCGCTGGCAGTCCCGGTAAGATTAAAGGCAATGCCAGCTTCACTAGCTGCCTCCAGCATCGCTCTTTGCAGCGCTCTTCTCTCTTCTTTTGGAGCGTCATAAAGTTTTGGCAACACCTGAAGGATCTTGATGGCGGCACTTCTTGCACAGCTGGCTGTTATGGCGTTGCTGTTCTTGTTCCAAATCGATTCCAGGGCATGGTCTAAGGCGTCCAAGCCTGTTGCTGCACAAAGAGCGGGGGGCATCGTGTCAAGCAAGCTAGCAACCAAGACTGCTGTATGGGCATGCATCAACGGCGATCCAAGCGTATACTTTCGACCGGTATCGTCAGTATATACTCCAACTTTAGTCATCTCCGATCCTGTTCCCGCTGTAGTGGGTATGAGGACCAACGGCAGGGATGCTTTTTGGACGGTCATGCTGGGCTGTGAGCCGAGATACTGATCAAGAGTTCCCTTGTTGGTGGCAAGCATCGCCATGGCTTTTGCTGAATCGAGGACGCTTCCTCCCCCAATTCCGAGCACTACATCACAGGCACCAAAGCGTTCATCCTGGACCATCGACATGATGTCCTTTGTTTGTGGATTCGGTCTTACCTTGTCAAAAACGGAAATTGTGCAGTAGCTTTTCAGCTGCTCGATCAATGTCTCTTTTGCTGCAATAGGTGCGTCGTCCAAGACGACGCACACATTCAGCTTCTCTTCCTTCTTTGCCGCATAGGAAAGAATGGTAAACAGCGAAGAGCCATCAATCTCGTCATAGCTGAGAAGATGGACACTGCTCAGAAGACTGCTAATCATTTGAAATGCTCCTCTTCAAGTGCCAGTACCTGATTGTAAGCGTTTGTCAGGAAGTCTTTCTTGAATTCCATCTTTTCGGTAAAGGAGACAGAAAGATAGGCATCGACGATTTGTTTTCCGACAAAGGGAGCTGTAATCCATCCGCCAAGGGTGATGACATTGGCATTGTTTACAATTTTTGCACGCTCAGCACTGAAAACATCATCAACCACACAAGCATAGACTCCCTTGTGCTTATTGGCCACGATAGCCATGCCTTGTCCGGTTCCACAGATGAGAATACCTTTTTCAGCACGTTTTTCCTGGATTGCCTGAGCTACTTTCGGTGCTTGTATGAAGTAGGGCTGTGGATGCTCTTCGTCCTCGATGCCATAATCAAGGATGGTATAGCCTTGTTCCTTCAAATACTCGGTCAGCTCTTTTTTCAACGGATAGCCGGAGAGGTCACTTGCAATTGCGATTGTCATAATTCTTGCTCCTTTACTTTTGTGCACAAAGTCTTTTTGCTTGGGTTGCTATCTCCTCGGCGGTCAGGCGATAGTGTTGAGCCAGCCAGTCTTGGGTTCCCACCTGGCCAAATGCATCATGGATTCCCACCATGGCCATGGGGGTAGGAAGGGTGGTGCTAAGCAGGTTTGCTACCTCACTGCCAAGGCCTCCTGAGACCTGATGGTTTTCCGCTGTTACAATTGCACCTGTTTTTCTTGCATAGGAGAGAACCAACTCCTCATCCAAGGGTTTGACGGTGTGCATATCGATGACCGCAGCCGTGATGCCTTCGCGTTCAAGTAGTTTTGCCGCTTTCAGGGCTTGGGGAACCATGATGGCTCCGAGGGCGATTAAGGTAACATCAGTGCCATCTTTCAGCACCTTGCCTTTTCCTAATGTGAAGGTTTCGTCCTCGCTGTACAATGGCTCTACGGCTTTTCTATGCAGGCGCATATAACTAGAGCCTTCAGAGGCTGCGCATTCCTTTACAAGTGCCTTTAGGCTGATTGGATCGGATGGCTCAAGAATAGTCAAACCAGGAATCATGCGCATCAAGCCGATATCTTCAAACGGCATGTGCGTCCCCCCATTAAAAGCAGCGCTGATGCCGGGGTCGGTTCCAACCAGTTTTACATTCAACTTAGCATAGTTAACCGAGATGAAGAACTGGTCGAATACCCTGCGTGAAGCAAAGCACCCGAAGGTTGCTGCAAAAGGGATTTTCCCCGCTGCACTGAGGCCTGCACTGACGCCGACCATGTTGGCTTCTGCAACTCCTACATCCACAGCACGCTGGGGATACACATCCTTGAAGGCCATGGTGCCGCTGGCTCTCATCAAATCGGCCTCAACAACCATGATACGATTATCATCTTTTGCAAGCTCAATCAAGGTATCGCAATAGACACTTCTCATTTCTTTATTCTGCATTTCGATCTCCTACAAAAGCTCTTTGATTGCTGCGTTTGCAACTTCAAGGTCATAGGCCATGTTGTGGTTGGTCACTTTGCCCTCACAGAATGAGGCACCTTTGCCCTTGATGGTATCGAGGATAATCATCGAAGGTTTACCTTTCTCTTCTTTTGCCTTCTGGATGGCTTCTTCGATTGCCTTCAGGTCATGGCCGTCGATACGAAGTGTATGCCAGCCAAAACTATTCCATTTTCCTTCTATATCCCCAAGGTCCAATACCTGTTCGGTTGTCCCGTCAATTTGCATCTTGTTGTAATCGGTGAAAGCGATCAGATGGTCGAGTTTTTGATGGGAGGCAAACATTGCAGCTTCCCAGTTCTGGCCTTCCTGGCTCTCCCCATCACCTATGATTGCATAGACATAACAATCATTTTCATCAATCTTTCTTGCATAAGCCAAGCCGCACGCGGCACTGAGCCCTTGTCCAAGAGAACCGGTTGTCATGTCGATGCCCTTTGTCTTGGTACGGTCACAATGGCTGGGGAGGTTTGTCCCGCCCTGATTGAGCGTCGCAAGTTCAGAAAGAGGGAAGTATCCCTTCAACGCCAGTGTTGCATACAATGCAGGTCCGGCATGACCCTTGGATAGTACCAAAAGATCCCTGTCTTCCCAATCTGGGTTGTTCGGATCGATACGCATCGTCTTTGCATACAGTACTGCAAGCAAATCGACAATGGAGAGTGCGCCGCCGATATGGCCGACTCCTAGATTGCCGATCATCCAAATTGTTTGTTTGCGAATTTCTTTTGAGAATTCAGCAAGCTGCTGTTGTGTGAACGAGGAATTCATTCTGTGTCCCCTTTAAAAGTTTCTTTGTGAAAGTAACTATAAAATACTAATGCCTTGTTGTAAAGTTCCTTTGCTGAAATTCTTTCTGTTTCTTTCCAGGAAATGAGGTATGCTCACTCGAGCTTCGAGAGGTACTCATGAAATCCTTACTAATAGCTAGATATGGACTTGTTTTCTCAATAAAGTTGATAAAGACTATCGTGTTGCTCTGTTTTAAGCAAAATTCAATTTATGAAAAAACCAGTTGACAGAATGACCGTCCTCATGTTTACTTATTTTCAGTAAATAACAAAGGAGTAGCGTATGAATCGCTCGAAAGTTGTAATTGTTCTGCTTGTGTGTTTGACCTTGTTTGCAGGGTCTCTCTTCAGTGCCGGAAGTCAAGAGACTAGCTCAAAAAGTTTCTTTGACCAGACTGTTAAAATCATCATTCCATACGGACCTGGTGGAACTCATGATGTTGTCTCACGGAAGTTTGCTGAAGTTGGTTCAAAATATACCAACAGGCCTATTATTTGTGAGAACGTAACAGGTGGAGACGGTATTGTTGCAGCTATTCAGTTTACTCAAAAGAGACCGAATGTTCCTGAATTGCTTTGTACTTCCTATGGAAAGTACTATCAGAAAATCATCCGAGGCGACCAGATCAGATTGGATTTATCCTTGATTGATCCCGTTGGAGTTTTTGATGATCGTAGCTACATTCTTTATGCTAGAAATGATGGACAATTCAAGAATCTGAATGAGGTTATTGCAGAAAGCAAGAAGAGAACCGTGATTCTTTCAGCTGGTGCTGTCGGGGCCGACGCTCATCTCGCTTTTGGAGGCCTTATCAATGCTGCTGGCGGTTCTTCAAAGATTGCATCCTATGAAGGCGGTGCACAGCAGATAACAGCCCTGATCAATGGTGAGGCGGATGTGTTTGTGGGAACTTCCCAGGTTGGCATGCAGTATGTTGAGACAGGAGCAGTTATTCCTATCGCTACATTTACTGATAAAGATTATACAGGTTTCAAGGGCTTCGTAGTTCCTAATGTTGTTGATCTTGGGTACCCCGAAAGCGCAATCATCGGAGGAGGCTTCCTTAGTGTGAGAGCAGGTACAGATCAAAAATATATTGATGAGGTTGAGGCTTTGATGAGAAAAGTCTGGAGCGATCCTGATTTTAGGGATTGGACCGAATCCATTGGTTTGAACATTTTTGAATTGTATGGTGAAGAGCTTGATGCTCATATTGAGTTTGCAGTCAAGAATGCTACTACTGCAGCCAAGTCTCTTGGTTTGATTTAATTCAGTTCTTTCAAGGGCTTGCCAAATTTATACAGGCAAGCCCTTTTCGCACCAATACAGAGAGTAATAGTAATGAAAATCAAGACAAACCTAGTCGGTGGTATTTTTTTTATTGTACTCGGTACAGTACTGTTGTTGCTGATGCCGAACCAGATTATCGTCCAAGATAGCATTCCCTTTTTAGAGAGTGCTAAGGCAGCTCCCTTTATCGCACTCTTGATGCTGATAGTCGGAGGAATAATACTCATAATCCAAAGCCTTGTATTCAAGAAAGAACAAATTGTCACGTTGGATTTTGCTGTTCAAAAGCATGCTTTGACTGTCATGGGGATATTCATCGGGTATGCCTTGAGCATTTATCTCTTTGGTTTTTTGATAGCCAGTTTTCTTTTGATTGCTGCAATGGTCTGGTTTTTTAGGATCAAGAGCAAGATACAGATTGCAGTGATTGTTGCAATATCCGTGGCTGTGTACTTCATATTTATCAATCTATTCCACATCAGTTTGCCTGGAATCGGAGGAGTGTTTCTTTCATGAGTGACATATTTACCTTGGTTTTTGCAGAACTTGTCTCTGTTCCGAACTTTCTTATTGCAGTAGGAAGTGTTTTGCTCGGAATTATTATCGGCTGTATTCCAGGTCTTACTGTTACCCTTGGAATAATCTTATTTGTGCCTTTGACCTATGGAATGGATACCATCACTGCATTTATTGGTTTGCTTGGTATTTATGTGGGAGGTTGTTATGGAGGTTCAATCAGTGCAATCTTGATCAACACCCCGGGGACCAATTCCGCTCTTGCCACCACCTTGGATGGTTATCCCATGGCACAAGCGGGAAGAAAAAACAAAGCATTGAGCATCTCTCTCTTTTCTTCAGTGCTCGGAGGATTCCTTGCAGCTGTTGTGCTGTTGTTCGCCGCGCCTCCTATAGCTAGGGTTGCTTTGCGTTTCCGTTCTCCTGAGTATTTTGCGCTTGCAATTTTTGGTATGACTGTAATTGCAGGGGTGAGCAACGAAAATATCGTGAAAGGATTGATGTCTGCTGCCGTCGGTCTTTTTATCTCTTTCTTGGGGTTGGAAAGTCTTTCTGGTACATTACGCTATACTTTCGACACTATTCTTTTATTTGCTGGAGTTGGGTTGCTTCCTGCTTTGATTGGTTTCATTGCTTTGAATCAGGTTATTATCAAATCAGTGTCCTACAAACTTGAAATCGATAGTCCTGAGGGAAGTGTAGATGATACGATTGCCGATCCTCCTGTGAAGTTCTTTGATTTGCTAAAGCTCGTTCCTACTGTCGTAAAATCGACGATTATTGCAATAATAATCGGGGTAATGCCCGGAGCAGGTGGAGATATTGCATCCTTTGTCGCCTATAATGAAGCACGTCGTTCATCCAAGCATCCCGAGCGTTTTGGAAAAGGAACATCCGAAGGTGTTGCTGCAGCGGAGTCTGCCAACAATGCTGTTGTAGGATCTGCTCTCATTCCTCTTCTGACCCTTGGTATCCCTGGAGATGGAGTAACTGCAGTTTTGCTTGGAGCGTTCATCCTCCATGGTCTGATTCCTGGTCCTAAGTTATTTACTGATCAAGCGGTCATTACCTACTCGATTATCATCGGACTTATCTTCTGTAATGTGATTCTGTATGTTCTGGGCAGACTTTTCACCAAACAAGTGGCGAAGGTTATAAATCTTCCTTATGGAGTTTTAGGCGTCTGTATTATTTTCTTCTGTTTTGCTGGAGCTTTTGCCAATAGCGGAAATATCAACGAGATGTTCTTGATTGTCCCGATTGCAATACTTGCTTATGGTATGCATCTCTTTGGTTTTTCCATAGTTCCTATCATGTTGGGCCTTATTTTGGGACCGATCTTGGAGGAGAATTTTACCAGAAGCATGATTGTCTCTGATGGTAATCTTCTCATTTTCTTCACCGAACCTATCAGTTGTGGAATTCTCATCTTCTCTGTTGTCTTTACATACTTGGTAATGAGGATGAATAAGAAGATGGCTGTTGTCCATCAATGATTGTGTGATAATTAGGTATTAGAGGTATGAATCAGGATAGCGATTTGCAGAACAAGCTTGCTAGGTTGCGTCATTTGCTCGAAGATCAGGATGTTGATTACATCCTGATTGAACGGCAGGAGAATTTTAGTTGGCTTACCTCTGGACGTGGATTTATCGGTTTGGCGTCAACCGGAGCCTGTGCTTCTTTTCTAGTTGGAAAAGATAAGGCTTATATGCTTGCAAACAATATTGAAATGGACAGGTTGCGAAAGGAACAGCGATGTGAGTCAGCATTGTTTTGCTACAGACAATTCCCATGGTATGAGCCATGGAGGAAAAGTGAGATCATTAAAGAGATTGTCAAAAATGCCAGAATAGCTGAAGACTCCTGCCTTGAAGAAAAGTTTATTATGTTACGGTCTGTACTCGATGTAGCGGAGATTGCGTCTTTACGGGAAACAGCCCAAGAAACAGCAAGAATTTGTGAAGATACTTGCTTCTCCATTTCAAAAGGTATAGATGAATATTCGCTTGCAGGGTCGTTGTCTGAGGCTTTTTGGAAGAAGAATTTGGAACCAATTACCCTTTTGATTGGTTTTGATGAGAGGGCTTTGCAGTTTCGGCACCCTGTGCCTACAGGAAAAAGACTCGAAAATTATGCCTTGATAGCTGTATGTACTCGTCGCAATGGTCTGATTTGTAGTGTTACAAGACTGGTAAGCCTAAGAAAAGATTTTGAGTTGGAAAAAAAGCAAAAGAGTGTTGGTTATTTAGATGCTCTCTTGCAGTCAAAAACCTATGCAGGAAACACCCTCGATGCAATTTTTCACACATTGCTAGAAGGATATGCTCACGTTGGTCATCCAGATGAGTGGAAAGCTCATCATCAAGGAGGTCTTTCGGGGTTTCTTGCCAGGGAGATAAAGGCTGATCAAAATGCGAAGCATACGGTAAGAATGCATGAAGTGTACGCATTCAACCCCACGATCAAGGGGAGCAAGGCAGAAAATACCATTTTGGTTACTGCTGATGGAAACGAGAATCTGACCCACACAGGACGATACCCTTATTATGAATATACCTTGGATGGCAAGCGGTATGAATCGGAGAAGATTTTGATCATCAATGAATAGTGGACGTAGTTAAAATAGGGAGAAATTTCATGAAGCAACAAATAACGTTGGGAGTCGTCTGTCTAGCGAGGACCACCTACGATTATCAGGCAGCCGAGCAGTTGTATAAGACTATACAAACCAATTTGCAAAATATTGAATCTGTCACCTGGAAGATGGTGGACGAGCTTGTGATCAGCCAGGAAGACGGCATGAGGGCGGCCGACGAGCTGTC
>Ga0334894_1000103_pt1 | contig 125287 bp, 116 predicted proteins | sample GraSluR3_MG_6_FD_207225 | JGI IMG/M metagenome (GOLD analysis project Ga0334894, IMG submission 207225) | Sludge microbial communities from methane-producing bioreactor in Wageningen University, Netherlands - Granular Sludge_12_05 R3 | ecosystem: Engineered > Bioreactor > Anaerobic >...
AAGGCCTGTCACCACTACCATGTGCGTGCTGATAGTGATACTGCTGGGGGTTATATCCTTCGGGAATTTAGGCCTTGACCTGCTTCCCAATATCAGCTTTCCCATGGCAATAGTATCGGTTAACTACACGGGAGCCGGACCAATGGAGGTCGAATCCCTGGTGACAAAACCGCTTGAGTCGGTTGTTGGTACCGTGTCCAATATCAAGTCGGTATCTTCGGTTTCGGGCGAAGGCAACGCAACCGTAATGGTTGAGTTTGCCAGCGGCACCGATATGGATTTTGCCGCTCTTGACCTTAGGGAGAAAGTAGACCTTGTTAAGGGTGCACTGCCTGAGGGGACCGGATCTCCGATGATATTAAAGATGGACCCGAATATGATACCCATAGTCGAGACAGCCATTTCCAACGACGGGGACCTGGCAAGTCTTAAAAGCCTTGTGGACGATAACATAGTGCCAAGGCTCGAGCGGCTGGAAGGCGTGGCTGTTGTAGACATTTACGGCGGCAGGGATAGAGAGATAAAGGTAGAAGTATACCCCGAGAGACTGCAGGGATACGGCCTGTCGCTTGCCCATATCGTTCAGGCCCTCAGGGCCGAGAATCTTAACCTTCCCGGCGGGAGTGTAGACGACGGAAACAAGCGGTATATATTAAGAACCACCGGCGAGTTTCAAAGTATCGCCGAGATTGGTGAAATACCGGTAGCGCTGCCTGCCGGCGGGGTGATAATGCTGGAGGATATAGCGGATATAGAGGATACCTTTAAGGAAGCTACCACCAGTATGACCACCGACGGAAAGGCTGCAATAGACCTTAGCGTAAGAAAGGAAAGCACCGCCAATTCGGTGCAGGTTGCCCGCAGGATAAATGCCGAGCTAGACCGGATAAAAAACGAATATTCCGAGATAGAAATCAAGACCATTGTGGATACGTCCACCTTTATACAGCAGACAATAAACAATGTGGCAAAGATAGCCGTACTGGGAGGCCTGATGGCTATTACGGTGCTCTACCTGTTTCTTAGAAACTTCAGGACAACGCTGATAATAGGTGCGGCAATACCCATATCTATAATAGCTACCTTTTCGCTGATATACTTCAACGGACTTACGCTGAACATGATATCGCTGGGAGGCCTGGCGCTGGGAGTGGGCATGCTGGTTGACAACTCGATAGTGGTACTCGAGAACATATTCCGGTACCGGCAGGAAGGCTACAGCAGGATTGATGCTGCCGACAGGGGCAGCGACGAGATATCCATGGCGGTTGTGGCCTCGACACTGACCACGGTGGCGGTGTTTGCACCGGTGGTATTCGTCGAGGGGATTGCCGCAGAGTTATTCAGAGAGATGGCGCTGACGGTATCCTTTGCGCTGCTGGCATCCCTTGTGGTGGCACTGACGCTGGTGCCGATGCTCGCGTCAAAGTACCTGCGGGTATCACACAATGGAGAGAAAAAATTAAAGGTAAAATTTGTATCCAATGCCCTGGACGGGTGGAACAAAGGCTTTGGCAAACTGGACCGGATATACAGAAAGGTGCTCGCCTGGGCCCTTGGACACAGGAAGATAGCCTTATTAGGGCTGGTAGTGCTGTTTGTGGTATCGCTTCTTTCGGTTGCACTGGTGGGAGCCGAGTTCTTTCCCAGTATGGATCAGGGCTTTATAACTGTGAGTATCAGCCTTCCCAGGGGGACGGTGCTGGAAGAGACCTCAGCGACGGCCGACCGGGTAGAGGAAATGGTGGCCGCAGTCCCCGAGATGGAAGACGTGTTCGTGGTCCTTGGCTCGGGGGGCGCCATGGGCTCCCAGGTCAATACCTCTTCGGCCATAATATACGGAAAACTGGTTGATTTAAGTGAAAGGGACAGGAGCACCTTTGAAGTTGCTGATTACTTAAGGCAGCAGGTTGCGGACATAGCCGGGGCGGAAGTTTCGGTTGAGTCCATGGCCATGGGCGGTTTTTCCACCGGCGGCGCACCGGTAAACATTCAGATCAAGGGAGACGACCTGGCCGAGCTGGCTGTTATTGCCGAGGACTTAAAGGGTATTGTTCAAAACGTTGAAGGTACAAGGGAAACCGTTTCTTCCCTTGACGAAGGCAAGCCGGAGGCAAGGATAGCGGTGGACCGGAACAGGGCTTCCATTTACGGGCTGAACGTATCCTCCATAGCTGCTGCTGTGCAGGGCTCGGTGGACGGACAGGTTGCGTCAAGGTATAGAATGGGCGGAGACGAGATTGACATAAGGGTTGGCCTTAAGTCGGAAAGTGCAGGCAATCTGCAGAACCTGGGGAATATAATCATAACCTCCCCGGCAGGATTCCAGGTACCCCTTGAAGAGGTGGCCGACGTGGTCATAGAAGAGGGTCCAAGCAGCATAAACAGGGCCGACCAGGTAAGGGTTGTTTCGGTTAGCTCGGGTATATTCGGCAGAGACCTAAACAGTGTTATGCGGGATATTCAGGCAGGTATAAAGCAGTATCCGCTGGCCGAAGGATATGTGATTGAATACGGTGGGGAGAACCAGGAAATGGTGGAGGCATTTTCAAGCCTTGCAAAGGCCCTTGCACTGGCCATAGTGCTGGTGTATATGATTATGGCTTCGCAGTTTGAATCGCTGGTATATCCCTTTATAATAATGTTTGCGGTACCCTTTGCACTGACCGGTGCCGTAGGCGGGCTGGTACTGACCGGACGTTCGCTCAGCGTGCCTGCCTTCCTGGGTATTATAATGCTGTCGGGTATCGTTGTAAACAATGCAATAGTTCTGGTGGACTATATCAATACCTTAAGGTCGGGGGGCGCAGAAAGGAACGAGGCCATACTTAAAGCCGGGCCGGTGAGGCTGCGGCCCATACTCATGACCTCGATGACTACCATGCTGGGGCTTCTGCCTATGGCCATCGGCCTGGGGGAAGGGGCGGAGGTTCAGGCTCCGCTTGCCACCGCCGTCATAGGAGGGCTGCTGTTTTCCACCGTTTTGACGCTGGTGGTTATACCGGTCATGTACACGATGGTGGATGACCTGGGCAATAAAGTCCGGGGCAGGTTTTCAAGAAAGCCAAAGGATATAGCGGAGCAGGCGAACAAGTAACCAAGGTAACTAACCAGTGTAACCAAGGGGACGGTTCTTGGTAACCAAGGGGACGGTTCTTGTGGACTCGCATAACCAGAGGGACGGAGTTTTTGTCATCCTGAGCGTGTCAGTTGTCATCATGAGCGGAGCGAAGGATCTTTCTCCAAGCAAGATTCTTCACTACGTTCAGAATGACAGAAGCAAGATTCTTCGAGCTTTGCCCTCAGAATGACAGATAAAAGAAGTGATACAATTGATACGTTGTATATAGTGCTTAGCACCTAGAACCTAGAACCTAATGACTGTGATCTGTGGCTCGGAGGCTTGACCCTGACGCCTATGAACTACGAGCTACCAACTATGAACTAATAAGGAGGTTAACGCTTATGAAAAGAAAGCTATTCGCAGTGATTTTGTGCCTTGTTACCGCCTGCGCCCTATTTACTTCCGCCGGCGCCGATGAAGCACAGGAAACCACGGCCTATTCACTGCAGCAGGCGGTGGACTACGCACTGGAAAACAGCGCCGCGATAAAGCTAAGCCATACGGCGGTTGACAAGGCGGAGGTTGGGTACAGGGAGGCCAAGAGCGCCTATGACAAGGCGGATAAGATTTCCGGGGCGCAAAGAAGAGCAATGATGGCCGAGGGTATAGTCATATCAGCTGATGCGATGTTTGAGAACTATAAGATGGACGAGGGGTATTACAAAGAAATGGCGGATATGGGTAGAACTATCGCGAAAGCGGGCAGGGAACAGACGGTTGAAACAGTAAAAATGGCGGTACAAAACGCGTATTTCAACCTTTTATTTGCTGCCGACAAGGTAGAAATCCAAAAGAGCATGCTGGATTCCGCCAAGGAAGATATGGACATTGCCGATAAAAAGTACGAGCTGGGCATGGTGTCCCAGGTGGATGTGCTGTCGGGTGAAGCCGCCCTTGAGAGCGCAAGGCTTGGGTATAACACCGCGCTGCGGGATTTGGAATACCAGCGGATGTCATTTAACAAAACCCTTGGGCTGCCGCTCAAGACCGAGGTGGAGCTTACCGACAGGCTAGGGTTCGAAGAACCCGATGAGGCGGACCTGGATGAAACAGTGGCCCTCGCCCTTGAAAACAGGTATGAGATAATAGCGGCGAAGGAGCAGTACCGGGTGAATGAATTTAACCACAAGCTCACTTTGGGCTGGTATCCCGAAGGCACCTTTGTCACAAGACAGGCGAGGTATGAGATGGAAAACAGCCATCACAAACTGGTAAACACCGAGCAGGATGTGGAGCTGTCGGTCAGGAAGGCGTATATGGATATGCACAGCGCCTATGAAAGCATAGGGGTTCTGGGCAAAAACGTGGAAAGGCTTGAGAAGGCGTACGATATTGCCAGGCTCCGGTATGATACAGGCATGGCAACCAGCCAGGAAGTGGTTAATGCCTTGAATGCTTTAAACGATATAAAGTTGCAGCACCTGCAGGCGATACACGGGTACAACCTGGCGAAGGTACAGTTTGAAGCCTCAGGCGGTATAGGCATAGCCGCCGCCGGCGGTTATTAGGACTGAAATCGGAACAGGAGGAACAAAGTCATGGCTGATATTACCAAGAGGGAGCAGATACTGGCAGCGGCCGCCGGTATATTCGGCGAGACCGGTTATCACGGTGCCAAGGTTGAAGACATTGCTGTTCGGGCTGGGATAGGCAAGGGAACGATATACGAATATTTCAGCAGCAAGAAGGAGCTGTTCGAAGAGACAATATTCCATACACTTGAAGGTTCCTTTATACAGGCAACCGACTGCGTCAACAAGAAACGCGACCCCATTGAAAAGCTTAAGGTCTTAATTGACCTGCAGGTTTCACTGCTGGAGAAGGATGGAAGCACCGCGACTTTGTTCATGAAAAATTCGGGGGACATACAAACGGAAATGCTGGAGCGGTTGATAGAATATCGGGAAAAGGTACTGGACTTTATTAGCGGCATAATTGAAGAAGGTATTGAAAGCGGAGTTTTCAGGCAGGTGGATTCTTACCTCGCAGCTGTTTTGTTCATGGGAGTGATGCAGGAGGCGGCGGCAGTAAGCTGCAGCGGTTTAAAGATAGGCGACAGGACATTGGATACCATGATAGATTATATGATAAACGGCATCGGGACATAAACTAAAAATCACGCAGCAGGGCAGAGTCCCCTGCTGTTTTTTTGTTGTTTTACGTATAATTTAGAAGGTTGCAGGATTTAAAGGGTAAATGTCGAAAATAACAGCAGGGCTTGACAAATATGGGCTAAATGGCGAATACTGCCTGGAGAGAAAGGAGCGGAAGGAGCCTATGCGCAGTTTCAGAAGCAAAATAGCGGTAAGCTTTATATTGCTGGTGCTGCTGGTTTCGTTGATTTTCGGGGTAATATCCGTAAGAAACATGAAGCTGGAAGTGGAGAGCCTGGCGGCGAAAAAACTTGATGCCGATGTTTCGCTTATCAACTATATGTTTGAGTTCCAGTATTCGGGCTACTGGAGAATAGATAAAAGTGCCGGCGGTGAAGGCGTCCTGTACAAAGGGTATTATAATATGTACAACAATTTGCACCTTATAGATACCATAAGCAGCCTTACAGACGGCGCCATGGTGTCCATATATCAAAGTGACAGTATAATTGCCACAAACATCACCGACAACGAGGGCAAAAGGATAGTGGGCTCTTTACTGGAGGATCAGGGCATCCTTGGCAGAGTACTTGAGGAGGGAGAATCCTATTCAGGCAATTCATATATAGGGGACGAGGAATATCTGTGCTATTATCATCCGCTGAAAAGTTCCGAAGACCAGGTGGTAGGAATGCTTTTCGTCGGTATGCCGACCAAGGATTACACCCAGTCGATAAACAGATTTCTGGTTAACTTGTGCCTGTGGGGGCTGGGCGGCGTGGCTGCAGCCATATTGATTGCATATTTGATTTCGGGGTCGATAGTGGGTCCGGTAAAACATATCATCGGTGCGGTGGATGCGGCGTCATCCGGAGATCTAACAGTCAGGGCTGAAATTAATTCCTCCGACGAGCTTGGCAAGCTGGGTCGGGATTTTAACGGTATGCTGGACGCGCTCAGGGCGTTTATGCAGGGGGTGCAGGATGCCGTAATGAAGGTATCCGGCTATTCGGAAGCCTTGGCTACAGCATCCCAGGAGACATCGGCTTCAAGCCAGCAGATGGCGACCAGCGTGCAGGAAATGGCGCAAAAGACTTCGCTGCAGTTTGAAAGAACCGTCCGGGGCAAGGAGCTGACCGGGGATATATCGGTAAAGATAAAGGAAGCTGCCGACCAGATGGAGGCCATTTTAGAGAATTCCCAGAGAATCAAGGGAAGCACCGACAAGGGGATAAGTATTGTGGAGCAGCTTCAGCAAAGGAATGAAGACAGCAACAGGGCCAATGGGGAAATTAAAGAAGTATTCGTAAGCCTTGAAGACAGCACCAGGAGCATTGACGGAATAATAGGCGATATTGACGAAATTGCGGCGCAGACCAATCTGCTGGCCCTTAACGCTGCCATAGAAGCGGCCAGGGCAGGCGAAGCGGGCAGGGGGTTTGCCGTTGTCGCCGAGGAGGTAAGAAAGCTTGCGGATGACAGCCTTAAGGCAACATCAGAGGTAAAGGCCATCGTGTCAAACATCAGGGTAAATATGAAAAGCGCCCAGGATGCCGTGAATACTGGCCAGGAGGTGGCCGGTCAGCAGAATTCGGCAGTGAGTGAAACGATAGAGTTCTTTAAGAATATTGCTTCGGATGTGGACAGTGTGGTAAGAAACATACGGGAAATATCCGATAACTCCCGCAACATCAATGTAAGCAAGGAGGACCTTGTCAGCCAGATCAACGAGGTGTCTGCGCTGGCCGATGAACTGGCCTCCTCGGCGGGGCAGATTGCGTCGGTTACCCAGCAGCAGGCGGCCTCGTCACAACAGCTTGCGGAAACCTCAGGCCAGATGGAAGGCCTTGTTATGGAGCTCGAAAGGGCTTTGAGCAAATATAAGTTGAAATAGGCAAAGGTCAACGGGAGGCGGGCAAACCGCCTCTTTTTTTAAATTTCATTAAATTACCAATAAAACTACCCCCTTATAATGGAATTGGTGTGCGAATATATATAACAAAGCGAGACTTACATAACAATAAAATTACAAGGAGGAGCGCACATGAAAAGACTAATAGCGTTGACAATGGTTATTGTACTGGTATTGGGGGTTTCGGTGACAGGGTTCGCGGCCCCGAACTGGAAGCAGCAGGGAGGCCTGCCGCCGGGGATTCAGAAGAAGGTAACCCTATCTTCGTTTACCAATCTGCTTGACCTTGACATAGTTCCATGGGCAAAAAATGCGATGGAAAAGATGTCTGTAAAGGGTTTGATAAAGGGTTACGGAGACAACACTTTCAAGCCCAATTCTTCGGTTTCCCAGCTTGAGGCGATAATAATGGCTCTGAGGATAATGGGCTGGGAGGATAGAGCAGTTAATGCAAACACATTGACGTCCAAGTACAGAGGATCAAAACTCGATCCCTGGTCCTACGGCTATGTAAATGTTGCCTACGAAAAGGGAATTCTGGACGAAGTGGATTTGATGTATTTCAACCCCAACTCGGCTGCCAAACGCTGGGAGGTAGCCAAGTACTTTGTAAGGGCCCTGGGGAAAGAGGATGAGGCCGAGGACCACATGAGGGATAAGCTGGATTTCAAGGATTACACTGCCATCCCGGTAGGAGCCGTAGGGTATATTTACGTGATGAACGATTTGGGGCTAATGGTAGGAAATGCCGACGGGACCTTTAACCCCAACAAGTCTGTATCAAGGGCTGAAATGGCGGTTCTCCTCGAACGTATAGACGGCAAAGTGGACAGGGATAACGACGGAAACGAAATATACGGAAGAGTAGTTGAGCTTGATACAAGAGACTATGAATTAAAGCTTGATGTGGACGGTAAACAGAAATGGTATGAGGGTATCGAAGGGGTAGCCATTTACCATGAAGGCGATTATTTGGATTTTGATAGGCTCAGCAGGGGAGACTATGTGGAAATTCTGCTTAACAGCAGCGGAAAGGTCATATTCATAGAACTCAAGGACGAAGAGGAAGATAAACTCATTACCGACTACAGGGGCGAGGTAAGGGATATAGATGCAAGAGCCAGGGAAATCACCATAAAGACCGGCACCGCTATATTCATATTTACCGTCACGTCCAACGCCGATATCCGGCTGAACGGAAAGGATGCTGAACTTAAGGATATTGAAGTCGGGGATACCGTGAGGCTGAAGGTTGACGACAGACACAGGGTCATAAGGCTGGACGCCAAGGGCGACCATGAGGTAGATGATGGAGAGACAGAAGAAGTTGAGGGTACCATACACGCCATTACCCTTGGCAGGGTGAAGGGGATTACCATCAAACTGGACAGCGGAAGGCTGCGGACTTACAATGTGGATTCAGATACTGATATTACCCTTAACGGCAGAACCGCAGATCTTGAAGACCTCAAAGAGGATATGAAAGTTGAAGCTGTGGCTAAGGACGGTACAGCTGTAACAATCGATGCCGAAACCGTTGATAAAATAAGGGAAGTGGAAGGCACCATATACAGGGTGGATGACACAAGGATAAGGGTGAAGTCAGGCAGCTCTTACACTACCTTTGAAATAGACGACGATACATTGGTTTACCTGGACGGCAAAAGGGCCGAAGCTGACGACTTAATGGTGGATATGCCGGTTATCGTTAGGTACAGGGGAGACACGGCCCTGAGAATACAGGCCGAAAGCCTTGAGCAGGAGCTGGAAGGAGTAATAACCAGGATTAACAGCAAAGACGGCACAATAGAGGTGAAGGTGGGCAGCTCCTACCGTACCATTAATACAAACAGGTATACCGTGATAAGGGTGAACGGCAAAAGCGCTGCTTTTGGAGACCTGGCGGTGAATATGAAGGTTGCCGTAAGACACAGGGCCATGCTGGCGATCAGGATCCAGGCGTCGGATGATGTGACGGAGACAGAGGGCATTATAACTGCCGTAAGCACCCGAAACAACAGCATTACGTTGGAAGTAGGCCGCAGGACCTATACCTATTCCGTCGAGAATGCGGACATTTATGTGGAAGGCAGCCGTGCCGGCATACGAGACCTTGTGGTCGGGATGAACGCAGAACTCGAGATTGTTAACGGCAATACAGTCAGCAGGGTGGATGCACAGCTTGAGAAAGTGGAAGGGGCCGTGGTATCGGTCGATACCGGTGATATGAAGATTACCCTGAAGCTGTACGACATAAATGTGACCTATGAACTGGACGGGGATGTTGAGGTAGAGCTTGACGGAGAAGAGGCCGAACTTGAGGATATAGAGAGAAGGACCCAGGTGGAGCTGACATTTGACGACGGTTATGTCGTGCTTATCAAAGGATAATCAGACAGTTTCCCCGCCTTCGGGCGGGGATTTTTACTTTTGTTGCATATTGCAGTATTTTTGAAGGTTTTAGCAGGAATTGAGCGTTATGTAAAGAATATTATGTGTATATGTCAAAGAAGAAAATTTGATGGGGAGGATGAAGGATTTGGCTAAAGAAAGGAAACATAAGGTTTTTTATTTACTGCTGGCTGTGCTGGTGCTGGCTGCCGGTATGCCGCTTTCTGCCGGGGCGGCCAGGGTATTCACCGATGTAGGAGACGGTGAATGGTATGACACATATGTGATGAAGGCCTATGAGGCGGGTCTTATAAGCGGGTTTGAGGATGCAACCTTTAAGCCCAATTCTCCTATCAGCAAAATGGAAGCGATTATCTGCCTTGCCAGGCTTGCAGGGTTCGGCAGTGATACGGCCGTGGATTCCTACATACAAAAATTTAATACAAGAATGGATTCCGACAGAATCCCTGTATGGGCTAAGGGATATGTTGCCTTTGCGCTGGAAAAGGGGATAGTTACCGAAGAGGAGATTGCCACCTTTGTCAAAAGCGACGGCAGCTCCAACAATGCAAAGAGGTACGAGGTTGCGGTATATTTCGCAAGAGCCCTCGGGTTTGAGCAGCAGGCAGGTTCAATGACCAACGTGGTGCTCAACTTTGTGGACAATGAGGTGATTTCCAACTGGTCAAAGGGATATATTAAGGTTTTGTACGACCGGGGTATCATGAAGGGGGATTCCCAGAACAAATTCAATCCCAATAACGAGATTACCCGCGCCGAGATAGCCACCATGCTTTCCTCGTCCCTCGAGCATGCCGGCACCGTTAATACCGGCACCAGTACTGTTGAGGGCAGGATAGACGAGGTAGTTACAAGCACCGGTAGAACCGTTATAAAGATTTCGGATACCGATGATGAAATTGATATGTACGACGTAGCCACTGCCGTTACCGTCAGGCTGAACGGGACTTCCGCCTCCCTGTCAAGCATTGCCGCAGGGCAGCAGGGGACCTTCGGTATAAGGGATGACAAGATAGTCTCGATAGACGTGGTAAGCAGGGCGGGGACAGTGAAGGGCATAGTCAGAAGCGTGTACATCGGCTCCGGGTTCAGCAGTATTACCATAGAGGAGGACGACGACGGTGACAGGCTTACCTACAGGCTTATGGCAAACGCCGTTATAAGGCTTGACGGCCAGACCGTTGGCCTTGAGCAGATTAGCTCGGGCGACAGTGTAACGGTTACCGCCAGCGACACCTATGCCACCCGTGTAGAGGCCGAAAGGAAAACAAAGACTGCCATGGGTATTTTTGCCGGGCTTAAAACCGACAAAAACCTGATACTGGTCCTCAAAAAAGGCAGCCAGGAAACAGAATACCCTGTGGACGACGATGCACAAGTAAGAAGGGACGGCAGGAACAGGGGATTTGAAGACCTGCGCAGGGGCGATGAGATAGAAATAACAATCGAGTACGGAATTGTTACAAAGATAGAAGCGGACAGCGTAGACAGGGAAGTTGAAGGCACACTGGAATCACTGGCTATTGGAAGACCCCATCAGTTAACTATATTGAAGAAAGACGGTGAGACCGAGACATTTATACTGCCGGTTGACGTAAAAATAGAACTGGACGGCAAAACCGCCAGCGTTTATGACCTCCGGTTGGATTATTTCCTGGAGATAGAGGTGGAAAGCGACGAGGTGGTCGGCATAGAAGCGGAATCGGTGGCAGACAGGAACGAGGTAATGGGTACCGTTGAGTATGTGAACACCGACGTAAATGTGATAACCTTAAAAGACTCCGGTACAAATACCCTAAGACAGATTAACGTTAACGATGATACCAGGATTATGAACAGCAGCGGTACCAGAAGGTATATGAGACATATTGATGTTGGCGACCGTTTGGTGGTGTTTGGACGCTCTGAACTGGGAGTATTTATTGCCGATTCAGTAATAATACGCGACTGACAGACACTCAAACACGGGGACATCTACCCTGTTTGATTTTGAAACCAGGCTCTGCGGGGACGGTTCTTGCTGCTTTAGCAAACAAAAAGAACCGTCCCTAATGTTTTTTGCCAAACAAAAAGAACCGTCCCTGATGTTTTTTGTTGATGTTTTTTGCCAGTATCCGGCAGGTCAAAATATTAAAAATAAGCGGCAGGAATTGAATGTCCTTTGGAGAATATTTAAACCAGGGAGGTGTGGGGGATGCTGATAAACAGAAAAACGATAGTGGCAGTGAGATGTCCCTGGTGCGGCAATATGCAGACAAACACCGCAGACCCCTTTCAGATTTCAACCGGTGAGGGTATTACGGTCAAGTGCCAGTGCGGAGAAGAGGTTTTTACCCTCAAAAAAAAGAAAACCAACGGTTACCAGTTGAATATTTCATGTATAGCCTGCGATCATGAGCATATCTATAAATTAGGGTACAAAGATTTGTGGAAGACCAATCTGTGTATTCTTGATTGCCATTATACTCATATGGAAGTGTGTTTCCTGGGCAGGGAAAGCTATGTGAAACAAGCCGTAGAGGCCTACGAAAGGGAGATGGAAGAGATAATCAGGCAGCTGGGGATAGAGGAATTCCTCGGGGATGACGACCTGTGGTCTGAAAGCTTTACCAGGTTTATGGATACTGTGGAAAAAGTTAATTTTAACAGCGATTTGGGGAAGAATATAGTTGACTTTATACCAAAGAGGCCAAAACACAGTAAATGAGGAGGAGTATTGTTGAAGCTTTACATTGATACTGCCAACCTGGATGAGATAAAGCAGGCAAATTCCATGGGCATTATAAGCGGGGTTACCACCAACCCGTCGCTGGTGGCGAAAGAAGGCGCCGATTTCAGACAAAGAATAAAGGATATTGCGTCAATAGTGAAGGGGCCGATCAGCGCGGAGGTTATATCCCTGGAAGCGGAAAAAATGGTGGAGGAGGGGAGAGAGCTCGCTTCGATAGATACCAATATAGTGATAAAGATACCCATTACCGTCCAAGGGCTTATGGCTGCCAATATTCTGGCATCCGAGGGTATAGATATAAATGCCACCCTTGTGTTTTCCGCCAACCAGGCTTTGCTGGCGGCGAGGGCCGGAGCGGCCTATGTAAGCCCCTTTGTGGGCAGAATGGACGATATAGGGAACGATGGGATGGAGGTAGTGAGGGATATAGCAGAAATTTTCCGCATTCACGGTATAGATACCAGAATAATAGCCGCAAGTATACGCCATCCTATGCACGTTGCCCGGGCTGCCCTTGCGGGGGCGCACATTTCCACCGTGCCCTTTCCGGTGCTTAAGGCGATGATTAAGCATCCACTGACAGATTTGGGCATAGAAAGGTTTTTGAAGGACTGGAACCAAGCAAAGCAAAAGAGCAACTAAAGCCGGGTAGTATAACCGGCTATTTTAAGGGGGTAATTTTTTGGACAGGGACCTTGCACTAAACCTGGTGAGGGTGACTGAAACGGCTGCATTAAAAGCTGCCAAACACATGGGCAGAGGAGATAAGAATGCTGCCGACCAGGCAGCGGTGGACGGTATGCGGAGAATGTTCGATACCATCCATGTCAATGGAGTAGTGGTGATAGGCGAGGGTGAGATGGACGAAGCGCCGATGCTTTACATAGGGGAGAAGATTGGCTGTCAGGCAAGGGATGATATAAAGGTGGATATTGCGGTAGATCCCCTTGACGGGACATCATTAATAGCCAAGGGAAGTCCCAACGCAATATCGGTGGTTGCCCTTGCTCCTGAAGGGTGCCTTCTCCATGCGCCGGACATGTACATGGATAAACTGGCGGTAAGCTCCAGGGCCAAAGGCGTTGCAGACATAAATGCGCCCGTCGAAGATAATCTTAGGAATATAGCAAGGGCGCTTAACAAGGATATTTCCGACTTAACTGTTACAATGCTGGATAGGCCGAGGCATGAAGCCGTTATAGACAGGGTGAGGAAGCTGGGCGCAAGGATTAAGCTTTTCGGTGAAGGGGACGTCGCAGCTGCGGTGGCCGTAGCCTTTGAACATACCGGCGTTGATGTGCTGCTTGGAATAGGCGGGGCTCCCGAGGGTGTAATTGCGGCGGCTGCTATGAAATGCCTGGGGGCTGATTTCCAGGGCAGGCTTATGCCCTACACCGACAAGGAGAAAGAACGGTGCCGGAAGATGGGCATTGGAGACATCAACAGGGTGTTATACCTGGATGACCTTGTAAAGGGCAATGAGGCTTTCTTTGCCGCTACCGGCGTTTCGGACGGGGAACTGCTAAAGGGAGTGGTGTATTATGGCAACCGTACCGCGAAGACCCATTCCATCATAATGCGGTCGGAAACCGGGACCGTCAGATTTATTGAAGCGATACACCAGCTTGACAGAAAACCGGAATACGCAATATAGTTTTTAAACGGGGCTATAAATTGCCCCGTTTTTGTCAAGAATTCAAATACCCCTTGTAATACTTTAAAAATAAGTATAATATAGGTATGTCCAAGATACCTATCCAGTTTGAGTTCCATTATGCCGATATAAACTATACAGTTGTGTTGCGCACATTAATGTGGAGGTGCTATTGATTGAATCATGTAAATTTAGAGGGTAAGACTATTGCTGAGTTAAGGGACATTGCAAAGAATTTGAACGTAAAAAGTCCCACCGTGTATAAGAAAGCCCGGCTGATAGAGCTTATCCTCGAGAAGCAGGTAGAAAAGTTTAAAGGAGATAAGCTCAAGCAAATCGCCGTTCTCGCAGAGCCCAATCTTGTAACAGGAGTATTAGAGGTTTTGCCCGACGGTTACGGCTTTCTCCGCTCTTCCAATTACCTTCCTGGAGCAGATGATGTTTACGTTTCCCCTTCCCAGATAAGAAAATTCAACCTTAAAACCGGAGATTTGATCACCGGAAAGACAAGGGCTGCGAAGGATTCGGAAAAATACCATGCTCTGCTGTTTGTGGAAGCCGTAAACGGCGACAGACCGGAGATTGCTGCAAAGAGGGCGGATTTTGACACCCTCACCCCAATTTATCCCAACCGCAGGGTAACCCTTGAACATTCCCCCGAAGACCTTTCAACAAGAATAACCGACATTATTTCTCCCATAGGTAAAGGCCAGCGGGGGCTCATAGTAGCGCCTCCCAAAGCCGGGAAAACCATACTGCTTCAGAAAATGGCCAACAGCGTAACAAAAAATCATCCCGAAATGAAGGTTATCGTGCTGCTCATAGATGAACGGCCCGAGGAAGTTACCGATATGAAGAGGTCGATAAACGGCGATGTTGTTTATTCCACCTTTGACGAGCTTCCCGAGCATCATATAAGGGTGGCGGAGATGGTACTCGAGCGGGCGCAGAGGCTTGTGGAGCAAAAAAAAGATGTAATAATACTGCTGGACAGCATAACCAGGCTGGCCCGGGCCTATAACCTCACCATACCACCCACCGGCAGGACCCTGTCCGGAGGCCTGGATCCCGGTGCGCTGCATAAACCCAAGAGGTTCTTTGGCGCGGCGAGGAATATAGAGGAGGGGGGAAGCCTGACAATACTGGCAACCGCCCTTATCGAAACCGGCAGCCGTATGGATGATGTGATTTATGAGGAATTCAAGGGGACGGGTAATATGGAGCTTCACCTTGACCGCAGGTTGTCCGAAAGGAGAATTTTCCCCGCCATTGACATGAACCGGTCGGGGACAAGGAGAGAAGAGCTGCTCCTTAGCCAGGACGAACTGGAAGCGGTTTGGTATATAAGGAAGGCGTTAAGCTCTGGACAGAACGCCGATGTTACCGAGAACCTGATAAACAGGCTTATGATGACGGATAATAACAGGCAGTTCCTTGGAATGGTAAAGAAGATGTTCGTATAAACAAATCACCTAATCAACGGGTAAGGGGTTGCTGACACCTATGCATCAGCAACCCCTTACCCGCAAAAAACAACAGGGACGGTTCTTTTTGTTTTTTGTGAAACATTAGGGACGGTTCTTTTTGTTTGCTTTTTGTTTGAGCGGGGAAAAATCCCGCGTTATGTCTTATTGTATTACAGTATTTCCTTCACAGCCTGGCCCAGTCTTGTTATACCTTCGATTATCCTTTCCTCGGGTATCGCGGAAAAGCTGAATCTTGCGGAGTTTTGCCCTCCCCCGTTAGGGTAGAAGGGATCTCCGGGAATAAAGGCAACGTTTTTTTCAAGCGCCTTCTTCATCAGCTCGGTTGTGTTGATGTGTTCGGGAAATTCCAGCCAGACAAATAGTCCGCCCTGGGGTACCGATATTTTTACTTCCTTCGGAAGGCACTTTTCCATCTGTTCTATCATTACGGCCCTTCTCTTCCTGTACACACCTATCAGGTATTCGATGCGGGCATCCAGGTCGTACATTTCCATGTATTTGTTAACCTGTCTTTGGGTAAGTGAATTTACCTGGAGGTCTGCTCCCTGCTTAACCAGATTAAATTTACCCAGTATCTCTTCGCCGGCGCATATCCAGCCCAGTCTCATCCCCGGTGCCAGGGTTTTGGAAAAGGTTCCAAGGTAAACAACCCTGTTTTGGGTATCAAAGGACTTGATAGCCGGTTGGGGCTCTCCCTCATATCTCAGTTCATAATAAGGGCTGTCTTCAATTATTACAGCATCATACCGGTTGGCCATCTCCACCAATTGTTTTCTTCTTTCCAAAGACCATGTTCTTCCCGACGGGTTCTGGAAATCCGGAATGACATAAATAAACTTAACCTTTGCGTTATTCCTTAACGTTTCTTCCAGTTCCGTCATAATAATGCCCTGGTCATCCATCGGAATATCTGCAAATTGGCATTCATAGGCCTTGAATGCATTTAGCGCTCCCAGATAGCTTGGGCTTTCACAGACCACCAAGTCGCCCGGGTTTACAAATATTTTGCCGCAAAAGTCAAGCCCCTGCTGGGAGCCTGAGGTTAGCAGGATATTATCTGCCGTAATACCCTTTATACCAACTCTCCCCAGCCTTTTAACCACCTTTTCCCTTAAGGGAAGGTAACCGTCGGTTGAGCCGTATTGCAAAGCCAACTGTCCATCCTCGTCCAGTACCTTCGAGGTTACTTCTTTCATTTCCTCAATCGGGAAAAACTCCGCAGCCGGCATTCCCCCTCCAAAGGAAATGACCTCCGGCCTTTCAGTGAGCTTAAGTACTTCGCGTATTGTGGAAGCCTTTACGCCGTCCATTCTGTTTGCAAATTTAAAAGCCATTACCTCACCTCCGGTGATATTGTAATTTCTTATTATATTCTATCATTAATTACAATTTTTTTATAGTACATCTAATTTCCGTTGTAATTAAAATACGTCCCTGTGACTTTTGTGGCGGGAGGACGATTTCGGCACACTGCCGTGACAGAGACGTAAAATTATGTTTGCGGGGAAATAATAGTTATGTTATAATATTGTAGTTAAAAATACAGTAATAATGCAGGAAAAGAGGTGAACCATCATGAGAGAGGGAATTCATCCTGAATACAAAAAAGCAGTGGTAAAATGCGCTTGCGGCGAGACCTTTGAGACCGGTTCGGTAAAGGAAGAACTGAAGGTTGAAATATGCTCAAAATGCCATCCCTTTTTTACGGGACGTCAAAAGTTTGTAGATACCGGTGGCCGTGTTGATAAATTCAAAAAGAAATACGGCATGTCCGATGATACGGATACTGAATAGCAAATACAGACTGGTGACTAAACCAGTCTTATTTGTACGGGGGAATATTAATGGGTGATAAAAGTAAGGTTTGTCCAACCAGTATTGGGGGCCAGGCGGTTATTGAGGGCGTAATGATGAAGGGCCCCGAAAACACCGCCATAGCAATCAGGAAAATGGGCGGAGAAATAGTGACCCGCCGCGAAAAGACCAAGAGTATCGATAAGAGGTACCCTTTGTTTAAGCTGCCAATTTTCAGGGGAATGTTTATGCTGATAGATACCATGGTTCTGGGAGTTAGATCCCTGACCTATTCGGCCGAGCAGGCTGAATTTGACGAAGGGGATGCGGAGCCTTCACGGTTTGACAGATTTTTGGAAAAAATATTCGGAGGCGAAAAGAAGGCGGAACAGGCCGCTATATACTTTTCGGTATTTCTGTCCCTTGTGCTGACGGTTCTGCTTTTCATAATACTGCCCACCTTTCTTATACGGTTTATCAAGACAAACGTCAGCGCCACCGTTGTTATGAATCTTATGGAGGGCCTTTTAAGGATAGGCATATTCCTTGTATACCTTTTGGCAGTCAGCAGGATGAAGGATATACAGAGGGTGTTTGAATATCATGGCGCAGAGCACAAAACCATACACTGCTATGAGCACCGGCAGGAGCTTACTCCCGAAAACGCCGCTTCCTATTCCCGGCTGCACCCGAGGTGCGGAACAAGCTTTTTGCTCATCGTGATGGTGGTAAGTATTATAGTGTTTTCGTTCATGGGCTGGCCCAATATGCTGGTCAGGATAATATCCAGGATTTTACTGCTGCCGCTGGTGGCAGGCATTTCCTATGAGATAATCAAATGGGCGGGCAGAAGCGAAAGCGCGCTTTCGCGGGTAGTCAGGACCCCGGGATTGTTTTTGCAAAGGCTTACCACACGGGAGCCTGATAACAGTCAGCTTGAGGTAGCCATAGCGGCCTTGAAGGCGGTAGCGCCGGAGGACCAGGGAGTTGACGCTTGGTAATGGAGGAAAACAGCCTCAGGGAAATGGTAGATTACGGCACAATAAAGCTTGCCAAGGGGGGCGTGGACAGCCCCCGCCTGGACGCCGAGTTAATTCTTGCCTGGGTTATCGGCAGAGACAGGCTTTTTTTGTATTCCAACCCGGCACACCGTATTGACAGCAGGGAAAGAAAAGAGTATTTTGCCCTGCTTGACCGAAGGGCAGAGGGCATGCCGGTTCATTATATAACCGGCAGCAGGGAATTTATGGGACTTGGTTTTAACGTTAATCCCTCGGTGCTGATACCGCGGCCGGATACCGAGACCCTTGTGGAGACAGCCCTTGAATGGTTGAAGCGGCACCGGCCGGACGGCGCCAGGGCGCTTGATATGGGTACCGGCAGCGGCGCCGTTGCAATAAGCCTTGCCTGTTACCATAAAGGTTTAACGTTAAAGGCGGTGGATATTTCACCTAAGGCCCTGGAGGTTGCAAGGGTCAATGCCTTAAGACACGGGGTGGAAGGCCGTGTGGAATTTATAAGGGGGGATTTGTTTTCGCCCTTTGCGGGAAGCGGTATTAAGTTTGACCTTGTGGTGTCAAACCCCCCCTATATATCCGAGGAAGAAATGGCCGATTTGCAGAGGGAAGTGCTGCATGAACCGTCCTTAGCCCTTTGCGGGGGAACCGACGGGCTCTGCTTTTACAGAAAAATCGCAGCCGGGGCCCCGGCGTTTATCAAAAAAGGAGGGCTTTTGGCGGTAGAAATTGCATTTAATCAGGCAGAGGCTGTGCAGGGCATTTTATGGCAAACCGGTGGGTATACAAAGGTACGGGTGGTAAAGGACCTTGCCGGTAACGACAGGGTGGTGCTGGGGACAGCATCTGGAATTTCCCGCCGCCCGGTGATATAATTTATAAATGTTAATACTAACAGTGCAGTAATTTACGGTAGGAGTGAATTTAATGCTGGACAAACTGGATTTTATAATGGATAAGTATAAGGAATTAAGCGCCAAGATCTCGGATCCCGAGATAATATCCGACAATGTAGTATGGACAAAATACGTTAAGGAACACGCCGAGATAGAACCGGTGGTGCAAAGATACCAGCAGTATAAAAAGATTATGTCCGAGCTTTCGGAGGCCAAGGAGATGCTGGCGGATGCAAAGGATAAGGAATTCGAGGAAATGGTAAGGAATGAGATAGACCAGCTTACGCCTGAAAAGGAGACCCTGGAGGAGGAGTTGAAAAAGCTCCTTATTCCCAAGGACCCAAACGATGACAAAAACGTATTTGTGGAGATCCGCGCGGGGACCGGCGGTGAAGAAGCTGCTTTGTTTGCCGGAACCCTGTTTAGAATGTATAACAGGTATGCCGAGCGCAGGGGATGGAAAAACGAAATTATGAGTTCGAACTCCACCAATATGGGCGGTTTCAAGGAAGTAGTGTTCATGCTGGAAGGAAAGGGCGCATACAGCAGGCTGAAATACGAGAGCGGGGTACACAGGGTGCAGAGAATACCTTCCACCGAATCCTCCGGCAGGATACACACGTCGGCTGCGACGGTAGCGGTGCTTCCCGAGGCAAAGGATGTGGATGTTGACATTAACCCAAACGAGCTGCGGATTGATGTATTCAGGTCGTCGGGACATGGCGGACAAAGCGTAAACACAACCGATTCCGCCGTGAGAATCACCCATATTCCGACGGGGCTGGTGGTATCCTGCCAGGATGAAAAATCACAGCTCAAGAACAAGGATAAGGCGCTGAAGGTTTTAAAGGCCCGGCTGTTGGATATGGAAATAGCCAAACGAAACGCCGAGATTGCAAAGTCAAGAAAAAGTCAGGTGGGCTCGGGGGACAGGAGCGAGAGAATACGTACCTATAATTATCCCCAGGGGAGGGTTACCGACCACAGGATCGGACTTACCATTTATCAGCTCGAGAATTTTCTTGACGGCGAGCTGGATGAGATGATAGATTCCCTAATTACCAGCGACCAGGCGGAAAAGTTAAAGAACACCGAAGCATAGAGGTATTTTTGAATACCTCTTAAATTTATATACAAAACCCGGCTGACAGGTCACATGGCCAATAAGGGTGTGATTGTTGTGCTATAACCCCGGCGGCAGGAATAGAATGTTAACAGCTAATTCTTCGTAAGGAGTGATTGGGTTGGATAATATTCTTACTTCCACTCTTCTGGGGTTTGTGGTGGGTATGGTGGGTACCGGTGCCGGCGGTACGGCTGCCTTTATTCTGAGAAGACCGTCCCGGCGGTTTATGGGAACCATTCTCGGCCTGTCGGGGGGCCTTATGATATCCATAGTGTGTTTTGAACTGCTTCCCGAGGCCTTTGAAATGGCTGGCTTAACCTACTCGATAGCTGGTATAATATTAGGTGTGGGGCTGGTCACGCTGATTGACGTTTTTCTGCCGCACCGGGACTTTGCAGAAAAAAATATCCGCGGCAGCGGTTATATAAGGACAGGGATATTGCTGGGCCTGGGGATTGCGATACATAACTTTCCGGAGGGGCTTGCCATTGGTTCGGGGTTGGCAGCCAATACCCAACTGGGAATAAGCCTTGCCCTTGTCATAGGGCTTCACAATATGCCCGAGGGGATAGCCATGGCAACGCCTATGATAATAGGCGGGTATTCGAGGGTTAAGGTTTTTCTTATCACAATTATGGCGGGTATACCGATGGGAATCGGCGCCTTTGCTGGTGCTCTGCTGGGGGAAATATCCCCGCTGCTGGTCTCCTTCTGCCTTTCGTTTGCCGGGGGTACCATGCTGTTTATCACCTGCGGCGAGCTTATACCCAAATCCCAGAATATACACCGCGGCAGGGCTTCATCATTTGGAATTATACTGGGTATTATTGCCGGAATAGTGCTTTCGGCTATATGAGGGCTTATCAACAATTGTTGCAGTACTTTGAGGAGCTGACGTGAGATTATGGATACCAGGGTGGTCAGGATTGACGCAAACAATATGGACCATAAAGCATTAAAAAGGGCGGGTGCTCTGATAAGGGAAGGGGGGCTTGTGGCCTTTCCCACCGAAACGGTATACGGATTGGGTGCCAACGGACTTGATGCCGGTGCCGTCAAAGGCATATTTAAAGCCAAGGGCAGGCCAAGCGACAATCCCCTTATCCTGCATATTTCCCGTACGGAGGAATTGGACAGGCTTGTGGCCTGCGTGCCGGCGGCGGCTTCAAAGCTTATCGACAGGTTCTGGCCCGGCCCGCTGACGCTGGTGCTGAAAAAATCCCCGCTGGTACCGGAGGCGGTAACGGCGGGCCTTGATACGGTGGCAGTAAGGATGCCCAGCCATCCCATTGCGGCGAGAATGATATACTACGCAGGGGTTCCGGTGGCTGCCCCAAGTGCCAATCTTTCCGGCAAACCGAGCCCTACCCGGATAAGCCATGTCCTGGACGACCTAATGGGCAGGGTGGATATGATAATAGACGGAGGAGATGTATCTGTGGGCTTGGAATCCACCGTGGCCGAGGTTACTCCCGGTGGGGTTTCTGTCCTCCGTCCCGGCGGTATTACGGTGGAGCAAATAAGGCAGGTCGTCGGGAATGTGTTTGTGGACCCGGCATTAGAAAACGGCAACGGAACTGACATTCCAAGGTCCCCCGGCATGAAATATACCCATTATTCGCCTGAGGCCGAGGTTATAATAATTGATGGTATAATAGAAAGGGTTGTGGGCAGGATACAGCGGATGTCCGGGGAACTGGAAGCAAAGGGCCGGAAAGTGGGTATACTGGCTACCGAGCAGACCAGGGCCTTGTACAGAAACGGTACCGTCATATCTGCGGGGGACAGGGAAAAACCGTGCACCATAGCCGCGAGTCTGTTTGCCGCCTTAAGGGAGTTTGACAGGCTGGGGGTAGATATTATACTTGCCGAGGCTGTGGAACGGGATGATATGGGGCTTGCCATTATGAACAGGCTGTTAAAGGCCGCATCCTATAATATCATAAGGGTATGACTAAACGGTTATAAACCGGGTTTTATAAAAATTACATACGCGGGAGGTATGGAAGTGAAGAGCATATTGTTTGTCTGCACAGGCAATACCTGCAGAAGCAGTATGGCCGAGGCCCTGCTAAGGAGTATGCTGAAGGACGCCGGGTTGGATATAAAGGTGGCGTCTGCAGGTACGGCGGTGTTCCGGCAGGAGGGCGCATCAGAACAGGCTGTGGAAGTTATGAAGGAAAACGGGATAGACCTGTCGGAGCACACCTCCACGCCTGTTAATGCGGAGAACCTCGGACAGGCGGATCTGATACTGACCATGACTATGGCCCATAAGAGGGCGGTAATCGGCATGGCTCCCGGCATGTCCGGAAAGGTATTCACGCTTAAGGAATACGCTGGCGGCGGGTTAAAGGATTCGGACAACCGGGATATTTTGGATATACGCGACCCCTTTGGGGGCAGGGTGGAAGAATACAGGGCCTGTGCCGAAGAAATCCGGTATCTTCTGGAGAAACTGGTGGAAATAATTAAGGCAGGGGGCCTGCAATCCAATAAGGAGGGGCATGGAGAATGAAAATAGCTGTTGGCAGCGACCATGGAGGCTATGAGCTTAAGGAAAGCATAAAGGAGCTTTTTGAACGCAGGAATATAGAATACAGCGATTTTGGAACCTTTAACACCGATTCGGTGGACTATCCGGACTTTGCGCAGAAGGTTACCTCCGCCGTTATATCCGGAGGTTATGACCGGGGCATTTTATGCTGCGGCACCGGTATCGGTATTTCAATGGCGGCCAACAAAGCGCCCGGCATAAGGGCGGCTTTGTGCGGGGACTGTTATTCCGCCAAAATGTCCCGCCTGCACAATGACGCCAACGTACTGTGTATGGGCGGCAGGGTGGTAGGCACCGGGCTTGCCCTTGAGATTGTGAACACCTGGCTTCAAACGGAATTCGAGGGCGGCAGGCACCAAAGGAGAGTAGACAAGATTACCGGTATTGAACACAAACACGAGTGAAACAACAGGGACGGTTCTTTTTGTTATATGGGAATGGGGACACACCTTAGACAAGCGTCCCCTGCCGCAAAAAAATAAATAACCGGGGGGAATATGCATGAAAAAGATGGTACATATTTTGGAACATCCGCTGATCCAGCACAAGCTTACCATGATAAGGGATGCCGGCACCGGACCCAAGGAGTTCAGGGAACTGGTGGAAGAGCTTTCAATGCTGATGGCCTACGAGGTTACAAGAAACATTCCTGTCCAGGAGGTGGAGGTACAGACGCCCCTTTGTAAAACAAAATGCAAAAGCATTTCGGGCAGGAAGTTAGGGATTATTCCAATATTAAGGGCAGGGCTGGGGATGGTAAATGGGATGCTAAAGCTTATTCCAACGGCTAAGGTCGGTCATATAGGACTTTACCGGGACCCTGACACTTTAAAGCCGGTGGAATACTACTGCAAGCTGCCCCCGGACATAGAGGAAAGGGAGCTTATTCTGCTTGACCCGATGCTTGCCACCGGAGGTTCTGCCTGTGCCGGCATAGAATTTTTGAAGCAAAAGGGAGCAAAAAATATAAAGCTGATGTGCCTTATAGCGGCGCCGGAGGGGGTTGACAGGGTCTGTACCCAGCATCCTGATGTGGAAATTTATACGGCTTCGGTAGACCAAAAACTGGATGACCATGCCTATATCGTACCGGGTTTGGGCGACGCCGGAGACAGGTTGTTTGGCACCAAGTAATGGAAAAATTAAATTCTGTTTACAATTTGTGCCTTCGTGTTGACAGTCTTGTCCGGTTGCTCTAGAATTAACATTAGGGCTGATTATTGATTAACATAAGGACAGGATATTAAGGAGGCACATTAAATTGGAGAAGTATCTTATTGCCTTTATTGCCGCTTTGGCGATCTCGTTTGTAACGACGCCTTTTATAAAAAAACTGGCTATAAGGATTGGAGCCGTTGACGTTCCAAAAGATGACCGGCGTGTACACGATAAGCCTATGCCCAGATTGGGAGGATTGGCTATTTATATAGGTTTTATGGCTGCTGTTTTGATACTGGTACCGTACAGCACCAAGCTGTTTGGTATATTGGCGGGCGCCACTTTGATTGTTATGCTGGGTGTGGTTGACGATATTAAGCCGCTGCCTTCAAAGCTCAAGCTGCTTATACAGATAGCGGCAGCGTTTATACTGGTCGCCTGCGGCGTGCGGGTTGAGTGGATTACCAACCCTTTTGACAGCGTGGACGGTATGGCGTATTTATCCTTTTTCAGTTATCCGATAACCGTTTTCTGGGTGGTTGGAGTGACAAATACGCTCAACCTCATTGACGGACTGGACGGTCTGGCTGCAGGGATAGCTTCGATTGCAGCCCTTTCACTGCTGGTGGTATCCATAATGAACGGACACACCGTGGTCGTTATATTTACTGCGGCGCTGGCCGGTTCGGCAATTGGGTTTTTACCTTACAATTTTAACCCCGCAAAGATTTTCATGGGGGATACCGGCTCCACATTCCTTGGCTTCGTCCTGGCCGCCATTTCCATAGAGGGGGCAATAAAGGGCGCAACCACGCTGGCCATTGCCATACCTATTCTCGCCCTTGGGCTGCCTATTTTCGACACAACCTTTGCGATAATAAGGAGAGCCGTTAACGGCAAGCCAATCATGGAGGCGGATAAGGGACATTTGCACCACAGGCTGCTTGCCCTGGGGCTTTCCCAGAAGCAGGTAGTGTTCACCCTTTATGCCGTAAGCGCTTTTTTAGGGCTTGGCGCAATAGTTATTACGCAGGATAATCCCATTAAATCGGTAGCGGTTGTGGGTTTTGTTGCGGTGACTATGGTATTGGCCCTCAGCCAGATGGGGTTCCAGGAGCCCGGGCATAAAAAGAAGCTTGACCAATAGCAGCCGGGGGATCCCGGCTTTTTAACTGGGAATTTTGGGACGAATAACCGTCCCTTGTTCCAAAGTCAGGAGGCAGAGCATGGACAGGATAAGGGTTATGACGGTGTTCGGGACAAGGCCGGAGGCGATAAAAATGGCCCCCCTCATAAAGCTTATGCGGCATAACACACATATCGAAACGGTGGTGTGTGTTACGGCGCAGCACAGGGAGATGCTTGACCAGGTGCTGGAGCTGTTCGATATAGTTCCCGATTACGACCTCGATATTATGCAGGACAGGCAGACGCTCACCGGGGTGACGGTAAGGGCCCTTAAGGGCCTGGATAAGGTTTTGGGAGAAGTGTCTCCGGATGCGCTGCTGGTCCACGGTGATACCACCACTACCTTTGCCGGAAGCCTTGCTGGTTTTTACCGGCATGTCAGGGTGGGACACGTGGAGGCGGGACTTAGGACCTTCGACAAATATTCGCCCTTTCCCGAGGAGATAAACCGCAGGCTTACCGGTGTAATGGCAGACATGCATTTCGCGCCCACCTCCGGGGCAAAGGCAAACCTGGTGAATGAAGGCATAGGCGAAAAGTCTATAGTGGTTACCGGAAACACCGTGATTGACGCGCTGATGCAGGTGGTAGAAAGCGATTACAATTTCAGGCATCCGCCCCTTAAGGATATCGGGTTTGACTCCAAAAGGGTTATACTGCTTACCTGCCACCGGCGGGAGAACATCGGTGCGCCCATGGCCGGAATATTCAAAGCGGTGCGGGATATCGCGGCGGCCTACAGCGATGTCGAGGTGGTTTACCCGGTACACAAAAACCCTGCGGTAGTTGATACCGCCCGCAGTATACTCGCAGGCAGGGACAGGATACACCTGATAGAGCCCCTGGACTATCTGCCCTTTGCCAATCTTATCAATAAATGTTTTATGGTGCTCACCGATTCCGGAGGCATACAGGAGGAAGCGCCGTCGCTCGGCAAGCCGGTGTTGGTACTAAGAGAGGTTACCGAAAGACCCGAGGCGGTACAGGCGGGAACCGTAAAGCTTGCCGGAGTTAACAGGGAGGATATAGTAAGGTCTGCTTCCCGATTACTCGAAGATGAAAATTCATACAACAGCATGGCCCATGCCGTTAACCCCTACGGAGACGGCAGAGCTTCGCAAAGAATCGTGGATGCTCTTTTATACTTCTATGGTATTAACAAAACCTCTCCGGCGGATTTCCAACCGATGGCCCAAAACGGGTCTACAGATATTTGGTTAAAAAAATAACAATGCCACATCAGGCGCCAACTCTTTAAGTGGCTTTGTTTCCTTCTATTTCCCTATGAAAACCTTCATAAAAAATGATAAAATATATAATAAAACTACAATTTTTTGATAAATGTTAGACAGGAATTTGAAGTCCTGTGTAGAATGTATACCAGTATGTAGGTGTGGTCTTAGTCTGCTATCGTTTCAGGCTTTGTATGTTTTTGTATATCTAAGTTTATAGTATAATAGATATATGATAGCAGGACACATGTGGTTGGGAGAACCGTACCCATGATTTCCGAGAGGTGGTGAGCATTCATTGGCATTTGAGGCAATAGAAGGCATAAAGGATGCCGAAAGAGAAGCAACCGTGATAGTTGCAGAGGCCAGGAAGAAGGCTGCCCAGATAATGAAGGATGGTAAAGACAAGGCGAATGCCATCGTTGAAGGGGCAAAGAATGAGGCCGAAGAGAAAAGCCGCCGTATGGTGGATGAGGCCAAAAAGTCCTGCGAAAAGGAGGTCGATACACTGAAAGAGAAATACAGGGAGGACGGAATTCTCCTGGAACAGTCAACCCAGAACAATATGGACAGGGCTGTTGATTTTATTGTGGAGAGGATAGTGACACAGTATGGCAATAGTTGATGTGAAAAAAATGTCAATCATTGCTCTCCGAAGGGACAAGAGCAAATTCGTTGAAATGTTCCAGAGACTGGGAAGGGTCGAAATAATAGACATCAGAGAAACAACTCCAGGGGAAGACTGGAACAGATTTTTCGAAGCCCGTGAGTCCGCCAGGGAATTGACCGACATTCAGGGTAAGCTGGGAGACATACAGTTCGCCATGGATTTTTTGGCCAGGTATGTGCCTGTTAAAAAATCGATATTTGCCGAAAAACCGATATATGATGAGGCGGCTATGGAAGAGCTCTCCCGTTCAAAAAAGCTGTGGTCGGTGGTTGCAGAGTGCAGAGAGCTGGAAACACGGCTGAACGGCCTTAAGAGTGAAGAAATGAGACTGGCCAGCACTGTGGACATGTTAAGCCCCTGGGAAGGCCTTGACGTTCCGCTGCAGGAACTGAAGCCTACAGATAAGGTAGCCGTTTATCCGGGTAACCTGCCGTCGGTTTCGGTGGAAAAGGTTAAGGCTCTTTTGCGGGAGAAAGCTCCCGAGAGTTGTATCGAGGTTATTAGCACCGACAGGGAGCTTGCCTATGTACTGCTTTTGTACCGCAAGTCCCTGGAGCAGGAGGTTTCTGAAATACTGAAAGAAAATTCCTGGAGCAGGGTGGAGCTTCCGCAGATTGAGGGGACGCCTTCCCATGTGATAGCTATGGCCGCGGAAAAGGCTGGGGAGTTCCAAGCCGCCAGGCAAAGTGTTGCGGACAGGGCGGCTGAGTTGTCGGAGAGCAGAACTGAGCTGGAAGTAGTATATGATTATTACAATATGATATCGGGCAGGATGGGCGTGGAAGGGACCACAGGCAATACCAGGGAGACCTTCTATATGGAAGGATGGGTGGCAGGGCCGGATGCCGATAAGGTGAAGAAGGCTGTACTCAAGAAGATCCCCGAAGCACATATTGTCTTCAGCGACCCCGGTGATCAAGACGATGTGCCGGTGGTGCTTAAAAACCACGGGTTTGTGGAGCCCTTCGAGATGATAACAGATTTGTACAGCCCTCCTGGCAAAAAGGATTTTGACCCCAATATTTTAGTTTCAATCTTTTACTTTATTTTCTTCGGCATGATGATAAGCGATGCGGGATACGGGATTGTACTGACGCTGCTGGGGTTTTGGGTGCTTAAAACCGTTAAGCCCAAGGGAATACTCAAGAAGCTGTTCGGGCTTATCACCCTGGGAGGAATTTCCACTTTCTTTTGGGGAGCGATGTTCGGCGGCTGGTTCGGTGACCTTATAGTGGTGCGTCCTATATGGATGAACCCTCTGGAGGACCCGATGAGCCTACTTGTATTCAGCTTTGCGCTGGGAATAATACAGATTTACGTCGGCCTGGGGGCTGCCGCGTATAAGAATATAAAAGCCGGCAGAACCCTTGATGCGGTATTTGACCAGGGTTTGTGGGCTGTGCTTCTTGCAGGGCTTATAATGTTTGCATATCCTCCCCTGGCAGGGGCTGCAAAGGTTTTATCCATTGCAGGGGCCGCAGGTCTTGTTCTGACCCAGGGACGAAGCAAGAAAAATATCTTTGGGAAGCTTTCGTCAGGGCTCCTAAGCCTTTATAGTGTCACGGGGTATCTTAGCGATGTGCTTTCCTATTCGAGAATACTGGCCCTAGGCCTTGCTACCGGCGTAATAGCCATGGTAGTGAATACAATGGCAAAAATGCTGGGGTTCAATGTAATAGGCTATATCCTGATGGCGGTGGCGTTGGTGGTAGGGCATATATTCAATATAGCTATCAATGCTCTTGGAGCATACGTTCATTCCAGCCGTCTGCAGTATGTGGAGTTCTTCGGTAAATTTTATGAGGGCGGAGGAAGAACCTTCAATCCCTTTGTAATAAAAACTAAATATACCAACTTACTGAATGAGGAGGAGATATAGATGTTAGAACTAAAATTTGCATTGACTCAGGGCCAATTTTTGTCGCTTTTGGGAGCAGCCCTTGCGGTACTCTTAGCGGGAATAGGCTCTGCGATAGGAGTAGGTATAGCAGGCCAGGCTGCTGCGGGTGTTGTTACCGAGGACCCGGGCAAGTTCGGTCAGACCCTGCTGCTCCAGGCGCTGCCGGGAACGCAGGGCATATATGGTCTGCTTACAGGATTTGTTATCATGCAAAAGATTGGAATTATAGGCGGAAATATAGCTGAGATTTCTACGGTAAGCGGTCTCCTGATATTCGCTGCGGCAATGCCGATAGCCTTTGTGGGGTTAATGTCGGCTATTTACCAGGGTAAGGCTTCGGCAGCGGGTATGGGAATAGTGGCCAAAAGGCCCGAGGAACTTGCCAAGGGGATAACCTACGCCGCAATGGTTGAAACCTATGCCGTGCTGGCGCTGCTTGCATCAATCCTTATGATATTCGGAATCAATATTTAAGGGAGTGTCCTAAATGGAGGGAATGGAAAGGATTAGAGAAAGTATACTGGCGGAAGCAAGGGCCCAGGCGGAAGCAATTGTTAAGGAAGCGAAGGACAATGTTAAGGCAATGGAGAAGCAGGCCGTTAAAAGGGCTGAGGAAATTACCGGAAACCGGCTTCAAAAAGCCGGGGTGGAAGCCCGGGAAGCGGCGGCAAGAATGCTTTCGATGGCCGAGCTTGAGCTGAAAAAGGAAAATCTCCAGGCAAAGCAAGACTTGATAGAACAGGCCTTTGAAAAAGCCCTTTCCCGGCTAAAGGGTCTTTCGGAGGAAGACTATACCGGTATGATTGTATCCATCCTTGGCAGCAAAGGCATTACAGGGAAGGAAGAACTGGTTGTCTCCCCGAAGGACAGGGAAATGTTCCAAAAGGGTCTGCTGAATAAGATAAACGACAGGTTGGGCTTTGAACTGAAACTGTCGGATGAAACCCGCGACATGCAAGGCGGTTTTATATTAAAGAGCGAGGGAGTGGAAATAAACAACTCCTTTGAAACACTACTCAGAATGGAGAGGGAGCGAATAGAAACCCAACTCGCAGATATCCTTTTCCACTAGTAAGGAGGAACCTCAATGAGGGATACAATGTTCTTATATGCAGTATCCAGGGTAAGAGCCCTGGAAAACAACCTCCTTTCCAGAAGTACGGTAGACAGGATGCTGGAAGCCTCAACCGCCCAGGAAGCCTTCAAAATCCTCGGCGAGACCGATTACGGCAATTATTTCGGCGAGGTTGAGAGCGTATACGACTTTGAGAAGGCACTTAACCAGTCCTTAAGGTCGGCCTACAAAGTGATTGAGGATTCCACCAGGGATCAGAGGTTTACACTCCTTTCCAAAATAAGGTACGATTTTCATAACCTGAAGGTATTGATGAAAGGAAAATATCTTGGTGAAGATTACAGTCATATTCTTTCCCAGACCGGGTCAATAGAAGTGGAGGTCCTTCGCAAGGCGGTGGATGACAAGGACATGACAGGGTTTAACCCGCACATCAAGCAGGCCTTTGAAAAGGCGGATATGGACTTTGAACTTAACGGCGACCCGCAGATGATAGATATCATACTTGACCAGGGACTTTATGCCTGGATCAGGGAGCTGGCGGATGGGATTAAGGACACCGACCTTATTGAGTTTATTAAAACCGAGATTGACCTTACAAACATAAATACCCTGCTAAGGGTCAGGAAGATGAAAAGGAGCGTCAAATTACTCGAAACAGCGCTTATTGACGGCGGCTTCCTGGACAGGTCATTCTTTATAAACTCTATGGGCGAGCCGGTGGGCAGCTTTGCCGACAGACTGTCTTCAACAAGGTATGATAAAGTTGCGATTGAAGGTATTGGGCCCTGGATAGACACAGGAAGCTCTACTGTACTTGAAAAAATATCGGATGATTTGCTCCTTAATATGGCTAAAAAAGGAAAGTACGCAGCCTTCGGTATCCTTCCCATAATCGGTTATTTAAGGGCCAGGGAGAGTGAGGCCAGGGTGATAAGAATGATTATGGTGGGCAAGATTAACGGTATACCGGCGGAAAGCTTACGGGAAAGGTTGCGTGATATATATGTATAGGGTAGGAGTTATAGGAGACAGGGATACGGTGCTTGCCTTCAAAGCTCTTGGGGTGGATATTTTCTCTGTAATTAGTCCTGAGGAGGCCAAAAAGGCTCTTAGAACAATGGCAAGGGAAAAATACGCCGTTATATTTATAACAGAGCAGGTATCCGTTCAGATTGAAGATATGATAGAAGAATACGAAAACGAAGTTTTTCCTGCCATAATACCGATCCCCAATAATCAGGGTTCTCTGGGAACAGGCATTGCGAAAATCAGGGAATCTGTGGAAAGGGCCATAGGAGTAGATATATTCTTCGAAAGTGAGGGAGAAGAGAATTGAAACAAGGTAGAATAACCAAAGTTTCCGGTCCCCTGGTAATGGCTGAAGGCCTGGAAGATGCCAAAATGTTTGACGTTGTAAGGGTTGGCGGGCAGCGGCTTATAGGGGAGATTATAGAGATAAGAAGCGGCATAGCATCAATCCAGGTATACGAAGAGACCGCAGGCCTTAGCCCGGGAGACCCGGTAGAGGGCACAGGGGCCCCCTTGAGCGTTGAGCTGGCGCCCGGTATGATAGAGGGTATTTTTGACGGTATACAAAGGCCATTGGACCTTATACGGAAAAAAATCGGAGCGTTTATCGCCAGAGGGGTTGAAGTACCGGCTCTGGACCACCAGAAGAAATGGGACTTCGTGCCCGCCGCCAAGGTGGGAGATGAGGTAACCGGCGGAGATATCCTGGGGGTTGTGAAGGAAACCATTCTGGTAGAGCACAGGGTAATGGTCCCCCACGGAATAGAGGGAAAAATCGCAAAGCTAAGCTCCGGCCCGGCAACCATAGTGGATACAATAGCAGAAATAGAGACACGCGACGGCGTTAAAGAAGTACAGATGCTGCAAAAATGGCCGGTTAGAAAAATAAGACCCTACAAGGAAAAGCTGCCTCCCGTCCAGGCAATGACCACCGGCCAGAGGGTTATCGACATGTTTTTCCCGGTGGCAAAGGGCGGAGTTGCATGTATCCCCGGACCCTTTGGCAGCGGTAAAACAGTGGTACAGCACCAGTTGGCCAAATGGGCCGAAGCGGATATAGTTGTTTATATTGGATGCGGCGAGCGTGGCAACGAGATGACCGACGTATTAATGGAGTTCCCGGAGCTTATAGACCCCAAATCCGGGGAGCCTTTGATGAAGCGTACCGTGCTTATAGCAAACACTTCCAACATGCCGGTTGCGGCCAGGGAAGCGTCAATATATACAGGGGTAACCATAGCCGAGTATTTCAGGGATATGGGATACAATGTAGCCCTTATGGCGGATTCCACGTCCCGGTGGGCAGAGGCATTAAGGGAGATGTCGGGCCGTCTTGAGGAGATGCCCGGTGAAGAGGGTTATCCCGCATACCTGGCATCCCGGCTGGCCGAGTTCTACGAGAGGGCTGGAAGGGTTGTCTGCACAGGAAGCGAAGACAGGCAGGGCTCCGTAACCGCCGTAGGAGCGGTATCACCCCCCGGAGGCGACCTCTCCGAGCCGGTTACCCAGGGAACCTTAAGGGTTGTAAAGGTATTCTGGGCATTGGATGCATCGCTTGCATACAGTCGTCACTTCCCGGCGATACACTGGCTTACCAGCTATTCGCTTTACCTGGATACCCTTGAGGAATGGCTCAAGGATAACGTGGACCCCGAATGGGGAAACTTGCGGGCGGAAGCGATGAAGCTTTTGCAGATTGAAGCGGAATTACAGGAAATTGTACGGCTTGTGGGTATTGATGCGCTGTCTGTAAAGGACAGGCTGATATTAGAGGTAACCAAGTCGATAAGGGAGGATTTCCTGCACCAGAACGCCTTCCATGAAGTGGACACCTATGCTTCGCTTAAGAAACAGTTTGAAATGTTAAAGGCGATACTGGTATATCATCAAGAGGCCGAGAAGGCCATGGAAGCCGGAGCCTCCTTCAAGGATGTGGAAAACCATCCGGTCAGGGAGAGAATATCAAGGATGAAGTACCTTAAGGAAGAAGAGATGGAGAAGATAGAGGCAGTCAAGGAAGAAGTAAAGAAACAACTTGAAGGATTGGCTTCAGAAGAAGGGGGTGGGCTGAGTGCTTAAGGAATACAGAACCGTCAGAGAAATAGCGGGTCCGCTGATGCTGGTGGATGGTGTGGACGGAGCCCACTTTGACGAGTTGGTCGAGATAGAACTGCAGGGCGGGGAACTGCGAAGGGGTAAGGTGCTGGAAGTAAACGGCGACAAAGCCCTTATACAGCTGTTTGAGGGTTCCTCCGGAATAAATGCAAAACAGACCAAGGTAAGATTCCTGGGCAAGGGTATAGAACTGCCGGTATCCCTTGATATCCTGGGCCGTGTATTCGACGGCTTTGGAAGGCCGAGGGACAACGGGCCCAATATAATACCGGATAAAAGGGTTGACATTAACGGCGTACCGATAAACCCCACCGCGAGGGATTATCCGTCCGAGTTCATCCAGACCGGTGTTTCTGCAATAGACGGACTTAATACCCTGGTAAGGGGCCAGAAGCTGCCCATATTTTCCGGTTCGGGCCTGCCCCATTCACAGCTTGCGGCGCAGATAGCCCGTCAGGCAAGGGTGCTGGGTACCGAAGGCAAATTCGCCGTTGTATTTGCGGCGATAGGAATAACCTTTGAGGAAGCAAACTACTTTATAACCGACTTTACCAAGACCGGGGCTATAGACCGCTCTGTGCTGTTTATGAATTTGGCCAACGACCCCGCCATAGAACGTATAGCGACACCCAGGATGGCGCTGACCGCGGCCGAATACCTGGCCTACGAGAAAAACATGCACGTTTTGGTAATATTAACAGATATAACTAATTACTGCGAGGCTCTAAGGGAAGTATCGGCAGCCCGTAAGGAGATACCCGGCAGAAGGGGTTATCCCGGCTACATGTATACAGACCTGTCCACAATATACGAGAGGGCGGGAAGGTTGATAGGGGCTGAGGGGTCTGTGACCCAGATACCGATACTCACCATGCCCGAGGATGATAAGACCCATCCAATACCCGACCTTACCGGTTATATTACCGAGGGTCAGGTAATACTGAGCAGGGAGCTCTACCGTAAGGGAGTCATGCCTCCCATAGACGTACTGCCTTCACTGTCCAGGCTTAAGGATAAGGGAATTGGCAAGGACAAAACAAGGGAAGACCATGCGGATACAATGAACCAGCTGTTCGCAGCCTATGCCAGAGGTAAGGAAGCCAAGGAACTTGCGGTTATACTGGGAGAAGCGGCACTTAGCGATACCGATAAGCTGTTTGCAAAGTTTGCCGATGAGTTTGAGAAAAAATACGTTTCCCAGGGAGAGCATGAAAACCGTACCATCGAGGAGACCCTGCAGCTGGGTTGGGAACTGCTGGCAATACTGCCCAGAGCAGAGCTTAAGAGAATTAGAGATGAATACCTTGACAAATATCTGCCCGAGAAAAAGGAGTTGTAGGCCGTGGAGATACGAGTCAATCCAACCCGAATGGAGCTGTCAAAGCTCAAGAAAAGAGTTACGGTAGCCAGGAGAGGCCATAAGCTCCTAAAGGACAAACAGGATGAGCTTGTCAAGAAATTCATCGATATGGTGAAGGAGAACAAGCGGCTGAGGGAGGAAATAGAAAAAGAGCTCTCGGAAGCCTTTAGGAACTATGTAATGGCCAGGACGTTAATGTCGGACCAGATCCTGGAGGAAAGCCTTATGTACCCCGTTGGCAAGGTGGATATTAAGGCGGCACAAAGGAATGTAATGAGCGTGCGGATTCCTTCTATCGATATAGTCAAAGGCGACGAAGAAGGCGAAACAGAGGGAAATAACCCCATTGCCTATGGTTTCGCCGGCACCTCGGGGGAGCTGGACAATTCCATTTCGATACTCTCCCAAATACTGCCCAGGCTTTTGAAGCTGGCGGAGATAGAAAAGGGCTGCCGTCTTATGGCAGTGGAGATAGAAAAGACCCGCCGCAGGGTAAATGCCCTGGAGTACGTAATGATACCCTCCATGGCTCAAAAGATAAAATACATTACCATGAAGCTGGATGAGAATGAACGGGGCAATATCACCCGGTTGATGAAGGTAAAGGATATGATGATGGAGAAGGGCGTTTAAAAGCGCCCTTTTTTGCTTGATGCTTACATTACGGTATGTTGGATAAAAATTCAATGTGAGGATAAAATAAGTTTGTAATCGGGGTGAAATTGTGGACAAGAAGGATGTTACACCGCTGAAATATATAGGGTTTATTACCCAACTGGGAGTATCCATGGCAGTGCCTATAGTTCTGGGGGTATTGGCGGGAAGATACCTTGATGAGCGGATAGGCACCAACAATGTATTCCTAGTTATATCAATAATTATAGGTACGCTGACATCCTTTAGGAATCTGTATCATCAGGCGAATAGAATTACCAGAAGGAAATGAAGGCGGATGGTATACTGCAGACAGCTGAGCAGGTACATAATTGGAAGAACACTCATAATAAGCGTTGTTGCGGCGCCCTTTACAACTGTGCTGCCAGGGTCTTCGGGTAATCTGGCAGGGTTTGCACTGGGGGTGTTTTTTTGTATTGTTAATTTTCTGCTGCTTGCAAGGACCCTTGAAAGGGCGGCGGCCATGAAACCCGCAAAGGCCGCTGCTTATACTTTTTCGGTGTATTTGTTGAGATACCTTTTAACGGGTGTTGTCCTGGGTATTTCAATTGCACTGCCGCACGTTAATTATATATATACAATTTTGGGGTTATTTTTGATTAAACTGATAATACTTGCAAATAATATTGGTTATGGAGCAAAGGGAACCGAAAAGCGCGCGTAATCACAGGGGGGAATATCTATGGAGTTTGAGCCGAAAATTCAGTTTCATATTCCCGATTGGGTACCGTTTCTGGGCGGAACCGGGGTAACCGAGACGGTAACCACCACATGGCTGATTATGGCGCTGCTTGTGGCATTTGCTTATTTTTCAACCAGGGTATTGGAGGAAAAACCGGGGCCATTGCAAAATGTGGTGGAGATGTTTGTGGAAAGCATTGAAAACCTGACAGTATCAAGCATGGGACGGGACAAGCTGGGGTTCGCCCCCTATATGGGAACATTGGCCATGTATATACTTGCCGCCAATCTGGCGGGCCTTTTTGCGTTTCGGCCTCCGACGGCGGATCTAAACACAACCATGGCCCTTTCGTTTATTACCTTTGCAAGCATTCACTATTACGGTATCAGAAGGAAGGGGCTGCTGAAGTATCTTAAAGAGTTTGCCGAGCCTATGCCGCTGCTTCTGCCGCTGAATATAATAGGAGAGCTGTCAACGCCTGTCTCCCTTTCCTTCAGGCTGTTCGGCAATATGCTGGGGGGAGTTATTATAATGTACCTTATGTACCAGATGGTTCCTTTGATACTTCCCATACTGCCCCATATTTACTTTGACCTGTTTGCGGGAGTTTTACAGACATTCATATTTGTCATGCTGTCGATGGTTTTCATATCGCTGGCTATGGATTAGCCCGATGGTTTGCCTGAAACGGTGGCAACCGACAGAAAGGAGCTTTGGGATGGGAGATGGCACAGATATTATAAAAGCACTGTTTGACTGGATATCCGGCTATGACAGCAGGACACTGGTGCTGGCAGCTTCGGCCATAGGCGCCGGTGCGGCCATGATTACCGGTATAGGCCCCGGGCTGGGCCAGGGTTTTGCTGCGGGCAAGGCTACCGAAAGCGTAGGCTTAAACCCCGGTCGTTCAAAGGATATCACATTCACCCTGTTTTTGGGTGTCGCTATTTCCGAAACCTCAGGGATATTCGCATTGATAGTGGCCCTGATACTGCTTTTCGCCAACCCCTTAGTCGGTATGGACGGAATAAAGCAGGTCCTTGCGGTATCGGCGGTATCGGCGGGGGTTGCGATGGTAGGGGGCATTGGCCCGGCTGTCGGCCAGGGGTATGCTGCGGGTAAGGCGGCGGAAGCGGTTGGGTTAAACCCGAGGGCGGGTAAAAGCATAAACTTTACGTTATTGCTGGGATCAGCCGTTGCTGAGACATCCACCATATTGGCCCTTGTGGTGGCGCTGGTTTTTCTGTTTGCCGGGCCGCTTGCAGCGGGTTCGGGGTCATGGGTGATATCTGCAGCTTCGGCCCTGGGTGCCGGGCTTGCGATGGTTGCCGGTATAGGGCCGGGCACCGGCCAGGGGTATGCGGCGGGTAAGGCGGTGGAGGCAGTGGGGAAAAGGCCCGGCCATCGCGGGTCAATACTGAGGGTAATGTTCCTTGGGCAGGCGGTTGCCCAGACCACAGGCATATACGCCCTTATAATTGCGCTGATACTCTTGTTCGCCAATCCCCTGCTGGGATGATTGAGGATTACAGGTCACAGGGATAGGCATCAGTCATCTGCGCTGCGCAAAGGTGTGTCCCCTGATCTTGATTGAAGCGGTAAGAAACAAAAAACAAAAAGAACCGTCCCTGATGTTTCACAAAAAACAAAAAGAACCGTCCCTAATGTTTTACACCCTGTAGGAAAAGGAGGAGTCTGTTATGGAAGGTATTACAGGCAGGGCACTGGTGCTGGCGGCTTCGGCCATTGGCGCCGGTCTGGCCATGATAGCCGGTATTGGCCCCGGTATAGGTCAGGGGTATGCGGCGGGAAAAGGAGCGGAAGCGGTGGGCAGGCAGCCCGAGGCCCAGGGAGATATCATCAGAACCATGCTGCTTGGGGCTGCGGTCGCCGAGACCACGGGTATATACGGCCTTATAGTAGCCCTGATACTGCTGTTTGCAAACCCGCTGGTACGCCTGTTAATGTAGACACATGAGGAGGGGAATGCTATGACCGGAAGCCTTGTGGGTATTGACATGAACATGGTTTTTCAGCTTGTTAACACGTTAGTTTTATATCTGTTGCTGCGGCATTTCCTGTTTAAGCCGGTGTCGGACCATCTGGCCAGCAGGAGAGACCGGATTGAAAATGACCTTCGCAGCGCAGAGGATGCCAAAAAGGAAGCGGAAAGACTTAAGAGCGAATACCAGGGGAAGCTTGACGGCGTTGAGAAGGAAGCCGGGGAGATAATAAGCGGGGCAGCACGCAGCGGGGAAATGAGGCGCTGCGAAATAATCCGGGATGCCAAGGCGGAGGCGAAAAACATCTTCAAAAGAGCCCAAAGGGATATAATGCTGGAGAAAGAAAAGGCCATGTCCGGCATAAGGGACGAGATGGTCAGTATATCGATGCAGGCGGCGGAAAAGGTTCTGGAAGAAAACATCGACAGCGAAACAAACCGGCGGCTGATACGGGATTATGTTGACGGGGTGGGCAGGATATCATGACCGGGGTTGATTACAGATATGCCCGGGGCCTTTTAACGGTTGCAAAGGACAGGAACAAAACAGGCGTTTTCAGAGGTCAGATGCAAAAGCTTCTGGATACGCTGAAAAATACCCCGGAGCTTAATGCTGTCCTTGCATCGCCCAATACAGACAGGGAGACAAAAAAGCGGATAATGACCAGAGTGTTTTCCGGGGTGCTGGATAAAGAACTGTTAAATTTTGTTATGCTTGTAATGGACAGAAACAGGGAAAACCGCCTGGAGCAGATAACGAATGTTTTCATCAATCTGGCGGACCGTGAGAGGAGCATTGTTACAGCCCTTGTTGTTACCACCCGGGCTTTGCGTGAAGACGAGAAGGAGCTGCTTAAGGCCAAGCTGTCGCTGGCCTTCGGGTTGACCGTTGAAATCCAAAGCCGTATTGATAAAAGCATACTTGGGGGCATTGTCATAAAACTTGAAGATAAATTGCTGGACGGCAGCCTCCGGGGCAGGCTTGAGGCAATGGAGGGGATTGTACATGATGCTGTAACCTATAGGATAGGGGAGATGGGAAAGGGTGGATCTTAGGCCTGAGGAAATAAGCCGCGTTATCAGCGAGGAGATAGAAAACTATGACAACAGACCGGATATCCGGGAGATAGGTACCGTCCTGCAGGTGGGGGACGGAATAGCCCGGGTTCACGGGCTGTTAAACTGTATGGCGGGAGAGCTGCTGGAATTTCCGGGCGGGGTAACCGGGATGGCTCTTAACCTTGAAGAAGAAAATGTGGGCTGCGTCCTGCTGGGATCGGATGAAAATATCAGTGAGGGGGATATAGTAAAAAGAACCGGAAGGACCGTCGGGGTGCCGGTAGGGGACGTTATGCAGGGCAGGGTGGTAAATGCACTGGGAAAACCAATTGACGGCAAAGGCCCTATAAACACTGATAAATACAGGCCGGTGGAGCACAGGGCCCCGGGGGTGGTGGAAAGGAAATCGGTGCACCAACCCCTTCAGACCGGGTTAAAGGCGATAGATTCAATGGTACCCATAGGCAGGGGACAGAGAGAGCTTATTATTGGAGACCGGCAGACGGGAAAAAGTGCAATCGCGATAGATACGGTACTCAACCAAAGGGATAAGGATATTATATGTATTTATGTGGCTATCGGTCAAAAGGCATCCACCATAGCCCAGACGGTAAATACCCTTGAGGAGCTGGGGGCTATGGACTACAGCATAGTGGTGGCGGCAACCGCCAGCGACGCTGCTGCCCTTCAGTATCTTGCACCCTATACGGGATGCGCAATCGGCGAAGAGTTTATGTATAAGGGCAGGGATGTGCTCATAATATACGATGACCTGACAAAACATGCCATAGCCTACAGGGCTCTGTCGCTGCTGTTAAGGCGACCTCCCGGCAGGGAGGCCTATCCCGGGGATGTGTTTTATCTTCATTCAAGGCTGCTTGAAAGGGCGGCAAAGCTGAACGATAAGCAAGGCGGCGGTTCGATGACGGCGCTTCCCATAATAGAAACCCAGGCTGGGGATGTGTCCGCCTATATACCAACCAATGTAATATCCATTACCGACGGACAGATATACCTTGAGTCCGGGCTGTTCTTTTCCGGTATCAGGCCGGCGGTAAACGCAGGCCTGTCGGTATCCAGGGTGGGGGGAGCCGCGCAGATTAAGGCAATGAAAAAGGTTGCCGGCAGGCTGAGGCTTGAGCTTGCCCAGTACAGGGAACTGGAAGCCTTTGCCCGGTTCGGGTCCGAGCTTGAAGAGGAGACACGAAGGAGGCTGGAAAAGGGGCGTAGGATAATTGAGGTGCTGAAACAGGAGCAGTATGTCCCTATGGCGGTGGAGGACCAGGTTTTGATCATTTATGCCGTTGCCAATGACTATCTGGAGGATATACCGGTGGAAAGCATAAACCGGTTTGAAAAGGAGTTCCTGAAGTACATGGCGGAACGCTGTCCCGAGGTTGGAAGGGAAATAAGGGAAGCCGGGGATTTTAGCGAAGAAGGCGAAAACAGGCTCGAAAAAGCGCTTCGGGATTTCAGAAAAAAATGGGATAAAGACCGGGAAAATGCCGGTACAAGGGAATAGGACCCGGTACCCTGAAGCATGGCAACCCAAATGTACTGAGGAAGGAGGCGGACAATGGCGCAAACCGGAATGAGGGATATAAGGAGAAGGATAAGGAGTATTAAAAGCACAATGCAGATAACAAGAGGTATGGAACTGGTTGCCTCCGCAAAGCTGGTAAAGGCGAGAAAGGCCTTTGAAGCGGCAAAGCCCTATTCCCAATCGATTACGCACATATTAAAGAATACGGCAAAAAGTGAAAGCGGTGTTAAACATATCCTTTTAACCGGGCGGGAAGCAAAGAACGAGCTGTTTATCGTAATCACCTCGGACAGGGGGCTTTGCGGCGGATATAATTCAAACCTGATAAAGGAAGTGGTTTCAAGGCTGGATAAGGGAATAAAGCCTAGTTTTATAGTTACCGGCATAAGGGGCGCAGAGCATTTAAGGGCAAGGGGCTGCAGCATTATCAGGGAATATCCGGGCATATCCGACAACCCGGGCCTTGAGCATGCCGCCGATATTGCAGACAGGGTTCTTGAGCTTATAGACCAAGGCGATGCAGACAGGGTAAGCCTTGCCTATAACAGATTTGTATCAGCCATTTCCCAGCAGCCGGAGGTATTTCGGTTGATACCGCCGGTTGTGGAAAGAGAAGAGCATCTATCGGCAGGGCATGAAGAATCCCGACCGGCGAAACAAGAGGACCTTTTAAGCTTTGAACCCTCCCGCAGCCAGGTGCTTGATACTATTATCCCCCTGTATATACGGGGCATGGTGTACGCAGCTTTGGTGGAAGCATCGGCCAGCGAGCAGGCGGCAAGGAGAATAGCCATGGGGGCCGCCACCGATAACGCAGAGAGTATGATAGAGGAGCTGACCCTTTCATATAACCGGGCGAGGCAGGAGCTTATCACAAGGGAAATCACCGAGATTATAGGCGGAGCGGAGGCAATATATTAAGGGAGAGGGGTGGCGGCATGCAGGGTAATACCGGAACGGTAGCGCAGATAACGGGGCCGGTGGTTGATATAAGGTTTGGCCGGCAAAACCTTCCTGCCATTAACAATGCAATTATTATTGAGGATGGCGGCGCAAGGGTCACTGTGGAAGTGGCCAGGCATATGGGGGACGATATGGTGCGGTGTATCGCCATGTCCTCGACCGACGGACTAAAACGGGGTCTCAGGGCGGTGGACACCGGCTCTCCAATCATGGTACCGGTGGGTAAGGGCACGCTGGGAAGACTGTTCAATGTATTGGGGGAGCCAATAGATAATGAAGGGAAAGTCCGGGTGGATGATTACCACCAAATCCACAGACCCGCCCCCGGGGTGGAGGAGCAGGCCACATCAACCGAGGTATTCGAAACGGGTATCAAGGTTATAGACCTTCTGGCACCGTATCCCAAGGGCGGCAAAGTGGGCCTTTTCGGGGGTGCGGGGGTGGGTAAAACCGTTCTTATAATGGAATTAATCCGAAGTATAGCCACCGAGCACGGAGGGTTTTCGGTTTTTACCGGTGTGGGGGAAAGGACCCGGGAGGGTAACGACCTTTGGACCGAAATGAAGGAATCGGGGGTTTTGAAAAATACCGCCCTTGTATTCGGCCAGATGAACGAACCCCCGGGAGCAAGGATGAGGGTGGGGCTGACCGGTCTTACCATGGCCGAGAATTTCAGGGACAAAGAGGGGCAGGATGTATTGCTGTTTATTGATAACATATTCAGGTTTATCCAGGCCGGCTCGGAGGTGTCCGCATTACTGGGCAGGATGCCTTCTGCGGTGGGATATCAGCCTACCCTTGCCGTGGACGTGGGTGTGCTGCAGGAAAGGATAACCTCCACCAGAAGGGGCTCGATAACGTCGGTACAGGCGGTTTACGTGCCTGCCGACGATCTGACCGATCCTGCACCAGCCACCACCTTTGCCCATCTTGACGCCACTACAGTGCTGTCCCGGCAAATAGTCGAGCTTGGCATTTATCCGGCGGTGGACCCGCTGGATTCTACCTCAAGACTGCTTGACCCGAGGGTGGTGGGCAGGGAGCATTATGATGCTGCCCGGAGGGTGCAGGAGGTATTGCAAAGGTACAAAGAGCTTCAGGATATTATAGCCATAATGGGCATGGACGAGCTGTCGGGGGACGACAAGCTGACGGTAGCACGGGCGAGAAAGATACAGCGGTTTCTGTCCCAGCCGTTTTTTGTCGCCCGGACCTTTACCGGAATAGAGGGTAAATATGTGCCGTTAAGCGAAACCATAAGGGGATTTAGAGAAATATTGGACGGGGACCATGACCATCTGGACGAAACAGCCTTCTATATGAAGGGGAGCATTGACGAGATTGCCAAAAAACAATAGAGTATTTGCGAAGGGTTATGAAATATTATGAAGGAAACCGAAGTTATGGTAACAACCCCCCTGGGTGTTTTTTTCCATGGAAAGGTAAAGACCGTTATTGTCAGGGGAACCGAAGGATATCTTGGAATACATTATGACCATACTCCCCTTGTTACCGCTGTTCTTCCCGGTAAACTCAAATTTAGTACGGCGGACGGGAAGGCGATGGAAGCATCTGTCTCGGACGGAATTCTTGAAATAAAACCCAGGAAGGTTACAATTCTTGTCCATGAAGCAAAATGGACCGGGGGAAACACATCCCCGAACAGGTAAGTATTTCAATAGTATATTGGGTATACCAATGGAATTGATTAAGAAATACTAATACCAGACAGGCTCCGGGCAGCGGAGGTAATTAGTATACTTTTCCGGATTATGGCAATAATCAAAAAGGCTTAAATGTCCGGGAGGTGGGGCTGTTGAAAAGAAAGTACTATTATGCGGTTTTGCTGGTTGTTTTGTCAGGGCTTTTATTTTTAATTTTGCGGACAGAATATGCATTCAACTATAACAGGGGTGAAAGGTGTATTCTCGCCGAGGCCTTCAATTCTTCAGGGGCTGCTGTGGTGGAGACCAACATAAATGCCTGTGCCGTCAGCACCGACAGGTTTCTGGATAAAGAGGAAGTAATGGAAATTGCCGGGTTGCTTGCAGCGCGGATGGAGATAGATTTGGCGGAAAGCGAAAGAGTGGAAAACTACAGTGACGATTACAACCAGCTTTCGATAATCGGTAAAAACCCGCATGGATACAGTACCGTGATAATTGTACATTCGATGGATTTTACCGATATCGAAGAGGGTCCGGGGGGTTACGAGACTAACATTGTGGTTGATGTCACCCTTGGCTGGGACTATGACAGCCTTTTAGAGACGGAAGCCAGTATAAGGCAGGCGATTGAGGAGCATATCCGGGGAGTCCGCATCACCTCGTGCATTATTGGAAGTTATGTGGAGAATGTCCCGGAGGACAGGATGGAGGGAATTATATATTCGATTTTCCAAAGCGTTAACGCTCTGGAAGTAGAGAGAGCCATATATGACGGATTAATAAGCATATCGGCCTACACGCCCCGTATTGAGCAGTATGTGGAAATGGGTGACAGCAGGGTCAATCTTAATATTGCAATGAGGTATAATTCCTTCGAAGACAAAACCTATATATGGCTTGGCTCTCCGGTTATTTCTCTGGAATATTAATCTGTCTTAAAGAACGGAGGAAGCGAATTGACAAAAATAGTGGTAGAGACCAGTCCTCCGCTGAAGGGGACTGTTAGAATCAGCGGCGCTAAAAACGCAGTGCTGCCCATCATAGCTGCCAGCCTCCTGGCAAGTGATAAGTGTGTACTGGACGAAATTCCGATGCTGGATGATGTGGAAGTTATGTGCGAGGTATTAGCGTCATTGGGGGCTGATATAAAGAGAATTTCGCGCAGCAGGGTCGAGATTAATTCAAAAAGTATTGACAACCATGAAGCCCCCTATGACCTTGTCAGACGGATGAGGGCGTCTTTCCTGGTAATGGGGCCGCTGCTGGCGAGGATGGGAAAGGCCAGGATATCGCTGCCGGGAGGCTGTGCCATAGGCACCAGGCCCATAGACCTGCACCTCAAGGGCTTCCGGGCAATGGGGGCCGAAATAACGCTGGGCTATGGTTATATTGAAGCTAAGGCCGGAAGGCTTAAGGGTGACAGGATTTATCTTGATTTTCCCAGTGTTGGAGCCACCGAGAATATAGTAATGGCGGCGGCCCTTGCGGAAGGAAAGACCGTAATAGAAAATGCCGCAGAGGAACCCGAGATTGTGGACCTGGCAAACTTCATCAATAAAATGGGCGGCAGGATAAAGGGTGCGGGCACCGATACTATAAGGATTGAAGGGGTAAAAAGCCTTGGTGGTGCATCCCATGCGGTGATTCCCGACAGGATTGAGGCGGGCACCTTCATGATAGCGGGGGCAATCACAGGAGGAGATATTATTGTTGATAATATTGTCAAATGCCATCTGATGCCCATAATGGCAAAGCTCAAGGAGGCGGGGGTGACTGTGGAGGATGCAGGCAGCGGAGTAAGGGTTTGCCACAGCGGTAAAAGGGTGAATTCGGTGGATATTAAGACCCTTCCCTATCCGGGTTTCCCAACCGACATGCAGGCCCAGATGATGGCTCTTATGAGTATTGCAAAGGGCACCAGCGTGATAATTGAAACGGTTTTTGATAACAGGTATATGCACGTGAATGAACTCAGAAGGATGGGGGCAAGCATCAAAATCGACGGCAGGAGCGCAGTGGTTCAGGGGGTGCCGGAACTAACCGGTGCCAGGGTCAGGGCTACCGATTTAAGGGCGGGGGCTGCCCTTGTGCTGGCGGGACTTATAGCCCAGGGAAAAACGGAAATTTATGACATACACCACCTGGACAGGGGTTATACCGACCTGGATAAAAAGATGCAGAGTTTAGGCGCAAAAATACATCGAACAAACCCTGGTGTTTAGCGGCCGTTTGAGCGGGGGTGTGAATTACGGCCGCTTACATCGAGTGTAAAGAGAGCCTTCATCGTCGAGGCGGGTTATCCTCGGGGATGATTAGCCGAACAAACCCTGGTGTTTAGCGGCCGTTTAAGCGGGAGTGTGAATTACGGCCGCTTACATCGAGTGTAAAGAGAGCCTTCATCGTCGAGGCGGGTTATCCTCGGGGATGATTAGCCGAACAAACCCTGGTGTTTAGCGGCCGTTTGAGCGGGAGTGTGAATTACGGCCGCTTACATCGAGGGCAAAGAGAAAAAAAAGGACTGTTTGGCCGGTACAGTTTTACCGGACAAACAGTCCTTTGGCTTTAGAGGTTTACATATTTGGCAGGTGAAGCTTGGGGTCAACATGCTCTCCGCCTTTAAGCACTTCAAAATGCAGGTGGGGCTCATCACCAATCTCAAACTCGGCGGTATTTCCCACCCCGCTTATCACCTTTCCTCTTTCCACATCCTGGCCTTCCTTAACCATATTACCGTTTTGCAGGTTTGCATAGCGACTTAAAAGCCCGTTTCCATGGTCAATAGTTATCATTATTCCCAGCATAGGATGGTTGGTAACCTGTGTGACTTTACCCGACATTACCGCCTTGACGGGGGTTCCCACACCTGCTGCAATATCGATACCGTTGTGGGTAGTCCACTGTTCAAGGGTTTTTGAGTATACCAGATTATCCTTGGCGTAGTCCATAATAATTTTACCCTGCAGCGGAAGCATCATTCTTTCCTGCTGTGCAGTTTCACCCACCTGCTGGGATGAGGCTGCAGCAGCCGGTTGTTCTTTGTCTGGCGCGGCGGGCTGTTCGGCCGCCGGTTTATCGGGTTCGGTGTCTCTTTGCTCTTCCCGCGGCGTCTGTGTAACGTCGCCGGGGCCGTCGTCGATTAGAACCGTCTGGCTGTTGTCGTCGGGAGGGAGTTCTTCAATCTGGTACTCTTCCTGTATCCGGGGCTGTGCATCCGGCAAGCCTTCCTGGCTGAAATAATTAATGTTATTTCTGGTAACCCAGACGGCGGTTACCCCGAGTACAACCAGACACATAAACAGTACTATATAAAAACTGTCCCTGTTAGCAGCGGCCAGCAGCCGGCTCTTGTTAAATCTCTTTCTCATTCCCATGGCTTTGGTTTCACCTCCATCCGGTATTATGTCCATAAAATAACAAAAAATACAAAGTAATATTTGGTTTGCACAATAAATATTATTTAAAAGAGCCAATCCGGAGGAGGATGGGTATGCGTACCATAATTGGTGTTATTATATTTATATTTTTTATTACTATAGTACTTCCGGTGTTTGTTATCCAGGGATGTGACCTGTTTTCGAAACCGGAAAAGGGCTATGTGGATGAAAAACCCCTGGAGGTAATTGTCTATTTACACGGGGACGGTATAATCAGAAAGATGGACCTTGAGGAATATATTACAGGGGTTGTGGCGGCGGAAATGCCGGCAAGCTTCCATATAGAAGCATTAAAGGCGCAGGCGGTGGCGGCGCGGACCTATACCGTAAAACGGATGACCTCCCTCGGGGGAAGTCCTAACAAGGACCATCCGGAGGTGGATATATGCACCGATTCGACCCACTGCCAGGCATGGATCTCACCCGAGTTGTTCAGGCAAAACCTAAGGAAACAGTTTGGCATATTAGGTCATAGAAAATATGTAAATAATATTACCCGGGCTGTGGAAGATACCCGGGGTCTTATACTGGTATATCAGGAATCGGTGATTGACCCGCTGTTTCACTCAACCAGCGGAGGGTTCACCGAGAACTCCGAGGAAGTATTTTCCGCGGTTGTTCCTTATCTAAGAAGCGTTGCAAGTCCCTATGAGGAGCATTCTCCCAGGCTAACCGACATGGTTGAAATGAAGACGGATGATTTTGTTAAAAGCATGCAGCGGAAATTTGACGGTTTAAAAATTAACGCGGAGGATTTATCCTCCTCAATACAGGTTATCGAGGTTAGTCAGGGGGGGAAGGTTATCAGCGTTAAGGTTGGGGACACAGTCATAAGCGGCCGCGATGTCCGGGCCGCACTGGGATTAAATTCCACCGATTTTAAAATAGACTGCGTTGGGGACAGGGTAATTATTACCACCTTAGGATACGGTCACGGCGTAGGCATGAGCCAATACGGGGCTGACGGAATGGCGCAGAGGGGAGACGGATATGACAAAATCCTTAAGCACTATTATACCGGGGTGGAGATTAAGATGATACAGGAAGTGTTTTAGGTTAGCGGCTTAACACCATTTATCCCTGCCGCCCTTTGACCTGCGGCGGTCGCCTGGACAACCTGAGCATCCTCCTGAAACAGACGGGAATACTTCCCCTGTAACCCTTGTTTTATAGCATACTGCACTATGAAATAAGCCTGACTTGGTGTTTTGCCCGGCCTGCGAATTTTCTGCAAAGCTTCGGCCGGCTTTTTTACCCTCCATTTCCAAAATCATATCCCTATACGAGAGAGAGCAAAAAAACACATCAAAATGCCGGATTTCCACAAAAATGGTTATTAATAAGATAATAAAATAAGTTTTATAGAAAAATTTAATTATTTCTAAAAAAAAGAAGGAATTCGGGGTTGAGTGTAGAATTCTATAGTGAATACAAATTGTATACAATATGAATACAAAAGTTATACAATCAAACCTACCAACATTTGAAATATTTGCCTTTAATCCAAAAGATAATTGAAGCAAAAAAAATGAGGAAAGGAAATATTTTATATGGAAAATTTAATCGTTAAAAACCAAAAAAAAAGCCTGAGTGAAATGGCGTATTTATCCATTAAGGAGAGCATTATTAATGGCCGTTTAAAACCAGGGGAAGAGCTGAACGAGTGTAATATCGCCGAAGAACTGTCTATTAGCCGGACGCCTCTGCGTTCTGCCTTGAACAGGCTTCATGCCGAAGGGTTAGTGAGAATAACCCCAAACAAAGGTTGTGCTGTGAGAAAGCTGGATTTAAAAGAAATAGTTGAAATAACCCAGGTTCGTGAGGCTTTAGAGGGAATGGTTGCACGACTTGCCTGCGACAGAATAAGCAAAAAAGAATTGAATGAAGTTATTTCCTGGTTCCCCTCCTTTGACAGGGAGCTAAACGAAACTGACTTTGCAGCGTCTTATGATGCGGGGATAAAAATGCATAACTATTTAAGGGAAAAAAGCAATAATCACATAATTCAAAAACAACTTGCCTTTATAGATATGCAAATTAAGCTGGTGGCTCAAATGTCCACCGAGGTTCCCGGCAGATCCGAACTGGCTCATAAAGAGCATAAAGAGATTATAGATGCTCTCGTGGCAAAGGATCCCGAGCTTGCAGAGGAAAAGATGCGCAGCCACATAAGGAATGTAAGAATGAGTTTTATGCTTTAAGACAGGAAACAGTACATACATAGAGGGGGTGATAAGAGAAGCGACAAAAGGATGTACAACTGCAGCATAAAAAACAGCCAGATTACACTAGATTAGAAGGGAGAAAAAAAATGAGCAGAGGTACTATGGGTGTTGACTGGGAAGAACGTATTGATTTTGACCGAATGAGAAGGGAAAGACTTCAAAAAGCTAAAGATGCACTGGATAGCTCAGATGCTGATGTTCTATTTGTATTTCGCACAGAGGATTGCCGTTATCTGACAAGCTACAGGACTCATCTTCATCCTACGGCAATGTTAGGAAACGCGGTGGTTGTTCTGCCCAAAGGCGGGGAACCGTTTTTGTTTACTATGGACCATGAGCATTGTAAGCTGAGAATGCCGTGGCTTGATTCAAAGCAAATCAAACCCAGGGCTAATTTCCGCGAATCCGTAGGAATAAAAGCATTTTGCGATATGGTTAAAGAAGAATTGGGTGACCTGAAAGGAAGCAAGATAGGGGTTGACTTATGGACTCCTGTAATGACCGGGGAGTTGCAGAAATGCTTCCCCGAATCGGAATTTGTTGATGGACTGGAAATATTGAGCAAAGCCAAGATAATCAAGACCAGGGACGAAATTGATTGCATAAAAGTAGCAAACATCATTACAGAAGCAGGCATGGAAGCTGCCGTATCAACGATAAAACCCGGAGCCAAGGAATGTGAAGTACTGGCTGCTGCATGGGAGAAAATGACATCCATGGGAAGCGAGTGGTCACAGTGTACTAATATTGTGGCATCCGGTCCTTATACAGCACCATACAGAAGGTTTACATCAGACAGGATAATTCGTCCCGGTGACCTGGTAATAATCGATATAGGCGGCTGCTTCAACGGCTACTGGGGAGACTTTACAAGGACTTGGGTATGCGGAAATATCAAGCCCACCAAGGAAGAGATAGAAATCCATCAGAACTGTTACAATGCACTCTTTAACGGATGTGACAAATCAAGAGCCGGAAATACCAATGCGGATGTTTTTGAAGCGGCCTATCCGTATGTGCTGGATAGCTTAGGCCATGGTTCGGGGGTAAATCCATGGGAAGCTCCGTTCTTTAGCCCTGCATCGGCAAAGGCACCTGTGACTTTGGAAGTTAATATGCAGTACAACCTTGAACCCTACGCCGGCGTTCCTGGTATTGGCGGAGTTCGTTTGGAAAACTGTCTTGCAATAACAGAAGGAGACCCGGACATTTTCACAATTTATCCGTTTGACGAAAGACTGCTAAAAGATACTCATCCGTTGGACAAGACCACAGGCAGAACAAGATAAATTCCGGCAGTAAAAAAATACTAAGGAGTGTGATTAATTAATGTTCAATAAGAAGCTTATGGTTATAAGCGTAGCATTAATGTTACTTTTGGTAGTCAGCGGCTGCCAGGCACCTGCTTCGGGAGATTCAGATACTGCACCGGCACCCGCAGTTAATATCACAATGGGAACCGGTGGTATGGGAGGCCCCCTTCAGGCAGTTGGCGCAGGTTGGGGTTCGATAATACACAAATATGCGGACAATGTTAATGTAACGGTTGCGGTCACCGGCGGCGGTAATGAAAACATGCGGCTTGTATCCCAGTATGCTATGGATATAGGTTTTACTGCTACTCCGGATAGTGCAGTTGTTCTTGAAGAGGGTGGAATGTACGACAATATGAGAGGACTTTTCACCTATCACTATGGAGGCTTACAACTGGCTGTAACCGCCAATTCAGGTATTGAAAGCTTTGAAGACCTGAAAGGCAAAAAAATATCCATGGGGGCACCGGGGTCAGCCCTGGAGGCTTATTCCAAGCTTGCTATGGAAGCACACGGACTTGCGGAAACAGATTATTCGGGAGAATTGTTAAACCTTGCAACCGCAGGAAGTATGCTGAAGGATGGAACCCTTGACGCTACTTTTTATTTCTCCCCCGTTCCTATGTCACACCTGCTGGATGTTTCCTCAGCGAGGGATATCAGGATGATACCCTTTACCGAGGAAGGTGCGGATAAGTTTATGGCTGAATCAAAGGGCTGGAAAAAGGGCTACTGGGAAACAGACAGCTACCCGAATATGGTGAATGAGGAGCCTGTTTTGACAGTAATGACAAGCTGGACTTTGTTTACCCATGATGAGCTTGACGACGAAGTTGTTAACGAGGTACTGGCCGTATTGTTTGATAATCTGGAAGAGTTTTATGAGTGCCATCCCGGTGCCAAGGAAGTAGTTCTGGAAAGGGCACTGGATGATATGCAGTTACCGCTGCATCCTGCAGCAAAGGAATTCTTTGAAGATCGTGGCTTAACGGTACAATAGGCTATATAAACTGTCTTGTGCGAGTTTTGGTTGCTTATACCCCTCATACTTGAATATAAAATACTACTAACGCAGATAAGGAATTAATCAAAACAACTAACCAGCAGTTATGTGGTTTGAGGGAAATGACCCTAATTATATAGCTTAGATTGCAAAATATTAGTCAGAATCTATTAATTGGACGCAAAAACGCTGTGTTGTTTATATGGTAGAAATTACTGAAGCAGTTTACGCAGTTAATCTGACACAGGCGTTGAAAAAGTATTTTGTCATTTGTTGAATGATGAGACTTGTTCAACGCCTTCTTCTTGCATAACCATATTATGCGGCAAAATCTGTTATAAAACTTGGATTAAGGGGGGTTCACGGTGACTGGTTTTCAAAACTACTGGGACATTCTAATAAAACGTTTAGTCATGGTTCTTGCCATAATATTGGCCGGTTTCCTTATGTATACTGCTTTGTTCGGTGAATACACGGTTTATATTCAAAGAGGACTGCCTCTGTTGATAACATCCTTACTGATTTTTTACAAGTATCCATTTTCAAAAAAACACCGGATCAAAAGTCTTGAGGTCGTTATGAATACGCTGTTCGTAACGGGAGCCTTAGTATCATCACTGTATTTGATGTTCAATTATGCAGAAATTTCCCGCAGAATAGGTATCGAAACACAACTTGATGTAATTGTCGGAGTCATCGGTATTCTTGTTGTATTGGAAGCAGCCAGAAGAACGACGGGTTTGGCAATTCCCATAATAGCCAGTTCCTTCGCTTTATACGGCTATTTCGGAAAATACGTACCAGGTTTCTTTTCACACAGAGGGTTTACTCTGACGGATATTACCCGATACGTGTTCTACGGACAGGATGGTATTTTGGGTACTGCCTTAGGCGTTATGACCAGTTATGTGTATGTATTGTTTATATTTGGTTCTCTGCTGCAGGTTACCGGTGCAGGGCAGTTTTTTCTCAATTTGGCCATCTCGTTGACAGGAAGGCTGAGAAGCGGCCCGGCTCAGGGCGGTGTTGTCGGCAGTTCACTGTTTGGAAGTATAAGCGGCAGCGCTGTGGCCAATGTGGTGGGGACAGGAACCTTTACCATACCGTTAATGATTAAAAGCGGATATACACCTCAATTTGCGGCGGCAGTTGAAGCGGTTGCTTCAAGCGGAGGACAGCTTATGCCTCCCGTCATGGGTGCGGCGGCTTTCCTGATGGCAGAGATATTATCGGTACCCTATTTAACGGTAGTCAAGGCCGCATTGATACCGGCTCTCCTATACTACATCACTCTATTTGCAGCTGTTCATTTTGAGGCTTCACGGCTCGGATTGCAGCCTATACCAAAGGCGGAAAGGCCAAAACTCAAAAAACTATTAAAGCGTGACGGGTTATTCCTGATTCCGTTATTAGTTTTGATTACAATCCTTGTAATGGGATATAGTCCTGCCCGCGCGGCAATGTCTGCGATTTTCCTGATTTTTGTCGTTGCCTTTATTATAAGGAAACCGACACGTTTCAAGTTCGATTTGGTATTAAAATCGGTAGAAAATTCCGCCATGTCATCCCTTTCCTGTTGGGGAGCAATGAGTGCCATCGGCGTTATTATTGCAGTAGTATCTATGACCGGTTTTGGGACAAAGTTCGCAGAAGTCGTTATGCAAGTTGCCGGGAGCAGCCTGCTGTTTGCCCTGGTATTAACTATGCTGGCTTCACTGGTTTTGGGTATGGGATTACCAACGGTTGCCTGTTATATATTGTTGGGGATTATTTGCGCACCCGGCTTGGTAAAACTGGGGGTACCGTTAATAGCGGCTCACCTGTTCATTTTCTATTATGGTATTATATCGGCCATTACTCCTCCGGTTGCACTGGCATCCTATGTTGCATCGGGGATTGCGGACTGCAGTCCGGTAAAAGCTTCGTACCAGGCTATTAAGCTGGGCATTACGGCTTTTATCATCCCTTATTTCTTTATCTATTCTCCGGAACTAGTGTTTATTGGAAGCGGACTTGGCATATTCAGAGCATTTGTGACGGCAGCCATTGGCGTTATTGCCCTGGCGGTTGGCATAATTGGATTTTTGTTTACCAAAGTCTCCAATTGGGAACGGGGATTATACTATGTAGCGGCCATACTCATGATTAATGCGGGAGTAGTTACAGAACTGGCCGGATTAATAATCATATCATTATTGGTGCTTAAGAACTGGCTGGCCGGTAAACGTAATACACAAACAGAATTGGCCTCCTAGAACAATGGTGTATCCCTGACACTTGGTATAGACGGTATTTACAAAAATATTAGGAGGAGGATTACAATCAGAGAAAATACGGTGATTGTCAGGTACTATGCCCATTTGTCCACAATAACCAATACTGATGAAGAAACCATAAAAATTAAAGCCGATATTACACTGGATAAATTGTTGATAGTAATACGAAATAAACATAAGCGTTTTGTTGAAAAGGATATGTTTTTAGTTTCGCTTAACAATAAATTTATTCCGGTTTCAGTATATGGGACGACCCCTTTAGAAGACGGAGATATTGTGGCGTTATTTCCGCCGGTATCCAGCGGCTGATACGTTGCAGTGAAAAAATTTTAGGAGGGATGCTACTTTGAAAACAGAGAACACTATGGGATGGGCAGGAAAAATTCTCAAAATCGATCTTACAAACAAGTCTGCTGAAATACTGCCCCTGGATTTAGAAATTGCAAAGAAATTCCTGGGAGGGCGCGGACTGAATTCATACACTCTCTATAACATGGTGAAATCCGATATAGACGAGTTCGGGCCACAAAACCCGCTTATAGTAGGAGCGGGCCCCCTATGCGGAACCCTTGCCCCGGCTGCGTCGAAGGTGACCTTCACAGCAAAGTCGCCGTCAACAAATATTTTCAGCGATTCCACCATGGGTGGGTATTTTGGCCCCCAGATGAAATATGCCGGATATGACCAGATAATTGTAACCGGAATATCCGAAAAACCCGTATATCTGCTTATTGACGATGATGATATAGAGATAAGGGAAGCGGGTAATATTTGGGGTACCGACAGTTGGGCTGCTCAAAAAGAAATATGGCGCTTGCACGGGAAGGATTTTGAAATCGCGGCTATAGGTCAGGGTGGAGAGAACCTGATTCGTTATGCAGGGGTTATGCATGGGTTAAAGCGGGCTGCCGGCAAATTCGGTATGGGTGCGGTAATGGGCTCCAAGAAACTCAAAGCTATTGCAGTAAGGGGTACAAAAGGAATTGGCATATACAACCCCGAGCTTATGATAGAGTTTGCCCGTAAAACCCTTGATGAAATTACTGCTCATCCGTTTTACAAAACGAGGTCCAAATACGGGACTCCCCATCTTCAGGATACTTTGAGCCCCCTTGGGGTGCTTAGCACTAGAAATTTTGAAACAACAAGCTTTGAACACTACAAGGATATAGGCGGAGTCAGAATAGAAGAGCAGTATGCAAAGGGAATGCGGAGCTGCCAGAGCTGTCCGGCGCACTGCGCCCATTACTATTCGCTGGATGACGGGCCCTATAAGGGCTCATACGGCGAAGGGCCGGAATTCACCTTAACCTCGATGGTTGGGGACAGATGCGGCATAAGTGACTTGGAAGCGCTGTTTAAGATTAACGAATTACTAAACCAGTACGGTATGGACAGCGCCGCCTTCGGAGGCCTGGTTGCATGGGCTATGGACTGTTACGAAAAAGGGATAATAGATAAATCAGATACCGACGGGCTGGAGCTAAACTTCGGTAATGCGGAAGCAACAATTGAGCTGGTACACAAAACAGCCAAAAGAGAAGGTTTCGGCAATATACTGGCGGAGGGTGAGCGCAGAGCTCCGGAAATAATTGGCCGCGGTTCAGACAAGTATATGCACCATACCAAGGGCGGGATAATAATTGCTGAGGAACCCAGAGCCCTGCCCGGTTTTGGACTGGCCTATCTTACTTCAACAAGGGGCTCGGACCATCTTAGGGCAAGGTATGCCCTTGAAACGATACCGGATGGTCCGGAAATAGCCAGGACGCTTTTTGGCAGCGAAGATGCTTCCAATCCGAGAATACCGCAGGGAAAAGGCAAGGGTGTGAAATGGTATGAAGATTTAATGACTGTGGTAGACGCCCTTGGCCTATGCAAATTCAATTACCCGAGTTTTATGGACATTCTTTCAACACCGGATGTCATGGCACAAGGGTATTATACAGCAACGGGAGTGAAACTTTCAGGTGAAGAGCTGCTGGAAATCGGAGCAAGAATCTACAACGTGGAAAAGGCTTTCAATGTGCGTTTAGGTTTAGGCCGAAAGGATGATAATTTCTCGAATCCTGAAAAGTTTTTAGAAGAACCTCTAAAGGATGGAGGCTTTAAAGGACAGGTTTTCCATCTTGATACTATGCTTGATGAATACTATCAGGCGAGGGGGTGGGACAACAACGGAACGCCTACCGGAGAAACCTTGGAAGAGTTGGGTTTGGAACAAGTTGCGGACGAGCTGAAGAGTTTGGGAAAGTTGGGAAAATAAATCAAAAATCAATTTGAGAGGAGAAACAACTATGTTAAGAAATGCTGAAGGACTGCAAACTTACAGGGCAAGCGGCAGAAGGTGCAAAATTCTTTTTTCGGAGGAGCAGACAGGGACAAAAGACATGTCGGCTTTGCTGGTCGAATTCAACCCCGGCGAAGGAACACCGGTGCATACTCATGACGGTATAGAGGTCATGTATGTTATTTCGGGTGAAGGAATTTCGGTGGAAGACGGTAAGGAAACAAAAATATATCCGAACACCGCCGTATTGGCGGAAAAGGGAGTGCCCCATGCGATAATAAACGGCGCCGGCGGCCCGATGCGCATGTTATGCGTATACATTCCACCGCTTCCTGACTCATATATAAAAGCAAACTATGAAGAAACAGATGACGATTTTCTAAAATAGGCAAACCTGCATAGCTGCAACCATATATGAGAGGTTTGTATGAAGATTAACTAATAATTTAGGAGGCTATTTATAATGGACAAGATATATGCTCTTGCGGACCATATAGTGAATACTGATTTTGACAAGCTGCCGGAGGATGTCGTTAAAAAAACCAAGCTTTTTATACTCGATTCCCTGGGCGTGGCGATAGCCGCAGCCGATGGTGCCGGCATCAAGGAAGTCCTGGATTTACTGAAAGAGCAGGGCGGCAAAGAAGAGAGTACGGTTTATTCATACGGTGGGAAATTAAATGCTCTGGATGCTACTTTAGTTAACAGTATGATAGTGCATTCCCTCGACCTTGATGATTTACATGAGGGTGTCATAGTTCATCCCAGCAGCACACAGATACCTGTGGCATTTGCCGTAGCTGAGCAGCTGCCTGAAAAGGTCAGCGGAAAAGACCTTATTACTGCAATAGTATTAGGCGGAGATGTCTCATGCAGGGTAGCCGCCGGTATCACCGACGGAATAGGATTTATCAGGTCGGGCATTTGCGGCATATTCGGTGCTGTGGCTAACGCTGCAAAACTGCGGGGCTGCGACAGGGACCAGATTGTCCATGCCATGGGGATCGCCTTTAGTCAAACTGCAGGCAATGCCCAGGTTCTCCAGGACGGTGCCCTGGTAAAGCGAATGCAGCCGGGCTTCGCAGGCCGTGACGGTATTATGTCGGTGTATCTTGCAGAAAAAGGGATAACAGGCTCGACCCGTGTAATGGAAGGTAAATTCGGGTTCCTGGAATTGTACAAGCGTGGCGAAATTGATGCGGACAACATAGTAAAAGACCTTGGAAAAGTGTATGAGATGTCAAATGTAAGCGTTAAGCCGTACATTGGCGGCAGGTATATACATGGACCTGCAGAGCTTGGTATAGCCCTTGCGAAGGAACACAACATTACTCCGGATCAGGTGGCAGAAATGAATGTTTACCTGCCTCAAACAGCATACACATATGTTGGAGCACCCTTTGACCTGAACAGGGGCAATATCCAGGTAATGGTGCAGTTTAATGCTACCTACGGAGCTGCAGCCGGATTTGTAAGAGGGGACCTGTTTATCGGAGAATTGGATGAAGATGTAATAAGGGATCCTGTAATCAATGAATTAATACCTAAGGTGAAGCTTTATGTGGACGAGTCGGTCAAGGTACCTATGGCAACAACTCCGGTTACATTGGAAATAAAAACTAAGAGCGGAGAAACCTATAAAAAATCTGTTCAGGACCTGAAGGGGCATCCAAACAATTTCCTGACAGAAGAAGAATTTATCGAGAAATTCAGAAAATGCGTTAAATTCAGCAACAATAAACCTTCAGATGAGAATGTGGAAAAAATCATAGACCTTGTAATGTCTCTGGAGAATTTATCCGACGTGAGCGCTATCCCGGAACTGTTGGTTAAGGAGCAGCGTTGCTAATCAGCATATTAGGCTGACATATTTACGATATTAAATAATTAATGTGGCCACTGTATTTTGCAGCAAACAATGTTTATATCATATAACAATTTGAATCCCCGTTTTAAAAGCAGTGGCCGCATTAAAATTTCTTAATACATTTTCTGTTAATGGAGGGAAGTAAACATGGTGAAAGCTCTGACATTCGACCCCAAAAAGTGCGTTGCATGTAAAACATGCGAGATTGTATGCTCACTGGTAAAAACAGGCAGATGCAACCCGAGCCAATCCCGTATGGACGTTGTAACGTTTGACGAAGAAGGGTTTTATAGTCCGACTGCATGCTTTCAGTGTAAAGAAGCATGGTGCGTAAAGGTCTGCCCGGCATCGGCTATTCATATAGACGAAGAGATCGGAGCACGGGTAGTTGACGAGGCAAAATGCGTAGGCTGCAGGATGTGTACAATAGCATGTCCCTTCGGAAATATTTTTGTATCACCTGAAGGAAAAGCAAAAAAATGTGATTTGTGCGACGGCGATCCCAATTGCGTAAAGTTTTGCCCCACCCAGGCTATTAAATATGAAAGCGTTGACAGTTCAATTGGCAATAAGAAATACAGAACATTTAAGGAAGTTATGCTGGCATCCCAATCCGATTCGGAATCGGAACTATAAATCAGGGGTTACCTAAAAAGTATTACGAAAATAGGTGATAATATAATGAATCAGTTAAGCAAACAAAAAAAAGTTAACGTCATTATCGGCAATAGTGCTGCGGGAGTTAGTGCAATTAAGGCAATTCGCAAATACGATTCACAATGCAGTATTATACTGATTTCAAAGGAAGACTGCATAGCCTATTCTCCTGTTTTAACAACCTATTATATCGCGCAACAAATTGATAAGAGCGGTATGTTCATAGTAAATGACAGCTTTTTCAAGGATTATAACGTTACTCCATATCTTGGTACAAAGGCAGTTGAAGTAGACCCCGATGCCGGTCTGGTAAAATTGGAAAACGGTAAAAATATTGAATTTGACAATCTTCTTATAGCAACAGGTTCCTCTCCTAAACGGCTGGGCCTGGAAGGCGAGGATTTGCCGGGCATATACACATTGAAAAGCATGTCTGACGCTGAACGGATTTTAAAACACAGTGCCCATGCAAAGGATATAGTGGTGATTGGGGGAGGGCTTATAAGCCTGCAGGCTACCAAAGCCCTGAACAGGGCCGACAGAAATTTGACCATGCTGATAAGCTCCAATCAGCTTCTCTCCCGAAATGTTGATGAGAAATGTTCCAGTTTGCTGGAGGATACTATTAAAAGAGCCGGCGTATCAATTCTGTACAAAAAGAACGTTAAGGGCTTCTGCAGAAAAGGCAACAGGCTGATGGTCGGGCTTGATTCCGATGAGTCATTGGATGCCGATATGATCGTTATAGGTAAAGGCGTGAATCCGAATATTGATTTGGTACAAAACAGCCAGATTGCAACTAACAGAGGTATAGTAGTCGACGAAAGCATGCGCACTAATTTACCTAATATCTATGCCGCCGGAGATGTTGCCGAGGGCCCGAATATACTTTCAGGAAAAAACGCAATTGTTGCAAACTGGATTAATGCGTGTGAGCAGGGGATCACCGCGGGCACTAATATGGCCGGCGGCTCTTTGACATATCATAATCTTGGCGAAAATGTAACTAATATTTTCGGATTGATAATTGCCGTTTTAGGCAACAGCAAATCCGCAGATGAAACGGATAATAACAGCTCTAACTTTGATTTTAATAAAGGAATATATAGAAAGCTTCATTTTAATGAGAAAGATGAGCTTGACGGCGCTATCCTGGTTGGGCAGGCTTTGGACGCAGGGATTATCAGCAGCCTTATCAGAAAACGTGTTAAGGTTCCAACAGTATTGAGGGAACAGATAGTATGCAACGCAAAAATTCTATCTGCATGGGACTATATCAGGATAAGCAGCTATGAGCCTCAATAATGCCTGTATTTTTCCTGCCGATATTTAGACGCAATCTATCCATTTTAAGAAGGTGCGAGAATGCAAAAAAGTTCTATACAGGAAAATGGAAGCGGCTACTGTTGGACGGTATTGTTTCTGGCAACGGTTGCACAGACAACCATTTCCATTATAACACAAGGGTTGGCCGCACTTGCTCCGTTTTTCCAGGCAGAGTTTAACCTGTCCAGGGGCATGGTAGGCATGGCCGTAATTATGGCAAACCTGGGCGCTTTTTTCACTTATGCATTTGTAGGAAAGGCTGCGGACGTTTTTGGAGAAAGAAATGTTGTCAGTCTTGGCGGTATTTCGATTGGGCTGATAAGCATGGGAATGATTTTTGTAAAGTCTTCATATATGTTATTCCTGGCAATTCTATTGATGGGATTTGGATTGGCAACAGCGACTCCGGGAGGAAGTAAAGCCATTAAGACCTGGTTTTCCAAAAAGCAGCGGGGTATGGCCATGGGCATACGTCAAACGGGTGTTCCTTTGGGCGGAATGATTGCAGCATTAGTATTTCCTTTTTTGTCTATCAGGTACGGATGGAGACTGACTTTGTTTGTTGCCGGGATTACCTGTATAGTAAGCGCAATTGTGTACTATTTGCTTTATAAGGAGCGTTCGGACGGCATAAGCGAAAAACAAGCTGCCGGGTTAAAGAAATCTCTCCTGGAATTTCGCAAGCTGCTGTCTAATACAAGTTTTCTTTTTGCAAGTATTATATCCGTAGTTATGGTAGCCAGCCAATTCTCAACAGTGACATATATGATTCTATATCTGGTAGAAGACATTGATTTTTCTTTGATAATGGGAGGAACCATATTGGCTGTTACCCAATTTTCGGGCGCTGTCGGCCGTATAGTCTGGGGCACAGTCAGTGACCGGTTATTTAACGGAGATCGAAAGAAAGTCCTGATGATTATCGGACTGGTGAATGCGAGCATGATAGTTTTGATAGCTTTTCTGACCAATAGTTCACCTACCTGGTGGATTGTGCTGGTTGTCGCCCTGCTTGGTTTTTCAGCCATTGGCTGGAACGGGTTGTTCATTACCCTGATTTCCGAATTGGTAACGGACGATCAGGGAGGTGCAGCAGTCGGATTGGCTTTGACAATAACACAGATTGGAATTGTCGCCGGGCCGCCGCTCTTTGGATTTGCTGTTGATATAAGCAATTCCTACCGGCTCGCCTGGCTGTCGTTATCCGGTCTGATATGGGCAAGCTTATTTTTGTACCGATATATAGAAACCGACCAGAGTCAAACGAAAATCTCGGAAACCGGGAGGTGATGCAGGAAAAAAACTCTGCGAGAATGGGGAAAAGGCAGTTTGGACTAATGAGAAATTTAAAAAAAAGGAGGCAAAACAATGAAAAAGAGACTGTCACTCTTAATGTGTTTATGTATTATTCTGGTGCTAGCGGTTACGCCTATTCTGACATCCTGCAGCACAGCCCCGGGCGATTCCGAACCCGGGGGCGAAGAGCCGCCTGAAGGCAGTGAAAGTGCTGACGCAGAATGGCCTGAGACCCTGAGAATGGGCGGAGCGTCGGTAGGGGGTATGCTGTATGTAATAGTGGGTGGATACGCTAATATGGTACAAAACTTTGTTGGGATTAATACAACTGTTGAAGAAACAGGGGGTCCTGTGGACAATATTCAGCTCATCCAGAACAAACAGAACGAAATGGGAGCCGCATCCTCGGGTACCCTGTATGAAGCCTGGAACGGCGAAGCCTGGGCTGATGGCACTGAGTACCGGGATATAAGGGCTATCGTTCCAACTCACCCTTCATATTCGTATATTACTTTTTTGGCTAAGAATCCGATAAACAGCTGGGATGAAGTGCCGGAAAAAACAATCGGCTATGGTCCGCAAACCGGAACTCCGGCTACCCAGTTCCCGAAACATTTTGAAATTTCGGGTATCAGCCCCAAAAAAGCTGTTTATGCTTCCTTTGGTGATGTGCAGAGCCAGCTTAAGGACGGTTTGATAGACGGGATAATTTACATTGCGTCATATCCATATGCTCCACAGGTGGAGATGGAAGCAACAATGGAAGCGGGCATGCTTGCGCCGCCGCCGGAAGTTATAGACGAATTGGTGGAACAACACCCGTATTTCGCAAAGGGCGTGTTACCAAAGGATTCCTATCCTTCGGTAAAAGAAGATATGGACACCTCGGTTATGTGGACGTATATTATAGGCCACAAGAATTTGCCGGAGGATTTAGTGTATGAAATGACAAAAAGCTCATATGAAGAAGTTGAATACTTAAAGACAGCCTTAGCTACCTGGGACCAGTACATGAAACCGGAAGTAATGCTGACATCACCCATTCCGCTGCATCCCGGTGCGATAAAGTATTATCGTGAGATTGGGCTGGATATACCCGATAAACTTATACCTCCCGAAATGAAATAAACTATATCAAAAATACCTGCCCGGTCATCAGCCAATTGGCTGACGACCGGGCACAAAATGAGAGAGGTGAGTTGAATTGATACGGGATCTGAATAAATTTTGGCTAAGGCTTACAATTATTTTCGGAGCTTGTATGATTATCTTTCAAATTGGCGCCCTAGGATTTATATCCTTAGATACATGGATGAGTCGTTCAATATATCTAACTCTTATTAGTACAATAGGGTTTTTAATGTACAGACGCTCACCTAATGCGCCCAATGACCGTCCCGAGCTGATTGACTTTCTGTTCATCCTTATGTCCTTTACATCATGGGTTTACCTGGTGATAAACTACGATAAGATGATCTGGAGGATACCCATCAGCACAAATAGTGTTGATGCTGTTATGGGGCTGTTGCTGGTTATCAGTGTACTGGAACTGGTCCGAAGGACCCAGGGTTTTGGGATTCTTATGCTGGGAGTTGGCTTTATTCTATATGCAGTCCTGGGCCACCTGATACCCATCCAATTATTAAGCCATACAGGCTATTCGCTAAACCGTATTTTCGGGACCTATTACAGCAGCTACGGTCTTTACGGAACAATAATGGGGATTACAGCCACGTATATATTTACGTTTGTGGTATTTGGTGCAATGCTTAGCGCGACCGGTATAGGGGATTACTTTTTAACTCTGTCAAATTATCTGGCAGGAGCTGCCCGGGGTGGTGCCGCAAAAATCTCTGTTATTGCGAGCAGCTTGTTTGGCTCTGTTTCAGGTTCAGCAGCAGCTAATGCCGTGGCCACAGGCAGCATCACAATACCAATGATGAAAAGCAAGGGTTATGACAAAACCTTTGCGGCAACGGTGGAATCCCTGGCTTCAGCAGGAGGGCAGATTGCACCGCCTATTATGGGTGCCGGAGCATTTCTGATGGCTGAGCTTACGGGTATAAGTTACCCAAGAATTATTCTAGCAGCAATAATTCCGGCAATTCTGTTTTATACCAATACCTTCCTTGCTGTGGATCTGACAGCGTCAAAGCATAATTACAAAGGCTTAACCAAAGATGAGAGGCCAAAGGTTTCGGAAGTACTGTCCGAAATCTACCTCTTACTGCCCTTGGTTGTATTGGTTTATTCACTGCTGATTGCCAATTATTCCATAGTCCGCGTTGGATTCCTGGCGTGTATGGCATGTATTGTAGTTAGTTTTATAAATAAAAAGAACAGGCTCAACTTCGATAAGATTACAGATTTAGTGTACAGTATAGCAAAAAATATGGTTGGAATTACTGCCATTACAGGTGTTGCAGGAATAGTAGTCGCTACTTTGTCTCTGACAGGGTTAGCTATGAATATCTCGAGAATCCTGATAAGCATTTCAGGCGGACAGGTTATTCTTGCATTGATATTTACCATGATAGTAACCATAATTCTTGGAATGGGGATGCCGACCACCGCAGCCTATGTTATTTCTGCATCGGTATTGGCCCCTGCCCTGCAGCAGTTGGGTTTTGATGCTTTAACTGCACATATGTTTATTTTTTACTATGCATGTCTGTCCGGGATAACTCCGCCAATAGCGGTGGTCTCTTATGCAGCGGCAACCATTGCGGAAGCGCCGCCTATGAAGGTAGGATGGAATACCGTTCGTTTAGGGTTGTCGATTTTCATTATACCTTTCTTGTTTGCCTTTGAGCCTTCGATACTTTTTGAAGGTGAACTTCACATGATTGCGTATAATTTTGTCAGATGCATGTTTGGCATATTGTCAATAACATTTGCAATGCTGGGCCGCTCGCTTAACGCAAAGCTAAATACCAGAAATCGCGTCCTGCTGTTTATCTCGGCCGGTTTTCTGCTGATAGACATGGGATATGTTTTTGATGCAATAGGTTTTGGGCTGACATTGCTCAACATTAAGCTGGCAAAAGTTAAGGCGGACAAGCCCGAAGCGAGTATCGGCAATTAAATAGTTGATTTATATGCAGACCGGATAAAGGTTTGTCCTGGTTGGAAGGAGGGGGGAATTTAATGGATTTAATCGAAAACTTATCCAAAAACATCGAAAGAACAACATTTTACGATTTACCGGAAGCGGTAATTTTACAAACGAAAAAGGAAATTATGGACGTTGTCGGTTGTATTGCAGCAGGGTTGGAGGGCCATGAAGCGCGCAGCATAAAAGAAGGACTAAGTAATCTGAATAACGGCTGTATACCTGCCAATACGGTTCAATATATGATGCTGCTGGCAGTGGCAGGCAGAGCGGATGATTTTGACCCCATTAACGATGATACAGGGGATCATCCTTCGTTATCGACTGTTATAAGCGGAATTATACTGACATCGATAATAAAAAGGGAAATAACAGGAAAAGAGTTGTTAACTGCAATTGCATTGGGAGAAGATTTGGTCCTGAGAATAAGAAAAGGTACTTCCCAGCGATTGGGAGAACATCCGTGGGTCGCCGGAACATTTGCTTCTTTCGCTGCGGCTGCAACAGCTTCAAAACTGCTTGGTTTAAATCATGTTCAAATCCGAAATGCCTTGGGACTGGCGTATACAACCTGTTCAAATACGGTCCAGGGTTTGCGGGAGGGGACTTCCTCCTACAAACTGCACCATGGATGGGCAATCCGGGCCGGTTTTGAAGCGGCATTTTATGCTGCCGCCGGGATAACGGGTGTACAGAATGCATTTGAAGGGGAATACGGTTTATATAATGTCTATCACGCAGGAAATTACGACAGGGACAAAATAATAAGTGATTTAGGCACGTATTTTCACAACCTGAGTGTGGGGTTTAAGCCCTTTCCCTGCTGCCGTCTTATGCATGGAGCTACGGAAGCGGCATTATGCATAAAAAAAGAAACTAAGATTAAACGAGAGCAGATTGAAAATGTTACAGCCCGGGTTAATAAAAGCGCCTTTGTCCTTTGCGGAAAGCAGCCGTGGAAAACTCCCGGCAGCTTGGAAGAGCTCCGGTTTAATATACCCTACGGAGCAGCCGTGGCATTAGAAGACGGGCATGTGGGTTTAAGGCACTTTACTAAGGAAATGATTAATAATAATAAGATAATGGAGTTATGTTCAAAGGTTCAGGTGCTTGAAGACAGCCGGTTAAACGAAACCAAAAAACAAATTGCACCAACAATAGTGGATGTCCGTCTTAAATCCGGCGAATTATTTTCTAAAACAATTGAAGTACCTAAAGGGCATCCGGAAAAACCCCTGTCCTTTGATGAATTGAAAACAAAGTTCGAAAATAACATAGCTCATGCTAATATTGGTGATGAATATAAGGTAAATGAAATTGTTGACAGCATATATAAATTAGAGGAAGCAGATCGTACAGGCCAAATATTTTCCTTATTGTGGAAGTAGGGCTTATCATTATCACTGATTATTGATATGATAAACATGAAGTTTATGATGATTAAATTATATAGTGAATATGTTGCATATTCTTAAAATTAGCATGAAAGCAGGTGACACGATTGGATAAGATTTTGGTAACAAACGCATCTTTTGCCAGGTACAGTAAAGAATCAGAAAAAATTCTTGAGGACTACGGGCTTTCTATTGTAAGGCCGGAGCATAATAAAACCGATGAAAAAGAAATGCTGGATTATCTCGATGATGTTGTTGCTATTATCACAGGGTTGGAACCCATTACTCAAAAAATTATCTGTTCGGCTCCAAGATTAAAAGTAATAGCAAAACACGGAATAGGTGTTGACAATATCGATATTAATGCTGCAAAGGAAAATGGTATTACTGTGATTAACTCGCCGGGTACTAACAGAGAGGCAGTTGCAGATTTGGTTTTTGGTTTAATGCTGTCATTGGCCAGAAATATTCCCAAGTCCGACAGTCTTGTGCGGGGCGGAGAATGGCCTAAGGTATTTGGAAATTCGGTATGGGGTAAAACCCTGGGTATTATAGGAATGGGCGTTATAGGCAAAAGCGTCGTGCATAGAGCCAAGGGATTTAATATGAAAGTTATGGCATTCGATAAATTCTGGGACAAGGAATATGCAGATTCTAACGGGGTTGTTTATTCGGAAATTGATGAAATAATCAAAGAATCGGATTTTATAAGCCTTCACGTACCCCTTACAGAAGACACCAGGGGACTTATCGGCGCCGATAAGCTGAATATGATGAAGCCCGGTGCATATTTAATAAATACATCAAGAGGCGGAGTAGTGGATGAAAATGCTTTGTATAAAGCATTGGCAGAGGGTAAAATTGCGGGCGCAGCCTTAGACGTGTTCTCCAGTGAACCACCCGCTGCTTCTCCCCTTTTGGATTTGGAAAATGTTATTCTAACGCCCCATATGGCAGGATTTACTGACGGGGCTTTAAGCCTGACCAGTGAATATGTGGCCCGGGCCGTTATTGATGTATTAGAGGGTAAAGAACCGGCAAGTAAGATAGTTTAGATCAAATATCTGTTACGAAAGGGATGACGTTATGAAAAAAGAGGGCTTTTGGCTTAGTAATTACAATGAGATGGCGGATGTGGAAAAACAGCTGGTGAATATGAAAAAAATCAAGATCTATGATACAACGCTTAGGGACGGTGAGCAGAGTATTGGTATAAGTATGAACGCGCAGGACAAGCTTGATATAGCCAGGAGACTGGCTCTGGCAGGTGTTGACCGTATTGAGGCAGGGTTTCCAGCCAGCAGCGAAGAGGATAAAATCGCGGTAGCCAATATTGTTAAGGAAGTGAAAGGACCGGAAATTTGGGGTTTCGGACGCTGCAATGTCAACGATGTCAAAATATGCGTAGAGACCGGGGTAAAGCATACCGTATGCGAAATCCTCACCAGTCCTTACAAAATGAAAGCATGGAATTTAACAGAGGAAGTTGTATTAAAGCGAATCCGTGATGCGATAAGCTTTGCCAAACAGGAAAACCTGTATACCGCGTTCTTTGCAGTAGACGCTACCCGTTCGGATCCGGAGTTTCTCAAAAAGGCTTATCAGACCGCCGTTAACGACTGTGGCGCCGACGAAGTTGTTCTTGTTGATACACTTGGGGTTGCTACACCGGAAGCAATGGCCTACATGACCAAACTGGTTAAATCGTGGGTGGATGTTCCTGTCGGAGTGCACTGCCATAATGACTTTGGCCTCGGGCTGGGCTGCACCCTGGCCTGTCTGAAAGAGGGTGCGGATTCGGCACACGTTACGGTGAACGGCCTTGGTGAAAAAACCGGAAACACTGATATTGCTGAGCTTGCCATCGCACTCCATGGCCTTTACGGTATAGAAACCAACCTTAAACTCGAAGAATTGCGTGGTCTCAGCAAACTTGTTGAAAGCATAACCCAGATACCCGTGTCGCCTATGCGTCCGGTTGTTGGCGACAAGGTCTTTACCCGTGAGAGCGGACTGGTGGTAGCGCAAATGCTGGCTTATCCTCCGTCGGTAGAGGGCTATGCCCCTGAAGTAGTCGGCAGACAAAGGGATATTGCACTAGGCAAAAAGAGCGGTAAAAAATCCATCGAATATGCCCTTGAACAAGTGAATATTGAGCTGGATGACGATAAGATTGCTGTCATGCTTGGTGAAGTTAAGAAGTTAAGCACAGAGAAAAAAGGCTCGGTAAGCATGGATGAATTCAAGTCTATGGCTTTAAAGCTTAAGGGCTAGAAGGTTATATTATTGTATAGCAGGAAATTTTATTCAGACTGGGAGCTTGTATGGATGAGAGCCTCCGGTCTGAATAGCCATTGTTGCATTGGATTATTTGCTTTACGGTTATATAATAAGACGAGAAGCAATGTTAATTTGCTATGAAAGGAGTATTCTGATGTTGAGAGATGGCGAGCAGCCTGTATTTCAACCGCCGGAACTGGCTTGTGATTCTCATTTTCACATATTTGGCCTGCCGGATCAATATAAGTATAAGGCCAAACTGCGGTATGAACCGCCAATTGCCACCGCAGATGATTATCTGGCTATTGCAAAGGTTTTGGGAATTAAACGGATGGTGCTTGTCCAGCCCAGTGCCTATGGGCAGGACAATTCCTGCCAGCTTGATGCGGCGGCGCGATTAGGCAAAGATTTTTGCCGTGTTGTTGTAGATATCGATGAAAATATTCCCGACTTAGAGTTGGAACGGATGCACTCACTGGGCGCAAGAGGAGTCCGCATTAATGTGAATCCAATCGAGCCTTTAACACCCGGGCTTTCAGACAAACTGCTTCCCAGGATTAAACGCATGGAGTCACGCTGCAAAGAAATAGGCTGGAGCCTTGATTTTTTGTTTCCTGACTGGCTTACAGCGGAAATGATGCCGCACCTTCGCGAACTTTCTGTCCCCTTTTCTATCGCACATATAGGTATGAACAGAGCAAACAAAGGAATAAACACAAAGGAGTTTAACGCTTTGTTAGATACGTTGAAATATGGTGACGGTTTCTGCTGGGTAAAACTTACGGCAGCCTACCGGATTTCAAACCGCCCTGATTACCTTGACGTGGTTCCGTTGGCCCAGGCGGTTATTGAAGCGGCCGGGGACCGTATTATCTGGGGAAGTGACTACCCTCATCTATCCTTCGGCGAGCACAGCACAATCAAATTATTCAATCTGCTGTCTCAAATTGCTCCGGATGAAGAGATGAGGAAGCGTATTCTGGAAGAAAACCCGGCTAAACTATATGGCTTTCAGTCCGATTGAGGTCCCGACGGAGCGGGTACCATTTTACTTTGGGAAGGATGAGGTATATGACATGTCAATTAAGGAATAATCCGTTAAAGGAGGCTGTGCGTGAAGGCAGAACAGCCTATGGCATATATATAGAGGACCCGTCCTGCACAATGGTTGAGCTGGCTGGGTTGGCGGGATTTGACTTTGTAAGGTTGGACTGGTGCCATGCCCCTTTTGATTTAAATATCATAGAAAACATGATACGTGCTGCGGAATGTCAGGGTATTGTTCCCATAATAAGGCTTAATCTTGATGACCAAAAGATTTCAAGCGTTTTGGAAATGGGGGCCATGGGAATTGTTGTCCCCGATGTATCAACTGCAGCCGAGGCCAAAGCGGCAGTTAATGCAGCAAAGTTCTCTCCGGCAGGCGAGCGGGGAATGTTTTCTGCTTCAAGGAAATCCGGGTATGGCAGAGTTGATGCGGCTACCTTTAAAGCCTGGTCAAACGAGCAGATAATGGTGGGAGTTCAAATAGAAAGCCTTCAGGCGATAGAAAACCTGGATGAAATCCTGGGTGTGGAAGGAATTGATATTGTGTTAAGCGGCCGCGGAGACCTTTCAGATGCTTTAGGTGTACCCGGGCAGAAGAACCACCCGCTGGTACTGAAAGCCGAAGAAAGGATATTTGATACCGCCATGTCAAGGGGTATTGCCATATCACCCCTGTTGAATCCTTATGCAATGGGTTTTGATGAAGAAGTCCGGAAGTGGAAAGAAAAGGGAGCTTGTATAATATCCCTGGGGATCGATGCTGCGATTATCAGGAAAGCATTTGAAGACATTGTAGATAAAACTGAAAAATAGTGAGCATGCACTGATTTTAACATCTTTTATACTACTATGAATAAGTTAAAGGAGACATAATGGTTAACATAAAAACAAAGGGGTATATTTATCTTGGAATAGCAATACTTGCCTTCAGCACATTGGAAGTTGTATCTTCAAGCCTGAAAGGGCTGTTTCATCCCCTGCAGCTGAGTTTTTTAAGGTTCATGGTCGGCGGCATAGCGCTTCTGCCCTGGGTAATAACAAAAAAAGAAAAGATTTCTCCGCGGGACTGGCTGTTTTTTTCAGGTCTTGGCATATTAAATACCGTTATAAGCATGGGAAGCCTGCAGATGGCAATTTCTATGGGGAAGGCTTCAACAGCGGCAATCCTGGCAAGCTCGAATCCCGTTTTCGTTTTAATATTTTCGGCTCTGTTGCTTAAGGAAAAGCCGACAAAGAACAGCATCATATGCATTATGTTTGGGATTATAGGTATCAGCCTGATAATATATAAGGGTAATACATCCGGAGACACGGCTGTAAGCCTGTTATTAGGAGTTATCGCTTCACTGACCTTCGGACTGTATACCGTGCTGGGAAAAAGGAAAGCTGAAAATATCAGCACTATAACCATGATAAGCCTTTCGGCCATAATCGGAAGCATATGCACAATACCCATACTTTTATTTATGAAGCTTCCCGTTTTTTATTTGCCTGCAGAGGGGTTAATCAGGATAGTGTATCTTGGGTTATTTGGATCGGGCTACGCATATATTGCCCTTATTGAAGCTCTGAAGATACTGAGTGCAAGCAAGGGTTCAATGGTGTTTTTTCTAAAACCTCCGATTGCTACGGTATTAGCTGTAATATTTCTTGGGGAAGTGATAGGAATTAGAACAATAATGGGAATGGTCCTGGTCGCTATAGGTATCCTGATTAATTTCTATCCAAAATCAAAAGCTGAAGCCGACTGTGCGGCATAATACAGCAGAGGGACGGTCCCCGCGCTTTACAGCAGAGGGACGGTCCCCGCGCTTCCAGCAGAGGAACCGTCCCCGCGCTTTAACCCGCGCTTTACCCCCGCGCTTTAACCCGCGCTTTATACCTGTCGGACGGTCTAACAGAGGGACGGTCCCCACGCTTTTCCAGCAGAGGAACCGTCCCCGCGCTTTACCTGTCGGACGGTCTAACAGAGGGACGGTCCCCACGCTTTTCCAGCAGAGGAACCGTCCCCGCGCTTTACCACGCTTTCTACAGCAGAGGAACTGTCCCCGCGCTTTACCACGCTTTCTACAGCAGAGGAACCGTCCCCGCGCTTTCCCGCGCTTTGCCAGCAGAGGAACCGTCCCCGCGCTTCCCGCGCTTTAACCCGCGCTTTACCCGCGCTTTACCTGTCGGACGGTCTAATATTGCAAAGGCAGTCATAGTAAGCTGCCTGGCAGCCCATATCTGTTTCCCTTTCCGGAGTGAGCGTGTTTACGCCTCCGGATTTTTGAATCCACCATCCCTCGTACACCATAACTATGCCTCTCCTTATGCTTTCGTCTATCCTCGCCCTGCATTTGAGCTGTCCCACCCCGGTTGAAACAAGCACCTGTGTGCCATCCCCTATATTTTCGGCCGCTGCCGTAACAGGGTTTATATAGGCGACGGGTAAAACACCGTCCTCCACCAGAACAAAGTGCTGTGAATGGAGTGAAGACCGGGTATGGGGTGTCAGAAGGCGGTATGGGTATTTGCCGGAGGGTTTGGGGTTTATATCCTTATAGACGGGCAACGGGCTTTGGCCATCCTCCTTCGCCCTTTCGGAATACAGTTCAATCCTGCCGCTTGGCGTTTTAAACACAAAGTCGTCCCACGCTACAGGGGATACGCCGGGCAGCTGCACGGGACCGGCCTTAAGGTCGTCAAGGGTTATGCCCTTTTGCTTTGTAAGGGGCAGTATCGCCCTTTCCAGCCACCATTTATGCCCTTTTACCGGAAAGCCCCGAAGGTTCAACCTATTGGCAAGCTCATTGAATATCCATAATTCGGAGGGTACCCACGGGTCGGGTTCCACCGCTTTGTTGCAGTAGTTGATATAGCTGTGTCCCATCGATGTATATATTATATCCTCATCCTCCAGAAAATGCCTGCAGGGCAGTACCAGGTCGGAAACGGCCGCAGTGTCGGTCATGAAAAGGTCAACGGTTACCTTAAACTCCACCTTTGAAATGGCCCTGGCAAGGCGGTTGCTGTCCATTGCCTGGGTTACGGGGTTGGCCCTTGCGGTAAACAGCATTTTCACAGGCGGTGATTTTGCCTCTTCAATGAAGGCTGCCATCCCGGGCCTCGGGTATTCCCTGTGGTCTGCTTTAAGCTGTGTCCCTTCCAGCAGGCTCCCGTCTATAAAATCGGGTATTCTTCTGTTGGCGTAATTAACACCGCCGCCGGGGATACCGATGTTTCCGGTTATTGCCGCCAGCGCGTCAATGGCCCTTATTGTATTTCCGCCGTTGCTGTACCGCTGAAGGCCGTAACCAAGGATTATACAGGAGGGCTTTTGTAAGCCGTAGCTTCGTGCCAGGAATATTATGTCCTCCGCCGGTATACCGGTGATTTCTGAACCCTTATCAGGGGTAAAACCACGTATGTATTCTTCAAACCCGGCAAAGCCCAGTACATGCCTGCCTATAAATTCCCTGTCCAAAAGCCCATGGGACAAAAGTACATTAGCCATGGTAAGGGCAAGGGCCCCGTCGGTGCCGGGCAGCGGTGCGAAGTGGTGGTGTGCTTTGGCTGCGGTGGCGGTTTTAAGCGGGTCTATGGCAATAACCGTGGCACCGTTTTGCGCAGCTTTTTGTATAAAGGGTACAAGATGTATATTGGTATCCCAGGGATTTCTGCTCCATATCAGTACTGTTTTTGAATTTTCCATATCCGACGGATGGTGGCTCAGAACATCTCCGAAATCATATTTTTGTGCCTTAATGCCTGCCCCCCAGCACAGGCTGCCCCTTGGCCCCGTTACGCCTCCATAGGCATTGAAAAACCGCCGGTCAATACCCTTTAATACGCCGCCGTTGCCTGCATCGTAGCAGTGCATAAGGGCTGTTGTGGGGTGTTTTTCCCGCAGCGCTGCCATCTTTTCGGCTGTATGGTCAAGGGCGTCGTCCCAGCAAAGGGGCTGCCAGTTATCGTTAACCCTTATCAAAGGGTTTTTTAGTCTGTCGGGGTGATAAAGAATATCAGTGTGTCTGTTTCCCTTAACGCATAAAGTGCGGCCGGTTATTTGGTTTTCGGGATTGCCTGAAACGGAAAGCACTTTGTTGTCCCTTACCCGGGCTATTATTGCACATGTATCCCAGCAGTCGAGGGTGCAGGCAGTTTTTACGCTGCAGGCCCCGTTTTGGCGGGCATTGTTACTCTTCAATGGCTGACACCCCTTTCAGAACCATTATACCGCATTAAATGAATATATACGACTAAAATCCTTCTATATAATAGATAAGCCGCATATAGATGATATAGAAAGACACTGAAAAGGGGGTTCCGAGAATTGAAGGATTATATACACGAGCGGGTGGTTGCTGCTGCTAGATATGTAATGGATACAAAATCAACGGTAAGGGAGACGGCGAAGGTTTTTGGAGTCAGCAAAAGTACGATACATAAGGACATCACCGACAGACTTCCCAGAATAAATCCTTCACTTGCCGATGATGTTAAAAAAGTGCTGGCTTACAATAAAGCGGAGAGGCATATAAGGGGCGGAAAAGCCACCAAAGAAAAATACATAAAAAACCGGGGAGAAAAGGTGAAATTTTCTTGACATAACAAAAATATACCAGAAAAAGAGGTTTTTTTAGGGTTATATAGAACTTAACTAAATATGATTTAATTTTGGATAAACAGACGAAAAAACCAAAGAGGCGGGGGTAACACATGTTTGGGCTAAACACTGATATTGGCATAGACCTCGGCACGGCCAGCGTATTGGTATATATGAAGGGCAAAGGTATAATCCTGAACGAACCTTCGGTGGTCGCCCTGGATAAGAATACCGACAAAATACTGGCTGTGGGAGAAGAGGCAAGGCAGATGCTGGGCAGAACACCGGGAAATATAGTTGCAATCCGGCCCCTGAAGGATGGAGTAATATCGGATTATGAAATAACAGAAAGAATGCTGAAATACTTTATCCAAAAAACCTGTGGGAACCGCAGAATATTCAAACCCAGAATAATTGTGTGCGTACCCAGCGGAGTAACCCAGGTGGAAAAACGGGCGGTAATAGATGCTACCAATCAGGCAGGCTCCAGAAAGACCTATCTGATAGAAGAGCCTGTGGCAGCTGCAATAGGAGCGGGGCTCGACATTTCCAAGCCCAATGGTAATATGATTGCGGATATAGGCGGAGGGACTACCGATGTTGCTGTTATTTCATTGGGAGGCATAGTGGTGAATTCCTCCATAAAAATAGCAGGAGATAAATTCGACGAAGCCATAATAAGGTATATGAGAAAGAAGTACAACCTGCTTATCGGCGAAAGGACCGCTGAAAATATGAAGATTTGTATTGGCACCGCTTTTCCGAGGGAGGATAATGTTTCAATGGAGGTCAGGGGGAGGAATCTGGTATCCGGTCTCCCCAAAACCCACGAGATAGCTTCCGGGGAAATGATGGAGGCGTTGGAGGAACCTGTTTCAGCAATAGTGGACAGTATTCATTCGGTGATAGAAAAAACACCTCCCGAGCTTGCTGCGGATATCAGTGACAGTGGAATAGTGATGACCGGCGGAGGAGCGCTGTTGTATGGTCTTGACAAGCTGTTAAGCCGGAAAATCGGTACTCCGGTCAAGGTGGCGGAGGACCCGATTTCCTGTGTGGCCATTGGAACGGGTAAGGCGCTGGAAGCCATGGATGCACTGGAGGGAAGCCTAATTACAACCAAAGGAAGATAAAGTCAGACAAAGAGAACAGGGCGCCGGTTTTAAGGCGCCTTTTTAACTTTCGCGGGTGCAATAAATGACTGTTAAAGTTTTTGCATCCCGGTGCCGATAACTAGAAAGAGGTGATTTATAGTGCTAAGGGGACTCTATATGGCTGCCGGCGCAATGGCTGCAGAGACAAAAAGGGTTGACGTGCTGGCGAATAATATTGCCAATGCCGATACAAACGGTTATAAAAGGGACGATGTAATAACGGGACCCTTCAGAGAAGTATTGATTTCAAAAATAAACGACAAGGGTTTTGACATGGGTTTACCGGTATCCGGAGGTCTGTCGGTGGAAAGGGAAGACGGCAGGATCAGGCTGGCAAACCAGGGCAGGTATTTTGTCATAGATACCATCCGGGGAAGAAGCTACAGCAGCGAGGCTGAGTTAACGGTTAACCCCGAGGGCTATCTTGTTACCACAAGCGGAAATTATATACTGGGCGCCGGAGGAAGGATACAGGCCGGTGACATTGATGGCCTGCACATAGATGAAAGCGGCGGGGTATATTCGGGCGGAAGCCTGCTGGACAGGCTGCAGCTTTTCAGGGCTCCGGGAGTTATAGGGACTCTTAACGGCGGAGCCGGGATAAAAAGGGTGGTAACTTCCTTTATGCAGGGCAACGTAAGAGAGACCCACAGGCCGATGGACATGGCAATAAAGGGCGACGGTTTTTTCTGTGTGAGGGTTGACGGCGGGGAAATGTATACCAGGGACGGTGCCTTTGTTACAGATTCAGAGGGCTACCTGTCAAGCGCAGAGGGGCACAGGGTAGTAGGAGACATGGGCTGGGTCTACATTGGCGATGAGGAGTTTCAGCTGCGCAGCAACGGAGAGATCTATTCCGACGAATATTTCCTGGACAGGCTTAAACTGGTAACCTTTGACAGGCCCGAAGAGCTTGAAAAGGTTGGAGATAATTTATACAGGTCAAGAGACGACAACACACCGTATATCGGTATACAGGGAGAAGTGCTCCAGGGTTTCCTGGAGGCTTCCAATATAAATACCATTAAAGAGATGGTGGGCATGATCTCGGCTTTCAGGGACTATGAAGCCAATCAGAAAGTTATATCAGCCTATGATGAGACAATGGGCAAGGCGGTAAACGAAGTGGGAAGAGTATAAAACATGAGGGGTGATTGACATGATGAGAGCGCTCTGGACAGCCAGTTCGGGTATGAATGCCCAACAGTTAAACGTGGATACCATAGCCAACAATCTTTCAAACGTTAATACTACCGGTTATAAGAAGGAAAGGGCCGAGTTCAAGGATTTGCTGTATGTGTCACTGTTCAGTGCACAAGTTATAGACCGGCAGGGACGGCCGGTGGGTCTGCAGGTCGGACATGGGGTAAGGCCTTCGGCGATAGTCAAAAACTTTTCCCAGGGGAGCATGCAAAACACCGGAAATCCCTTGGATTTTGCTATCGATGGAGAAGGATTTTTTATTGTCAGGGATCAGAACGACAATTTGTTCTATACCCGCGACGGCAGCTTTAAGCTGAGTATTGACGGAGAAGAGGCGGCCCTTGTTACATCCAATGGGTATTTTTTACAGCTTGAAGGGGCTGATGCCGAGCTAGGCGGTGAAATAAGCGAAATAACCGTTGATGGAAACGGCTTGCTTATGGTCAGGAGAAACGACGGTACGCTGGACGAACTGGGTTTTGTTGACCTGGTGAGATTTGTAAACCCCGCCGGGCTAGAAAGCGTCGGGGACAACCTGTACAGGGAAACTACAGCTTCGGGGGAACCCATTGAGGCGGAGGAGCCGGGGATAAACGGCCGTATTATGCAGAATTTCCTGGAGGCTTCCAATGTTCAGGTTGTGGAGGAAATGGTTAACCTAATAACCGCCCAAAGGGCCTATGAAATCAACTCAAAGTCGGTCCAGACCGCCGATGAGATGCTGCAGATAGCCAATAACCTGAAAAGATAAAAGGGAAGGTGAGGCCGCTTGAAAATCGATGGCATAAACGGTTACAACAGTGATATAATAAAGGAAACATACCGCAGCTCCCAGGAAGACGGACAGCAGGCTTTTGCGGACCTGCTGGAAAGGGCGCAGGAAGACAGGGACAGCCAAAGGCTAAGGGAAGCATGCAAGGAGATGGAGGCTGTTTTTGTAAATATTGTGTTTGACAGGATGCGTGCCACCGTTAAAAGGGATGGCCTTATAGAGGAGAGCCTGGGGGAGAACATTTTTGCTTCGATGCTGGACGGAGAATTGGCCCAGGAAATCTCGAAGGGAGAAGGCGTAGGCATAGCGGATTTATTGTATAAGCAGTTGTCGAAAAATACAGACCGGTAACGGGGGGAAATGCATGCTAAACAGCAAACAGATTCAGGATATTATTCCCCACAGGTATCCCTTTTTACTAGTGGACAGCATACTGGAAATACAAGAGGGAGTTAAGGCGGTGGGGATAAAGAATGTAACAATAAACGAGCCCTTCTTTCAGGGGCATTTTCCCGGCAACCCGATAATGCCGGGGGTACTTATAGTTGAAGCCATGGCCCAGGTGGGTGCTGTGGCGATACTGTCCAAGGAAGAGTACAAGGATAAGCTTGCGGTGTTCGCCGGGATTGACAATATGAGAATGAGAAGGCAGGTGGTCCCGGGGGACCGGTTGGTAATGGAGGTCGAGATGACTGCCATGAAAAGGGGCATTGGCAAAGCAAAGGCTAAGGCCACCGTCAACGGAGAGGTGGCGGCATCAGGGGAGCTTATGTTCGGGCTGATAGATGCCAAATAGGGCTATAAGAGTTTACAGAGCAAACAGGAGAAGGGTTCTCCCGATTGCTCTTATTTTTATGTAATTAAACTGCCACGTATCACAGGGGCTGACGCCCCGGTCACTTGTCTTCATTGTCTATTAAAGCCTGTTCGTATTCAACGATTAGTTCATCCAAATCACAGCTTAGCCTTAGGACCTTATCCGCATCATAGGACTTTTCACCGCAGGACAGCTCTTTCTGCAGGCACTGCCTGTATTCTTCAATCATTCTTTTCAGTTCTTCCAACTTCCTGACACTCACAAAGTTCACCCCTAAAAATTAATAATCTTTTGTATAAAAGGCATCCTCCGTGGTTTATGCTATACCAAAGCAACATTCGGGGAGGATAAAATTGTCGAGAAGAAGCTTTAGTAGCGTGCTGATAGTCCTGGTGACAGTGGTTTATGTTGTGTATTTCTGTGTTAACTGCAATATTATACCATATACGACCGGACATGACAAAGAAATATTTATTACCCATTATATTTACTCTTATCTTCCGAAAAAGGCACAATCGCCCGTTAATACCTCAGCTGCCGCGGAAATTGCAAAAATTGCGGTTGACGCAGAAGGGCCGGAGAAGGGAAACGGCACCGCTATTGAATACATTGCTGCAGCAGATTCCCATAAGCTGCTCCACAGTCCAATCGCGGAGGAGATTGTGCCCGACAGCGGCAGACAGGGGGACTCCCGGGTTTTGCTGTCCGGAAACGGCGCCGCCAAAGCGATTTCCTCTCTGTCGATAAGGGACAAACTATGGCTTGCAAAAATCCTTGGCCGCTGCAGCATGCAGGAGCTGTTACGGATTAAAGACATGCTGCAGGGCGGTGTCACCTATGAAGAAAATTTGGAAATGTACAGGATACTGCGCCAAAGGGTTACCGACGATGAGCAAAAAAAGCTGGACACCCTTATAGAAGCATATACACAATAAATGTACAGTTCACAAAGGTCAAGGAACATACCTTTATAGCTGGTATTCCTTTATAGCCAAGGAATGTCTCCATTTTATATTCCTTGCTGCGGAACGTCCACGATTAGCATGGACTGCTTTTTCATGAAGCCTCATTATACCGCAGTACCAATGTGCGGACTGTGGCAACCGGGAGCCATCCCCTGTCGCATTACTGTATCGGGAACATCGGTATTACCTGATAGCTGACTCTGCCGTCCGACGCCACAAAGAACCTTATATAGTTGTAATCCTCCAGTACCGAAGAGTTTGCAGGGTTGGACGCTGTGCCGTTTATGCCTATATATTTTACTCCGTCACGGATATCGTAACCGAAAGCATCCTGACTGCCTGTAAGCACATATACGTTAACTCCCTTCTCCTCATAAAGGCCCGAAAGGCAGCTGTTTAATAGCTCCGCCTCCAGGGTATCGGCAAACCCGCTGCTGCCCCAGACCGGTCTTGGCAGCACCACAAACAGGTTTCCGCCGTTAATGCTCTCAAGCTGCTGTTTCAACCAGTACCACTGCTGGGGCGAATACGCCCTGAGGCCTCCCGGTTGGTTGTCAAGCTGCAGGAAGGTATTATTATCGTGCTTTGTCACCGAATAGCCCGCATTAGTGGCAATAACGGGAATATCCATATCCTCAACGGTATCCTGGCCTATGGCCCCTGCAAATACCGCCAGCTGTCCGTTTTGCCCGGCAAGGTCCTTCATTTTGTTTACCACGTGTATATCAATAAGCTTTTCTATACCGGTGCTTCCGAACAATGTGAAGTCGAAGCTTGAATCCGCAGGGGGAGTATTTATCCTTTGGGGGTCGTATAACACCGTATCCGACGGGCCGGCGGCGGGATCAAGGTCATGGGGATACATCGCCGTCAGATTGTCCAGATATATTTCTCCCGCATCGTGCATTATTGGGTTGGTTTCCACAACGTAAATCCTTTTTATGGATATCGGCGCCCTGAGGTCCCGGGGTATCTGGACGTCTACAAATTTGAAACCGGCCGGGTCGATTTTGCGTGTCAGGTCAAGGGTAACGCTCCTGCCAGCCGAATCCTCCACTATCATTCTGAGCCAGTGACTGTTTTCTCCGGAGCTGTAGGCGGAAATCCCTATCCTTTCAGGCAGCGTATCAATGATAATGCCGTTCCCGTCAAATTCAAGGTAGGCTGCGGCGGTAGCATCGGTGGCGGTGAAATCGTAGGCGAGCTTGCCGCTAGACCTCCCGCCGTCGGAATAACCGGTATCCAGCCCGTAATATCCTGTAACCGTATCCGGATAGGAGATAAAACTGCCCTTTGGCTTTTCAAAGTTTTCCAATATCACCCGCCGGTATCCGACAGAGACCGGGATGGTATGATGGATTCCGTTAAGGCCAATGTTTATCTGACCTGTTCCTTCCCTGCTGCCGCTTACAAAGGCCTGGTTTTCTATTCTGCCTATTGTGGACGAAAGATTAAGGTCCCTGTTTTCTATTAGGGCGGAATAGCCCTGTGGGTTCTTTCCATAGACATTGAACGGCCGGCTCCTGTTAACATCCATTTTCAGTGCATCCGGCACCGACAGCTGCACCGGCGGTTCCAGCGCCTTAAGGTTTATCTCTGCAGTCTGGCCCATATAGACGGCGGTTATGACTGCGTTTCCTGATGAGGACGGATAAAAGACATTTTTGTCAAAGCTGCCATGGACACCTGAAACATTCCAGTCAACCCGGTCCTGGTTTACAGCCACAGGATTATAGTTGCTGTCGTATCCCTTAACGGTTATTGTTCTTCCTGTTCCTGTATAGACCTTCGTATCCTCCACCTGGAGGAGAATGTGTCTCAGACTGCCCCTGGGAGCAGAGCTGCTTATTGAAATACCGTTGGAAACCCGTCTCAGGCTTCCGTCGGAGGGGGTGCTCACCAGGGACAATTCCTCATCTCCCGGTTGGCGGGCAAGCATTGTTGTAGAGCCTCCTCCGTCAAAGTTAATCGCCTGATAGGCACCCAGTTCTATCATAAGCTGTGCCAGTTCGGTCTGGCTCATGCCCTTGGAAGCCTGGACCCTTCCCTCAACGGCAACGGCAATAATTTTTTCACCGTCTTTCGAAAAGCCGAGGGCAGTCCTTGGGTGGTTCCCGTCAACGCTGTGGGTGAAGGGATATATGGTCCCGTTCTTCACCAGTATGCTGCCTCCTCCGACAGCGAGCTTCATGTCGTCGTAATCGGGAGTGCTGTCTATTTCAAGGTCTATAGCAGAGCCAAGGCTTATGGTTTGCATCATTTCGGATGCCATATCCCCCCTGGTCATTATAACCATGCCCTGTTCGGGTATGGCTATCTCTTGTCCCGGGCCCTGTATTATATCCTTTATTTCGTTTTTGACAACAACAATATACACAATGTCCTCAAAAGCAGCCGGCGGAACCGCAACACCCCAATGGGGAGTATATATTACCGGATATGTATAATCATAGCTTATTTTATTTATTGCGGATATCGGGAACTCAAAACCACCTGCCCTTAGCCTGATTTCCCATTTCCAATAGTCTATTATGGGTATATTCCGGTTGCTGAGCGAAAATACGGCCAGTTCATCCATCCTGTAGGTGGGGCTGCTTTGCATTTCACCGTCCCTTACTAAGGGTCCCAGTGGAGAAAAGCTTTCCCCCGAGATGAAGAAGTCACCGTTTACCGCTGCGACAGCATCCGGATTTTGCATCATGTTCGGCAGTGTGCTGCCTGTTCCAATGCCTTCGGTTGAGGTCAGAGGTTCCAGCCGCATGTAGGGGTCGGTTATATCTCCCTCAAGCACGTGTATTTTGTGCCATCCGGTATCGGTAAAGCGGGTTATGCTTTTATATGTTACGTTCCTTGCTATCCTTGTTTCATCCACCTCCGAGTGGATTATTCCCCATCCGGCGGATAGGGCATGTACAGGAGCTAATGAGACACAAACTAAAACTATTGCTGTAAGCAGTGCTGTTTTTTTCAAATCGTTCCCTCCCGGCAAATTCTAAATAAGATATAGTCTAAATATTTTGACGCAACATCGGAGTATTTGTTTCAGCAAAACATCAATCAAAAAACAACAGGGACGGTTCTTTTTGTTATATATAACAACAGGGACGGTTCTTTTTGTTAGCATTGCGGCGGTTTTATGTACAGTATCATTATATATCAGCAAAGGGGCAAAATAGTTACAGGGAGATTACAATATTATTAAATATATGATTCGCAAAATAACAATGTTAATATACCTTTGCATTGCAACTTTGAACGGCTATTATTATCCAGATTTGGGATAATGGCAACGGCCCGGCATATCGGTAAAAGGGTTTTCTGCAGGAATTATGAGATAGAAACAAAAATTACTATTGAAATGAAAGTGTTCATTATGTATAATACTATAGTGACGCAAAAGAGGTCGGGGCGTAGCGCAGTTTGGTAGCGCACATGGTTTGGGACCATGGGGTCGGGGGTTCAAATCCCTTCGCCCCGACCATACTTGGCCCCTTGGTCAAGCGGTTAAGACACCGCCCTTTCACGGCGGTAACAGGGGTTCGAGTCCCCTAGGGGTCACCATTATATTAAAAAATGGGCGCATAGTCCGGCTGGGAGAGCACCTGTGCTTCACAGGCAGAAGGCTACTGGTTCGAGCCCGGCGGCGCCCACCACAGGCTGGTGTAGCTCAATCTGGCAGAGCAGCTGACTTGTAATCAGCAGGTTGCGGGTTCGAGTCCCATCACCAGCTCCATTATGGAGGGATACCCAAGTGGCCAAAGGGGGCAGACTGTAAATCTGTTGTCAGTGACTTCGATGGTTCAAATCCATCTCCCTCCACCAAGAAAAACGGCGTAGCAATTACGCCGTTTTTTGTGTTAAGGTCGGTGGCCGGGCCGTTTCCGCGGGAGTATGCGGCTTTTACATATAGTGATAATTAGTGTATAATTTTTATGTTATTTAAATGCAGGGGGTTGGCGGACTGTGGGAAGTTTTTTCAATTCTATCATTGAATTTATAGGAAATGAATGGTCGGTATTATATGTGTCAATGCTCCCCTATGTTGAGCTAAGGGGAGCAATACCCATGGGATTATCCCTGGGGCTTAATCCTGTTCATACCTATATCCTGGCCCTTATCGGCAGCACTTTGCCGTCACCGGTAATACTCCTGGTGTTCAGGCCCTTTTTTAACTTCGTGAAAAGGACGGGTCTTTTTCGCCACATAACCGAAAGAATTGTTGATAATACTATAAATAAGTCCCATAATATAAAAAAATACTACCGACTGGGGCTTTTTATTTTCGTTGCAATACCTGTGCCCTCCACAGGAGTGTGGAGCGGCAGCCTGGCAGCCGCCCTGCTTAATATAAGGCTTTTGCACGCACTGCCGGTTATATTCTTTGGCAATGCGGTGGCCGGCATTATTATTCTGCTTATAAGCCATAGTATTATAGGAGCAATATAATTGACATATGGGTAATGCTGTGATAGTATTTGTAATTGGAAAATTTAATAGATAACCTTATCAAGAGAGGTGGAGGGACAAGGGCCCTATGAAACCCGGCAACCGGCGTATTTGAGCTATGGTGCCAATTCCCACAGGATTTTATATTCTGTAAGATAAGGTGGTATAATAACCTCCTTATACATAAGGGGGCTTTTTATTTTACAGCACTAAGGAGGGTACAATAATGGCCAGAAAGCTGTTTACTTCGGAATCGGTTACCGAGGGACATCCGGACAAGATATGCGACCAAATATCAGATGCTGTGCTGGATGCAATACTAACCAAGGATCCCTATGCAAGGGTCGCCTGTGAAACCGCGGTGACCACCGGCCTTGTTATGGTTATGGGGGAGATTAGTACCGAGTGTTATGTGGATATACCCAGCATTGTCAGGCAGACCGTTAAAGAGATTGGGTATACAAGGGCCAAGTACGGATTTGACGGTGATACATGCGCAGTGATGACATCAATAGATGAGCAGTCTCCCGATATAGCTTTGGGTGTTGACAAGGCCCTTGAGGCAAAGCAGGGCGATACCGGCAACCATATAGATACAACGGGCGCAGGGGACCAGGGTATGATGTTCGGATTTGCCTGTAACGAAACCGACACATATATGCCGCTTCCCATATATTTGGCCCACGGCTTAACCAGAAGGCTGGCTGAGGTAAGAAAATCCAAGTTACTGCCCTATATCAGGCCGGACGGCAAGTCCCAGGTAACCGTCGAATATGAAGGGGACAAGCCGGTACGGGTTGATACAATAGTTATTTCCACCCAGCATCACCCCAAGGCCGACGGACAGACAATAAGGGATGGTTTGACAGAGCATGTCATAAAAAAGGTTGTTCCGGAGGAATTGCTGGATAAAAACACCAGGTATTATATAAACCCGACGGGCAGGTTTGTGGTAGGAGGTCCCCAGGGGGATTCGGGGTTGACGGGCAGAAAGATAATAGTGGATACCTATGGCGGTTATGCCCGCCATGGCGGCGGGGCCTTTTCGGGTAAGGATCCAACCAAGGTTGACCGTTCCGCTTCCTATGCAGCCAGATACGTGGCCAAAAACATAGTAGCTGCGGGGCTTGCCGAAAAGTGCGAAGTACAGCTGGCCTATGCAATAGGCGTAGCAAAGCCGGTATCCATAATGGCGGACACCTTTGGTACATCCAAGATTGCGGAGGATGACATAATAAAGCTTATCAACGCGAATTTTGACCTGCGTCCGGCAGCGATAATAAGGGACCTTGATTTGAGGAGACCGGTCTACAGACAGGTGGCGGCTTACGGGCATTTTGGCAGGACAGACATAGACCTTTCCTGGGAGCGGCTGGACAAGGTGCAGGCATTAAAAAGCCAGGCTTTACGAATATAATTAAACATAAGGAATAGATTTTTTAACACCGGGTTATTAGCCGTTACGGGCATAATCCGGTGTTATTTTTAGTTATAGGGACTTTGTTGAAAGCCGGTTTCAACCCTAGAGGAACTGAAGGTAGTTTTACCCATATTATGTACACCGGTTAGAATTACATTGAAAGGTGGTGAGAATATGCCATTACAGGTACAGCAGGTGGATTCCAGATTAAGGCTCAGGTTTGAAGTTGGGCAGGACGAACAAGGGAACCCAAGGTATTCCACAAGGACCTATTCGGGGGTTAAGCCCGAAGCCGACGACCAGGATGTCTATGATATTGCGGTGGTACTGTCGGGACTGCAGGACTATTCACTGGTATCCGTCAGCAGGATAAGTGAGGCAGAACTGGTTAACGTCTAGGACATTGTGGAAAGCATCCAGACAACCCGATATTACGGAAGGGAGGTGACGAAATGGCCAGAAGGCTGGAAATGGTATTCTCCAATGCAGCCGGAAGAAGGTCGACTGTTTCGGTGGATAATGTCCGGGAGGACGTTACCCAGCAGGAAGTACAATCTGCCATGAACGCTATACTGGGCCGTGGGATATTTACTACCGGCGGCGGGGATTTGGTTGCAATAACCGGCGCCAGGATTGTGGCGACAGAAATAACTGAAATACCGATAGAAGGATAGGGAAAATGCGGTATAAGAAAGACGTGCCATGTCGCATTATTACCTGTGCAAACCCGCAGACCCATAGAACTGTCAATCGGGGACATACTGCGGTGTGTCCCCGTCCCTTGAAGCCCGGTTATCACCAAACGCCAAAACAGCGCTTATAATGTTTTGACAAAGGATAAAGTCTAACATGCATCGGCGGGGTCCTGCAGGTCATCATACGATGCGTGTAAAGGAGGCTGGTGGATTGGGCAAATTGGACATTCCTGCACAAAAGGCAATGGCTGCCCTTGTTCCCTGTTACCACAGCAGTATGGGTAATGTCACAGAGGTGATATACCTTGACGAAGAACCGGTAGTAATTCCCCGGACAATAAAAACGGTTCTTAAGAATACCGCCAGAGAATATGCTGTCGACCTTGGGGCTTCAAGGAAGAAATATGCTGAAATACTGGGCTGCAGACGGGCTGTTCCCCTGCCTATCAATCCAGATACAATATTGATGCCGTTAAAAATGAGGGAAGTCATTTCAAAGAACGATTCCTGCAGGGGCTATATTAACTATTTGGCTGTCAGGGATGTAACCGAGGCCGGGAGGACGCATTCACTGGTAATACTTAAGGATGGCAGAGCTTTAAAATGTATGCACAGTATCAAAAACGTCAACCAGCATTTAAGGAACTGCCATTTTTTATACCAGAGGATAAACGGGGCTTCAGAGCTAAACACAAACAATGCTGTGGATTACCTGAACTATCCGGCCACCAAGTCGGACATAGCAATGCTGCTTAAGGAAATAAGGGAATTAAGGGAAAAACTGTGATATAATCTTGATGTAGCAAAGCGTCGGGAGGTAAAGTATATGCTTGAGTTGGAGGGCACTGTAGCGGGTATAGTATTCAGAAATGAGGAAAACGGGTATTCCATTATAAGATTTGACTGCGAAGGCGACAGAATAACCCTGGTAGGCTTTCTGCCCCTTGCAAGGGAAGGTGAAAACCTGAAAATAAGAGGGGAATGGATATACCATCCGGTTTACGGGGAACAGGTACAGGTTTCCGATTATTCCAGCATAACCCCGTCAACCCTGGAGGGTATTGAAAAATACCTGGCTTCAGGCCTGATACCCGGTATCGGGCCAAAAACGGCGAAAAAGATAGTGGATGTTCTGGGCAAAGACAGCCTGGATATCATCCAGTATAATCCCGGGCAGCTTACCCGGGTGGAGGGCATAGGGGAGAAAAAGGCGCAGAGAATAGCCGAAGCCTTTGAAGAACAAAGGGGCCTCCGCGAGGTGTTGATGTTCCTGCAGACCTATGATATCAGCACAGCCTTCGCACTGAAAATATATAAAAAATACAGGGAAGAAACAATAAAGCTTATCAGGCAAAATCCGTACAGGCTGGTGGATGACGTAGAGGGAATAGGCTTTAAAAGGGCGGACAGGATTGCAATGAGCATGGGTATGGAGCACAATTCAACCGGAAGGGTTATTGCCGGGACTAAATTTGTGCTTACTGAATTTGCCGGCGCCGGGCATGTATATGCGCCAAAAGCTCTGCTGGCAGGGCGGGCAGCAGAGCTTTTGGGTGTGGAACAGTCGCAGGTGGAGGATGCAATAGCCTCGCTGGCCATTTCAGGACAGGTGAAGCTTGAGCAGGGGGCCGATGACCAGGTTGTATACTATATGCCCTTTTATTATGCCGAGACCTCGGTGGCGGCCAAGCTTGCCGGGCTGTCTTTGATGGACTATGGTACCTTTGAAATGGATTTTGAAGGCGAAATTGCCGGATATGAGACAAAGCATGGAATTGTACTGGATGAGGCCCAGAAGGAAGCGGTGGCCCAGTCTGTAAATAACGGAGTAGTAGTGGTCACCGGGGGGCCGGGTACCGGCAAGACTACAATCATTAAGGCTGTAATTGATTTGTTTGAAGGGAAGGGTCTCAAAATTGCGCTGGCGGCCCCCACCGGCCGGGCGGCAAAACGTATGGCCCAGGCCTGTGGCAGACAAGCGAGTACCATCCACCGGATGCTTGAGTTTTCGTATCAGGAAAACGGACATGGGTCGGGTTTCGGCAGGAATGAGGACAATCCCCTGGACTGTAATCTGCTTATAATAGACGAAGTTTCAATGGTTGACATACTGCTTATGCATAATCTGCTTAAGGCGGTGGAGCCTGGGACCCGGCTGGTCATGGTTGGGGATGTGGACCAGCTCCCGTCGGTGGGACCGGGCAATGTGCTTAAGGATATAATATGCAGCGGTGTAGTAAGGGTGGTAAGGCTTAAGAAAATATTCCGACAGGGGAGCGAAAGCTCCATAGTGGTAAACGCCCACAGGATTAATGAGGGAAAGTATCCGGTTGCCAACTCCAGGGACGGAGACTTCTTTTTCATTGAGACAAGGGACATGCAGCAGGCGGTTGATACCATAATAGATTTGTGTAAAAACCGTTTGCCCCGGTATAACGGGTATAACCCGATGACCGACATTCAGGTCCTTTCCCCGATGAGAAAGGGTGCTATAGGTGTGGACAACCTTAACGTAAGGATAAGGGAGAGCCTCAACCCTCCCGCTCCTGGCAAGGGAGAAAGGGAATCGGGAAATACCCTGCTGCGGGTGGGGGACAGGATTATGCAGGTTAAGAACAATTACACCCTCAAGTGGGAGGCCACCGATGGAACCGCGGCCGAAGGGGAAGGGGTGTTTAACGGTGACCTTGGCATAATTGAGAGCATTGATGAAGAGGAACAGGAACTGGTGGTCGTATTTGACGATGACAGAAGGGTGTGCTACCGGTTCAACCAGCTGGATGAACTGGAACCGGCCTATGCTGTTACCGTTCATAAGAGCCAGGGCAGTGAATTCCCGGTAATGGTGATGCCGGTGTTCTGGGGCCCGCCTATGCTGGTTACCAGGAATTTGCTATACACGGCAGTGAGCAGGGCAAGACAGCTGGTGATACTGGTGGGCGGGGAAAAGTACCTGCGCAGAATGGTGGATAACAATAGGATAACCAAAAGGTATTCGGCCCTTGACAGGAGGATGAGGGAGATACTTTCGGGGCTGTAGGAGGGGGATGGCGGAATGAAGGTTCTGCTGAAGGACATTTGGGAGGGCTTTTTAGACCTCCTTTATCCCGAGGGCATAAACTGCTACCTGTGCGGCGGGAAAATCCGCGGGCAGCACAGGTACGGGGTATGCCAAAGCTGCAGCCAGAGCATTACTTTTATAGGAAGCCGCAGCTGCAAAAACTGCGGCAAGTACCTTGCAGGCGGCGGTCTGTGCAGCGACTGCCGCAGTTTTTCCCATTTTTTTGACAGGGCCTATTCCCTTTGCGTATACGATGACAGGGCAAAGGAAAGCATATATTTTTTCAAATATACCGGAAGGTCCTGCCTTGCCCGCCCCTTCGGAAGGATGATGGCGGACAGGATAAGAGAAATAGGGCTGGACAGGGTCGTTGATATTATAGTACCGGTACCGCTGCACCCGGGGAAGCAAAGGCTCAGAGGATATAACCAGTCCCGTCTGCTGGCCAAAACCATTGCCCGGGAGCTAAAGGGAAAGGCTGTGATGGATATTTTGGTGCGGCAAAAAAACACTCCTCCCCTCAGCGGTTTAACGCGGATTCAAAGGGCCAAGGCCTTGGAGGGCGCCTTTGAACTTAAAAACAAACAGGAATTGGCTCTTAAGAATATCCTTCTGATTGACGATATATATACTACAGGTACGACTGTCAATCAGTGCTCAAAAGCATTAAAGGAAAAAGGGGCAGATAAAGTGTATGTATTTACGCTGTCCTCCGGCAGAGATATATAAAAGAGGAGGAATATGGATGGGAGATTTTCGTAATTGCAAAAGGTGCGGAAAATTATTCGTATACAACGGGGTTTCAATATGCAGTGCCTGTGTCGGGCAGGATGAGGAGACTTACAGGTTGGTGAAGGAATATATTGAAAAGCATCAGAGGTGCAACACCGTTGAAGTATCCGAGGCCCTTGACGTTCCTGTTGAAAAAATACTGCAGTTTCTCCGGGAAGGCAAACTGGAATTAGGCAGTGATAATCCCAATATGGTACTCGGATGCGAAAGGTGTGGAAGGCCCATAACCACCGGCAGGTATTGCAAAGAATGTGCGTATTCCATGGAAAGCCAGTTTAAGAGGGGACTAACGAGACCGGACATACAGAGCAGCCGTGAAAAGAACCAGATGTATACGGCATACAGGAGAAAAAAATATTAATCTATCAGGAAATATTGACGATATATTCTATGAAGTAGTGGAAATGGGGTGATGTGCTATGAAAATTAATGGCGGCGGCCTGGAAAAGATACTCGGGATCTATAAGAAGCAGGGGGCACAGCCTGCCCGGACAGAAAAGACTTCCGTTGTTAAGGGGACATCAGGAGTGGATAAAATTGAGCTGTCCGCAGAGGCCCGGGATTTCCAGGTTGCACTAAGGGCATTAAACGAGACAACCGATGTCAGACAGGACAAGGTAAAGCAGCTTAAAGCAAAGATAACTGCCGGGGAGTACAATGTAAACGCAGAAGAGGTTGCGGAAAGGATAATAGACAGCCTGTTTTTTGACAAAAAGGTTTAAACAATTAAATTCTTTGGGGATGAGGGATATGGAAGCTTTGTGGGAAAAATTGATAGATATTCTTGAGGAGGAAGGCAGGCTCTACAGGGATATCCTGGATCTGTCAAGGCATAAGACGGATACCATTGTGGAAGGAAAGGTTGCGACCCTGGAACAGTTGACCGGGGTTGAACACAAGATGGTGATGAACGCAGGCCGCCTTGAGCAGCAAAGGGAAGAGATTGTGAATGAATTGGCCGGGAACTTGGATATACAACCCGAGCAGCTTAACTTTACGTTGGTTATTGAGAAAACAGGGGAAGAGCTGAGGGACAGATTTACCAATTACAGGGATGAGATAGCTTTAACCCTTAAGGAGCTTAAGGAAGTGAACGACCTCAACAGCCATCTTATAGAGAAGTCTCTGGAATATATAGATTTTTCTATAAACCTTATTTCGGGCACTTCCTCCGAGTTGACTTACAACGATAAAAAGGATAAAAAGGGTAAGGGCGGGGGAGCAAGCTTTTTTGATAAAAAAGTGTAGGCAGGAGTGATTGGCATGAGTTCCTTTACGGGGCTGAACATTGTAATAAAGGGCCTTTATGCGCAGCAGAGAGCACTTGATGTTACCGGGCACAATATCGCCAATGTAAACACCGAAGGCTATTCAAGGCAGAGGGCGGTTCTGGAAACAACAAGGCCTATGGAGGTGCTGGGCGGCAGGGGTATGCTGGGCAGCGGCGTTGAGGTTCAGCAGATTGAACGTTTAAGGAACGGTTTTTTGGATGTGAAGTTCTGGGGCGAGAGCTCGATGCTGGGTGAATGGAGCGCCAAAAGCCAGCTGCTAACAGAGATAGAAATGGTGTTCAACGAACCTTCGGACGCCGGGTTAAACACAGTAATAGACAAGTTATTCACAGCCATGCAGGAGCTTAGCAACGGGGAGAAGGCCGGGGACCTTACGGTAAGAGCCCTGGTGCGTCAGACAGCCATTGCTTTTACAAACAGCCTGAACGACATGGCCACTCAGTTTGAAAAAATACAGACCGATGCGAACTTTGCTGTTGAAACTAAGGTTAAGGAAATAAATTCATATGCACAGCAGATAAGCGAGCTTAACCGTCAGATTATGCGGTATGAGCTTGACGGGTCCAATGCAAACGACCTGAGGGACAGAAGGGAACTATTGGTGGACAGATTGTCCTCAGTGGTTGACGTTAAAACCTTTGAAGATACAAACGGAAACTTCCGTGTAAGCATAGGAGGCAGGCTCCTTGTGAACCATACCAGCTACAACCGGCTGGTGCTGGCGGAAAGGGGAAAGGAATATAACGGGGAGATGATAGACGTTAAAAACCCCGATGTTGATGCCGGCGGGCTTTACGAGATTTTATGGGACGACGGCGGTGACTTTAACCCGAAGGGCGGAGAACTCCGGGGACTTCTCGACATAAGAGACAGCGACGGCTCCCCAGGCACCTATAAGGGCGTACCCTTTTATATGAGAGAGCTTAACAAATTCGCCGGCGAGTTTGCAGCTGCGATTAACGATATACATACGTCTGCCTATGGGTTAAGCGGTGATTATACCCAGCCGGGAGGAGAGCAGATACTGTTCTTTACCAACGATATAACTGCGGATTCATACACCGAGGACGGATCGGGTGTAAGAACGGCTATAGACCCGTTTATAACCGCCAAGAACATAACAATCTCCAAGGAAATATTCAACGACCTTAACTGCATAGCGGTGGCGGCAAGCCATGATACCATACCGGGGGATGCCTCGAAGGGGTTGGAGATGGCGGGGCTGCGGCATCAGAACGTATTTCCGGCCTATGGGACTCCCGAGGATTTTACCAAGTCTTTGATTTCAACGCTGGGGGTGGACGGGCAGGAAGCCATAAGGATGAGGGACAACCAGGAGGTACTGGTAAACCAGACTGAAAGGCTGAGGATGTCCACATCGGGAGTATCGATAGACGAGGAAATGGCGAATATGGTAAAGTTCCAGCACAGCTACAATGCGGCGGCAAGGCTAATAACAGCCATGGACGAGATGATAGAGACACTGGTAAACAGGACCGGCCTTGTAGGCAGATAAGGGAGTGATCCGGAATTATGAGAGTTACCAACAACATGCTTGTAAGCAATATGATGAAAAACCTTAATTCAAACCTGCGGCGTCTGGAAAAGGCAAATGACGAGATGTCGAGCGGCAAAAAATTTCGGATGCCCTCCGACGACCCGGTAGGGGTTGCCCGCAGTCTAAAGCTGAGGGCCGACCTTAATGAGAACCAACAGTTTCGTAAAAACGCCGGCGACGCTTTGTCCTGGCTGGATACCACCGAAACAGCCCTTATGCAGATTAAAGAGGTGCTTCAAAGGGTGAGGGAACTGATGATTCAGGGTGCCAACGGCATATTGAGCGACGAGGACAGCCAGAAGATTGCCGACGAAGCGGCACAGATGAGGGATGAGCTGGTATCCCTTGGCAATAGTACCTATATGGGAAAACATATATTTGCAGGCTATATAACCGACCAGGCTCCCATTGGGCTTGATGCAGGCAACGGTTTAGACTATATGGGAGATGCAGGTCAAATAATGTACCAGGTGGGGGTAAGCGACATTTTACAGGCAAACATAACGGGAACGGATATATTCAGCCCGGGGGGAAAGGATCTTCTGGCGGATATGGAAATCCTTATAGGTTCGCTTAATGCCGGGGATTCCCAAGCAGTCGGCGCATTCCTGGAGGATGTGGATATCCATATTGAGAATATTTTGACAATGATTTCCGAGACCGGCGCAAAGGTCAACAGGGTTGAACTGGTGGTAAACCGGCTGGAGGACGAAAAGTTGAATTTCAACAACCTTTTGTCTAAAACAGAGGACGTGGATATGGCGGAGGTTATCATCCGGCTCAAGAACGAGGAGAATGTGTATATGGCTGCTCTTGCAGGAGGATCCAGGATTATTCAGCCTACTCTTGTGGATTTTTTAAGATAGGTCGGTGACAGAGTATGGGCCTTCAAATAAACCAAAGTTTCGGAAGACTTGGCATCAATACTACTGATGCCATTATTAGTATAAAAAGTCAAAGGGCTGCTGTAAAGACCACAAGCAGGCTGCCGAGGATACAGACAGATATGCGGCCCATGCAGATACACATCGACCAGAAGCAGTGCTTTTGCGAGGTCGGGCTCAAAACGGCGGATGTTTTTACCAAGGCTATGGCGCAAGCGTCAAAACAAAAAGGTCAAAGGGCGACAGCATCCACAGCCCGGAAAGGAGATTTTCTTGCCAGGGTTAATAAAAACCCAAAGGCAATACCTGTACTGGCAAAAAGCGTCATGCAAAAATCAGCTGATTTTACAATCATGGCCATGCCCAAAAGCAGGCCTAAAATAAATTTTTCAGGGGGTATGGATATAAACTGGGATATGGGAGAGGTAGAGCTGGAGACCACTGCAGTAAAACAGGAAATCTACGCCGGCAGGGCCGGCGTAGAAGTATACATGATACAAAGGCCGTATATAGAAATAGAATACAAAGGCAGACTATTAGATACAATCATATAGCCGGGAGGGAAGCATTATGAAAACTGAAACAAGATTTTTCGGGGAACTGGAATACGGTGAGAGTGAAGTATTGTATTTTCCTGCGGGTATTTTTGGTTTTGAGGACTGCAAAAACTTTATCCCGATTGACAACCCCGAAGGGGGAGGAGTGTTTAAATGGCTGCAGTCGGCCGACAGGCCGGAGCTGGCCTTTGTGGTTATGAACCCCTTTTTTGTAATGGCTGATTACGAATTCGACATACCTGAAAGCGTGGTAAAGACGCTGCAGCTTGAAAAGCCGGAGGATGCCCTGGTGCTGGCGGTGGTTAAAATACCCGATAATTTGAACAAGATGACGGTAAACCTGAGGGCGCCGATAGTGATAAATACGACTAACAACAGAGCCATGCAAACGGTGCTGGAGGATGACAGGTACAATCTTAAACATCCGGTGGTAAGCAGCATGCAGGATGCGGGTTAGGGGGCCGGAGCCGTGCTGATACTCACAAGAAAACAGGATGAGAGTATAGTCATAGGAGAAGATATTATAATAAAGGTTGTGGGCGTCGAAGATGGCAGGGTTAAACTTGGAATATCCGCACCCAAAGATGTCAGCATACACAGGCATGAGGTGTACGAGGCTATACAGCAGGAAAACAGAGAAGCTGTCGTAAACAGGGAAATTTCCATAAAGGACCTGGATATTCTTATACAAAACAAAAAAAAGCCGAAGCAGGGCTAAAGTTTAATTAAAGACAGCACGATAATACTATTGAGGAAAGGTTTTGCTATTGTATCGCGGCCGGGTATAGGGCAAAGGCCTTCCGAAAAAAACGGCACGGATGCCGGAAAAAATAAAATTCAGGGAGGAATTATTATGAGAATCAATAACAACATTATGGCGTTGAACACGCACCGCCAGCTAAGCTTTAACCAGACACAGGGTGCAAAGTCGCTGGAGAAACTGTCATCGGGCTACAGGATCAACAGGGCCGGTGATGACGCAGCAGGCCTGGCAATATCCGAAAAAATGAGGAGCCAGATCAGAGGCCTGAGCCAGGCTCAAAGGAATGCGCAAGATGGTATCTCTATGATTCAGACAGCAGAGGGTGCATTAAGCGAAACACATTCAATACTTCAAAGAATGAGAGAATTAGCAGTGCAGTCGGCAACGGATACCAATACTGATGCAGACAGGGAAGAGCTTCAAAAAGAGGTTGATGAATTAAGAACCGAGCTTGACAGAATAGCCAGTGCAACGGAGTTTAACACATCAAAATTGTTAAACGGAGACGGTGCAGTAAAATTAAACAAAGATACTGCAGTATCAGATTTGTTAGCCGATGGAGCCTTTGAAAAAATGTCATTCTCGGGACTGTCGGCCGAGACTTGGACTCTGGCCGCCCAGGCGGACAATTCTTATACTCTGACTGGTGGTACATCCGGTACAGTTCTAATCTCGGGTATTCCTGTAGCAGGTACTGCCGGCGTAATATCGTTCGGTGGCCCGAACGGGGAGTCAGTCAGCATATACGTTAACAATTCAATAGCAGACGATGCATTGGATGGTCTTGAGTTTGAAGTAACCGGAAGCGGAGGCTTTGAAATACATATTGGTGCTAATGCCTCTCAGGCTGTTTCCCTGACAATCGACGACATGAGGATTACAGCTGGCGGAACTGCCGAAATTGCTGCTCTGGCAGGCGTTGATGTTACGGATCAGACAGGAGCAAATGCAGCTATCGGAATAATCGATGATGCAATCGAGACAGTATCTGCAACAAGGTCTACATTAGGTGCATACCAGAACAGATTGGAGCACACCATCAACAACCTCGGAGCATCTGCTGAAAACCTGCAGGCCGCAGAATCCAGGATAAGGGATGTGGATATGGCGGCAGAGATGATGGAGTTTACCAAGAACAACATCCTGCAGCAGGCTGCTACCGCGATGCTTGCCCAGGCGAATATGCTGCCCCAGAGCGTGCTTCAGCTGCTGGGTTAACATCTGAGGATATGCTTAATAAAGCCGGCCGAAGGCCGGCTTTTTCAAACCGTTACTTCAGTAACCGCAGCAGCCGGCTTTAGGGAAGGTTGCTGTGGTTAACCTTAAAATAGATGGTGGACAAGTACGATATGTTATTGAGGGGAGGAATAATTATGAAGATAAATCCGGTTAATCCGATAATAAGAAGTGATACCGGAAAACCATATCCCGGAGAAAAAAACAATGGAGCAAAGAAAGCGGCTGCCGGCGTTAAGGATGCATACATACCTGCCCGGAGACAGGTAAAGAAGGCTGCCTATACAAAGCCTTTACCGGGAGTTGACCCCAAAAAAATAGAGAAACTCAAAGAAGAAAGCCAGAGGGCGTACAGCCATTTAAGGCAGCTTGTGGAGCAGCTGCTTAAGGAACAGGGAACTAAATACAAACGGGCGCTGGGAACCGACGATGCTATGGTACCGGTCACCCGGGAGATGCGCACAGAGGCCCGGGCCCTTATAGCTGAAGGAGGAGAGCTAAGCGCCGAAAAGGTAAGTGACCGTATAGTGGAGTTTGCAAAGGCGCTGTCAGGCGGTGACAAAGGTAAGATGGGCGTTTTGAGGGGTGCCATAGAAAAAGGTTTCAGGGAAGCTGAAAAAATACTGGGCGGGCTGCCAGATGTATCAATGCGGACCTATGACCTGGTCATGCAGAAACTGGATGCCTGGGAGAATGAATGAGACATGGGCAGGGCTGAAGGATGCTAAAGTATGGCTCGCCGTATGACGATATATTATATAAGGTGGTTTGGCAGTATACAGTTGAGGGGGTGTTGTCATGAAAGTAGAAAGTGTAAGCACAGTGCGTCCTGCAACAAGACTTCCGGATGCTGATATAAGAGAGAATAGGAAGCCCAGAGAAATAAAGGACAGCAAAATTGCAGACGAAGGAGCGGACAGGAACTTAAAGCGGGAATTGGCGTCTATCGGCGAGCAGCACCTTATTGAAGCCATAGAACATGCCAATCAAACTTTGAAGGGTGCGGACAAGAGATTTGAATTCTCGATACATGAAGGTACAAAGGAAATAATGGTCAAGGTTATAAACGACGAAACAGAGGAAGTCATCAGGGAAATACCTCCCGAAAAGATACTTGATATGGTGGCAATGATGTGGGAGATGGCAGGACTTTTGGTGGACAGGAAAATTTAATGTCTCCTGTTGATATGCTGTATAGCTGAGGAGGTGAAATTGTATGAGCAATATGATCAGAATAGGCGGACTGGCTTCCGGGATGGATATAGACAAGCTTGTCACCGATTTGATGAGGGCGGAGAGGATGAAAGCCGACAAACTCTACCGGAGCAAGCAGGTGCTGCAGTGGCAGCGGGAAGACTTCAGAAGCATTAATTCCCTGCTGTTAGGCTTCAGAAATACGGTGTTTGATATGAGGCTCCAATCCACCCTCATGAAAAACAGTATTACTGTGAGCGACGGTTCTGCAGTTGATGCAGCCGTTGGAGCAGCGGCCCGGGAAGGCAGCTACACCCTAAGGGTAGAAAACCTGGCAGCACAGGCGTCAACCCAAAGCGGCGGCAGCATTTCAAAGGCTCTGGAGAGCGATTATATAAGCGATACAATATCCGTCGGTGCGGAGAATAATGAGTTCAGGATTAACCTTGACGGGGTGGAAAGGAACATAACGATTGAGGAAGGCGACTATACCGTTGAAGCTTTGGCAGCGGAACTCCAAAGTCAGGCCGATGCTTCGTTTGGACCGGGTCAGATAACCGTCGGAAGTATCACCGATGGTACCGGCATGAACAGGCTAACCTTCCAACCGGCGGGGGAATACAAGCCGCAGATAACATTAAAAAGCGGTGAAAACGACGCCCTCGGGATATTAGGCTTTAATGACGGTGCTTCCTTTAGAGTCAATATTAATGCTTCCGTTAAGGATATGGCGGAAAAGTTTAAATACAGTCCCTTTGACGGAGAAAGCGGGGAAATAGAATTCAGCATAAACGGACAGGTGTTTTATTATGATTTTGACGGCGAAGACTCTGAAAAGACCATGTCCGGTATTATCAGCGATATTAACAAAAATTCCAATGCCGGGGTGCAGGCATACTACGATTCGATAACCGATAAAATCATAATAAAGTCGAAGGATTACGGTGCAGGCGCCAGGGTTTCGATAGAGAATACAAAGGGCAGCCTGTTTGGCTCCGGGGGCGCGCTGCAGATAGAAGAGAATGTAAGCTACGGTGAGAACTCCCAAATTGTATTAAATGATGTAGTTATAACCAAAAGCAGCAACAAGTTTACAATAGACGGTATAAGCTATGACTTGAAGTCGACTACGTCGGATACAATAACGATGAATGTACAAAAAGATACCCAGGGAGCCGTTGATGCCGTAAAAAACTTTGTGGAGGAATACAATAAAATAATAGATGCCATAAACGACAAGCTGTACGAGGAAAGGCTCAGGGATTATGTGCCGCTTACCGACGAGCAAAAGGATGCCATGAGCGACAGGGAAGTGGAGCTGTGGGAAGAAAAAGCCAGGAGCGGCCTTCTAAGGAACGATCCCGTTTTAAATTCTATCGTATCGGGCATGAGAGAGCTTATGTACCAGGATGTAAAGGAAACCGGTTCGGCCTATAACACGCTAAGTGCAATAGGCATAGGTACCAAGAATTATAAGGATATGGGCAGGCTCACCATAGACGAAGGGAAGCTGATTGAAGCCCTTAATAATGACATGGAGGGCGTTATGAGCTTGTTTAACAGCAGCGGTGAGGCGGAAGGTGAAAAGGGGATAGCCGTCAGGCTGTACGATTCAGTGAACAGCAGTATTACGCGGTTATCCGAAAAGGCCGGCAGCGCCGCTAACTTCACAACTTATGACAACAGCTATCTCGGCGAAAGAATAAGGGACATGGACAAGCGTATAGAAAGCATGGAAGCCTATCTCTTAAAGGTTGAGGACAGGCATTGGCGGCAGTTCACTGCAATGGAGAAGGCGTTGGATCAAATGAATACTCAGAGTATGTGGCTGTCACAGCAGCTTGCGTTCTGGGGTAATTGATTGACAGGGGGGGAGCTTTATGGCGATTCCAAATTCGTACATGAGCTATAAGGAAAACTCAATAACCACTGCCGGCCCCGAAGAGCTGGTAGTGCTAATGTATAAGGGCCTGGAAAAATTTATCAAGCAGGGGCTTTTGTATGTTGAGCAAAGGAATTATGAAAGGGCTAACGAAGTATTACTTAAAGCCCAGGATATAGTTAACGAGCTGATGCTTTCATTGGACATGGACATGGACATATCCCATCAGTTGTATATGCTTTATGACTTTGTTCTTGTCAGTATCAGGGAGGGTAATGTTGAAAAGGAGTGTTCAAAGCTCCAGGGAGCCTTAGGTATAGTAAAGGGGCTCAGGGAGGCATGGGAAGGTGCGCTGGTAAGCGTCAGACAGATAAAATACGGGAAATAGGGGGATATAGGGGATGGCCGAGCTTACAAAACTGGTAAGATACAGTGAGGAAAAGCTGGATAAACTAAAACAGATCGAACAGTTTACCAAACGGCAAAAAGCCGCCATTGACAGCCACGACCTTGCGGTGCTTGCTCCCATTGTTGAGGAGAAGCAGAAGGTTATCGACTACATAGACTGGTGTGATGATGCCTTCCAGGATGAGCTGCAAAAACTAAAAGAGCGGTTCGGGGTAAAGACGCTTAAGGATATCGGTGAAATTGACGACGGTAAAGAGGGAAAAACCCTTGTGGGCATTATCGCCAAAATAGTGGAGACAATTGAAAGCATACAGCTTCTGGAAAAGGATAATCACGAAAAACTAGTTATGGCGATGGAACAGGTTAAGGAAAAACTAAAGAGGGTAAGACAGGGACAAAAAAGCGTAGCCCTGTATGATGGCGGCGTCAGTTCTGCATCCGGAAGCTTCATAGACAAAAAGAAATAAACGGTACAAAATGTGGGACAAGGGACTTTTCTTTGTCCCATTTTACATCATGGCGGCAGAATGTATTCATTGGTACCCGAATATGTTATAATAAAATAAAGTTTATCCGGGTCTGTGGTTGAAAGTCGATGCCAATCGCAGGCGAAGCGACCCACGTAAGCCGGCAAAAATGCCGGTGAGCATGGTGCGGTTTAGGTGTAAGTCCTGCCTGCTTTATTAAACTTCAGCAGAGACGGGGGGTAGTGAAGGTATAAAAACCGGAGCGAGACCTGCAGCAGGCGAGTGTGGGGTCAAAGACCAGGTCAGCCGGATAAACTTTGCTAATATTTTTTAACTCCAGGACAGAGTCTGGAGTATTGTTTTTTTGTAAATTTTTTTATCCGAAAATTCTACATTTAAGTGTTAAAGTAGACATTAAAGTAATGAGAATGGCTATTATTCGACAAAAATATATCCACATTTGCGGCATTAGTTATACACATCATTTAATACAGAACTATGGGTTATTAACAGACTTATCCACTTTATCCACATGTTTTGTTTCCACAGAGGATATTATACCGCTCTCAAAAAACTTCACTTAAAGATAAAAATTCGTGAATTTTATCTTTACATGAAAAATGTTTAGCTTACCATCTGTTGGATATTAATAAAATAATAGATTATAATATATATAATACCGCAGTATAAATAAATAATGACACAATGATCTGACAGGAATCTTCTAAAAAGACATTATAAGAATGGAGAGGAGCTGGATTTTATGCGTATCATTACTAGCGGGAAGAATATGGAAGTAACCGATGCTTTGAGGGACACAATTGAGAGAAAGATAGGCAAACTGAACAAGTATTTTCAGAAAGACACAGAGGCTCAGGTTACGCTGAACGTTGAAAAAAGCCGGCATATAATCGAGGTCACCATTCCCTTTGACGGTGTACTTATCAGGGCCGAGGAGTGCACCGAAGATATGTATACATCCATTGACAAGGCTGTAGATAAGCTGGAACGTCAGATTAACAAACATAAAACCAAACTTGAAAGAAGGTTTAGGGGAAGCAGACTGATTTTTGAGAACATAGAAGCGGATGGAAGGGAAGATGTGGAAAGGCCCAGGGTGGTAAAAACCAAAAGATTTGCAATGAAGCCGATGCCCGTTGAGGAGGCAATACTGCAGATGGAGCTTTTGGGGCACAGTTTCTTTGTTTTTTCAAACGGCGATACCGATGAGGTCAATGTAGTATATAGAAGAAAGGATGGTAATTACGGGTTAATAGAACCAATATTTTAACATAAAGCAACAATACCAACACTAGGAGCAATAGGCTGCAGGTTTGAAACCGGCAGCCTATTATTGTGGTAAAAAAAAGGAATTTCACATTAATAGTAGAAATAATAAGTATCGGTTTTAAAATTGGTGTGTCGGATGACGTACAGCTGCGACGGTAACAGCCCGGCAGCTCTGTTGAAACTGCACGGGGTAAATCTACAAAGAGAGGAAAACAATATGAGCGATAAGCGTGTAGTATCGGAGAATTCGCTACAGAAGCTAATTAACGCTGTGGAGGGGGTTATCTCGTCCAGGGTCAGACTTGATGATAAAGGTAATGTCACAGAAATACATTGTCTTGCCAACAAATTAAAAAACGTCAAACAATTGGCAAGGGATGTACAGTCGGCTGTATCGGCTTCGTTTGCAATGGACATTGACCACAGGGTTATAAGCATTGCCCAGCTGGACAGCGACAAAACAGACAATGAACAATTGCGTTTTAAATATGAAGGGATGGAGGTAGCCCGGAAGGATTTGAATTTTGAAGTTAAAATAACGCTTTCCCACAGGGATGAAGTTTTTGTAGGATACCATAAAGGCGTCAATACCACCAGCAGTATAAACAGGACCATAGCCGAGGCTGCACTGAGGGCTGTATCGGATGCCGTGAACTCGGAGGATATGTTTGTTGTTGAGGATGTGGGAAGCCTTAACATTGCAAATATCAGTGTGATTAATGTTGCAGTTACATATCTGGACAAGTTCGGGGAGCAGCTCCTTATCGGTGCTGCGATAAATACCGGTGACATAAAGGAAGCGGTGGCAAAAGCGACCCTGGATGCGGTGAACAGAAAAATTGTCACTCTGTTTGGCTAATAATTACTCACTCTGTGTCGGTTTTATGAGTATAAATATATAATATTTTCAATAAGGGGTTGTTTAAAGGTGTTGATTGAGGGTCTTATATTATCGCTGATAGTGGGCAAAATACGGGGAGGGAAATTCAGGGGGCTGGGCCTGATATCTATTCGCAATGCATGGTTATTTATACTGGCCTTTGTTCTTGAATTCGGAACTCTGTTTGCAGTGTCTGCCGGCATGGATCTGGTAGCCCAATACAGTATGTATCTTCATATAGTAAGCTATCTTGTGCTTTTTGCAGGGATTATTTCCAACAGGGAGCACCGGGCAATGGGACTTGTTTTTCTCGGTTCATTTTTGAATTTTTTGGTAGTATTCATTAACGGGGGAGCTATGCCGGTATCCATTGACGGTCTGAATAATGCAGGGCTTGGCAGCTACGCCCGGATGATATCCACCGGAAGCTTATTCACACATCAGCCCCTTACTCCCTTAACAAAGCTTTCTTTTCTGGCGGATATAATTGTGCTTCCTGCGACATACCCACTGCCAAAGGTACTAAGCTTAGGGGATACAATAATCTCTCTGGGGATATTCCTGTTCATTCAAAAAGCGATGCTGAAGGAAAAGAATATGAGGCAGAGCCGCATGATCAGGTTCAAGTATAAGAGCAGAATTTAACACCTCCGGCAGGGGGTGTTTTAAATTTCATTGAATTGCGTAATGATTTAATTCATGATAAAATTTAGTTTGAATTAGAGACGAGGTGTAGACGTATGGCTAATTTTTGGTCAAAACTATTCGGCGATGCCAACGAGCGGGAGATAAAGAAGCTGAGCAGAACGATAGAGGCAATAGAGTCGCTGGAAAATGATATGAAAGGGCTGACAGACAGCCAGCTGCAGCAAAAAACCAATGAGTTCAAGGAAAGGCTTGGGCAGGGAGAGACACCCGACGGTCTTTTGGCCGAGGCTTTTGCGGTGGTAAGGGAAGCATCGGCGAGGGTACTAAAAATGAGACATTTCCCGGTACAGCTTATGGGAGGAATTGTACTGCACCAGGGCAGGATATCCGAGATGAAAACCGGTGAAGGGAAAACCCTGGTTGCCACGATGCCTGCCTATTTGAATGCCCTTACCGGAAAGGGCGTGCATATTGTCACCGTGAACGACTATCTTGCCACAAGGGACAGCCAGTGGATGGGAGAGGTGTACAAATTCCTGGGGCTGGAGGTAGGGCTTATAGTACACGGCCTTGATTTCGAACAGCGCAAGAAAGCCTATAACGCGGATATTACCTATGGCACAAATAACGAGTTTGGCTTTGACTATCTGAGGGACAATATGGTTATATACAAGGATCAGATGGTACAAAGGGAATTAAACTATGCAATCATAGACGAGGTTGACAGCATACTGATAGATGAGGCCAGGACGCCTCTGATTATTTCGGGTGCAGGCGAAAAATCCACAAAGCTTTATTCGGTGGTGGACGGTTTTGTCAGGGGTTTAAGGACGGAGGAACATTTTACTGTGGATGAGAAGGCGAGCACCGTCACGCTAACCGAGGACGGCGTCAGAAAAGCCGAGCAGTATTTCAACCTTGAGAACCTGGCCGACCCTGAAAATATGGAAATTTCCCATCATATAAACCAGGCGCTGAAAGCCCACAGGCTTATGAACCGTGATATAGATTATGTGGTAAAGGATAACCAGGTAATAATTGTTGACGAGTTTACCGGAAGGCTTATGCTGGGGCGGCGTTACAGCGACGGACTGCACCAGGCTATAGAAGCCAAGGAAAGGGTTAAGGTGGAAAGAGAATCTAAAACATTGGCCACCATAACCTTTCAGAACTACTTCAGGATGTATAACAAGCTGGCCGGAATGACCGGTACAGCCGCAACCGAAGAGGAAGAATTCAGAGCCATATACGGTATGGATGTTGTGGAAATACCCACCAACATGCCTATGGTAAGGGATGATATGCCGGATGTGGTTTACAGGTCCACCGAGGGCAAGTTCAGGGCAGTGGTGGAGGATATTATACAAAGGCACTCAATGGGACAGCCTATACTTGTGGGTACCATCAGCATCGAAAATTCCGAACTGCTCAGCAAAATGCTTGAAAGAAGGGGAATAACGCATCAGGTACTAAACGCCAAATACCACGAGAAGGAAGCACAGGTTATTGCGCAGGCGGGGCAACGGGGTACCGTGACGATTTCCACCAATATGGCGGGCAGAGGTACCGACATAGTCCTAGGCGAAGGAGTGAAGAAGTTTGGCGGGCTCCACGTAATAGGCACTGAACGTCATGAGAGCAGGAGGATAGACAACCAGCTGAGGGGCCGGTCGGGCAGGCAGGGGGACCAGGGGTCTTCGCAGTTCTATATTTCCATGGAAGATGAACTGATGAGGCTGTTTGGTTCCGAAAAGATAATGGGCATGATAGACAGGCTGGGCTTTGATGATTCGCAGCCCATTGAGCACTCTATCCTTAGTAAATCAATAGAAAATGCCCAGAAAAAGGTTGAAGCCCGTAACTTTGATATAAGGAAGCACGTGCTGCAATACGACGATGTTATGAACAAGCAGAGAGAAGTAATATATGCCCAGAGAAGACAGGTGCTGGAGGGAGAAAGCCTCAGGGGACAGATTTTGGAAATGATAGAAAACACAATAGATACAATGCTGGATATATATACTTCCAACAGCCAGTATCCTGAGGAATGGGATCTGAAGGGCCTGCAGGACAACGCACGGAAGCTTTTCCTGACCGCAGGCGGTTTGAAAACGGACAACCCGGAAGACCTGACCCGGGATGGGTTAAAAGGTATGCTTATGGAAATTGCCCTTAGGGTATATAATGACAAGGAAGAGAAAATAGGCAGCGAGCAGATGAGAGAACTTGAGAGGGTTATACTCCTTAGGGTTGTCGACATGAAGTGGATGGAAAACATAGACAACATGGACCAGTTAAGACAGGGTATAGGTTTAAGGGCCTATGGCCAGGAGGATCCGGTGAGGGCATATCAGAAGGAAGGTTACGATATGTTCCGGGAAATGATAGATTCGATAAAGGAAGATACGGTAAAATACCTGTATCGGGTCCAGGTGGAGCAAGCACCGGTGAGGGAGAGGGTAGCCAGGCCGATGGAGGCCAGCCACGGAGAAAAAGAGAACAAGCCGATCAAAAAAGAGGGAAAAAAGGTGGGGCGAAACGACCCCTGCCCCTGTGGCAGCGGCAAAAAATATAAAAAGTGCTGCGGAAGATAAGGAGTGATACAAAGGTGTTGGAATTGGAACAGTACGGTCAGCAGTTGGATGAGCTAGAGAAGAAAATTGAGGAAATGAGGGTCTCCCTTTGACGTGGATGCCTCTATCCATCGAATGGCCCAACTGGAGGCCGAGATGGCGGAACCCGACTTCTGGAACGATAACCAAAAGACTTCAGCCGTTATTGTACGGTTAAAGTCGTTGAAAGCCAGGATAGATAAATTTAATTCCATATCGGAGGAGTTTAACGATCTTAAGCTGCTGCTTGAGCTTTCGCTGGAGGAGAATGATACTTCGCTGGCAACTGAAATACACGACAACTTCGTCAGGTTTGTTGAGCATCTGGAGCAGCTCAAAATAGAAACTCTTCTGGATGGAAAGTACGACAGCAAAAATGCAATACTGTCCCTGCATTCGGGGGCGGGAGGCCTGGAAGCCCAGGACTGGGCCGAGATGCTGATGCGCATGTATACCCGCTGGGCCGAAAACAAAGGCTACAAGGTTAAGGTACTCGACCTGCTGGCGGACGACGAGGGGGGCATTAAGAGCGCCACATTATTGGTGGAGGGTGAAAATGCTTACGGATACCTGAAGGCGGAGAAGGGCGTTCACCGGCTTGTGAGGATTTCTCCCTTCGATGCTTCAGGCAGAAGGCATACTTCCTTTGCTTCGCTGGATGTAATGCCCGAGCTTGACGACGATGTGGAAGTAAATATAAATCCTGATGACTTAAGGGTTGACACCTACAGATCCAGCGGTGCCGGAGGGCAGCATGTAAACAAGACCGACTCCGCCATAAGGATAACCCATATACCCACCGGAATAGTTGTGCAGTGCCAGAATGAGAGGTCCCAGCACAGCAACCGGGAAACCGCTATGAGGATGCTTAAATCAAAGCTTATAGAACTGAAGGAGCAGGAGCATAAGGAGAAAATTGAGGACCTGCAGGGCGAATACAACCAGATTGCCTGGGGCAGCCAGATAAGGTCCTATGTTTTTCATCCCTACAGTATGGTAAAGGATCACAGAACCAATGCAGAGATGGGAAATGTAAACAGGGTTATGGACGGTGACCTTGACGGGTTTATATTTGCTTATCTAAGGGCTCAAAAAGATACTGTGTAGCATTTCAGATTGCAGACAAGCATTTATTGGCTTCATGTAAATCTACTTATGCGAAAATGCTGCGTATAGTATTTTTTTGAGCTGATATTTTGTGCATAATCAACGAATAAGGAGGCTGTACATGAGCGAAATTGCTGCAAGACTGTGTGAGGAGTTTGGCCTGAAAAGTTTCCAGGTTGAAAATACAATAAATCTGATAGACGAGGGGAATACAATACCGTTTATTGCCCGCTACCGCAAGGAGATGACCGGAGGGCTGGCGGATGACGTACTCAGGGAACTGGCGGACAGGCTGAAATATCTTAAGAGCCTGGAAAACAGGAAAGAAGAGGTTATAAGGCTTGTTAAGGAGCAGGACAAGCTGACAGGAGAGCTTGAGCAAAAGATAAACGCTTCGAAAACCCTGCAGGAAGTGGAGGACATATACAGGCCCTTCCGGCCCAAGAGGAGAACAAGGGCAATGGCAGCCCGGGAGAAGGGGCTTGCACCGCTGGCGGACATATTGCTGTCCCAGCAGCTTATGGAAGGTGAAATGGAGCAGATTGCCGTTGAGTATGCAGACCAAGAAAAGGGTGTTAATACAGCCCGGGAGGCCCTGGAAGGGGCTGTGGATATAATTGCCGAGTCAATTTCGGATAATGCGGAATTAAGGAAAGCCATCAGGAGCCTGACAGCCGGAAAGGGTATTTTGCGGGTTGGCGGGACTACCAAAGAGGTTTCGGATTTCCAGATGTACTATGATTATACCGAGCCGGTCACTTCGATAGTGCCCCATAGGGTTTTGGCGATAAACAGGGGTGAAAACGAGGGAATGCTTTCGGTGAAAATCGAAGCACCGGTGGAAGATATACATAACCTTATTCTGGACAAACTCATATTGAACAGGAAAAGCATTACCGTACCATACCTTATCCATTCGGCGGAGGATGCATATAAAAGGCTGATAGGCCCTTCGATAGAGCGGGAGGTTAGAAATACGCTGACCGAAAAGGCGGAGAACCAGGCAATAAAGGTGTTTGCCGTAAACCTTAAGAATCTGCTTATGCAGGCACCGGTAAAGGGTAAAGTGGTTATGGGTTTTGACCCCGCTTACAGGACCGGGTGCAAAATCGCAGTGGTGGATGCCACAGGAAAGCTATTAGACACCGCCACCGTATATCCCACCCCTCCGCAGCAGGACAAACAAAAAGCAACCGATACGCTTAAGGGACTCATTGAAAAGCACGGGGTGGACCTTATAGCCATAGGCAACGGAACAGCCTCCCGGGAGTCTGAGCTGTTTGTATCCGAACTGATAGGCGGGCTGGAAAGGGACGTTAAGTATGTTATAGTAAATGAAGCCGGTGCTTCGGTATATTCTGCATCCAAGTTGGGCTCCCGGGAGTATCCGGATATCAATGTTTCTATAAGGGGCGCAATATCCATAGGAAGAAGGCTGCAGGACCCGCTGGCAGAGTTGGTTAAAATAGATCCCAAACACGTAGGGGTAGGCCAGTACCAGCATGACGTCAACCAGAAAAGGCTCTCGGATACGCTGGGGGCGGTGGTGGAGGATTGCGTCAACAGCGTTGGGGTAGACCTTAATACGGCATCCTATTCGCTGCTGTTGTATGTTTCGGGTATAAGCCCGGTGGTGGCCGGGAATATCGTATCGGTACGGGATGAACTGGGCGGGTTTACCAACCGGCAGCAACTTTTAGGCGTGAAGAGGCTGGGAGAGCAGACCTTTGTTCAATGCGCCGGCTTTTTAAGGGTGGATAACCCCGATAATATACTGGATTCCACTGCGGTCCACCCGGAATCCTATCCCGCTGCCATAGGGCTTATCAAAGGGCTTGGGTATGATATACAGTCAATGACGGCAGAGGCCGTAAGGGGTATCAGAAAATCGTTGGATAACATTAACGTGACCGAGGTGGCGGAAGAACTGGGTATTGGCGTTCCTACCCTCAGGGATATATTAGGCGAGCTTATAAAACCCGGCAGGGACCCGAGGGAGGATATGCAGGGGCCGGTGTTTTTAAGGGAAGTTATGACTTTGGATGATTTGAGGCCGGGCATGTTATTGACAGGAACGGTGCGCAATGTGATAGATTTTGGGGCTTTTGTAGATATAGGAGTGCATCAGGACGGGCTTGTACATATATCCGAGATCAGCGACAGATATATCAGGAATCCCATGGATGTGGTTTCGGTAGGAGATATTGTGAAGGTAAGAGTGCTGGAGGTCGATGCCGACAGGAACAGAATATCCCTTTCCATGAAGCAGGTTAACCAGACATAAGTGCTGAATATATACAGTGATTTCAAACCGATGGAGGAGGGGAGTCTTTGACAGATAACAGTAATATACAGAAAGGCTACCGGTATAGATGGCTGGTATGGGGAATCATGTGCACTGCCTATGTAATAGTATTTTTCCACAGGATTGCCACCGGAGTGGTGGCGGGCAACCTTATGGCGGAGTTCGGCGTTACAGGAGCCGCCCTTGGCAACCTTGGAGCAGTATATTTTTATGTTTACATGGTTATGCAGATACCTTCGGGAGTCCTTGCGGATACACTGGGGGCGAGGATGACGGTTGCCGCGGGCTCGCTGGTGGCCGGTATAGGCTCCATTGTATTTGGTCTGGCGCCAAACATCAACATGGGATACGCAGGAAGATTCCTGGTAGGCCTTGGGGTATCTGTAATATTTGTGTCGATATTAAAGTTTCAGTCTGAATGGTTCAAAGAAAGCGAATTTGCCACCATATCGGGTCTGACAGCATTCATAGGCAACGGGGGAGCCCTTCTGGCAGGAATACCCCTTGCCCTGGCAGTGGCGTACTTTGACTGGAGAACAGTGTTTATTTGGATAGGTATTATTTCTATCATTATTTCGTTACTAAACTACCTTATTGTAAGAAACAGACCCGCGGATATCGGACTGCCGGATATTTCATCCATCGAGGGTAAAGAGGTTAAAGCTGCTTCTGAAAAGCCCCTAATACTGGAGGGTATCAGGATTGTAGCCGCCAACAGGCACACCTGGCCGGGATTTGTTGCATTTGCAGGATTTGCCGGGGCTATTTTATCCTTTAACGGTATGTGGGGAGTACCCTACATGATGGATGTTTACGGTTTTGACAAGACAACGGCCTCATCATATATTACGGCTGCGATGGCGGGATTAATGATTGGCAGCTTTTTGGCCGGTACGATATCCGACAGGATGGGGAGAAGAAAACGTCCCTTATTAGGGTTTGGCATAGTCAATCTGCTGGTATGGACTTTGTTTATAATGTGGAATAAAGGGAAACCGCCGGTCGAAGCCCTTTACCCTCTGCTCTTTTTACTGGGTCTTTCCGCTGCCGGGTTTGTAATTACATGGGCGGTAGGCAAGGAGGTTAACCCTCCGCAGATTGCCGGGGTAGCTATAGGAACCCTCAATATAGGCGGATTTCTTGGCCCTTCGGTCTTACAGCCCCTTATGGGATATGTGCTTGACCTGAACTGGACCGGGGATATGGCAAACGGAATAAGGGTATATTCCCAGGCGGCTCACAGTAAGTCCCTGTTCCTGTGTGCGGCAGCGGTTCTGATTGCGGTGGCAAGCACATTTTTTATTAAGGAAACCGGCTGCCGGAATATATACAACCGGTTGGAGGAAAATTAACCCTGCAGGTAACAGGGGAGATTGGATTTATTATGCGGAGGTATAAAAAATGATATTAATAAAAAACGGTAAGGTTTATACAATGAACGGGCAAACCCTTGAAAGGGGATATATTCTTATAGAAAACGGCAAGATAAAAGAAGTGGGGCCGGGGGACCCCGGGCTGTGGGAGGGAAAAGCCGGGCAGGTCATTGATGCGGCCGGCATGTATGTAATGCCGGGTTTTGTGGATGCCCACTGTCATATTGGCCTGTTTGAAGACGGTATAGGTTTTGAGGGTGAAGACGGCAATGAAATGACAGACCCCATTACGCCCCATTTAAGGGCTATAGATGCTATAAACCCCATGGACAAATCCTTTGGAGAAGCGGTTGCCGGCGGTGTAACCACCGTGGTTACAGGCCCGGGCAGTGCAAATGTGCTTGGGGGCGAATTTACGGCAATAAAAACCGTAGGCAGTAGGGTGGATGATATGGTTATCAAAAACCCCGTTGCGATAAAATGCGCCTTTGGCGAGAACCCCAAAAGGGTGTATCACGAAAAAAAGGCATCCCCAATGACCCGGATGGCAACGGCAGCCCTTTTGCGGGAAGCCCTTATGAAGGCAAAAAGGTATATGGAGAAGATTGAAAGGGACGGGAAGGGTGACAAAGCTCCCGAGTTGGATGTAAAAATGGAAGCGCTTGTTAAAGTCTTAAAAAAGGAACTGCCTCTAAAGGCTCATGCCCACAGGGCGGACGATATTCTGACAGCCCTTAGGATAGCCCGGGAGTTTGATGTGGATATGACCATAGAGCACTGCACCGAGGGCCACAGGATAACCGAAACCCTTGTACAGGAGGGTAGGGGTGTGGTAGTTGGGCCGGGTCTTACTTCCCGGTCAAAGTACGAACTAAGGGACCTTACCTTTAAAACGCCGGGCATTTTGTCCTCGGCGGGATTGGATATAGCCATAATGACAGACCATCCGGTGGTGCCCATACAGTATCTGCCGGTATGCGCAGCCCTTGCAGTGAAGGAGGGTATGGATGAGTACAAAGCCCTTGAGGCCATCACGATAAATGCGGCGAGAATCGCCGGAGTAGACGACAGGGTAGGAAGCCTCTCAACCGGGAAGGATGCAGATATAGCGGTATTTAACGGGCACCCCTTTGGTTATACTACAAGAACCCGGTATGTATTGGTAAACGGAAAAATAGTTTTCAGGGGTGTGTCTTGAATGAAATATTCTTTTGTCAGTACCTGTCCCCGGGACACTTTGGAGTTTGGAATGCGTCTGGGACAGCTGTTAGAGCCCGGCGATGTGGTATGCCTTGAGGGAGAACTTGGCGCAGGTAAAACGGTATTAACCCAGGGCATTGCCAAAGGCATGGATATCGACTGCTATGTTACCAGCCCTACCTATACGCTTATCAACGAGTATTCCGGGACAATTCCGCTGTACCATTTTGACCTTTACCGTCTGGAGGATGAGGAGGAGCTGTATCATATCGGCGGAGAAGACCTCATATATGGACAGGGGGTATCGGTAATCGAATGGGCATCCCGGGCAAAGAACCTGATGCCCCGGGACTGCATCAGGATAGGGCTGGCGAGGCTGGCAGAATCCGAATCTGCAAGGTTTATAGAACTGACGGCGGGAGAAATATACCGGACGCTTGTGGAAAGGGTGAGAAGAAATGAAAATACTGGCGATTGATACTTCTTCAATGGTGGCTTCCGCTGCCATAATGGATGAGGAAAAGCTGGCGGCCGAGTACATAATTAATCATGAAAAGACCCATTCGGAGCAGCTTATGCCGATTATTGAGGAACTGCTGGAAAGCTGCGGGATAAATATAGAGGAAATTGACGCAATTGCGGTATCCAGCGGACCCGGCTCCTTCACAGGCCTTAGGATAGGCGGCGCCACTGCAAAGGGACTGGCCCATGCCCATAACAAAAAACTGATAGGGGTTCCTACCCTTGACGGTTTGGCTTTCAACCTTCCCTACTGTCAGGGAATAATATGTCCCATAATGGATGCCAGGAGAAACCAGGTATATACGGCTTTATACAAATGGGACCAGGGAAATTTCTATAAATTAAAACCCCACTGCGCTGTGGCCCTGTCCGAGCTGCTGGAAGGACTCAAGGCAAGGGAGGAAATGGTGATATTCTTAGGGGATGGGGTCCCGGTACACCGGGAACTCATTCAAAGCACACTGGGAGTTCGGGCCCGGTTCGCTCCCCGGAACGCCGACAGGCAAAGGGCATCTTCGATAGCGGAGCTGGCGATGGAGGCCTTAAAACGCGGAGAAGGCGGGAGCGGTGACGGGTTTGTGCCCTTCTACCTGAGAAAATCCCAGGCCGAGAGGGAATATGATAAAAAGGTTTGCAGGAGAGATAAGAAATGAAGGAGCTTCGGATAATGCCAATGCTTATCGAAGACCTGGACCAGATACAGGAAATAGAAAGCCTGAGCTTTACAATACCCTGGTCAAGGGAGGCCTTTGTACAGGAGCTGACCGCCAACAGGTTTGCCCATTACATTACTGTCAGGGACAACAGCAGGGTGGCAGCCTATGGGGGGATGTGGCTTATCCTTAATGAGGCTCATATCACAAATCTCGCGGTGCATCCGGAGTACCGGCGCAAAGGAATAGGCAAAATACTCATTAGGGGGATGATTGAATACGGCATTTCCCGTAAAATAGACAGCTTTACCCTTGAGGTAAGGGCAAGCAATCACATTGCCTTAAAGCTGTATGAGGATTTGGGGTTCGTTAAGGCGGGCATTAGAAAGGGGTATTATTCGGATATCAATGAAGACGCTATTATTATGTGGCTTGAGGTCTGATTTACCGTGACATCAGACTGTCTGCCCCTGCGGGTGGCAGCATGTCACTTCCCGTCCGGATCATCCTCACCCTCCGGGAGCGAGGAATTTTTTTCTTTTTCGGGACCTGCCAGACTTTTCAGCTGTTCAAAGTCGGTGTTTTGAGGCATAAGGTTTGTGCCCTGCAGGCTCTCTATTCTGGAAAGAGCCGCATCAGACAGCACATTCGTTCCATAGGCCCTTTCGGTCAGGGTTTTTCTTTGCTTTGCCATATTACTTCCCTCCTTTTGCTGATTTATCAATAGGGACATATCGCTGCGGAAAGTCCCCGGCTGATGAGGTTTGGGGTATATTATATTCCCGGCTACAGAAGCTAATACCAAACGGCTTAAGGAAGGTGGTTGTATGAAACATAAAGATATAGCTTCCAGGTGCCCCGAATACTGCTCTGTTGCCGAAAGCCAGAATTTCGGCATATCCTTATTGAACAATCTTGATACCATTTATTACCCGGACTGCCGGTTTTGTGTAAACTGGAACGACGGAGAGTGCGATATTTTTATCTTTTACCGCCATGGTGTATAATATATATGTGAATTTCTGGAGAAGGAGAAAGCTGATGGGTTATATACAAAGGGCAGCAGAAAAACTTAATAAATTTGATGGCAGGGAAGACACAAAAATCCTGGCAGTAGAGACTTCGTGCGATGAAACTTCCTGTGCGGTAATTTTCAACGGCAGGGAGATGCTGTCAAACGTCATTTCGTCGCAGGTGGATATACATAAAAGGTACGGTGGAGTGGTTCCTGAGATCGCCTCCAGAAAGCATATCGAACTGATTGACTATGTTATAGAGGAGGCACTGCAAATGGCACACACCAGGCTGCAGGATATTGACGCCATAGCAGTAACCCACGGTCCGGGTCTGGTAGGCGCACTGCTGGTGGGGGTTTCGTATGCCAAGGCGATGGCCTTTGCCCTGGATGTACCCCTTACCGGCGTTCATCACATAGAGGGGCATATTTGCGCCAATTATCTTGAACACAGGGCTATGGAGCCGCCCTTTGTATGTCTGGTGGCTTCCGGAGGTCACAGCCATCTGGTGAATGTAAGGGAGTACGGCGAATATCAGATACTGGGCAGAACGAGGGATGATGCGGCAGGCGAAGCCTTTGACAAGGTTGCCCGGGCTTTGGAACTGGGATATCCCGGCGGGCCGCTGGTTGAAAGGCTTGCCGAAAAGGGAGACCCGGAGGCGGTGGATTTTCCCAGGACTTACCTCGAGGCAGGGAGCTTGGATTTTAGTTTCAGCGGTCTTAAGACTGCGGTTCTTAACCACCTCAATATGTGCAGGCAAAGGGACGAGGAAATAAACAGAGCCGATATAGCCGCCAGTTTTCAAAATGCCGTGGTGGAGGTGCTTGCCAACAAGACGCTTATGGCTGCCCAAAAATGCAAAGCCAAGGTTGTGGCCATTGCAGGCGGAGTGGCGTCAAACAGCCGGCTGCGTAAGGAGTTGGACAGCCGGTGTGCCGGACAGGGCATACGGCTTATATATCCTTCAAAGCTGCTTTGCACCGACAATGCTGCCATGATTGGATGTGCCGGTTATTACAGGCTGCGCAGGGGGCTGGTAAGCTCTCTCACGTTAAATGCCATGGCATCAATGGAAATTGATTCTTATTAATTAATCGGTTTATGTTTACCTTTTTGGACGGTTCATGTCAATAAATCATATGTGAAATATGTGGATAATGTGGACATGCCTTCCTGAAAATTTCTAAGACCCCTTGTATTCTTGTGGATAATAATGTGGACATTGTGGATAAGGTGTGGAAACAGTAAAATACTTATCCACAATAGCAGGTGGTTTCATAAAATTTATGCAACTAAAAAAAGGCCCGCGGATTTCATGAGGGCCGTTAACATTAAATATTTTGACGCGGCATGTATAAGAGGTTTTGTCTTATCAGAACTGTCCTTACCGAGCGGGCAACGGTTGCGCCCAGGACTATCTTAATAATGGCCATGCCTATAAAGGGAACTACTCCGGACATAAAAGCGGCCTTAAGGGTTATTCCCGCTACCAGCGAGAGTTGGAGCATGCCGCAGGTATAGATTACAAGCAGGCCGCACAGCATGGCAAGAAAGGTTCTGCGTACCGTGGGAAGGGGCCTTTGCTCCACAATCCTTCCGATGACGAAGGAAGAGAGCAAAAAACCTGTTATATAGCCCCCGGTAGGGCCCATCAACTGGGCAAGACCGGAGGTGCCCCCGGAGAAAACGGGCATTCCGATTATTCCGACTGCTATGTATATTAGCTGAGAGAGTACTGCCAGCCGGCTCCCGAGTATTGCCGCGGCGAGGCATACCGCCAGTTCCTGCATCGTTATAGGTACCGGGCTGAAGGGAAGCGGGATTGTAAACTGTGCGAAAATGGCAGTAAGTGCGGCGAACATAGATACCAGTATCATTTCCCTGGTCTTCATTATATGCATTCCTCCTTAACCGATGTTGGTTGTTTCGACATAATCCTTTGAATTCCGGTGCGGTGGTTGGGCTTACTTTTTAATTATAGGTACAAAACGGGAGATTGTCAACCATAAAAATTATTAAGGTTGACAATCTAGGGAGTTCCATTGACATTATTTTCTATACTGTATACAATAATAATAAAGGAGGTTATCGATGCAGCCATGAAAAAAGAGGTTAGCCGGGGCGGATATTCTCTGCGGGAAAAGATTTTTCATAAGCTTCGTCAGGATATTCTGGATGGCAGGTACAAAGAAGGAGACAGTCTTGTTGAATTGAAACTGGCCGAAGAGATGGGTGTCAGCCGGACGCCTGTGCGGGAAGCTGTAAGGCAGCTGGAGCTGGAGGGCCTTGTATCATGTATTCCCAATAAGGGAGTATTTGTGGAGGGTATTTCCAGACAGGACATTGAGGATATATATGCGATACGGGAGTCCCTGGAAGGCCTGGCAGCCCGTTGGGCAATTGAAAGAATGGACAAAGAAGCCCTGAAGGAACTGGAGGATATATGTGAACTGATGGAGTTCTACACGGGCAAGGGTGACCTTGACCAGGTAGGCCGGTTGAATTCGCAGTTCCATGACATAATATTTAATTCAACCAACAGCAGACCGTTAAAGCAGGTGTTAAGCGATTTCCAGTATTATATTGAGAACATACGCCTTGCTTCGCTGAAAACTCCGGGCAGGGCAAAACAATCGCTCAAGGAACACAAGTCGATAGTTGAGGCCTTTAAGGACAGGGATATCGAAACGGGAGAAAGGGTTATGGTGGAACATATCAGAAATTCGAGGATGAACGTGGAAAAAATGCCCAGGGAATAGAGAAGAATGGGCAGAGCATAACATGGAATTATGAACCCGGCTTCCACCGGGTTGATTTGACGATAAATAATGTCTTAACGGGGGGCGTTTGTTATAAAAAAAATTGCTGTAGTTACCACAGGAGGCACCATTGCCATGAAGGCCAATCATACGGGGCTCGTAAACCCTGTCCTTGACGGCAAAGAACTTATGGCTGCAATACCTTCGCTGAAGGACAGGGCTGCCGTTGAGGTTTTTTCGTTCAGGAATGTTCCCAGTTCATATCTAACCATGGATGACCTTATACAGCTTAATAATTTTATCGGGCAACTGGAAGACAAAGGTTTCTCGGGGGTGGTTATAACCCATGGTACCGATACAATGGAAGAAACGGCATATTTTATAGATATTACCTTCCGTGGGGACATATCTGTGGTTTTAACAGGCGCCCAGAGAAATCCTTCATTGATCAGCCCGGACGGGCCGGTCAATCTGTCGGATGCCATACTCACCGCGGCGGACGACAGAACCCACGGTATGGGGGTCGTCATAGTATTTGCGTCTGAGATTATTGCCGCCAGGGAGGCCACGAAATTCCACAGATCCCGGGTAGATACATTTAAGAGCCTGGAATTCGGGCCGCTTGGCGTTATAAACAATGACAGGGTTATCTGGTACAGAATGCCTGTTATGGCGGCCAAATATGCAGCAGTTGCTGCCGATAAAAGGGTAGACATAATAAACAGCTATATAGGTGCCGATTCAAGTATGATATACAGCAGTATGGAAAAGGGTGCGGCGGGGATTGTAATAGAGGCTCTGGGGGGAGGTCATGTGACTCCCGGGATGCTGGACGGCATAAAAAAAGCCCTGGAAACGGGGCTGCCGGTTGTGCTGACCTCAAGGGTGCCGATGGGCAGGCTTCTGACCGACACCTATGGATACGAGGGGGGAGAAAAGCATCTTAGAAACCTGGGAGTAATACTGGGGGAAGACCTTTCGGCGTGGAAAGCCAGGATAAAGCTGATAGTCCTTTTATCTGCCGGGTTGTCCCCGGATAAAATTAAGCATGAATTCGAAAACCGTTTTTACAGCCGGTAGCAGGCTGTCCATTACATAAACAGGAGCTTTAGTTATGCGGCTGTCTATTCCACAGCTTCTTCCCATCGCTTATAAAGTTCCTCCAATTTTTCCTTAAGTTCCTTCGAAGTGGTGGTAAGTTTTCTTATTTCATCCGGGTCGGAATATACTTCCGGCTGACACATCCGGTGCTCCAGGCGGAGTATTTCTTCTTCATACCGGGTTATTTCCTGTTCCAGTCTTAGTATTTTCCCCTTCTCATGCTTTTTGAGCTCCCTTTCTTCCTTTTCCTTTTTCTTCTGTTGTTTAAGGGCCGTTTTGGTTTGGGTGTTCCTCGGTTTCTGTTTTTCCGCTTCCTCCTGCTGCTGTTTTTTCATTTTGTAGTAGCTGTAGTTGCCATGATAAAGGGTTATACCCTGTGGAGTGAACTGTGCGGTTTTTGTGGTAACCCGGTCAAGAAAATACCTGTCATGGGATATCACCAGCACAGTGCCTGTATAGTCTATAAGGGCATCCTCCAGCACTTCCCTTGATTGTATGTCAAGATGGTTTGTCGGTTCATCCAACAGTAGCAGATTGGAACGGGACAGCATAAGCTTTGCAAGGGCTACCCGGCTTTTTTCACCGCCGCTGAGGCAGTCTATTTTTTTATATACATCATCCCCGCTGAATAAAAAGGCAGCCAGTAGATTCCTGGTTGCGGTATTGCTTAGGTCGGGGTTTTGCTCCCAAACCTCATCCAGCACCGTATTGGCAGGATTTATATTTTCCTGCTGCTGGTGGTAGTATTCAATATTGGTATTATGCCCCCTTATAATTTTGCCGGAGGCAGGCTCCAATTTGCCGGATATAATATTAAACAGCGTGGTTTTTCCAATTCCGTTGGGGCCTATTATGCCTATTATTTCTCCGCGGTAAACCCTAAGGTTTACACCGTCAAATAGATGGTTTTTTGAAAAAGCCATCGAAACATCCTCAAGGGCCAGCACATTTCTGCCGCTTTTTATAAGCGGATCCAGTCTTATATCGACTTTCCCGGTATCCTCCCCGGGTTTGTCCAGGGGCTGGATACGCGAAAGAAGCTTCTCCCGGCTGTTGGCCCTTTTTACCGTTTTCTGCCTGTTATAGGATTTCAGCCTGCGGATGACTTCCTGCTGTCTTTTTATTTCCCTTTGCTGGTCTTTATAGTGTCTGGTTTCCACCTCAAGCATCACCTGTTTTTGATAAACATAATCCGAGTAGTTGCCCCGGAATTCAAACAGGTTGGCGTCGCTAATCTCAAAGGTCCTGGTGCACACCCTGTCCAGAAAGTACCTGTCATGGGATATTATCATAACTGCTCCGTCATATTCGGATAAAAAGCCCTCCAGCCATTCCACGGCTTCTATGTCCAGATAGTTTGTAGGTTCATCCAAAAGCAGAAGGTGGTGTTTTCTAAGCAGCAATTCCGCCAAAGCTACCCTGGTCTGCTGTCCGCCGCTTAAAAGCCCTAAGGGCATCCGGAACTGGCTTTCCTGTATACCCAGGCCCCTGAGGGCTCCCCGAATCAGGCTCTTATATTCATAGCCGCCGCTTTGGGCAAAGGTTTCGGTAATATCTCCATATTCCTTCATAAGCTGTTTCAGTTCCCGGCCGTTTACCTGGGACATAAGGATTTCGAGCTCCCTAATCCGGTTTTCCATTTGGGTAAGATGTGCGAAGTTTTTTACAAGATGCTCCCATACCTTAACGTCGGGTTCAAAGTCGGGGTGCTGCGGGAGAAAACCTACGGTAGCGCCGCCAATCACATTTATGCTGCCGGAATCAGGAGGCTCAATCCCTGCGATTATCCTGAACAGAGTAGACTTGCCCGCTCCGTTGTTTCCAACAACTCCGATCCTGTCGCGGGGATGTATATAAAAATTAATATTATTTAATATTGATTCCACACCATAACTTTTGATAAGATTAGTACATGATAGTACAGGCAGTTTAATCACCCCTTTACAGTGGTTAGTCTGACAAAGGACATGGTGGCGGTGGCGGTGTGTCCCCTGACCCGAAAGCTTATCAATCGGGGACATTCCGTAAAAAGGAATTCTAATGGGGACATTCCTTGGCCATAAAGGAATACCAGCTATGAAGGTGTGTCCCCTGACCTTATATGCAACGGTGTGTCCCTGACCTGCAAGCTTATCAATCGGGGACATTCCGTAGTAAGGAATACCCGTTAGCAACGGTGTGTCCCCTGACCCGAAAGCTTATCAATCGGGGACATTCCGTAGTAAGGAATACCCGTTAGCAACGGTGTGTCCCCTTTCCTTATACTATAACAAAGTGGAGCCCTAAAAGAAACTGAATAAATTGCCAGGCTCATATTGATAATAATTTAACAATTTGATATAATCAATAGCATAATGGAAATAAATAGTTGCAATCGTGGTATAATATCCGGAGAGGAGTGATAGAATGGACAAACAAAAAGTCAACGTATCGATGGCTGTTATTAGGAGGCTTCCTAAATACCATAGATATTTGGGCGAGTTGGTTGAGAAGGGAGTAACCCGGATTTCTTCAAAGGAGTTTGGCAGGGGATTAGGACTTAATGCCTCCCAGGTAAGACAGGATTTAAACTGCTTCGGCGGTTTCGGACAGCAGGGTTATGGCTACAACGTAAAGGAATTAAGGGATGAGATTGCAGATATACTGGGTATTCATAAGGAGAACAATGCAGTAATAATTGGAGCGGGCAATCTAGGCCAGGCAATATCAAATTACAGCGGTTTCAGGGGGTCGGGCTTTGTGCTTAAGGGTTTGTTCGACTTGAATCCGCGGCTGGTCGGTATTAGAATCGGAACGGTGAAAATCATGGACATAGATGAAATGGAAGATTTCATCAAAAGTGAAAACATTAACGTAGGCATTATCTGTACTCCCAGGGAAGCCGCCCAGCAAACCGCCGAAAGGCTGGTTAATTCAGGGATAAAAGCTATCTGGAACTTTGCTCCTACCATATTGAATGTCCCGGAGGACGTTATTGTGGAAAACGTCCATTTGAATGAAAGCTTAAGGGTGCTGGCCTATTTGATAAACCAAAGGGATGAGGAGACATATAATTAGCCCGTATATGGAATTCCGATGGGAGGGGGTTGTCTATGGAAGTCATATCCCTTGTTGGAGCAAGCGGGACAGGAAAAAGTTACAGGGCTTTGATTGTGGCAAAGGCCAATTCCATTGATTATATAATAGATGACGGGCTGCTGATAAAGGGAAACAAAATCATAGCCGGGGCATCTGCCAAAAAGGAGCATACCAAGGTGGCTGCCGTAAGAAGAGCTTTGTTTATGGACCCGCAGCACCGGAAGGAAGTAGTCCAGTCCCTGGAGGCCCACAGCCCTGATAAAATACTGATCCTGGGGACTTCCGACAAAATGGTGGACAAAATATCCAAGACCCTTGAAATAGGTGCCGCGCAAAACAGGATTTATATTAAGGATATCGCTTCTGAAGAGGAAATAGAACTGGCCTGCAGGCAAAGATTTAAAGAGGGTAAGCATGTGATTCCGGTTCCTACGCTTGAGGTAAAGAAGGACTTTTCAGGATACTTTTTGGATACTTTAAAGATACTAACCAAAAAAAGGGACAATTCCGTAACGGTGGACGAAAAAACGGTGGTCCGGCCCACTTACAGCTACATGGGCAAGTATACTATATACGGAAGGGCAATAGTTCAGATAACAAGGGCCGCCGCAGAAAATATAGAGGGACTGCACAAAATATTCAACGTAGATATTGCTGTTTATCCCCACGGAATTGTGGTCAATATCGACGCCTCGCTGGTATACGGATTGGTTATTAGGGACGTGGTGGCGCCGCTTAAGAAAGCTGTTAAATATGAAATAGAATCAATGACCTCTTTGAATGTTCTTGCTATAAACGTTGTTGTTAAAAGCCTGGCAATCGAAGGGAGCTCCTTTTAATATTTTGCATTAATTTTTTAAGGTTTACAATTTTTTTTAATATGTTATAATTCAAGTTAGAGGGGACCGCTTATTTGATAATAGGCAGGTTTTCCTAAGAATACTTGATATTTTTTTGTAATTCCCTAATATGTGTTAATTTAGGGGGAGTGTGTTAAGGTCTAAACAATATATATTAATGAGGAGGTCATATTATTATGGCAGAAAAGACTATGAACCCTTTCGAAATTTCCCAGCAGCAGATTAAAGCGGCATGCGACAAGCTGGGGACAGAACCGGCTGTCTATGAAATTCTCAAACAGCCTATAAGGGTGACGGAAGTGTGCATACCTGTGAGGATGGACAATGGCGAGATAAAAACCTTCATAGGTTACAGGGCACAGCACAACGATGCGATTGGCCCGGCAAAGGGCGGCGTGAGATTCCACCAGGATGTTACAATGGATGAGGTAAAGGCTTTGTCAATGTGGATGACTTTCAAATGCGGCGTTATAGGTCTTCCCTACGGCGGCGGCAAGGGCGGAGTTATAGTGGATCCTACCCAGCTGTCCCAGGGCGAGATTGAAAGGCTGTCCAGAGGCTATATAAGGGCGATATCTAACCTTGTTGGCGATAATAAAGACATACCCGCTCCCGACGTGAACACCAACGGCCAGATTATGTCCTGGATGGTGGACGAGTTAAGCAAGGTAAGGGGTTACACCGAGATGGGCGCTATTACCGGAAAGCCTGTTGAATTTGGTGGCTCTCTGGCAAGAACCGAAGCAACGGGTTATGGCGTTGCGCTGATGGCTAAAACGGCTGCAGCCCAAATAGGATTGGAATATGAAGGTGCAAAAATAGCGGTACAGGGCTTTGGCAACGTTGGAAGCTTTACCTGCAGATACCTGAATGAGTTTGGCGGCAAGGTTGTTGCCATTTCCGACGTTTCCTGCACACTTTACAATGAAAACGGGCTTGATGTTCCCGCCCTTGTTAAATATGTGAAGGGTAACAAAAACCTGATAAAGGGCTTCCCCGGGGCTGCCAAAGAACTACCCAGGGAAGATGTGCTGGGTATGGACGTAGATATTCTGTGCCCCTGCGCCATGGAAAACCAGATAACCTCCGAAACAGCAGGCAAAATTAAAGCCAAGCTGGTGGTTGAGGGCGCAAACGGACCTACTACCCCAGAAGGGGATAAAATCCTGCAGGAAAGAGGTATACCGCTGATTCCGGATATACTGGCAAATTCGGGTGGAGTTACCGTATCCTACTTCGAGTGGGTACAGAACCTGCAAAATTATTACTGGACCTTTGAAGAGGTACAGGAAAAAGAAACGGTATTGATGAAGAAGGCCTTTGAAGAAATATGGGCACTTAAGAACGAGAAAAACGTTGACATGAGAACCGCTGCCTATATGATTGCAATCAAGAGAGTTGCTACTGCAATGAAACTCAGGGGCTGGTATTAATAAAAAACGTTGCCTGATACATAAGCAACGGACTTTGAATATTGAAAACAGGGTAGGCCAAAGGGCCTACCCTGTTTCTTATACCTTCACATCAAAGCTTTTACCGTCAATCCTCATCTGTTTATTTAACAACGTATTATTAGCATATTCATACTCATACAGGCAGAAAAAATGCCGTTTTGTCCGTAAGAGGCATAAAAAATTTACGTTAGTGTAAAATTACTTTGGGGAAAAATTAGAAAACAAAAAAATAAGAGTATCTCCCCTGTGATATCATGAAGTTGAACAGACCCACAAAATCACTCAAAAGGAGACACTCTTATGGAACTAATTATACAGGAAATGATACAAAAAATCAGTGATAGCTTTGAAGAAGAGCTAAAAAGTCTTATAGAAGAAGGAAAAGACATCTCTGAATTCATCCTTGCCACAAAGAAAACGTTAGACGAGGTTGGGGTAACAATAGTGGCTGAAGCCTTGGAAACACTGGATGCAGCGTATAAAAACAGTAAGGCCAGGAAACGGAGCTGGACAGTAAAAGAAAAAGCAGCCAAAAAGACCCTTACGACAATATTTGGAGAAGTCAGATATGAGAGAACATATTACGAAAATAATAAGACCGGTGAATACAGCTATCTATCAGATGAAGCTGTGGGCATAAAAGCCCATGATAAGCTTGATGCTTCACTAAAGGCAAAACTGATAGAAGAAGCAGTATTTATGCCCTACAGCAGAAGCGCAGAAAAAGCTTCTGAAGCAGTAACTCTTACATCACAGACAGTAATGAACAGTATACGTGAGCTTGGCAGTGTAGATAATGATGAAGTAGAGATTAAGCAAGATAAAAGATCCGTAAAGATACTCTACATAGAAGCTGACGAAGATCATGTGGCACTTCAGGATGGAGGGTCAATAGAACCAAAGCTTGTATATGTGCATGAGGGCAGGAAGAAAGTAGGTGAAAACCGCTGGAAGCTATCGAATGCAAGGTATTTCAGTGGTGTTTATGCAAACAGTGACAAGCTATGGGTGGAAGTTTTGGACTACATAGATAAGGCTTATGATATGGATTGTATTGAAAAGATATACCTATCAGGTGATGGTGCGCCCTGGATAAAGAATGGACTAGGCTGGATAAAGGAAAGCATCTACGTACTGGACCGTTATCACTTATCAAAGTATGTAACGCAAGCTACAGCGCATATGGGCTACACCACACCAATTATGTGGGATTATATAAATGCCGGTGACAAGAATAGTGTAAAAGAGCTCTTTAATACAATCATAAGTACAACTGAGCCAGTTACAAAGAAGAGAGCTGTGCAGGAAGCAAGAGGGTACATACTAAGCAACTGGGAAGGCATAAGAAGGCAGTATGAGTTAGATTACACCGGCTGTAGTGCTGAAGGTCATGTTAGCCATATCCTGTCTTCCAGATTAAGCTCAAGGCCCCTGGGCTGGTGCAGAAAAGGAGTGGACCAGATGTCCAGATTAAGAGTTTTTGTAGCAAATGGTGGGGGAATTTATGATTTATTTATGAAAAGGAAGAAAGCAACTGTAAATGAAGCAAGGGCAATAAAAGTGGACCGGGAGATTATAGGGAAACGTAAGCTGGCTACAACACATGAAACCATCGGTAACGTAACTATTTTAAATATCGGCAAAAGGACTTGGGCTTCACAGTTTCTAAAGTCAGTAAGGGATGCTTAAACTGGAAGAGATACAGGGGATTAGTTTATTTTTTAAAAACCCATAGTAACTTGACGCGATCAAAATTTACCTGTTTCTTGACAATTGGCATGAAGGCGGGTATTATATATGTGTCAATACAGGTGTATATACACATAAATTTCATTGCCTGTGGATTAATAAAAATAAGATGGGGAGAGGTTTTGAATGGAAGAGAAGGCCGGGTTTTTAAAGAGAAAAAATATAGAGATTTCACTGCACAGATATGGGGTACAAGCTTTGGGCGCCATGGCCCAGGGATTGTTTGCCTCCCTTATCATCGGACTTATACTTAAGGTAATAGGAGAAAATTTTAAAATACCCTTTCTATATGAGACCGTTTACCCAATAGCACAGCAGATGACAGGCCCGGCCATAGCGGTGGCGGTAGCCTATGGACTGCAGGCTCCGCCCCTGGTTATGTTTGCATCAACCATAACCGGGATGGTGGGCAACCAGCTTGGCGGTCCTGTGGGCGCTTTCGTGGCGGCGGTTATCGGGGCGGAGTTTGGCAAAATGGTATCCAGGGAAACCAAGGTGGACATACTGGTAACACCGGCTGTCACCATAATAACGGGCGTGCTGGCCGGCATGCTTGTGGGGCCGGGTATTTCTTCGGTGATGACCGGCCTGGGTAAATGGATAATGTGGGCTACGGAGCTTCATCCTATCCCGATGGGCATACTGGTTTCGGTGATTATGGGTATGGTTCTTACACTGCCCATAAGCAGCGCAGCCCTTGCAATTATGCTGCAGCTGGGGGGGCTTGCCGCCGGAGCCGCTACGGTGGGCTGCAGTGCCCAGATGATAGGCTTTGCCGTGGCCAGCTACAGGGAGAACGGCTGGGGCGGTCTTTTTTCCCAGGGCTTGGGTACATCCATGCTTCAGGTGCCGAATATTGTGAGAAACCCTCTTATATGGGTTCCGCCTACTCTGGCCTCTGCAGTTATCGGTCCCTTTGCCACCACAATGTTTAGAATGGAAAACATTCCGCTGGGAGCGGGAATGGGTACCAGCGGACTTGTGGGACAATTCGGTACGGTGGCGGCGATGGGCTCGGAGCCGGCGGTTTTTGCCAAAATGCTGATTTTGCATATTGCGGCCCCCGCCATTATTACTTTTGTATTTTCGCAATACATGAGAAAGAGAGGCTGGATTAAGGCGGGTGATATGAAACTGCCCGATTGACAAGACATAGGGGACTTCGCGTGTTCCCACGGGGTTTCATGGATACGTGCGGAAGGGGACCGTTCCGCCCGGCCGCAAAAGCTTAGGCCGGAAGACTTGATACCTGCCCCCCGGTTATCTGCAATATGGTACCGGTAACCTGCGATTTCAAAGGGAGGCTATTTCGTGCACTATATCAAGACGGACAACGGAATACTGTTAAAGGATGCGAAGGATTTTCAGCCCGCACATATCTTCGAGTGCGGTCAGTGCTTTCGCTGGAATGCAATGCCTGACGGCAGCTACAGGGGTGTTGCCGGGGGAAAAACCCTCAGAGTGTTCAAAAAAGGCTGCGATGTGCTCTTTGACGGCACCGATGAGCGTGAGTTCAACGGGTACTGGGCCAGCTATTTCGACCTTGAAAGGGATTATGGCATAATAAAGGAGAAACTCTCCGGGGATCCGGTGCTGGCCAGGGCCATAGAATTCGGATACGGCATACGCATTCTTAAACAGGAAACCTGGGAGACCCTGGTTTCCTTTATAATATCAGCTAACAACAGGATACCCAGAATTAAGTCTACCATAGAAAGGCTGTGCCGCCTTTACGGTGAAAAGCATAAACTTGGAGGGGAAACCTATTTCGATTTTCCTGCCCCCCGGCGTTTAGCGCAGCTTGGCGAAGAGGATATACTAGCCTGCGGCTGCGGCTTCAGGGCCAAATATGTGCTCAAGGCTGCACGGATTATGGCTGA
>Ga0334894_1000108_pt1 | contig 123620 bp, 103 predicted proteins | sample GraSluR3_MG_6_FD_207225 | JGI IMG/M metagenome (GOLD analysis project Ga0334894, IMG submission 207225) | Sludge microbial communities from methane-producing bioreactor in Wageningen University, Netherlands - Granular Sludge_12_05 R3 | ecosystem: Engineered > Bioreactor > Anaerobic >...
TAGAGTACTTCAAAGCCCGTATTTTTGACTATTTTTACTTAATCACTAAAAAAAGAGTAAAAATCCTGAAAATCTCAGGATTTTAATATGTGGTGGGCGGATTTAAGTTTGTTTTTCACACAGTCTGACGGTTCCTTTTGCTTCTGGTAATTAAATATATATTAATCCATCTTTTTATTCTCAAGAAAATGGGCAATTTTATCCATCTCTTTATTTAATTCATTAAAAATTTTATTTGCGTCGTTTAAATTCTTTTCTTTAGCCATCTTTTCTAAACGCAAGGTGAGTTCAAATGCAGTGCTTGTTCCAAAGTTTGAAATAGCTCCCTTAAATGAATGAACGGATTTTTTTAATTCAATAGTGTTCTCATTCTTTAATGCTAAATCTATTTCTTTTAATTGAGAAGGATAACTTGAGAGGAATATTTGAATTAATTCATCCACAAGCTTTTGGTCATTATTGGCAATTAACATTATACCGGATAAATCTATAGGTGGGGTTTCATTTTTAATGTAATTATTCAATACCTTAAAAAGTTTTTCTGAATCTAAAGGCTTAGATAAATAATCATCCATCCCAGCAGCCATGCACTTTTCTTTATCGCTCTTCATAGCATAGGCAGTCATAGCGATTATTGGGATATGCTTACCTGTATACTTTTCCTTCTCTCGAATTAATCTAGTAGCATCTAGACCATTCATTTCAGGCATTTGAATATCCATAAGTATTATGTCAAAATCATTATGATTTTTAATGTTCTCTAATACTTCTTTCCCATTGGATACAACAATTACCTTATATCCTTTTTTCTCCAAAAATGCTACAGCAAGTTTTTGATTTATGAGATTATCTTCTGCTAGGAGGACTTTCCCCTTAAATTCAATCTGTTCTGTATTATCATCAATACTGGCAGCGATTTGCTCTTTTACAATATTATCAGTTAATTGTCTTTTTAAGGTTTGTGCCATTACTTTAAATAGTTCTTCCTGTTGTATAGGTTTTACAAGATAGGTTTTAATACCCAACCTCTTACATCGTGCCAAACCTCCCTTAATATCCATGGAAGTTAGCATCATTATTGATGTATCCTGAAGGTCCTTATTATTTTTTATTTTTTCTGCTACTGTAAAACCATCCATCTCTGGCATATGAGCATCTAGTAGAATGATATCAATTGGGTTATTTTCTCTACTGTTTTGTTTCATAAGTTGGATACCTTCTTGTCCACTTTTTGCTAATAATACAGATGCACCTTTATTATTTAATATTTTTTTTAGTATAACCCGGTTAGTTTTATTATCATCTATAACCAATACATGAAGGTTTGATATATCAATTCCCATTGAATTCTGCGGATTAGTTTCTTTACCTATTGGGAAGACTGCAGTGAATGTAAAAATACTGCCTACCCCTTCTTTGCTTTTGATATCCATTTCTCCATTCATCATCTCTACTAGCTGCTTTGCAATAACAAGTCCAAGCCCTGTTCCTCCGTATTTTCTAGTATAGGTGGATTCAATCTGGCTAAAATTTTTAAATAGCTTGTCCATTTTGTCTTCAGGGATTCCAATACCGGTATCTCTTATCTCAAATTGCAATTCCACAATTCTTTCTTCCTGTCTTACTCTATGAATATTTACTATTACTTCACCTTCATCTGTGAATTTTACTGCATTCCCTATAAGATTAAAAAGGATCTGCTGTAGGCGGATTTCATCCCCAATTAAGTTGGTAGGTACATCGGGATGAATGTAATAGGCTAGTTCAAGTCCTTTTTCATGGGCTCTTAATGCCAGGGTATTGGCTACCCTGCTTACAATTTCATTAAGTTCAAAGTTTGAGCTATCAAGCTCCATTCTTCCTGCTTCAATTTTAGAAAAGTCTAGAATATCGTTGATAATCTGTAGTAGTGAATCGGCTGATGACTTTGCCATGCTGATATATTCCCTTTGCTCATGATCTAATTCAGTAGATAAGGTTAATTCAGTCATTCCTAGGATACCATTCATTGGAGTCCTTATCTCATGGCTCATCTTAGCTAGAAAATCGCTTTTTGCATGATTTGCTTCCTCAGCTTCATCTTTAGCAATTTGTAACTGGTCTATCATTGCCCTGCGTTCGGTAATATCACGAATAATGCTTAATAGAACCCTTTCATTATCCATTGTTATCCCTTTAGAACTTACTTCTGCAGGGAATGTACTTCCATCTTTTCGAGTATGAATACTTTCAAATAGGATTCCATTTTCCTCAGCTTCATTCATTTGATTTTTTATGGCGGAATAGTGGTCGTAGCCTCTTAATTGATATACCTTCATATTTAGAAGCTCGTCTCTTGTATAGCCATAGGCATTAATTGCAGCTTCATTTGCCTCTATGATTTGCCCATCCATTCTTATAAACAGGATAATATCACTTGCGTATTGGGAGAGTAGTCGATAGCGGCTTAAGCTGGCTTCTGTATTTTTTATATGAGTTATATCACGAATTGATTCAATGGCACCAATCTGATTTCCCTGGTTGTCATAAAGAGGAGAGGCAGTAAACCAAAGATGAGCTCCTCTACCATTATAAAGATGGGAGATAAACTTTTCTGCACTTAAACCATTACCATCTCTTTTAAAATTAGTATATTCTTTGGCTATTTCCTTATCAGATGAATTTATAAAGTTAATTAAAGATGGTTTTTTTCTTCCATAGAAAGGAATAGAATATATATAATCCTTCTGTCCGATTATATCTTCTTTTCTTATCCCAGACATATCTTCTATAGCTTGATTCCATGCAATTACTTTTCCTTCATTATCTATAACAAAGGTAGCATCAGGTAAAAATTTTATAATATCTTTAAGTTCTCTTCTTGCATCTTCCAGACCAATCAAATTTGCCCTTTGAGACTGAATAAACTCAGAGTTATTTTCATCTTTATCTTTTAAAGTCTTAAGCATTAATAGATTATTCCTTTGTAAATTTCTACATTCCCATAAAATTTTTGCAATAAATATAATAGCAATAATTTGACTGATAAGCATGCCTATCTTATGAAATGTATGGGGAGCCATATTTGGGAAGAGAACAGGCCTCATATGGTCGTGAATTATGGGTATTCCTACTAAAATGATTGTTATAATAAGTAATATAAATATATAGCCTTTAAGGGTTGTTATTATTCCAGTTCTTCCTTTGATTGAGCTTGTTTGTTCCTTTACTAAGGTTTCTACATTTGTATTTTCACTATCTTTTGATTCTTTATTCATATTTCCCATCTTTTCTTTTTCATTAGTGAGCATTTATGTTTCTCCTTTATTATTAAATAATTCTAACCATTAATCAAAGGTTATACTTTAATTCTTGACTTGATAGTTTCATTTCTATAAATGCAGCAACAATTTCTGGATCAAATTGTGTTCCTGAATTTTTCTTAAGTTCCTTAAATGCTTGACTATTACTCAACACTTTATTATAGGACCTTTCATTAGTCATAGAATCGTAGGCATCTAAAACTGAAATTATTCTACATTCAAGGGGGATATCTTCACCCTTTAACTTTGAAGGATATCCGTTTCCATCATATCTTTCGTGATGATGCAGGATAAAATCAGCTATATGGTAAAATTCTCTAGTGCGTTTTGCGATATTATACCCTATTCTTGAGTGTTCCTTTATTTTATTATATTCTTGTTCAGTTAGCTTTCCTTCTTTAAAGAGAATCTCATCGGGTATTCCTATTTTTCCCATATCATGAATTCTAGCAAGAAGGGTAAGGGAATCCTTTACCTTTATGGGAAGATTTAGAAAGTCTGCAATTTCTTCAGCCCCTTGAACCATTCTATCGCCATGACCTTGGGCAAAATAATCCCGTTTTTTTAAAGCTTTAGTAATAAGTTCGAAAACCTTATTTTTACCATTAATAGATTGTAGGTTTTTGTGTTTATACATCCTATCATCAGCAAGTTGATAAGTACTATATATACTCTCCCTTTCATCCTCAGAGGTAGCGACTCCTATGGCCATACTCAGTGGTAAAACAGGGTTTTGTAAGTTATATGTATCAATTAAACTTAGGATTTCTTCTTTTTTTTCTATGGCTATATTCCTTGTTACCTTTGGGAGGATCACACAAAATTCATCTCCACCCACTCTGGTGATTATATCTACAGTACGAAATGGTTTGGAAATAATCTGTGCAGCTTTTTTGATTAGGTTGTCCCCTGCTCTATGCCCGAATATGTCATTAACAATCTTTAAATCATTTAAGTCTATACTTAAAATAGAAAGGGGAAGAAATCTTGATATATCTTTTTCCATTCGCTCCACTTCTACATCGAGAAAGGTTCGATTATATAATTCAGTAAGACTGTCATGAAAATTTAAGTATTTTACCCGTTCTACTTCTTTTAAAAGTCGTTTATTTGTCTTTATTAGTTGTTTTCTCTGATTATAAACATTTAATGCATTTTTAACCTTTAGGGGAACAACAATAGATATCTGTTCCTTAGTAAGTGGTTTGGAGAAAAAGTCATATGCGCCTAAATCTAAAGCTAACTTTAAACTATCTATTTCATCTATGGCAGAATATACGATAATAGGGATTTCATTCTCCATGGTTTTTAATTCCCGTAATACTTGGAAACCGTCCATTTTTGGCATCATTAGATCCAATATAAGGAGGTCAATGTCATTTACAGACATAAATTCTAAAGCTTGTTTTCCATTATCTACCTCTTGGACTATAACACCATCAATATTTTTAAGGATGGCTTTAATCAGCTTTCTATTTATTTCAATATCATCTGCAATCAGTATATTATATTTCATTTTTACCTCCAATTTTACTTCTGTGTTACTAATATAATTGAATGCTTCCTATATTCAAGAATATTAATTTTTATTTTTTTCTTTAAAATCATTAGAAGAGAATAAAAAAATCACTATTTTATTCTATTTCAATATATTGGAAACTAGGAATAATATAATATATAATCTGGAGAAACACAAGAGATTTTAAAACTTTTATTATATTAATTTTGTCTAAATTTGTTGAATCTTGGTAAAAGGTGTTATATGATAATATTAAATTTTTTTGAATATTTAGACTAAAAATACTATGTAAATGTAATTTTAAAACTAATATTTATTAGGGGGCTCATAATGGTCTTTTCGCTTAAGAAGATATTGAGAAAGTTTAAAAAAAATCAGGATACCGAGAGAAAATTATTAGAGTTAAAATTAGAGGAAAGTTATAAAAATCTTGCAGTAGCACAGGAGTTAGCTCATACAGGTAGCTGGAAGTTAGATATTATAAATAATAAAAGTATTTGGTCTGAAGAAGCCTATAGGATCTATGGTATTACGCCTGAACAATATGATGGTACATATGAGGGTTTTTTAAAGTATGTATATCCAGAGGATATATCAATAATCCATGATTTACTGGAAGATCCCCCTACAGAACCCTTCGATATGGAATATCGTATTATAAGATCTGACGGCTCTATTAGGTATGTTTATCAACGAGTGATATATAAATTCGACGATAAGGGTAATCCCACTGATATCTATGGAACAATTCAAGATATAACAGATAAAAGGGAAATGGAAAAATCATTAGAAGTTAAACAAGAAGAAATAATTAGAATGCAAAAGAAAGCACAAATAATGATACAAAATTCCATAGATGTTTTTGAGATTATATCCTCAGATGGTACGATAAAATATATGAGCGATGTAGCTGAGAGGGTTATCGGTTATAAAGCAGAAGAGCGTATTGGGAAAAAAATTTTTGATTACTATACTGGTAAAGAGTTAGAAAAATTAAAAAAGATGATAAATTTCGTATTAAAACATCCTGGTAAAAAGATACAGGGAAATATTATCTTTAAAAATAAAGATGGAAAAGAAATATTTCTAGATATAAATATGCAAAATTTTATCAATGATCCCACTATAGAAGGAATAATAGTAAATTTTAGGGATATTACAAGGAGGATAAATATAGAAAAAAGGATGGCTTATATTTCTACCCATGATGATTTAACCGGCCTTCCTAATCATAAACATTTTAATAAGAAATTAAGACTTCAGTGTAGACTTGCAAAAGAAACAAAAACAAGATTTGCTTTAATGATTTTAGATGTTGTAGGAATAAAATATGTTAATTATTCCTTTGGATATGAATTGGGAGAAAAGTTGCTCATAGATATCGTTAATAGACTTAAAGGGATTTTAGAAGGTGGTATATTTATTAGTCGCTATTCCGATGATCAATTTGCAATAATTGTACACGGATTAGAAACCTATGAAGAATATAAAGACTTAGCTAATATTATAGTAAATATATTTTCAAAATCCTTTCGTATAGATAAATATAATATAGATATATTTGTTAATATAGGAATATGTATATATCCAAAGGATGCACAGAATAGTAACTCTCTTATGAAACAATCAAGGATAGCATTAATAAGAGCTAAGAATGAAGGGAAAAATAATTATAAGTTTTATTCATCTGATTTAGATGTTCAAAATTATAAGGAATTCATTTTAAGAAGCGATTTACATAATGCCATAGATAGTAATCAACTACAGGTTTATTATCAACCTATAATCAATTTAAAAACCAATGAAATAATATCAGCTGAAGCATTAATTCGTTGGGAGCATCCGGATTGGGGGATAATAAACCCTGATGAATTTATTTATATAGCAGAAGAAATAGGTTTTATTATAGACATTGGGAAATGGATATTGAAAAACGTATGTCAGGATTACCTACAATGGTTAAAATTGGGTTATTCTAAAATAAAGGTATCCATTAACTATTCGGTAATACAAGTTTTTGAAAAGGATTTTATTGAAAACATTATAAATACTATTAATGATTTTGGATTGGATCCCCATTTTTTAATAATGGAGATTACCGAAAGTGTTTTAATGAAGAATCCAGATAAAGCTATTTCTGATATAAAAAAATTACAATCCTTTGGAATACAAATAGCTATTGATGATTTTGGTACGGGCTATTCCTCTTTAGCATACTTAAAGTCCTTTAATATCGATATTCTAAAGCTAGATAGTTCTTTTATAAAAGATATTACAAATAATTTTGCAAGTAAGATTATTATAAAATCTATGATAAATATGTCAAAAGAACTTAAAATTAAAATGGTTGCAGAGGGTATAGAAACATGGGAACAATTATCATTATTAAGAGAATTGAATTGTTTTTCAGGTCAAGGCTATATATATAGTATGCCAGTCGTGTCAAATAAATTTGAAAGAATTCTATCAAAACATGAATGCAAACCTAATATAATCTCTTTTGATGTAAAAAAACATAGAGATAGACGCAAGTATTCAAGAATTCAATTCCAAAAATTATTAGAAGCTTCCTCAACCGTTAAAGAGATTAATGGTAAGTCTATAGATATTGGAGATACAAAGGTACTAATTAAAGATATAGCTCCCGGGGGTTTATGCTTTATCTCTAATCTTAACCTGCCCATAGAAAAAAATGTAATAATGAAATTTGGGACACAATTAATAGAAAATGAAATACAATTTCAAGGTCGTCTAATGTGGGCGGAAGAAATGGATAATCATTTATATGAATATGGTGTTGAATTCGCAATAGGTGAAAATGATAGAAAGGAACTTGTAAGAATATTAAACACAGTTCAAATCAGAATGAGAAAAGATATATTATTTGCTGAAGGTAATTTTGTTACTGTATCACCTAATAATTATTTTAGCTAATACATTATGCAGTTTGAAGAATTATAATATTTATCCAGTGATAGTGGTATAATTTTTATATAGACTTATATGGAGATGGTGGAATGATCTTTATTGGCGGAGTATCCTCTAAAAGAGAAAAATTGGATTTTAATCAAACAATGGTTTGTCCTCATTGCGGTAGATATGGTAGTTATGAAGTTTATATGGAATATATGCATTTCAGTTTTTTCTTTATACCAATATATAAATGGAATAAGAAATTTTATGTGCAAAGTACATGCTGTGGTAGTATTTATTCAATTAGTAAGGAGCTTGGATTGCGAATTGCTGAAGGGGAAAGCATTATTATTACAGAAAAAGACTTGAACATAATTCAGAAAAGTAATGCACCATATAGATGTCCCCATTGTAATTATGAAATTAATGAAGATTTTAAATTTTGTCCAAATTGTGCAGCTCCACTAAAATAAGAAATAACCCCAATAAATGATTATATTTATTTGGGGTTATTATTTTTATGTTAATCATCCTATATGGTATTATATTAATAATGAAGAGAGAAAATATAAATATTAGGGGGATATTTTATGTGCGATACAATGGTTGCATTAGGTAATACCACAAAGGATGGTTCGGTTATATTTGCAAAGAATAGCGACAGACAACCTAACGAACCCCATATTATGATTAGAGTACCTAGAAAAAAGCATCAAAAAGATGAAGTCTTAAAATGTACATATATAGATGTTAAACAGGCTGACGAGACATATGAAGTTTTATTATTAAAGCCCTCTTGGATTTGGGGAGCTGAAATGGGAAGTAATGAATTTGGAGTAACCATAGGAAACGAAGCAGTTTTTACAAAGGAGAAGCAAGGCAAAGATGCTCTTTTGGGAATGGATATGCTTCGTATTGCATTGGAAAGATGTAAAACCAGTGAAGAAGCATTAGATATGATGATTATGCTTTTAGAGACCTATGGTCAAGGTGGAAATTGTGGCTTTGAAAAGAAGTTTACCTATCATAATTCATTTTTAATAGCAGATAGAAATTCTGCCTGGGTATTAGAAACTGCAGGAGAGTATTGGGCAGCAGAAAAGGTAAAAGACATAAGAAGTATTTCCAATTGTTTATCTATAGGGAAAGACTATGATAGATGTCATCCGGATTTAGTAAAGCATGCCATTGATAAGGGATGGTGTAAGGGGCAAGAGGATTTTCACTTTGCTAAATGTTATACATCTCCATTGTTTACTAGTTTTAGCAAGGCTAAGGAAAGAAGCTGCACAACATTAAGTTCATTAGAAAAAAATAATGGTAATATTACTGTGGATACAATGAAGGAAATTTTAAGATCTCACGCTAAAAGTGTTGAAGGAAAACAATTCATAAAACACTCTATAGATAGTGTTTGTATGCATGGTGGATTTTTCTATGGAGACCATACAACAGGAAGTTATATAGCTTCTTTAAAAGGTGAATTAGATACCCACTGGGTTACAGGTAGTTCAACTCCATGTGTTTCTATATTTAAACCCTTTTGGTTTATTGAAGACGAGAAGCTAACATTTACTGAAAAGGAAGAGTACAAAGCTGTAGAATATTGGAAGCTGAGAGAAAGATTTAATCGTATGGTTTTAGAAAATAGGATAGCTAATCTATTGTCATATTTATTAAAAAGGGATGAGCTCGAAGATAAAATGTTAGAGGAGATAAGCAAGTTAGATATAGATAATATAGATAGAGATAAGCTTCTGGATTTAATGAATAATTTTCATGCAAAGGAAAGCCAACTAGTAGAAAGTACAATTCAAGAAAACGAAAGTAATATGGGGGAAATTAAGGGAAATCCATATTTTAAGAGGTATTGGAAGAAACAGAATGAAAAATTATTTAATGCAGTAGATTAAGTAGAAATATTGGTAATAAAATCAGGATTTAGTTTAAAAGGGGATTTTTATGGTTATAAACAAGCAGTTAACACAACAACAAAAAGAAGCAATCAGACATAATGAAGGACCAGCTTTAGTACTTGCAGTACCCGGCGCTGGAAAAACAACTGTATTAATCACTCGTGCTGCATATTTAATACAGGAATATGGAATAGACCCAAGAAAGATTTTATCCTTGACCTTTAGTAAGGCAGCAGCAAGGGATATGAAGAAAAGATTTCAAGATCAATTCGGAGAGCTCATAAACCCACAACCTCATTTCTCAACTATCCATAGTTTTGCCTATCAAGTATTAAAAAGAGAACTGCATTCTAAGGGTATAAAATATGATTTTATCGAAGGTAAAAATGCACCCATTAATAAAATGGTAATGCTTAAGCAATTATATTATAAGTTCAATAAAAATGTGGTAAAGGAGGAGGCATTAGAGGAATTATCTAATGCTATAAGCTTTGTAAAAAATAGAATGTTAAATAGAAAAGAAATGCAACAATATGATTTTGATATAAAGAACTTTGAAGAAATATACTTTCAGTATGAGGATTGGAAGAAAAAGAATAAGTATATAGATTTTGATGATATGCTGACCTTAGCCTATGAGATATTAAATAAAGACAAAGAGCTATGTGATAGATATCGTAAGGTATATTCTTACATCCAAGTGGATGAGGGACAAGACACATCACCGATACAATTCGCATTAATAAGGCTAATATCTAGTCCACAAAAAAATATATTCATAGTAGCTGATGATGATCAATCCATTTATGGATTTAGAGGTGCAGACCCTAAGGAGTTGATAGAATTTAAAAAAGCCTACCCTGGGGGAAAAGTGTTTTATATGGAAGAAAACTTTCGATCTAGGGATTCTATTGTAAGCATTGCAGGGAAATTTATTAAAGGAAATCAGAATAGATATGATAAAAATCTATATACACAAAAACAGGGTGGGAAGCCTATTATTATTAAAAAGGCTCAGAATTATTATGAACAGCTAGATTACCTTATAGAAGATGTAAAATCCAAAGAAAATAAAAACACTATAGCAATATTATTTAGAAATCATCTCTCTATTGCACCACTAATAGATAGTTTATTTAGAGAAAATATTCCTTTCAACCTGAGGGAGGGCAAAAGATATTTCTTTCATCATTGGATTACAAAAGACATTACAAATTTTATTAATCTATCCCTGGACCATTCAGATATAAAGAGTTTTGAGGGTGTCTTTTATAAAATGAATCAATACATTAGTAGAAAAATAATGGATATAGTAAAAAAAACCAATAGAAATAGATCTGTTTTTGATGCTCTTCAAAATATAGAGGGGTTACAATCCTTTCAAAGAACTAGGATGTACGAGCTAGAGGAAAAGTTCTTTACTTTAAGTACATTAACTCCCATTAAGGCATTAGAATATATACAGGATGCATTAGAATATGGGGTGTACTTAAATGAAAGAAGTAAGACAAGCCCTTCAATGGTTGCGACAGGAGATTTTGTATTAGCAAGATTAAAAAGTATTGCAAATAACACTAGCACCCTAATAGAGTTTCTTTATAGACTGGAAGAATTGGAAAAGTGGTTAGAGAATTGCTCCCAAAACAAAGAAACAACATTTAATATAACCCTATCTACCCTCCATGGGGTAAAGGGTCTTGAATTTGATAGGGTGTATATGATTGACTTAGTGCAAAGTCAAATTCCTAACTTTATTAGCGTTAAACAAAGTAAGCAGGGTAATATTCAGCTATTAGAGGAAGAGCGAAGACTATTCTATGTTGGAATGACTAGAGCAAAAGAGGAATTAACATTGTTGACCATAAGCCCAGTAAATAATAGACAAGAATATTCACAATTTATCGATGAAGTGCAGGGTTGCTATAAGGATGTTTATAATAAAAAAGAACAATACCTTAAGCCAGAGGATGAAGTAATTCATAAGAAATTTGGAAAGGGTAAGATATTATGGCTAAAGGGAAAAACAATTGCAATTGATTTTGAAAATAGAGGGATAAAAAAACTAGCAGCAGATTTTTGTGTGCAGAGTGGACTTTTAGAAAAAATATAGTTACCTTAATAAAAACAACTAGTGTCCTAGGACAATAGTTGTTTTTTTAAGTACTATTACATTGTTTTGGTTTCTCCTGGTATAAGAGCATCGACGATTCCAATAACCAATGCACCAATTATAGCCCCTAGAAAAGATACATTAAAGCCATCAACTAACATTCCTGTTACATATAGTACTGCTGCTGCTACGATAAAGCCTATAATACCTCTTCCAAATGGTGATGCATCAAATTTTGTTAATCTTCCTATAGCCCAGTCTAATAAGCCAATTACGATTGCTGCAACTAAAAGAGTCGGAATTCCTCCTTCATTAGTCATTCCAGGAGTTAAGAATGCTGCAATTCCAATGGCGATTGCAGAAACTACAATCCTGATAAGTATTCTTCCAATATTCATTTATAAAAGCCTCCTTTTGTTATTAAAAAGTTAATTATGTGCTATGTAAATCACTAACTATAAATATGCCCAATTTAATAGTTTTTAATAACTAGGAAAATCATAAATAAAAAAATAAAGACAATCACAGACTTTTTTTCTTGAATATAATGAATACAAAGGAATAAATAGGAGGAATTAAAATGCCTAGAACGGATTTTACACCAAAGAAGCATGGGTTTCATTTTCCAAATGTTTTCGCCAATAAAATTATAAAAACTAAGTGGGGAGAAATAGAAACAAAGGGTAGATGTGGGGGAATGGCATTTGCATCCCTTGATTATTACTTTGCAAATATACCAATACCAGCATATGGAACTAAGGATTCGTCCATTAGAATACCGCCAGATGGAGATTTTGTAGCAGACTTTATATATAAGAGGCTTATAGATAGCTTTTTCACTTCAACTTCACATAAATTCATTAGTTGGACATTAGCATCAGATAGTCCAAAATTCCTTAGTAAGGGTGTTTCCCATTGGACTAAGAAAAAGGAATTTCCAAAAATGAAAGAATCCATAGATAAAGGAATACCTGTTATTCTAGGATTAGTACGATCAAGAAATTTAAAGGAGATTGCCGGAAACCACCAGGTAGTTGCCTATGGATATGATTATAATTCTATAAATGATAAAATAACCATCTATATCTATGATAATAACTTTCCAGATCAAGAGGTAATGTTGATTTCCGATGAAACAATTCCACATTTTGTTTCATTAGACAAATATATATGGAGAGGTTTTTTTGTTCAAGATTATAAACCTAAGGTGCCTAAAGAAAGTTAAGTCTTACATTAACTTTAACTTTAACCTTAAGTTAAATATATAAATATACCTAAAAATTGAATTATACTAGCGCCCAATACAAATATATGCCAGATTGCATGGTTATAGGGAATTTTTTTAATGCTATAAAAAATAGTACCTAAGGAATAAACTAATCCACCTATTAAAATCCATATAAAAAACTGTATAGATGTCATGGCAATAATAGGTTTTATAGTAAAAACAGCAATCCAACCCATACCTAAATATAGAATTAGGGATAACTTTTTGTATTTATCCATTTTTTTATAGGTAGAGATTTTAAATATAACTCCGAAGATAGCTATAGACCAAACGGCAATTAGGATACCCATTCTTAAATATCCACCCATAGTCAGTAAAGCGATAGGAGTATATGTTCCAGCTATAAATAAGTATATTGAGGAATGGTCAAAAACCCTTAATATCTTTTTGACTTTAGGATTAGCGATACTATGATAAAGTGTTGAACATAAATACATCAATATTATACTAAACCCATATATACTAAAGGCAACAATAGATAAGGTATCATGCTTATTTATAGAAAAAAATAATAAAACAGTTAATGCTACAATGCCAAATAGCACACCAAGTCCGTGGGTTATACCATTAGCGATTTCTTCTTTTATTGAATATATTTTGCCCATAATATCACACAGCTTTCTTTTTTTAGTTATAGTTTTATCTTAATTATAGTTTATCATACTATAAAATAAAAAGCCTCCATCCTTTATTGGAAAGAGGCATATTATTTGGCTTAATATTCTTCTTTTTTAATACCAAATTCTGCAGATTCCACCCAATCATTTGGTCTATTTACTAATTTGATTAATTCTTCTAAGACGCTATAATGTTCTTCCTCTTGCTTAACTAAAAAAGAAAATAATTCTTTTTCTACCTCATCACTTGTTTTTTCTAAAAATGACTTATACAAATCGATACTGTCCTGTTCGATATTTAAAGCAGCACGATAGACATCCAATTGATTAGGAACATCCCTAATTTCACTGTTAATATCCTTTAAGTTTTTAAAAATATTTTGTGCACCCTCTAGAGTGTGATTATCTACTAAATTAAAGGATCTATTACCTAACTTATTTTCTAAGATTTCAGCATGATTTCTTTCATCCTGTGCTAGATTTTCAAAAACAACACTTAGACTGCTACCTGCATATAGCTTTGCCTGTTCTAAATAATATTTTTCACCGTCATTTTCCATTTTAATAGCAAATTTCAAAGTATCCATTAAAACTCCCCCTCATATTTATATATATTTTCTTTATATCCAATACATATTTCGTGAAACAAAAATCCTATTCTTGCCTCCCTTTTGTTGAAATGTTATGATGTATAAAATACACAAAAGGAGGCATAAATGTACAACATAAGAAGGATTCTACTATATGTACTTGGACTATTTCTTCTATCCTTAGGGGTTGCATTGTCTATCCGTTCTAATTTAGGTGTTTCCCCAACAAGTTCGGTATCCTATGTTTTAAGCTCTATTACTGGATTTACTATCGGAAGTGTTACCCTAGCATACTTTCTTATTTTGATTCTAGCTCAAAAAATCATTTTAGGCAGGGAGTTTCATGCAAAAAACTATCTACAGATATTCTTTTCTTCTATATTTGGACTATTTACAGATATAAGTTTATGGATAACTATTACAATTATTCCCACTAGTTATTTTGTTTCTTTGATTATATTAATTATTAGTATAATTATAATAGGGATTGGCTTATCCTTTGTTCTTATAACAGATGTTATTATGAACGCTCCTGAGGGATTTTGTAATGCCATCTCTTATAAATGGGATATTAAATTCTCTAAGGTAAAAACCATATTTGATATGTTAAGTGTTTTTTTATCTATTACGCTTGCATTTGTATTTATTGGGGAAATCACTCAAATAAGAGAAGGTACCATAATTGCAGCTCTTTTTGTAGGTAAAATTGTAGGAATTATTATAGAAAAAAATAAAGACAAAATTATGTCTCTATATTCATAAGAATAAAAATCTCCCACTTCTACTAGTGGGAGAATTATTAAATTTATACTCATTTTCATTTATATGAAAGATGTTATGTTTTTTATTAAGAGAATATCAAATAATTCCGGATATAGAAATTGCACTATAAATTAAAAGTAATCCCATAGCTACATTAAATTGTTTTCTATATTTAAAAAGGAATTTATTAAATAAAGAACCAAATAATGCCCAGCTTGTGGTTGAAAGAAAACACAAAAATCCTAAAAATAAGGAAAAAAGAATTAAGGCTGTATTTGATTTATAATAAGGGATAATAAAGTTGGACATAACAGTTATACTATATAGAATGCACTTTGGATTAACAACCTGTAAAGACATACCAGTAAAAAACAAATTTAATTTAATTCCTTTATTATCATCTGAGGATTCCTTGCTTTCATTATTTTCTTCCTTGCTTTTCATTATATGAATTGCAAGGTATAGCATATAAACAGCACCTAATATACCCATGAATACTTTTACCTTGGGCATAATATTAAAAAGAAACAGATTAAAATAGGTAGAGAAAAGTAGGATTACAAGAAAACCTGCAAATACCCCTGCATTAAACTCTAAGGTTTTTTTTAATCCATATTTACCAGCGTTTGCCATAGCCATAATATTATTAGGTCCTGGCGTAAAGGTCATAACAAAAGCATAAGATAAGAACGCAGCTAGATTAAACATAGTATACCGACCACCCCTATAGATATGAATATTCACATTATACACCTATAAAAGGTATCCTACAACAGTTAAAAAACCCTTGACTGATTTTTTAAAAAGGCAGCATTAAGAGGAATTTTGTATTAATTGTCGAAATATATATTATTTACTACAATAAAAGGAGAGGGGTACTTTCATGAAAGAGGTCGTAGCAGGAGTTTTATATCACAATGGAAAGATATTATTAGCCAAAAGAGCCAAGGGACTAAAGCTTGAAGGGAAGTGGGAATTTCCAGGAGGGAAGATAGAAGCTGGAGAAACTCCAGAACAAGCACTTTCAAGAGAAATGAAAGAAGAACTCTTAATAGATATAAAAAACATAAACTATTTAACAGAAAGTGTTCATACATATGAATATGGTAAAATTAAACTTCTAGCCTATAAAGCTGATTGTATGCAGATTCCAGAACAACTATTAGTACATAGCCAGATAGATTGGGTAGAACCAAATAAATTACTGAATTATGACCTTGCACCTGCAGATATTCCTGTGGCAGCCTTTTTATCAGAGGATTAAGTAATAACCGGCGGCTCTTTAGAGTTTGTCGGTTTCTTTTATATTTATTAAGTATTAAGAGGATTATTAGTATTTAATGAAGAAATAGAGAAATAAATATACTATAATTAAATAATAGACTTTAGAAAATGGAGTGACACAAAACATGGATAAAAGAGTTTATATAGCAGGATGCAAAGACTATAAAAAAGAGAATGTAGAAATTGCAGTGAAAAGAGCACTTTCAGCCTTCCCATCAGCATTAGATATTAAAGGGAAAAAAGTTTTAATTAAAGTAAATCTACTATCAGCTAACAAACCTAATAAGGCAGTGACCACCCATCCGGAAGTAGTAGCAGCTATTGCAGGGGAATTTATAAAAGCAGGCAAGGAGGTAATCATTGCAGATAGTCCCGGAGGGCTTTATAACCAAGGGGTAATGCGTCAAGTTTATTCCACCTGTGGAATGAATGCAGCATCAGAAGAATCAGGAGCAAAGTTAAACTTCGATATGTCCCATAGACATGTAAAATTCCCTCAAGGTAAGTATGCAAAGGAATTTAATATAATTTCACCTGTATTGGATGCGGATTTTATCGTAAATGTTGCAAAGCTAAAAACCCATGGTCTTGCCTATTATACTGGAGCAGTAAAAAACCTTTTTGGGACTATTCCAGGACTTGAAAAGGCAGGTTTTCATTCTAAATATCCAAACAAGTATAAATTTAATGGTGTGCTAATAGACATATGCCAATATATAAAGCCAGGAATATCCTTTGTAGATGGAATAGTAGGTATGGAGGGAGCAGGTCCCTCGGGAGGTAAGGCAAAACATGTTGGTGTCATAGGAGCTTCCTTAAATCCTTATGCACTGGATTTAGCAATGAGTGATTTGGTATCCCTGCCTAATTCAAAAATTCCTATACTTAAGGAAGCTGCCATACAAGGATTAGTGCCCGAAGACGCAGGGAAGTTGGAATTTCTGGGAGATGATCCGAAGAAATTCAAGACAACCTTTCAACCTGCCATAGAAGGCGCAAGAAGAGGGAATCCAATTTTATTCCTTATAGAACGATACCTTCTCCCAAACAAATGGAAGGAAGGACTTTCTAATAAGCTCACTCCCTGGCCAAAGATGTTAGATAATTGTATAGCTTGCGGCAAATGTGTAGAAATCTGCCCACGCCAAGTGATAAAAATCGAGAAGGGTAAGGCTAGACCTGATTATTCCGGCTGTATACGCTGCTATTGTTGCCATGAGGTTTGCCCAGTACAGGCAATAGATCTTGTAAAGAAGTCAAAGTTAAACAGCTAACTCAAGCCTAACAGAAGAGTCAATTAATTACTAAAGGAAAAAGATTATAAACTATAAAGGAGAAATTTATGAAGAGAAAAGAAGCAAATTTAAAACAGTGGAAAGAATTATATGAATTAGCTCTAGAGGTCAAGGCACTAAAACCTTGGGAGTATTTATGGGATATGGATATAATAACCATATTACTGCCGGAATACAAAGAACCTTTTTATTGCAGTATTATGGGTAGGAATGGGGAGTTTACCGGTATAGGTATTTATCATGGTTTTAAAGCAATGAATGAATTTTTTACAATTATTAAAAATGATGGAATTCCATCGGATCAATTAATAAGATATCAAAACTGTATTATGTGTAATTATGGAAATAGAGAAGAATTAACAAAAAAGGAATGGCAGCTAACAAAAGATCTAGGCTACAAATTTAGAGGCAAGAACAATTGGATTTATTTTCATTCCTTTAAAAGTGGATATGCTCCCTTTATGTTAGAACAAGAAGAAGTATTAAAAGCAATAGAAGTATTTAAGGGATTGATAATGGCATTAAGGTCATATATTTTTAAAGGGATAAAAGTAGATTTTGAAAATGGAGAAGTTTTACTTAGACATTATGATGAAGAGAGAGAACTATGGTTCAACAGACCAGCACCAATGTTTTTACCACCTATGGAATACCCCATACCAATAATACAGGATGAATTGCTTATATCGAAGTTAAAAAAGCAGGAAAACAACGGAAAGGTCATAGAAATAGATATTGCTTATCTTAATGCATTAATAGATGATAAGGATTATCAAAGACCAATAATCCCTCGAACTAATATTATAGCTGATAAAGGGCTTGGAATTGTTATTGATTTTGATACCATAGGACCTGATGAAGATGATACACAAGTTATTTTGGGAACTGTTATAAACTATATAATGAATAATGGACGACCAAAGACTATTTTTGCAAGGGATGGATATATAAAAAGTATCCTAGAAGATCTTTGCAGTAGAACAGACATAAATTTAAAAACAAAAGGTAGATTGACCACTATTGATAAGTTTATGAGAGAACTTTCTGAAACAATGTAAAGAATAGGTAATTCAGGAGGTGTAGGAATGCCATTAGAAATCATTCGTAATGATATAACAAAAGTTCATGTTGATGCCATAGTAAATGCAGCTAATTCATCATTACTTGGTGGAGGTGGGGTAGATGGAGCCATTCACCGTGCTGCAGGGCCTAAATTACTTGAGGAGTGTTACACCCTTGGGGGATGTGTAACGGGACAGGCAAAGATAACAAAAGGATACAATCTGCAAGCAAAATATGTAATCCATACTGTTGGACCTGTTTGGCATGGAGGTAATAACAATGAGGAAAAGTTATTAGCTGATTGCTATGAAAATTCACTTAAAATAGCTAAAGAATATAAGATAGAGAGCATGGCTTTTCCCCTTATTTCAACAGGTGCCTTTGGCTTTCCTAAGGATAAGGCATTAAAAATTGCAATTTCAGTAATCGGAGATTTTTTATTAAAATACGATATGACGGTTTTTCTGGTAGTATTTGATAAACCATCATTTGTATTATCTGAAAAATTATTCTCATCCATTACCCAATATATTGACGATAAATATGTAGATAAACACCCCTATAATAGAGAAGTAAGATTTGTAGAGGAATTAAATCTTAGAGAAAGCCATTTTGATGAAGCTCAGCATTTATTAGAAGATGAACCTATCCCAATAAAAAAATCAAAACGAAGCCTTGATGAAGTTATAAATCAAAGGGATGAAACCTTCTCCCAGATGTTACTACGCTTGATTAATGAAAAAAACATGACAGATGCACAGACTTACAAAAGAGCAAATATAGACCGAAAGCTATTTTCCAAAATAAGAAATGATATTGACTATAGACCAAGCAAAGTAACAGCCATCGCCTTTGCTATAGCCCTTAAATTAAACTTAGATGAAACAAAGGATTTACTACTTAAAGCTGGTTTTGCTCTTACCCATAGTAGAAAATTTGATATTATTATTGAGTATTTTATTGTAGAAGGGAATTATAATATTTTTGAAATAAACGAAGCTTTGTTTGCCTTTGATCAGGATTTATTAGGTATGTAAATAAAAATTTAAGATAATAAGTTTTAAATTTGTCGCTTTCCATGCGACCAATTTTTAATATCAAAATGTTATCCTTATATCAAATGAAAGAATGGAGGATAACAAAATGAAAAAAAACTTAACTGAATTAGTATTTATACTTGATAGAAGTGGATCTATGAGCGGACTTGAAGATGACACAATAGGTGGGTATAATGCACTATTAGAAAAACAAAAGAAAGAGCCTGGTGAAGCTATAATAACCACAGTGCTATTTGATGACAAATATGAGTTATTACATGACCGTATTAACCTTAAAGGTGTCGAGACTATATCAGATAAAGAATATTATGTTAGAGGTACTACTGCACTTTTAGATGCAGTGGGGAAAACCATCAATAAGGTAATAAATGTGCAGAGACACACCGCTGAAGAAGAACAACCAGAACATGTGATGTTTGTAATAACCACTGATGGTATGGAAAATGCTAGCCGAGAGTATACCTATAAAAGGGTTAATAAACTTATTAACCACCAAAAAGATAATTACGGCTGGGAATTTATCTTTCTTGGGGCGAATATTGATGCCATTGCTACAGCAGAACGATTCGGAATAAATAAAGACAGAGCAAGCAATTATCATGCAGATAGTGTAGGTACAAGACTCAATTACAGAGTACTTAGCGATGCAATAAGTGATATGCGAGGTAATCATGTGGTATCAGATGATTGGAAGGAGAGTATTGAAGAGGATTATAAGAAACGTGGAGGAAGCAAGCATAGAAGGTAGAAATTATTATTTAATAGATATAAAAGATAAAATAAGGTAAAATTAAGATAAGAATTTCAATTTAAGAAATACATTATAGTTTATTTGAAGGAGGTATAAAATGGATAAAGATTCTTTGAAGGCTATAAAGGGAATGCTTAGGGAAGAATTAGAACCTATAAAAAATGATATTAATGGACTTAAAGAAGGTCAAAATAGATTAGAGAATAAGTTTGATGATTTAGAAAAAGGACAAGGTAGATTAGAGAATAAGGTTGATGACCTAGAAAAAGGTCAAGGTAGATTAGAGAATAAGGTTGTTGACCTAGAAAAAGGTCAAGGTAGATTAGAAATTAAGTTTGATGATTTAGAAAAAGGACAGAAAGAGCTTAAGAAAGATGTAAAAGAAATTAAGACAATAATTCAAGAACTAGAAGTTAATGACGCTAATAGACATTTAGAATTGAAAAATTCTATTGATGAATTAAGGAATAACCTATCAACTGTTGAAATAGTAACTGCAAGTAACTATGCTGACATAGCAAAGTTGAAGAATATAAAATAAAATGAAGTCACCAAAGTAATATAACTTCCATCCTAAGAGAGAACTTTTGAGGAAAGGTAAAATATGAAAAAATATTTAGTTGTCATAGAAAAATGTACAATTGCTATAATATATTTTTTAATAGTGACCCTGACCCTTACTGGTTGTCTATTTAACACTCACCCTTCTCATGACGAACAGCCCCAATCAGAAGAAAACCACAGAAGCTTCATAATTAACCCCGAGGGTTTAACAATCAAGGAGAGATTTACACCACCTCAAGGCTTTGAAAGGGTATATACAGAACCTGATACTTTCGCACACTATCTGCAAAGTCTACCGCTGAAGGCGGATGGAGTAAGGGTTTATTACTATGATGGGAGGGTAAAAAACAAAGCCGTCCATGAAGCCGTTATTGACATTGATGTAGGAGAAAGGGATTTACAACAATGTGCCGATGCTATCATGAGACTAAGGGCAGAATACCTCTATGATCAAAAAAGGCAAGAAGAGATTGCATTTCATTTCACCAATGGCTTTTTAGCAGAATACAAGGAATGGATGAAGGGAAGAAGAATCTCTGTACAAGGCAATGATGTAAGCTGGGTAAGTGGAGGAGAGGCAACTGATTCCTATGACAGCTTTCGAAAATATCTCGATATGGTTTTTGCTTATGCAGGAACCCTATCCCTATCCCAGGAGCTCATTCCTAGACCTCTTGAAGAAATGGAAATTGGAGATGTTTTTATTCAAGGAGGTAGTCCTGGTCATGGGGTGATTGTTGTAGATATTGCAATCAATCCAATGACCAATGAGAAAATATTTATAGTCGCTCAAAGCTATATGCCGGCACAGGACATTCATATACTGAAGAATCCAGAAGATAATGCATTAAGTCCATGGTATTCCACTGCTACTAATAGGGGTTTTCATACTCCAGAATGGACATTCCAAGCAGAGGATTTAAAGCATTTTTAACAAGACAGTATTATAAGAGAAGTGATTATAGACTCCGATGAAAACTGCAGATATTCCTTAACAAGAGCAGGGGATACTTTATTACCTTAAGAAATATTTTTAAATATTAACGAAGTTTGCTTACGACAAAATCACAAATATAATTTAAGAGGTGAATTAAATGTCCAAGGATAAAATAAGATCAAAGATAAATGCTAAGGGGACTGAAATTACAATTATTTAAATTAGTAATAATAACGATTATATTAGTTTGACAGATATAGCAAAATATAAAAATGAAGATTCCCCAGGAGATGTAGTAAAAAATTGGTTAAGAAATCGAAATACTATCGAATTTTTGGGATTATGGGAACAGTTCAATAATTTAAATTTTAAACTGGTCGAATTCGACCAGTTTAAAAATGAATCAGGAAGTAATGCATTTGTTTTATCTCCACAAAAATGGATAGAGAGCACTAATGCTCTTGGAATAACCTCAAAATCTGGAAGATATGGTGGAACATACGCTCATAAAGATATAGCTTTTGAGTTCGCCTCATGGATTTCACCAGAATTCAAATTATATATTATAAAGGATTATCAAAGACTTAAAGAGAATGAGAGTAGTAAACTATCTTTAGATTGGAATCTAAACCGCACATTAGCTAAATTGAATTATAAAATTCATACAGATGCAATCAAAGAAAATATTGTTTCTAATAATTTAACATCGGAGCAAATTGGAGTGACATATGCTAATGAAGCAGACCTATTAAATGTTGCTTTGTTTGGTAAAACAGCTAAGCAATGGAGAAATGAAAATCCGGAATCAAAAGGAAATATAAGAGATTTTGCTACAATTGAGCAACTCATTGTGATGGTAAATTTAGAGAATATGAATGCTCATATGATAAATCAAGGTATAGAACAAAAACAAAGATTAATAGAATTAAATAAAATAGCGAGAAATCAACTAAATACTTTACTTAATAATAAAACTGTAAAAAGTATAGGGAATATTAAACCTATGATATGAAGTTCTTAATTACAAAACAAAGGGGATGAAAAACTAATAAAGGAAAAGCAAGTAAAAACCTCTATAGCTGCTATGTTAGCAAAGAAAAAAGATGAAATAATTTTAGTGTTTATAGAGTGGAAATATGTTGAGCGATACTATGAAAAATCTATTAAAGCTAAAGAAAAAGCAAACTATGAAGTAAGAAAAAACAAAACAAGAAGATATGACAATAGGGAGGGAATAAAATGAGACTTTTTATTGGGGTACTTTTCCCAGAAGAAGTATTGAATGAAATCATGAAAAACCCTTGATTAGGTTTGAAGTGGATAGTATGAACCTAATACATTCCCATAGGAAAGAGGGAAGATTGACATATACCTAATTAAAGGAAAAAAGGATTTAAGATAGGCTCCTTGCTTTAATTTTAGAAAAAGAAGGGGGAATTGACTTGGACTTAGTGATAACAAATGCTAGGATGAGACATAAAGAAGGGTTTTGGAACATTGGTATAAAGAATGGAAAGATAATCGAAATATCAAAGGACCATATATCAGGGAATGAAAAGCTCGATGCAGGTGAGAATCTTGTAACTCCAGGATTTATCGACCCCCATATCCATCTAGATAAGGTAAATATAGTCGATGTCGTAAGACCAAATATCACTGGGACCCTCAAAGAAGCTATTGAGATTATTTGGGAGAAGAAGAAAAACTATACCATTGAAGACATCGTTGAAAGAGCTGGAGAGGTAATACGAAGGGCCGCTGTAAATGGTACGACTAGGATGCGAACCCATGTGGATGTTGATACCATAGGCGGATTAAAACCCTTAGAGGGAGTACTTGCAACAAAGAAGAAGTATAGGGAGATTATGGATATCCAGATAGTAGCCTTTCCACAGGAGGGTATAATTAAGGACCCTGGTTGTGAAACGCTTATGATAGAGGCAATGAAGATGGGTGCAGATATCATAGGAGGGATGCCAGCCAATGAGCGTACATCCGATGACAGCATGAAACATATAAAAATATGTTTTGATATAGCACAAAGATTTAATGCCGATGTGGATATGCATGTGGACGAAACCGATGATCCCTTCTATAGAACGCTGGAGATGCTTGCCGATGAAACCATCGCTCGAGGCTGGCAGGGAAGAGTGACCGCGGGGCATACCTGTGCCCTTGCTGCCTATGATGACCATTATGCCAGTTATGTCATAGAAAAGGTAAAGCGGGCTGGGATACATATGATCACAAATCCTGTCACCAATTTGATGCTTCAGGGAAGAAATGACAAACAACCTATAAGAAGAGGAATTACCAGAGTTAAGGAACTATTGGAGGCAGGAGTTAATGTGAGCTTTGGTCAAGATTGCATCAAGGATACCTTCTACCCCTTTGGTAGTGCGGATATGCTCCAGGTGGCACTAGTGACCGCTCATGCAGCCCAAATGAGTCTGCCCCAAGAGATCGAAAAAGTGTTTGACATGATTACCTATGATGCGGCAAAGATTCTAGATTTGAAGGAGTATGGCCTGGGGGAGGGAAGAACAGCGGACTTGGTAATATTGAATTGTAAGACGGTAAAAGATGCAATAAGACTTCAACCTGAAAGACTCTATGTTATAAAAGATGGAAAAGTTATCGCAAAAAGTGAAAGGAAACAAGAGCTCTACCTAATTTAATGACTGGTGTAAATTTATAGGCGATCAAGGAAGGGTAGTCAAGTTTCATGTGATTACAAAGTACATAAGAAAAATCTCAGAAGCAGAATCCTTTGGTGAATGGTTTATAGATAAAGAAAACGATGGAACTCCTAAACATCCGATTCAATTGCCATATGTAAAATATAACGAACTTGTAGATTCATTTGAAACTGAGTTTTATGAATTCGCAGAAAGTCATCCCAAATAATGTAGTTAATACTACTCTTATTGAAACTTATGAGATACCAATTAGTAGTCAAGAAGAAAATCTTATCGTAAAGGTAGTACAGGTAGATTTAGAGAAAGATGCTACTGAAATGGGAGAAGGATTAAGAGGAATTTTAGTATAAATATAGCAGTCTGGGGTAATAAACCCCAGACTGCTATAATAATGTCAATGTATTACTATTAAGTTAATACTAAATATTATATCCTTGTACCTGTAATATATCCGCTATGAACAGCATCTGATATTTTTCCAATATCGGAACAATCTCCTATAATATAGGTCTCTGGAAAATGTTTTTCAATGATGTCTGCAAGATCAGTATTTTGCTTGGTCCCTATAGCAACGATGATTTTATCAAAATCAATTTTCATCTCTTCCCCTGCCTTATTCGTAGCAAGGATTACGTCGTCTTTGATCTCATAGCAGCTATGACCGGTAATAATTTCTACATTATGCTTATTTAAGTGATCCATTAAAGAAAATTTATTAATCATATTTAAATCATTGGCTACATCATCCAACATTTCCACTATAGTAACAGCATGGCCTTCCATGGCTAAACCAAGGGCAGTTTCACAACCAACAAGGCCTCCACCTATAACTACAACCTTATCCTCTTTATCAAAGGATGCATTCTTTATCCCTTCTACTGTCATTACCCTTTCATCATTAATCCCTTTAATCTTAGGCATATAAGGATGGGCACCTGCTGCTACCACAACTACATCAGGCTTTGTGCTTTTAATGGTATCAATGGTTGCCTCTACACCCATCTTAAGATCTATGTCCCTTGTAGTTACTTGATTCTTCAAGTATTCATTATAATCCCTAACACTCCATTTAAATGGCTCAAGGGCGGCAAAATTTAGCTGACCTCCTAATTGTTGATCCTTTTCCAACAGAGTTACTTTGTGCCCCCTCTTATTGGCCACAAGAGCTGTTTCCATGCCGGCAGGTCCGCCACCAACAATAGTAACATTCCTTGGTTCTTCGGCTTTAGTAATTGTGAACCTTGCCTCCCGTCCACACTGTGGATTGACGGAACAGGTTAATTCCTTACCTGTCAATACATTCATAATGCATAGATCATTACAACGTAAACAAGGTCGAATTTCTGACTCCTTATTTAGGCGAGCTTTGTTGGCCCATTCTGGATCAGCTAATAATGAACGACCCAGTGCCACAAAATCTGTTTCTCCATTTGCTAGCGCCTCTTCAGTAATATCCGGGGTATTAAAGTTTCCTGCATTAATGATAGGAATACTAACATGTTGCTTGATAGCATGTGCAAGATCTTTCATACAAGCTCTTCCAAGATATGTGGGAGGGAATATCCAGTCAATGGATTCATAGCGACCTGCATCCACATTAATGGCATCATAGCCGTATTCCTCTAATAATTTACATATCTCAATGCCATCCTCCAAGGTCCTAAAACCACTATATTTTTGATCGACACTAATACGGAAAGTAACTGCCAGAGAATCCCCGACCCGTCTTTTAATTTCTTCACGGATATCTTTGACGATCCGCATCCTACCTTCTAAATCTCCGCCGTATTCATCGGTCCGCTTATTGGTATCAGGGGACATAAATTGATCCAATAAATAACCTGCATGTCCATGGATTTCAGCCATTGGATAACCACATTGGACCGCATACTCTGCAGATTTTGCAATATTAGAAACCATACGATGGATTTCATCGATTGTTAATTCCCTACACATAATACTAGGGTCATTAATAGCGGTGATCTCTGAAGGAGCCACAGGTTGAATCATGGCAGGTGCATCGGATTGTCGCCCCATACCTATAGATAGCTGTATACATGGAACGGCTCCGTAATACTTAACCATGGTAACCAGTTCAGATTGTCTTGCGATTTTATTGGGATGGTCCAGCCTTGCCATTCCAAAGGTATGAGGTGTTGCATCAATCTCACTTTGGTAATTGGTTTCAGTGATGATCATACCCACTCCACCTTTAGCTCTTTCAGCATAGAAATCTATAAGTTCTTGGGTGATTCTACTATCTGGGCCACAATGACCTGTACCCATAGGTGTCATAACAATTCTGTTTGGGATCCTCACCTTCCCTATGTAGCCTTCTGCAAATAGATTTGGATACTTTTTTGAATACATTGTACATTCCTCCTTCGATGATAAAATATACTTCATACCAATAGAAACATACTATAGTATGTTTGTTAATTAATATACTAACATACTCCGGTATGCTTTGCAAACAATATATTTTGAATAAATACCTATATGTTCTTGACAATTTTTCAATAAATTATAAAATTCAGTTAGTAGATCAATTACATTCAAAAAATATTACTTATATATTAATCTGTTTTGTATATTAAGGAGGAAGCCATTTGAAGAAGAAATTATTAGATACAGCAATGGATCTTTTTAGTAGATATGGCTATGAAGATGTCAGTGTGGATATGATTTGCAAGCACTGCAATGTTACCAAGGGAAGCTTTTATTATCACTATTTATCCAAGGATAGTTTACTGAGTGAATACTATACGATAAATACCAATAATGACTTAACTGATTTATTGATAAAGATGATCGATATTAAAGATCCTTTAGAAAAACTATGGAAAATAGCCGGTTACTATCCGGAACAAAATAATTTACTTAATCCTAGCCTGAATATGCATCTGATGGTAGCAAATATGGAACACGGTGGGAAACTCTACCCAGTTTTAATTGACAATATAATTGCTTACTATTCGGAAGTATCCAATGTTTTAAAAAAAGTAACAGAGGAAGGCCAATCCCAAGGTATCATTAAAAATGAATACGACTGGGGTCAGCTATTTGAATTATACTGTGCTGCATTCCATGGTCTGCTCGTTGAATGGAGCGCAACAGATGGAAGCTTTGACTTGATGGAAAGAATATATCAATATTTTCTGATGATTTATAAAAAGAATTAATGAAGGCGGACTTATTTAAAGAACAGGAAATTTCTGTTGTTTTATATTTCCAGATTTAAGAAGGAATTCCGACATCGGGCATTGAAGTAATTTAATATATAATCAATGGTATCGGAGGGTTTTTATGGAGAACTTACCTAAATATAATGGGTTGGATATTACTAAATTCGAGAGGATGTTAGATTATAAATACCTGACCAATAGTTATAAAATATACTGGTTACTTGGGACTTTTCACGAGGTCATCAATGGGAATAGGGAAATCACTTTTGAAAGAATTGCATTTAGGATGATAGCAAAAAGTTGGTATCCGATTATTCAATATAAACTTAAGTTTGGGCAAATCGATCAATTAGAAAATATAATATTAACCATATACAATACATATAAATTTGAAAAAGACATTGATGAAGATGAGCTAGTAAGTGCTTTGGAGCTTTATAAGGAAGATAAAATAATACAATCCTCAATACGAAATTTATGTAAATATGTCCCCTATAGATTGATAAGACCATTTTTTAATTTTAAGTCAATGAGCGACCATCAAAATCAAAAGACTCTTATTGAATTATCAAAGCATTCACAAGAGGCATTATATAAAGTGACTGATAACAATAAGATTATTATAAACGAATGTTGGTATAATTATATGGTTAGCAACCAAACCATTATCGATGGATGGATTAAATATAAGCTGATATATTTTTTACAGAAACGAAATACAAATGTTCCAGCAATCCCATTTAAATTAAGTGCCCCAAAACAGAGAAATTTAAGTAAAGCTAAGAAGTTTTGGAATACAATCAATGAAATAGACCAGCTTTATGATATATATACTAACTTACCTTTAAATGAAATTAACGTAGAAAAATATGGAGCAATAAGCATAGATCATTTTATACCATGGAGTTTTGTTCTTCATGATGAAACGTGGAATTTGGTCCCTACATTCAGAGATGTTAATAGTAGTAAAAGTGATAAATTACCTAATTTAGATAAGTATTTTTATCAGTTTTGTAATATTCATTACAATGCAATAAAATTAATTCTAACAAATGATATTAATCTAAAATTATTTGAAGATTACTTAAACCTAGAAGAAAAATTATTAAACAAAGATTTTTTAAGGGATGAGCATAGGTCTAAAAAAGAATTTATAAATTCTCTGAGTAGTACAATTTATCCTTTGCATCAAATCGCTCAAAATCAGGGGTTTGAAGTTTGGAATTGATTTTGTCTACAGGTAGGAATAACCCAAGTGTACGTTAAGATTCTTGAGTAATTTAATAATCAACACCATTACTTTAGATTTACATATACCTAGGAGATGCAAGTGTGAATAAAATGTGGTTAGGCTTGAATTATTTACTTATTAACGATAGGATAATTTTGGTGATGAATATGGCAAGAAAAACACGCATCCATTATCCAGGCGCACTATACCATGTAGTGGTTAGAGGTAGTAATGGAGAAAATGTGTTAAATGAAGAAGAGCATAAAAATAAATATCTAAATATAATAGCCTCCTATAAAGAAAAAATAGGCTTTATCCTATACGCCTATTGAATTAAGGATAACCATTCCCATCTTTAAATTGAAGTAAGAGATGTTCCACTTTCTCAGATTATGCAACGAATTCAGTAGGTTTATACCCTATGGAGGAGAAAAGAAAAAAGGTAAAAGTATTGTATTTAGGTTGATAGGAAGGAAAAAGTAATTTATTAAAAGAATTATTATATTAATAAAAAATATTTAGAATAGGGAAATCCCTAGGAGGTTCAAGTATGCCATTGCAAATCATTCGTAATGATATAAGCCTGATGTGGATGCCATAGTCAATGCAGCCAATTCTAGCCTATAGGGCGGTGGGGGTGTGGATGGAGCCATCCATCGGGCTGCAGGACCAGAACTACTGGAGGAATGACGGACCTTAGGTGGCTGACAAGTGGGACAGGCTAAGATAACCAAGGGATATAAACTAGCTGCTAAGTATGTAATTCATACCGTTGGCCTCGTCTGGCGAGGTGGGATCAATAATGAGTAGACCTTATTGAGGAACTGCTATAAGAATTCCCTAGCCTTGGCAAAGGATTATAATCTAAAGACCATTGCCTTTCCTCTTATATCTGCCGGGGTCTAAGGGTATCCAAAGGATCAAGCTATAAATGTTGCCATTGGAACCATAAAGGACTTTTTGCTTAGGTAGTGATATGACCGTATATTTGGTTGTATTTGATAATGAAATCTTTGTTCTGGCTGTAAACATATTTCCAACACTAATCCAAGAGTAGGGGCTACTAATGACCGGGTTAATATAAGGATAATAAAACCTATAACTTACAAGGAGTATTATGTGGGAGGGACCTCTGCCTTATTAGTGTACCATAGGGAGGGTAATTGAAACAATTGAAAATATACCAGAACAGAGTCCTTATTTAGATCTATAGCAAATATAATAGAGGTAAAGTTTTAAAAAGACTTTTATTAATAAACTCTCTTTTAAAGCAAGGATGATGTTATAATAAGATAGTATAAGTGAAGAAGGAGAGTACAATATGAATCAAAGGGAACGGCAAAAGCTGGAAACCAGAAGGAAGATTTTTGAATCCGCCTTTAGCCTATTTAGAAAAAGAAGTTTTGACACTGTAAAAATTACAGATATCGTAAAGTTAGCAGATGTTTCAGTGGGTGCCTTTTACTATCACTATCCTACTAAGGAAACCCTAATAGACGAAGGCTATAGGGAATTTGATGAAAAACTTGAAAAAGCATGGAGGATAGACGAACCAAAGCCAGGAGTAGAGACTATAAAGTATCTTATCAAGGTTCAATTAAAAGATGTACAGGATAAAGGATATGAAATAACGGGTATTTTCTTTAAAAACCAAGTAGGAACATCTAATACCTATCTATTTACAAAAGGTAGATTTTTGTATAAAAAACTATATGAAAATGTAAAATTAGTAAATAAAAAAGATTACTCAGATGATGAGATTACAGATAGTATACTTCGTGTAAGCAGAGGTGCTATCTATGATTGGTGCTTGCACAAAGGGAATTTCGACATAATAAAAACAGGTTTACAAGGATTGGAAATGGTATTGTCCTATTATAAGACGATATAAAACCTATATAAAAAAGCTCTCACTATAGTGAGAGCTTTTTTATATAGAAAAATAAATATATTTTTAACAAAACATTGACAAATAAAAAACAATCATATATAATTGACTATAGTTAATTCGGTGAATTAACTATAGTCAATTACTATAAGGAGGTTGATTAATAATGAAGTATAAGAACTTGTTTTCTCCTATCAAAATAGGAAGTATTGAAGTAAAAAACAGAATTGCCATGATGCCTATGGGAGTTTTTTCAGAAAGACTTATGAGTAGGAAAGATGGTAGCTATACTAAAGATGGAGCAGATTACTACATAGAGAGGGCCAAAGGAGGAACCGGTTTAATTGTTACAGGATTAGTTCCTATGATAAGCTGGTTAGGTCTACCATATATTGGTTCAAGTCCTGAAACCTACATTAAAAACTCCAAGTACCTCGTAGATGGAATTCACAAGTATGGTGCTAAAATATTCCAACAACTAACGGCTATTTCAGGACGTTCTAGTGTCCATCCGGGGGACCCTGCACCAAGTGCATTACCAATGGTTTGGGATCCAACAAAAAATGCTAGAGAGATGACTGTAGAAGAAATTAAAAACTATGTAAAAGGCTTTGCTAATGGTGCAGAGACTGCACAAAAAGCCGGATACGATGGGGTGGAGATCCACGCAGTCCACGAAGGATATTTAATTGACCAATTCACCATGTCTTCAATGAACCATAGGGAGGATGAATATGGTGGAAGTTTAGAGAACCGGTTACGTTTTCCTACAGAGATTGTACAAGCCATTAAAGAAAGATGCGGAAAGGATTTCCCTGTTTCCTTGCGTTATAGTGTTAAAAGTTATATAAAAGCATTTAATAGAGGAGCTCTTCCCGGGGAAGAATTTAAAGAATTTGGCAGGGATATTGAAGAGAGTCTGCTTGTAGCCAAAAAACTTGAAGAAGCAGGTTATGATATGCTAAATTGTGATAATGGAACATACGATTCTTGGTATTGGTCCCATCCGCCGGTTTATATGCCAAAGGCTTGTAACCTAGAAGATGTTAAGAGAATTGCAGAAGTTGTTGATATTCCAGTAGTATGTGCAGGAAAATTTGATAACCCGGTACTAGCAGATGAGGCTATTGGTAAAGGCGAAATAGATATAATGGGAATGGGAAGACCACTCTTAGCGGATCCGGAAGTAGCTAATAAATTTATGAATGGTGAAGAAGAGGATATTCGCCAATGTATAGGGTGTCACTTAGGTTGTCTAAGTAGGATATTTACACCACCTTTTAAAGATATCTCCTGTGCTTTAAACCCTGCCTGTGGAAGAGAAAGATCCTATGCTCTAGAGCCAGCGGAGACAAAGAAAAAGATAGCTGTAGTAGGTGGAGGTATTGGAGGACTAGAGGCAGCAAGAGTTGCCACTATTAGAGGACATGAGGTAGACATTTATGAAAAGACAGATAAATTAGGTGGAGCTTTTATAGCTGCAGCATCATTTGAATTTAAAGATGATGACAAAAGGCTACTGGATTGGTATGGAAAGCAAATTAAAGACTTAAAAATCAATGTATTATTTAATACAGAATTTACAGAGGAATACAAAGCTGACTATGATGAAATCTTTGTAGCTACAGGTGCAAAAGAAAGAATATTAGATATTCCAGGTTTTAACGGTAAAAATGTAAGCTATGCCATTGAACATTTAGAAAACCCAGAAATAGAAGGGGAAAATGTTGTAATAGTAGGTGGAGGACTTACAGGATTTGAAATTGCCCTATCCTTATGCAAGAAAGGTAAAAAGGTCTCTATTATAGAAAAAGAAGATGTAGTATTAAATGTGAAAGGTTTAAATGCCGCTAACTACAATATGTTAATAGAACTTATGGAGTACTATGAAGTGAAAGTGCTTAAGAATACAGAAGTAAAGAAATTCGAAGATGGATTTGTTTATGCAGAACAACTAGTTAAAAACTATCCAAATTCAGCAGGTAGGGCCTTTAATGTAACACTGCCTGGTACAAGTACTGCGAATCACAAAATACCTGCGGACCATGTTGTTGTATCGGTTGGATATATAAGTGATAAAGATCTTTATGAAAAAGTTAAAGATGAAAATGTTCATCTAATAGGAGATGCTATTAGACCAGGAAATTTAATGGATGCAATTTGGAGTGCATATGAATTAGCTATGAATATCTAATACAAACAAAGGGTTTAGAAAAAAGTCTAAGCCCTTTTTTAATGGTGCGCCATATATGTGTATAATAAGTTGGTTTCAGATTAACCTTGCCCTAAGTGCCAAGGTCCCCTTCGCCCAAGTATCGTATTATTTGGAGAAATGCTACCCCAGGGTGAATTAAATGTCGCCCCCAGGAAGATGGAAAAGGCAGACCTAGTCATTGTCATCGGAACAAGTCTATCGGCTTATCCTGTCAATAGCCTACCTTCCATGACCAGGGGGAAGAAGGTTTATATCAATAAGGAAATTATAGTTGGAGGCTTTTACGACCTGAACTTTCAAGAAAAAGCGGGCCATGTTTTGGCAGATGTTGACCACGCTTTAAGAAAGTAAATAGTTAGGAAGATATTATATAGAGACTAGAAAACTATTGGATAATTTTTAAAAGAAAAAGTCTCTATATATATTAAAAAAAAGATGGCTTATTCGTTAGGACATAATTATTTATATACATAATCCATAGAAGATACATTATCATCATTAATGTCATTGGTGGTACTAATCCCCAATTGTTTTAAAGAAGTCAATAATAGATCCACAACTTCGTTTCCTCTAGTGATTAAAGGCTTATCAAATATAAATTTTGGATAGAGCTTATTATTAATTACTTTCCAATTCACAAAAACATATAAGGGGCGATTGCCATCAAATTTTCTTTTAAAGGTTCTATAATTAAGAGCTTTACATGCAAAATATATATTTGGATGGTTTTCAATATATTGATCAATAGGCTTTAGCACTTGAAAAACTTCATCGGTAGAATTAAATTTAGTTAAATCGTCAAACAGTATATAATTAGCAACTCCAGAATTAATAATGGGACTACCATTAACCTTAGCATCTTTTTTATCCTTGGGGAGATTAGTTCCAGCATAAATATCAAAGAGTTGTTCCTTTGTGAGTAACATTTGCCCTGACAATTCGCCACTAAGTTTATTAAGAAGCTCAAACTTCCAACCAATTGTTATGGAACCGGCTTGACTTCGACCTTTTTTACTTTTGTATATTAGTGGCCTAGATAAAAATCTATCCTTAATTTGCGAGGTTGATTGGATAATAATATCCATCCAATGCTTTCCAAAGACTTGTTCTGCTCGAATGGCAGACATTTTATTTTCAATAAAGTCAGCATTGTTCTTTTTAACTGATATTTTTAATTCTAGGTTTTGACTATCATTATGAAGTAATAGATAAATATCTGTTTTTGGCTCTCCATAAGAAAGTGTAGGTTTTCCACTTTTAAGAATAGTATAATAATTATTATTAAACCTTACCTTCTGCCCTACTTTAAAAATATTATTAATATGCCGTTCAAAATCACCAAAATGCATACTCATTCTTTTCCCCCCCTTAATTTTTATAGATTAACTTATAGAAATTTTATCATTTAGCATATATAATAACAATGAGACAGAGATCTTAGAATCTAAGAATTTATAGTTAACTAAAAATATTAATTAATATAAAGTAAAAATTATTGTAAAATTGAAGGAGTGCTTATATGAAACTAAATGAAAGAGGCCGTGGAAAATTTAAGCCTGCTCCAGATTATAACATTGAAGATGTAAAGAAGTTACTATTTGAAAAAATTGAAGAGGAAAAAATTTGTTCTAAATTTACCAGTGAAAGTTTAGATATTGATAAGATAAACTATAAGGATGGAAAACTTAACCTGATTTCGCTTTTCTCTGGATGTGGAGGATTAGATTTGGGGTTTGAGCTCGCAGGTTTACAAGCGGTTCTAGGCGAGGATGAGGGGCTGCAAGCATTTAAAGATAAACAAATCTATAATGAGAAAAGAAACTTGAGTGTATTTCACACTATATATGCCAATGATATTTTTAATGAGGCAACACAATCATATAGTAAAAATTTCCCCAAGGAGGTATATATAGATAATAATGATATTAGGAAAATAAAAGATTTCCTATCTGCTGATATAGTATTAGGGGGATTCCCCTGTCCTGGTTTTTCTGAAGCAGGTCCAAGACTAATTGATGATAAAAGAAACTTCCTATATTTACATTTTATTCGATGCCTTATTCAAAGCAAACCATTGATTTTCGTAGCTGAAAATGTTAAAGGTATGATGACCTTAGGAAAGGGTGAAGTATTTAAACAAATAGTACAAGATTTTGAAGCTGCGGGATATACTGTTTTTCATAAACTATTAGATTCTTCTGAGTATGGAATACCTCAGATTAGAAAGCGTGTAATTCTTGTAGGTGTTAGGAAGGATTTAGATTTTAAATATAAATTTCCTGAACCTACTCATGGAAAAGATCAAAATCTTAAACCAAATATTACTTTAAAAGATGCTATATGGGATCTTAAGGATAATCCGGGAGATTATTTTACAGGAACTTATTCATCAATATTTATGTCAAGAAATAGGAAAAAGTCTTGGGATGAGCCTAGCTTTACAATACAGGCTTCAGGGAGACAGGCGCCGATTCATCCTGATGGTCAAGCGATGGAAAAAGTGGAAAAAGATAAATTTGTCTTTAGTGATGGGGTAGAAAATAATCGTAGACTTTCTATAAAAGAAATAGCACGCATACAGACATTCCCTGATTGGTTTGAATTTAGTAAAGGTGATAGTAACAAAAAATCTCATAACGCTAAACTAGATATCGTATATAAACAGATAGGCAATGCAGTTCCAGTAATGCTTGCCAGGGCAGTAGCATTACCCATTGCTCAGTGGGCAATACAATATATAAATAGTAAAGAGTCAAATGAAAGATCTATCATTTAATTAGATAGATCTTTTTTTTATTAATATTTATAAAAATAAATTGTAAATATTGACAATTAATAAAATAAGCAGTATTATATGAATAGAACATATGTTCTATATTACAGAGAAAAAATATTCTATTACTAGGGGGGAAATCTAATGAATATTATAAGCCTCTTTGCTGGTGCGGGTGGTATGGATTTGGGATTTGAAAAAGCTGGATTTAATGTATTATGGGCAAATGAGTATGATAGGACTATATGGGAAACATATAAAAGAAATCATATAGCTTATTTAGATCAAAGGGATATACGAAAGATAAAGTCCTCAGAAATTCCTGATTGTGATGGCATAATAGGAGGACCTCCCTGTCAGAGCTGGAGCGAGGCAGGAGCATTAAGAGGAATAAATGATTCAAGGGGAAAACTTTTTTATGAGTTTATAAGAGTACTAAAAGATAAACAACCGAAGTTTTTCGTTGCTGAAAATGTATCTGGAATGCTTGCAGACATTCATAAAGCTGCCGTTAATAATATTATTAAATTATTTAATGATGCTGGTTATGATATATTTCTTAAACTTTTAAATGCGGTAGATTATGGTGTGCCTCAGGATAGAAAAAGAGTTTTCTATATTGGATTTCGAAAAGACTTAAATATAAATTTTAATTTTCCTACACCATGTAATAAAAAACTTGTATTAAGGGATGCTATTTGGGACTTACAAGAGACAGCTTTACCAGCAAAAACTTCTAATAAAACTAATGGAGCTCAATGTAGAATAAATAATCATGAATATATGACTGGTAGTTTTTCTTCTATTTATATGTCACGAAACAGGGTTCGATCATGGAATGAACCATCCTTTACAATACAAGCAGGAGGGCGCCATGCTCCTATTCATCCCCAGGCACCTAAAATGGTATTCATTAATAAGAATAAAAGGATATTTGCACCTGGAAAAGAGCATCTGTATAGGAGATTAAGTGTTAGGGAATGTGCTCGTATACAAACCTTCCCAGACAAATTTGTGTTTTACTATACCTATATCGCCGACGGCTATAAAATGATAGGCAATGCAGTGCCTGTGCAATTGGCATATCATGTGGCAAGGGCAGTAAAAGAGGCATTGGTTAATAGTGAAAAGTACTATGAAGAGAAGGTTGTCTAATAAAAATGTTATAAGTGAACTAAGAGAGCAGGATTTGATATATTCTGTTCTTTTTAATTGCAATTTAAAATAAAAAGTCAATTGTTTTTTAATAGGAAAATTAAAAGCATTTAAAAAATTTCTTTACTATTTATAGATCTACTTATTAAGAACAGAATTTCAAACGACTATACAGTTAAAAGCGATAATAACTGAACAAGTTACCCCGCAAGCTACCCCGCAAGTTACCCCGCAAGTTACCCCGCAAGCTACCCCGCAAGCTACCCCGCAAGTTGATTGATAAAACAACTGATATATTAAAATTTTGCAGTGCTCCAAAAGGAAGACAGAAAATTCAAGATTTCCTTAGTATTAAAGATAGGGAGTACTTTAGGTAATTCTATAAATAATGAAAAATCTATCTATATGATGAATTATAACGAATAATATGATAACTAATATTTTATATAAATACTCATTAAAAATTTAATGTAATCTAAATAATTCACTTTCCAATTGTAAGAAGTGATTTTATTGTCAAATAATTTTGAAAATATAAAAAATAAATGAAGGAAGTCTAACATATATGTAGAATGTTAAGTTAGGGAACTATTAGAGTGATTAGGTTGAGGGGAATTTATAATGTGTATAGTGTAATGAAGAAGTGAAAATAACTGATAAATGTTAAATAACAGTTGAAACATACATAGTATGGTATTTCTATGTTACACCAAATATTAAATTAAAGAAAGCGAGGTATGTTCTGTGGCTCGTAAAACTAGAGAACAAATTAGCTACAATATGAGCCGTGTGAGCGACAGAAACACGGCTCTTGAAAGAGCAATGTGTAATGAATTTGACCGTCGGGGATTAATAACCTATAAAAGAAACGATAAATCTGTTTTTGGAAAACCGGATTTTGTATTCTCAGTGCGGAAAGTAGCTGTATTTTGTGACAGTGAATTTTGGCATGGATATAATTGGGGGGTAGCTAAATATGAAATAAAGAGCAACCGAGATTTCTGGATTTCTAAAATTGAAAGAAACATTGCACGAGATAAGGAAGTCAACGACAAGCTGGCATCTGAAGGTTGGACGGTGTTACGCTTTTGGGGAAAACAAATTAAGGACGATATTGTTGGTTGTGTCGATAAAGTAGAAAAAAAACTGCGAATTTATCCGAAATCACCGTTTAGGACAATAGATCTTTGTGCTGGGATAGGCGGAATTCGCCGTGGTTTTGAAAGGGTTGGTACCTTTACTAATGTACTTTCAGCCGAAACCGACAAATATGCTTGTATGACATATAAACATTTATATGGAGAAAATCCAAATTATGATTTGACATCGGAAGAGTTCAAACAAATTGTTGACGCTACGGAATATGACATATTGCTTGCAGGGTTTCCTTGCCAGTCATTCAGCAGAATCGGCCTTAGGGAAGGGTTTGATAATCTTACTAAAGGGAAAATTTTTTACCACATTGCCGAGATAATTGAGCGTACTCGTCCGAGCGCATTTTTCTTGGAGAATGTAGATCACCTAGTTACACATGAAAATGGGAAAACATTCAAAAAAATTATCGAGACTCTTGAAATTGATTTACAATATAAGGTCATAGGTGTTTCACATTCAGATGACGGTATCCTTAGGTATATTGTAAATGATTTTTTAAGGAACTCCAGACACTTTGGTGTACCTCAAAATCGTCCCAGAACATATATTATTGGTTTTGATCGAGAACGATTCAAACCGGAACGATTAGCGGCATTACCGATGACTTTGCCTACTGGCCGTGAAACTCCTCTTTATAAAGACTTAAACGACATTCTAGAACATAATGTTGCTCCGAGATATTACATGGCATCCGGGTATCTTGAAACGCTTGTAAAACATCGAGAACGGCAGGAAAGTAAAGGCTATGGATTTGGATATAGAATAGTCAATGAACCAGGGATAGAAAACCCTGCAGCAAACACTTTGCTTGCGACAGGAGGATCCGGTAAAGAACGAAATTTGATATATGATCCGCAAGAAGGAATAGCGGGAATGAAAGTTAAAGGTAAAAGGACTCCGCTTAACGATAAGGGTATCCGTGTAATGACGCCGACTGAATGGGGAAGGTTGCAGGGATTTATAAATTATGCTTTTGTAGATGGAAATGGAAAAGGATGGTTCTCATTTCCTGACGGTGTATCGAATACCCAAAAATATAAGCAGTTTGGTAACTCTGTTACCATTCCCGTTATTGAAGAAATGGCTCGTTTCATGAGTTCATGTTTTGAAACACTCAAATTACGGAGGTAATTTTACCATGATGAACGAAAAGGTATTGTTCCAGTTGACTGATAAGTGCGACATATACTTTGAGAACTCGCTTATCTCTAAGGAGCTAATTATCAAAAAATATGCGGAATTTTGTATATCATCGCTGTCGTCTGACACACACTCTGTCAGCGTAGCCTTACATACCGGTTCGAAATGTTTTGATATCATTTCGTTTTTAATGGCTACTTTATTATGTATATTATTTGATAAAACAGATAATAAATTAATAATCGAATCATTTAATGAAAATGATATAGTTTTATTCAGAAATGAGCGCTATCGCTGGAGAGGTTTGAATTTTATAGACGGACAACAATACATTATACTAGAGAAAGATGGACGGGGTAAAAATGGGAAGATTATTAATTATGTTTTATTTAAGGAGAATAAAAGTTTAATAAAACCTTACTATGGTACTTCGAATTTAACCGATGGGCGGGGAATAAGAAGAAAAGACAATAAAAGGGCTGAATTTATTTCGTATGTACTGGGAATTCCAGAAACTGAAGTTCCGAGTGTTACAGGTGCTTCAACAGTTATCGTAACTGAGCGTGATACTTTTGACCGATTATCAAAAGGTATACGGATTAATTATGATTCCGGTAAGAGTATAGGTTTGCTTGATATAGTTACCGCATCATATTATACCGATAGCGGTGAGGAATATCAATACGGAAATAATCCCTCAAAAACCGAACCAGTTCTGAAGATAGCTGGAAAAATATCGACAGCTCGAGATTTAGTACTTGAAAAGAGAGGAAATAAGGTTGTTGGGCTGATGGTTATTAACTCCGATGTTGCGTCAAAAGGCGGTTCCGAATTAGTGGATATGCTAGGTAGAAAGTCTCTCACATTCGTCCATATTGCATTTGGGATTGATTCTGAGTATGCGGAGAATGTTATCGAGACACAGGAGGATGGTGATGTTTTTGCATGCACTAGGGAATTTCTTTTGCAGAACTCTCTGCCGATTCAAGAAAGAAATAACTTAACCATTTCACTTGATAGACAGGTTGAGAATATCGTTAATAACTCTGTTTCCATAAAGATTATTGATGGCGGATGTATGTGGGAAGATTTTCGTAAAGCCAGAGAAGCACTATCTGTGATTAAGAGATCCGGATGGAATGAAGAGGAAAAGAAAGCTTTTTTAATTGCATCTTATTCTCTTTTTAATCTATTCATCACCGCTGTATTTCCAATTGAAACAATGGAAAAGTATGTTGGGAACGGTAAGTTCATGACAAGTATATCCTCTCCTGCTCTTCGAATTTTGGAACTATGGGACTTAACAGCGAAAGCAGAATTTGTAGAAGACCGATGTGCATATGTTGTCAATACCCTAGAACGATTATATAAATCGGGATTTACTGATTGTCAAAAACATAACGCTTTAAAATGTCATCTAGAGACTTCGAAGGGGAGAAAAATTGCTGTTGTAGTTCCGAAAGCGTACTATGTCGACATCCTCTCTGATGATGAAGCATTTCAAAGGAAAGGTATAACCATAATTACCGCTAACCGTTTTGATAATTCCGTCAGTTATGATGAGATCATAGTTGTAGGTGATTTCAAAGGAAAACATTTTAATCCGCTGAAATGTAGAGCAGCAACGAATATTATTTTATTACTCTATGAATGCGAAACAAATTACTTCAATTATAAGAAACATAAAGCCAAGTTATTTGAGAAAAAATTAAATTCCAAACTCAACATTGCTCCAGATGAAAAATTTAATGACAGAGATTTGAAAGTTGATGGGAACATGATTGAGGATATGGATGCATTTGTTGAGGAGGGAATTGATTTAGAAAAATATTTAAAAAACATAAGCACATTCGACATCAGAAAGTATGCTGAGACAGTTTCTGGTACTGCGGGAAGCACCTTAACTTCTGAAGTAGTTGCTATTGGACGATTTGTAAGCAGTGAACAAATTTTATTTTCCAAATATTACAAAGCTGTAGTTTTTAATACTGAAAGAGGAACGGTATCGGAAGTTGATGTGGAAGAACTTTCTGTAGGCGATCAACTTGTTTTTGTAAAACGTGATGACTATACGCTAAACATGGTTGATTATATATATGAGAATCTACAGATAAACAGTCACTTAAGTATTGACGTTTTAGATGCAACTGAGAAAGCAGCCTATTGGAAAGAGGCTTTGAGGGAATATAAAGATACTAATAATCTATCTTACAGAGATATTGCAAAGGGACTTCAAAAACTTGGAAGTTCGCTTCAAGAGGTTTCTGTACGACAATGGCTTATAGAAGAAAGCCATATAGTGGGACCTAGAGATGAAACTACATTACAGCAAATAGCTGAACTGACGGAGGATCCTTTTCTCCTCGAAGATACACATTGTTTTTTTGAGGCATGTCGTATTGTTCGACATCAACGGAAGGAAATACTTGAACTTATCGGGAAAGCAATTACGGATAAACTAAGTGGACATAGACCTAAAAAGGGAAGTATTCTTGAAGTTGTACACGATAATGTAGAGCGTTTAACCGATACTTTTGAATTGGATGCATTCACACAACTTGAGGAAACGGTTGCAGTTCCTATTAATTTAATTAATAAGCCGATTACGGATTGGGAGGTTACGGTATGAAAAGCAATGAGATTCGAGAAACGATGATTTCCGCTCGTGAGGAATATATCCAATTGATTAAATCTGAACTGCTAGGACCTGGATCGGAGTTTGATGTACCTGATGCCGAACATGAGATTATTTCAAGTAATCCTATCAGCCGGTATTCTGTCGGGATACTATACCCACAGGGGAATCAAGTCAATCAGGACAATGACGAAACTGTACCGTTAGAAGAAAACGGTGTTGAAACTATAGACGAACTAGCAGAAGTTAATAAGAAGAATGAAGAAATGAGCGAGGCTAAATCGGCAAAAAATCATAACTATGAATATGACGATACAGCTGATGAAAACTTAGATGAGGAAATAAGCCTTTCTTCACAGTACATGCCTTCGTCGATTGGCATTACATTTTTTGTGAGAGGAAAGGCGGATGTGGTGCGAGGTTGCGTTTCCTTTGCATCATATAGGAAAGCAACAATTTCAGATTGTGTAATTCCTTTTGAACCTGATAATCCTGAAAGTTATTTTGTACCGCAGGAATTGGCGCACATAATGGTTTATGATAAAGAATCGAGGGTAATCCGGCTGATTTCCTCTGTTAACAAAAAAGAAGTAAGGGATATTTTTGAAGGGGAGACTATTCCGGAGAATGAGTCTTTCATCATGAAGCAAATATCTTATCGTTTTGCTGAATATATCAGAAACGGTTATGTTCGTGTTCCTCATAATTCTGAATTTACATTAGACTTTTCTAAAAGGGATTATCTAGATGATAACAAAAATCTTGATAGCACAACCGCTAAAGTCACAGCCCTTCGCACAAGAATCTCAGATGAACTTTGGTCGTTAACCATTATGCTTGTCAATGATATAGAAGAAGTACCTGCAAAGTCACATCACTGTATATTTCAACCGATTCTTAAAGTTTCATCCGAGGAAAATGGATTTGTTTTTATAGAAAGTGATCTCAAACATGAAACTGAAACTATGGATTATGATGAGCTTTCGCTCGAATTGTTATATCGGCATAGGAAAGCATATAGCACTGGACTTGGAGTATCGGCTGATTGGGAAATTGATGATAATGGTAAAGGGAGTATTTGGACTGATTTCTTTCCTGAAGCGGAAGTACCGTCAATGGATTTTGAGTTACCTAAAAATGATAAAGTGTCCTCTGAAAAATTGTCAATGAAATATCTATCGGATTTAGATAAGAATGATAAATCACAAAAGATAGCAGCATTAAAAAATCTTGTCGATTTATATAAATCTTGGGTTGATGAATTAGAAAAGATTTCTGAGTCACTTGATATACATTACAAGTCAGCTGCTGCTAAGAATATTTTAGAATGCAAATCCGCTTATGTACGTATGTATTCGGGTATTAAAACATTACAAGAAAATGATATTGCTTATAATGCTTTTATGCTAGCTAATAGAGCAATGTTCATGCAGAGAATACATCTAGGAATGCAGGCTTCGACAGCCGATACAGACCGTTACCCTGATGATGATCATATTGCTTCTCTTTTAAATAGTATGAATTACAGGAATGCTGATGACAGTAATTGTAGATGGCGCCCTTTTCAGATAGCATTTTTACTGATGGATATCAATTCTATCATAGATGATACATTACCCGAACGAGATATAGTTGATCTTATATGGTTCCCAACCGGTGGTGGTAAGACAGAGGCATATCTTGGTTTAACCGCATTTACAATCTTCTATCGTCGATTAGATTGCCTGAAAGAATCAGGAGGCACTGCTGTAATCATGCGATATACTCTTCGTTTACTTGCAGCACAACAATTTACTCGGGCAGCTACTTTGATATGTGCCTGTGAGTATATTCGAAATGATTGTGAAGCAAAATACTCCTTATATCCATCATATCCACTGGGCAAAGAGTCGATTACTATAGGATTATGGATTGGTGGCACTCATATTCCCAACAAGAATATTACAAAAGACTATAGAAATCCTGGTGCATTAGAGTGCTTAAAGAAGCTAGAAGAAGCTAATGCGGGTAGTCTTCAATACATAAAAGAAAAATACAATAAATTCCAAGTTTTGAAATGCCCTTGGTGTGGCACGAAACTGGTCAAAGATAGAAAGAAAAAGAAACTTTTCGGTAAATGGGGCTATAATATGAAAGACAATAAGCATTTCTACATGTTCTGCCCTCAAAATGAATGCGATTTTACTATACGCCTGCCTATTCAAATAATTGATGAAGAACTATATGAAAAACCTCCCACCTTACTGTTCGGAACAGTGGATAAATTTGCGATGTTACCTTGGGACGGACGTATTGGATCATTCTTTGCAACAGACACTGAGAATCGAACACCTGAATTGGTTATTCAAGATGAACTACATCTGATTTCAGGTGCACTGGGAACTATAGTAGGTCTCTATGAAACTGCCGTTGATGCTATATGTAGTAAGAAAGGAATACGTCCAAAAATAATAGCATCAACTGCAACGATTCGTAGAGCTAAGGAGCAGTGCTCTGTATTATACAATCGAGAAGTCGTTCAATTCCCAGCCCCCGGTTTAAATTCAGATGACTCTTTCTTTGCCCGTGAAGCTAAATTATCGTATGACGATGGTGTGTTTGGACGTAAATATGTTGGGATAATGCCTTTCGGAAAGACAAAAGCCATGATGGAAATTCGGGCAATGGCTGCTCTTTTACAAAGAATTTATATGATGAAGTTGCCGGAAGAAGTAAAGGATAAGATGTGGACTTTAACAACATATTTTAATAGTCTGAAGGACCTCGGCAAAGCATCTACCCTTGTGGAGGATGATGTTAAGGACTTTATTATTCGAATTAAAAACCGCATGTTCACATTGGGACGTTTAATTATCAATGCGGATGAATTGACAAGTCGTGTGACAACTACGGAACTTAATAAAACTCTGGATAAACTTGAAAAGCTGGAATTCTCCAAAAAGAATATTGATAATAAACTCTATGCTTCAAATATACTCTTGGCAACTAATATGATTTCAGTGGGTATAGATGTTGCTCGACTTAATGTAATGTTGATGGTAGGACAACCAAAATTGACAAGTGAATATATTCAGGCATCTAGCCGTGTCGGTCGCTCATTTCCGGGTGTGGTTTTTGTGCAGTACGATGCTACAAAGAGTCGTGATCGCTCGCATTATGAGCGATTCAGAGCATATCACGAGTCGTTTTATCGATTTGTGGAACCGACTGGAGCCACTCCGTTTTCTAAACCCGCGCGTGGAAGAGCTTTACATGCTGTACTTGCATCAATTATTCGTCAACAAACTGGTATGAGTGAAGATAAAGATGCTCAGAATTTCGATAGTGAACATTTTGCTGATATTATTTCAGATGCTATGCAATTTATCCTTGACAGAGTAGAGGGCATTAATTCACGTGCCGATAACGGATCCAACATTGATATTTATGAAATTGAATCCGAGATATATGAATTTCTCGCTGATTGGCAAAATAAGGTTGATTTAAGCATAGAATCGGATACTCCGTTATTTTTCGGAAGAAGATTTATGGTCAATCCCCCTGGGACAAATGTAAAGCGCTTGTTTAAACCGTATAATTCTATCGGAAAGGATAATTCTATAGAAACCTTGACTTCTATGAGAAATGTAGATACTCCGGTTAAAGGGGAATTAGTTATATGGGAGGAGCAAATTAATGATGAAACAAATAAAAAAAGTTGAACTTAACAGGATTACGCATTCTGTACGTGCGACTCAAGCTGTTCTACAATATGGCGTCGGTGCTATGGTTGAATTTCCTGATCAAACACTTATAACAACAACTCCGGAATATTGGAGTGAAACCAGACAAATCATCGATGAACGCTTTGCAAAGGCTCTCGGTGTAAATTATTTTGCTATGCCGACAAATATATCGTACGCTAGATTTCCTGAATGGTATTTTTGCCCAAAATGCCGTAGGTTTCAACAGATATCTAAGTGGGTTTCCGAATACAAAAAAAAGGCAAAAACAAAAATTCTTGAATATGACGAACAAATGGTGAAACATATGCAATGTTTGGATTGCCACCAAGATTTAGTTGTCGCCCGTATTGTGACCGTATGTGAACAAGGACATATTAATGATTTTCCATGGGTAAAGTGGGTGCACAGACAATGCAAAAAACCGATATGTTCGAGTCCATCTTTAAAATTCAAAACAGGTGCTTCGGGTACTGAAGGCTTGGAAGGATTAAATATTTCTTGTTCCTGTGGTGCATCAGCAACACTTAAAGGTGCATTTGATAAGGATCGATTTGAAAAACTCGATAAGGAATCGGGGGCTAAGGATTTTCTTTGTGAAGGAGGGCATCCTCATAAACATATAAGAGAACAATGTACATGTTATCCACGGACTGTCCAGCGTGGCTCCTCATCAGTATATTTTCCTGTGGTGTACAGTTCACTTGTAATCCCTCCTTATGCTGATAAATTAAATGCACAAATAGAAATGAGTATGTCTTTTGCTGACTGTATAACTATTATTGAGGATGAAGAACCTGAAGACAAAGTAAGTACTATCAGAAAACGATTGTCAAGATGGGCTAAAAAAATGGCATTTGAAATAGGTGCTAATAAATCTGATATTGAATCCATTCTTAGACGCAAATGGCTTGATAATGAAGAGCTGGATAATGACATAACAAGTGTAAAGTATCGTGCTCAAGAATATGTTGCACTTAACGGAGAAGTATCAGCACCGTCAGGCTCTTTAGGTGACTTTTCTCGTGAAGGAATGGAAATTGATGATTACTTACTTCCCCATGTTAAATCAGTTTCACTCATAGATAAAGTAAGAGTCGTAAATGCATTAATCGGTTTTTCACGCTTAAATCCTGTTACGGGGATAGAAGATGCTGGCTTTGTCCATATAAAAGAACCGGGTACTCGATGGTTTCCAGCTTATGAAGTTCGTGGAGAAGGGATATTTATTGAGTTTGAACAAAATGATATTGATGATTGGATTATGAATAATCCTATAGTTATCGAACGAGCAAAACTTATAAACAATAACTACGCCGTGTCATTTATAGGACAGAACTATCCTCGAATCATAACCCCAAAGTTTATTCTGTTACACACAATGTCTCATTTGCTTATTAAGCAGCTTAGTTTTGAATGCGGATACAGCATAGCAAATTTGAGTGAGCGTATTTATTGTGCCGAAGAATCCGAGGGTAAGCAAATGACAGGGATATTCATCTATACTGCAAGTGGAGATTCCGAAGGCACACTTGGAGGACTTGTCAGGCAGGGAAGACCCGATGCATTTTCTCGTATTTTCAAAAAAGCGATTTTAGGAGCAAAAGCTTGTTCCAACGATCCAGTATGTATACTCAGTCATGGACAAGGTCGTGAGTCACTAAATCTAGCAGCCTGTCATGCGTGTGGGCTTTTACCAGAAACCTGCTGTGAAGAACGCAATGGTTTCCTTGACCGTGGGATGCTTGTTGGAACATATGAAGATAGAAATATTGGATTCTATAGTGAATTGCTATGATAAGGAGTTTATTATCTTTCATTCTATGATAAAAATAATTTTATAGGACTATTGGAAGAGGTAAGTGTTATAGAGGTATATCAATATTCAAAGTATAAAGAAATATGTTTTACCAATAAAGAAAATGATTGAATTTGATTTAAAGGTATATATAAATTTGAATAGTTCAGTAAAAAAAGTGATGAAATATGCCATGATGTATACATCCATGGTGGGAAATCATACGAATACCTTCTAGGACATTTAACTATTTTTGATATATATCTTTAGTTTATTGTATTTATCAAAAAAAATCCCTTATATAACAATAGAATTTTCCTTTAAAGTATCCAAAAAATACTACTTTAGCAAAACTTTAAACGATATATTGGTTGGCAGATGAGTTAGGATAATGCATAAGAAACACATATAAATATTGTAAAATATATTCTGGAACAGATCCTACTTTTATTGAAGAAGATGAATTTAAAACTACTATACCGTTAAAAGTAATATAACCGACCAAGCTACCGACCAAGCTACCCCGCAAGCTTACCTGCAAGTTACCCCGCAAGTTGATGGATAAAACAACTGAAATACTAGAATTTTGTAGAACTCCAAAAGGAAGACAGGGAATTCAAGATTTCCCCTGTATTAAAGATAGAGAGTATTTTAGGTAATTTTATCAATTCATAATGCGATTTCAGTAGGCGGTGAAAGTACTACTTTAGCAGCTATCACAGGAGCTATTGCAGAAGCTTACGATGGAAATATGCAAAAAATTCCCAATAATATCTTGCAACAATATATTATCTATGCTAATATGGGCATATAGAACATATGTTCGGGAGGTGTCAACATGGATATGAAGTATACTGTTGCAAGTTTATTTGCAGGAGTAGGGGGAATATGTAAAGGGTTTGAAAAAGCTGGAGCAGACATTATATGGGCAAATGAGATTGATAAATTTGCTTGTGAGACTTATAGATCTAATATGAAAACAACCAAATTAATTCAAGGAGATATACATTGTATAGAGTCTGATCACATACCAGACATTGATATTCTCACTGCAGGCTTTCCTTGTCAGGCTTTTTCAATTGCAGGATATCAAAAAGGGTTTAATGATGATAGAGGGAATTTATTTTTTGAAACTTTAAGAATTATAAACGAGAAAAGACCTAAAGTATTTTTATTAGAAAATGTAAAGAATCTTACATCCCATGATAAAGGCAAAACCTTTCAAATTATATTAAAGGCTTTAAAGCAAAGCGGATACTATGTAAAATATAAAGTCTTAAATTCTATGAACTATGGAAATATACCTCAAAACAGGGAAAGAATTTATATCGTTGGATTTAGGAATAAAAATTTTTTCGATAAATTCAAATTCCCAAATCATATTCCACTTACATATAAAATTAGCGATATTATTAACTTTAATGAAAAGCAGGATGATAAATATTACTATAAAGAAAATTCTAAGCACTATAAAATGTTACAAGAATCAATAGAAAAACAAGAAACCATTTACCAATTGCGAAGGATTTATGTTAGAGAAAATAAAAGCAAAGTATGCCCTACACTAACTGCTAATATGGGTACAGGGGGAAACAATGTGCCTTTAATAAAAGATGATTTCGGCATTCGAAAGCTTACTCCAAGGGAATGCTTTAAATTCCAGGGATACCCTGATATTATCCTACCTAAAAACATCAGTGATTCACAACTATATAAACAAGCAGGTAATTCTGTTACAATAACAGTAGTAGAAAGAGTCGCTAATAATATTATCCATGCTTTAGATGAAAAGGAATGTATTAATGTTGAATACAATATATTTGACAGAAAAATTATTAATAAACAACCATATCAAATTAGTTTTGATTTAATGTAGTTAAATAGGTATGAAGGAAGGAATAACTATGGCAATAGAGTTCTTTTCAATTCAATCATCGAAAAAACAAAAACTTTATGAAGAATTATTAATGCTAACTGGAGCACTGTCAAGATTATTTACGGATAGTGAAAATCCTTATTTGTATTATAGAGCGGCAGAAAATATCTTTTGTAAAGCCTTTGAAGCTGATAATCTGTCTAGAGGAGATGTATCTGCAGATGCAGCAAAAGACAAAGTAGGGATAGGGCTAAAGACATTTCTCCAACATAATGGAATGACTTATCAAAAGGTAGCGGAATTTAATCGTGAATTACAGGAATTTAAAAATTTAGAAGGCAAGCACTTAATATATAAAATTGCAGAAATGAGAAACGAAAGAATTCGTATGACAAAAAGAACTTATGAGATAGATGAAATGATTTATCATCTTGTTACAAGGGATAAAAGAAAGATGTTTCTTTTTGAAGAAAGCATGGATGAAATAGATTTAAACACTATTAAGGTTAGTAGTAAACCAAAGAAGAATACCATTCATTTCTCTGATAGATATAATGAATATACCTTTTCACTCTCAAAAAGTACACTCTTAAAAAAATTTATTACTTTAAATGACAATGCAATAAAGGAATTACCAGTTAGCATATATGATGATCCATTTGATTTTCTACTGAGAAACAAATTGGAATTGTTAAATGATGTAAAATCTTCATTTAAGAAAGAGATGGAATTAGATCATGTGATACTTCCACTTTATAGTCCCAGTACAGGGGAAGTTGAAGAAAAGTCAGGATTAAATGCTTGGAATGCAGCACCAAGGACAAAGGGAGGACCTAGTAGACCAAAGGATGAAGTATATATCATAGTTCCAACTTGGATTCACAGTGAAAAACCTGATTTCTTTAAATATAAGAGAGAAATGCATTTAAGTGAAACACCACATTTTCAAGTTAAATTACCAAATAATAAGTTACTTACAATGAAATTGGTTCAACAGGGAGGAAAAGCTATCAACTCTAAACCGTTGACAGATTTGGGAGCATGGATACTTAGGGAGGTTCTAGATATTAAACCTGGCACTTTGGTTACTAGAAATATGTTACATACAATTGGGGTTGATAGTGTGAAGCTAACTAAAGTAAAAGATCAAGAATTTTTATTAGATTTTACAGAGACCGGATCCTATGAAGAATTTGCACAAGAATATCTTGGAATAAATGAATAGTTTTCATTTATTCCTTTTTTTATTATAATATAGTAATAAGTACAAGCTACATGCTACAAAAGGGGGTACATAATAATGAAAACAGCAGTTGGGTTATTTGCAGGTGTCGGAGGAATTGAACTGGGCTTCAAAAGAAGTGGTTTTGAAGTTGTTTGGGCTAATGAGATAGATAAAAAGGCTAGCATAACCTATAGACTAAACCATAACCATCCGCTAGCAACTGAAGATCTTAATAATATAAAAAGTGATGATATTCCGGATATGGATATATTATTAGCTGGGTTTCCATGCCAGGCATTTTCTGTAGCAGGTTACCGCAGAGGTTTTGAGGATGAGAGAGGAAATGTATTTTTTCAATTGGTAAGGGTTATAAGGGATAAAAAACCCCCTATAATATTTCTAGAAAATGTAAAAAATTTAGTAGGACATGATAATGGCAATACCTTTAGGGTTATCCTTGATATGTTGCATCAAAATGGATATTTTATAAAAACCAAAGTAATGAATGCCTCTGATTATGGAAATATACCTCAAAACAGAGAAAGAATATATATAGTTGGATTCTTAAATGAAAAGCAGCATGATAATTTTGAATTCCCAAAACCTGTTGAATTAACTAAAACATTAACAGACCTTATAGACTTTAATAATAAGGTAGATGTAAAATATTATTATACCAGAGAAAAATATAAATTCTATGATGAGCTTGAAAGAGAAATGACGAATATGAATACCCTCTATCAATGGAGACGTGTCTATGTTCGGGAAAATAAATCAAATCTATGCCCCACACTTACGGCAAATATGGGTACAGGCGGACACAATGTACCACTTATTTTGACAAAACATGGAATTAGAAAATTAACACCAAAAGAATGTTTTAACCTACAAGGATTTCCAGATGATTTTAAATTACCTAATGTAGCACAATCTCATTTATATAAACAAGCAGGAAATTCAGTGGTGGTACCAATAATTGAAAGAATTGCAGATAAAATAAAAAAAGCTATATAATTTTAAACAGTAAGTTCAAGATTTCCTTAGTATTAAAAATAGGAAGCATTTCAGGTAATTCCATATACTAATAAAAAAATCAATCTATCTGATGAATTATGTCGATTAATATGATAGGATTAATATCAAATATATGTAAATTTTACATATTAGTGGAGGTTAATCTATTGAGATTATTTGATGTTATTCCAGATAGATTTTTTAGTATTCTATCTTCTAAGAATAAAGAGTTTTATAGTGATTGCCTTTTTATACTTTTTAATCAATATAAAGGTCATACATCCTTTGGGATTGATAGGGAAATCGTTGTTCAGATTTTCATGGATTACTTTGAGGGATTTAAAGAGGCAGATATCTTTCAAGAAGAGGATTCTAATGTAAGGACTGTTAGGGAAAAAGCAAATTTTATTATTAGAAAATTGGAAGAGTGCGGTTGGATCGATATTGAGACGACCAATAGTTATAAACAAATTATCAATCTTACAGATTATTCAGCTTCTATGCTGGAAACATTTGAAAAGATTGTAAAGAGTGAAAGCTTGGAGTATCAAGGATATGTATATACTATATACTCCATATTGTTTGGAAGTGAAAATACCCAGTATAATATTATTATTGATCAGATTTATGAAAATACCATGAAGTTAATTAATGGTCTTAAAACCCTAAACTCAAATATAAAAAAATATATAGACCGAATAACACAGCAGAAGTCATCAGAAGAGATTATGAAACTACATTTTGATGGATATACTCAAGAGATTATTGATAAGGCATATCATCGTTTAAAAACATCTGATAATGTCAGTAAATTTAGACCAAGAATTATTGAAAGGTTAGAGGAGATAAAAAGAGATAAGAAATATATAGAAATGGCCAGTCAACAGGATATTGATATGGAAAGGGTAGTAACCATAGAGGAAGCCAAAGAAAAAATAATGGGACAGTTAAACGATATTATATATGTGTTTGAAAATATGGATGACACTATAAATGAAATTGATAGGAAGAATACTCAATATATTAGAGCTTCTCTAACCAGGGTCAAATATCTTATAAATAGCTCAAAGGATATCGAAGGGCAGATTAATGAGATACTAAAATACATTATTAAAAAAACCCAAGTAAGGGATATAGATTTAAAGGATGATGGATTAGATGAAATAAATAAAATGTTTAATGTTTTCCCACAAAGCTTTATTGATAATAAATCAATATATGTATCCAATGAAGGAAAGAAAAACTTTGAACCACAAAAAATAGATAAGGATAAATTCTTAAGTAAAGAGGAAAGACAAAAGCTAATCAAGGAAATACAGGAGAAAAAGAAGTCTAGGTTAAGTAGGGGAAATATCGATAAGTATGTAATAGAGCTTATGGGGGACAGAAAGGTTATAAATGCCTCATTGTTACCTATTGAGAATATGAAGGATTTTATTAAGATAATTTATATATTAGTTTATTCTAAAAGTCGTTTAGTTCACTATCGTATTAAAAGATTAGATAAACCAGTTATTATAAATGGATATACATTCAATGATTTTGAGATTTGGAGGAAATAGTATGAATACTATAGAGAAATTTAATAATCTAAATACTAAGCAAAAAGAAGACTTTACTAGAATAACTAATAAATTATTGTCTATAGGTTTTCTAACGAAAAAAAAGGAAGACAATAAAAAAGACTATTACTTTGTGGAAAATCATAAGGATGTATTTATAAATTATTTTCAAGTGGCTGGGTGGGAATTAGAGATAGATGATAATTATGGGGTTATGCATCTGGTTAATATGTATGATCAAAATCGATATCATTTTAAGCTATATGAAAGTATTATCTTACTTATCATTAGACTTCTATACTATGAGAAAATGCAGGAATTATCTTTAGCTGATAATGTAATTATTACAATAGATGATATTCATCAAAGGTTCAATGCATTAAAACTAAGGGACAAGCCCATTGATAAAACTACCCTAAGAGGTGCAATTAGGATATTTAAAAAGTTTAATCTAATAGAGGCAATAGATTCAGATGTCAGTATGGGAGAGTGCAGAATTATAATCTATCCAACAATTCTTTTAGCAGTCAAGGTAGATGAAATTAGAAAAATATATGAAAAATTAGAAAGTTATAGAAGTGGGGGTGTGAATGACGATGAAGAAGCTGATGAAGATGAAGTTGATTAATTGGCATTATCTTACAGATGTTACCATTGATATAAAGGGAAATTGTCTAATAACTGGAGATAATGGTACAGGAAAGTCAACTGCATTAGATGCTATTCAATATGTCCTCACTGGTGGTAGGGCGAAGTTTAATAGTGCTGCCCATGAAAAAACCAAAAGAGATTTACTGGGATATGTAAGATGTAAAACCGGTAGAGACACTAATAAATATGAGAGACAGGGAGATGTAACTTCCCATGTTGCCTTAGAGTTTTATGAGGAGGGAAAGAAAAGAAGCTTTATACTTGGTGCGGTTATTGATTCTTCAAGTGATTTAAGCAACCCCAAAACTTTATTTTATAGAATAGAAAATCAAAGGATAGTGGACCAGCTTTTTATTACCAATGATATCCCAAAAAATATTAATCAGTTTAAGATATCTTCTAAGTCCTTTAAGGCTAAAATACTAACTACCCAGACAGCTGCAAGGGATGATTTTAATAATAGATTGGGATCTTTAGGCTATAGATTCTTTGATTTGCTTACAAAGGCTTTGTCCTTTAAACCTATTGATAATGTTAAAGACTTTGTGTATTCATATATATTAGATGAAAAGGAAGTAAATATTGATTATTTAAAGGAAAATGTTAGAACTTACATGGAATTTGAAAAGGTATTAAAGGGTATTAAGTTAAAGCTTGGTAGATTAGAGGAAATACAAAGTGAATATGATGAGTTACATAGGATTGAGGAAAATATTAAAATTCATGATTTTATTATATTAAAGTCTCAAAAAGATATGGAAGAAATTAAACTTATAGAAAAGAATTTATCCTATCAAAAGAAACATGGTTCTTTGGCTAAGGAAAAAGAGAAAGAACTAGAAATAAATGATTCGATTGAAAGATTAAGAAAAAGGCAAAGTGATATACGACAAAGTCTTTTAACAAATGATACTTATATTTTAATTAATAACTTAGAGAATGAAATAGATTTATTAAAAAAGAAAAAGGCTGAACTAAAAATTGAAGATAAAAGGTTTGATAAAGAGCTGGGAGCTCAACTAGAAAAAATAAAAGAGCTATACGATTTAGAAATTAAATTGGAAGGTATTAAAGATTTTGTTCGATTTAGTAATGAGTTGACAAATGAGGAAGGGAAGAATAAGTTTTATAATAATGCCTTTACCCTTGAAGAAAGTTTTAATTCTGAGACTAGAAAATTTAATGAAGAGCTATTCGAATTAAAATCTAATAAAAAGAAAATAGAAGAAAAATTATCTAAAATTGAAGAGGAAATTCATATTTTAGAGAGTAAAAGACTTGTCTATGATAAGAAAATAACTGATTTACAGAATGTTATAGCTAAGGAGTTAGGGAAATTAGAAGGCAGGAATATAGAACCTAAAATAATCTGTGAATTATTAGAGATATCTGATGGAAGGTGGCAGGATGCTATTGAAGGATATCTTAATACACAGAGATTTAACCTTATTATTGAGCCTCAATATTTTGATGAGTCTTTAAGAGCATATGAACGCTTTAAAAGTTCAAATAATATTTATGGTGTTGGTCTTATTAATACTCAAAAGCTTGAAAAATATAAAGAGTGTGATGAGAAGAGTTTAGCTGCTGTAGTAACCTCTAAAAATAAGTTTGCGAAATATTATATAAATATGATTATGGGTAAAGTTATTAGATGTGAATCTGTTGACGATTTAAAGAAGCATTCTAGATCTATTACTCCTACTTGTATGGTATATCAAAACAATACCGCTAGACAAATTAATCCTAAGATCTATGAAAAGCCATATATCGGTTCAGAAGCATATAAAAGGCAACTAAAATTAAAGCTAGAGGAAAAAGAGAATTTAAAAAAAGAGCAATCAGAAATTAATAATAAAATAAATCACCTAGAAGATGTCATTAATTTGTTATCAAAACCTAGATTTGAATACTTAAGAGAAAATTGTGATATAAAGATTAAGCTGATGAAAAAAGAAGATGAAATTTTATTAAAGAAAGAGCAGCTTAATCAAATCGATAAGAGTACAATATTAGAATTGGATTTTCAGTTAAAAAAGATATCAAAGGATATTAAAGAAAGTGATTTAGAATTAAAAAACATTAGAGATTATATTACCAGACTAAAGGTTGAAATAGAAAATTTAGAAGAGGAAACTAAATATATTAAGTCAACGATAGATAGTGTTTCAGTAGATATTAATAATTATGAGATGAATAATGCTGAGGTGTTAAGCAAAGCAAATGAACGATATGAGGCTACCATAAAACAAAAAACTCCATATGAGATTTATTATAATTATAGTAGATCTAGACAAGGGTTTGATACTAGACTATCTAATAAAGAAAATGATTTAAAGCATTTACAAAGAGACTACAATAATGAGTTTCATTTTGGTGGATCTGAAGGTAAATTAGGTATAGAAGATTTCTTAAAAGAGTACAAGAATCTAAAGGAAAGCAAAGTCATAGAATATGAAGAAAAAATATATAATGCAAGACAAAAGGCAGAAGAAGAATTTAAGGAACATTTTCTAGCTAAGCTACAGGAAAATATCGTTTCTGCCCAAAATGAATTTAAGAAATTGAATGAAGCCTTAAGGGGTATTAGCTTTGGAGAAGATGAATACAAGTTCCAATATACCTCCAGCAAGGTATATGATAAATTCTATAAAATGATAATGGATGAGAATAACCTAGTGGGCAATAATCTATTGACGGGTATGTATCGTCAAAAGCATAAGGAAGCTATGGATGAATTATTTGATCGAATTACAGTTGATAATGATGAATCTAGGAAGGCCCTTGAAAAATTTACGGATTATAGAACCTTTATGGACTATGATATAAGAATTTATCACAGCGATGGAAGCACCTCAAGCTTTTCAAAGGTATGCCGTGAAAAAAGTGGTGGCGAAACTCAAACTCCATACTATGTGGCCATAGCAGCATCCTTTATACAATTATACGATAGTGGATTACATGAGGATAAGTTAGGCATTATCCTGTTGGATGAAGCCTTTAATAACATGGATGAAAATCGTATAGAAAGCATGATGGAATTTTTAAATAAATTAGACCTACAATTAATAATAGCAGCACCACCACAGAAGATTGAAAGTATTGGACCTCATATGGATACTACACTGGTAGTCTCAAAGGAAGATAATTTTAGTTGGGTGGAGGCATTTAGTATACATGAAGAATTATAAGAAAATAATACTTAATAGTTTATTAGATAAATATGAGAAAAGTTCACTTTATAGAGAAGATAATAGGGTGAATGTAAATATAGCCTTTAAATTCAATAGAAAAACCATAGCAGATTATTATAATGAAAAGGATTATATACTTAAACAGGAGATCAATGAGCTTTCAATGAATTTAGAGGAAAAAGGATTTGTTATAATTCACTGGAAGAAATTTCAGGAAGGAAATATCATAGATAAACTTCAGCTAAATATAGATAAACTTAATGAGATATACTCATTTCTTAATCGAAGCCCTAAAAATGAGCTGGAGGAGAACGCCAGAAATATAATATCAAAGTATAGTAAAAGAGATGACTGGTTAGGAAAATTTGCACTAGATATGTTTAGTCGATTGAACCAAAAGAAAAGTATAAAAAAATATCTGGATATAGAAAAGATTAAAGTTATAAAGGACATTTTATACGCCATAGAAAAAATGCTCAAACAGCAGGAGGAAATTCCTAAGAGGGTTTTTAGTATAGGATTGTTTTCAGATTCTAAGCGTTTTGAAAGTCTAGAATCTAAAATTATAAGAATTATGAAGGATTATGGAGAGTATGAGGACGATATTGATGTATTGGCTGAGGAAAATATCGTAAATAATCCAGGTTATGTTTATCTAAAGGGATCCGGCACCTTTAAATGTAATTTTGAAGTTATAGATCTCGAAAAGATCAAGGATGCTATAGGATTAAGCACAAATATAATAAAATCCCTAGAAATAGAGTCGCTGAACATAAAAAGGGTGCTAACTATTGAAAATCTAACTACCTTCCATTGTTATATTCCTATAGATGAATTAGTAATATATTTGGGTGGTTATCATAATGCAATCAGACGAAGGATTTTAAATAAGATCTATGAATATGACAAAGACATGCAATTCTATCATTGGGGGGACATAGACCTAGGGGGACTTAGGATATTAAATCATCTAAGAAATAAAACAAAGATTCAATTTAAACCCTATAGAATGGATAAGGGCACTATAGAGACTTACCAGCACCATACTAAGCCTATTCAGAGCGATGCCTATATAAGGAAGCTAAAGGATCTATTAGTACAGGAAGAATACAGGGAATTTTATGAAGTTATAAATTATATGATAAAGCATCAGGTAACCCTAGAGCAAGAGGCGCTGGATATTAAATAAATGATTATGATTTTGAATATCACTAAAAGTCATAAAAGTTAATGCTCAAAAAAATAAATTAATTGGTTTGAAAATTTTGAAAAGGGAATAATATATAGTATAATTGATACATATTGATACTAATATGTATCATAAAAGGGAGTGGATATATTGAAACTAGAAACCTTTACCCAGATGTATAGGGACAGATATTCTTTTAATTATACTAAATTAAAATATAAATTCGGCGTTGAAAATACTATGGAGTATATCAAAACATTGAAAGAAAGCTTTTATAAAGAAATTAATCTTTTAGATTTTAATGGAAGATATATCGTATATCTTCCTGAAAAGGTTCCTATGAAAATGCAAAATATTAAGGCGCTGATGAAATCATATGAAGGGAAGCCCTATGGGATTCAAGCTATGGAGGAGGAGATTATGGCTACGCTTTCCATCGAGCAAATAGATACCACAAGGGAGAGCGTAAGAAATATCTTATATGGTAGTGCCCCTAAATCAGAAGAAGAGAACAAGGCCTTTGCTATAAAGAGGGGGCTTGATTTTATAGCGGATCCTGCAAATAAGATCACAGAGGAAAATTTATATCAGCTTTATACTCTTTCCATAGGAGAATTTCTTGAGGAAGAAAGCAAATTAATACCATGGAAGAAGTATCGTGATGATGCGGTTTATGTAGTTGGGCGGGATATTACTCATCAAGGGTTAAATTATAAATTGATACCAGATTATATAAAAAATATGATTTACTTTATTAAACAAGAAGACGATATAGATGAGATTATAAAGTCTAGTATTATTCATTATTATCTAGCCTATATACATCCGTACTTTGATGGTAATGGTCGTATGGCTAGACTTCTGCAACTATGGTATTTGGTTCAAAAGGGTTATACGGCTTCCTTATTTATTCCCTTATCTTTCTATATTAATAAAAGTAAAGGTTTATACTACAAGTCATTTAATATGATTATGGATAACTATAAACTTTCTAATATTCTAGATATAACACCCTTTATTGAGTATTACATTAAAAATGTGTTGGAGAAATTAGAGATTAAGCAGGAAGATACAAAGATTTTAGATCAATTTCAAGCACTGTTATCCAATGGAGAAATTACTGAAAAGGAAAAAGCATTATTTTATTTTGTTCTATCTGCCTATGGAGAACAAGCCTTTTCTACTAAGCAGCTAGAGAAGGATTATAAGGATGTAGCCTATGCCACGGTTCGCACATTTGTGAGAAAAATGGAGGACAAGGGATTATTTACATCACAAAGATATAGTAATCGAATAAAATATAAAGTGAAAGTTTCAGACTAAAGGATCATTAATTAAATAACCCTAGGAAAATAATTGAAAAATCATAGGCTCCTAGGGATGAACAAATAATACATTTGGGCAGTTTCATTTATAATTATTTACATTGTTTTTTAATAACAGGATTAACTAATTTTTGGAAACCATCAATTTGACATTCTATAATATCCCCATTATTAATTTGAACTGCTCTAGGGGTTCCAGTAGAAATTATATCCCCAGGCATCATTTTCATCACTTTAGTATGAAATGAAACCAAATAATCCGGTAAAAAGGTCATATTTGATACAAGGTTTTGTGCATGGATTTTACCATTTATTACAGTGGCAACTTTTAATTTTAATATATCCTTTACTTCATCAGGTGTAACCAGCTGTGGTCCAAAACTAAAGAATGTATCAAAGCTTTTTGCTCGTGTTAAATATCTAGGGTTTTTTCTTAAGATATCTTCTGCTGTCATATCTATAGCAGTAGTAAAACCAGCTACTACATCTAACCAATTTTCTCTTTCAACATCCTTACACTCTTTTCCAAATATTATAGCTAATTCAGATTCACCCGTAGTTTTGTTTGACTGATGTGGAATTTGAATATTATCATTTGGCCCAATAATAGTAGTGGAGGGCTTAAAAAAACTAGCAGGTTCTGTATTAGGAGCTTTTTCATCTAAGTCTGCTGCATGATCAACATAATTAAGTCCTATCCCTAATATTTTTTCTGGTTTACGATATAAAGGACCGAATTCTGCCTTTTCTAATGGTATTGTATGGGATTCTAAATTATCTATTTTTTCTTTGCCACCATTACTATACCACTTATTTAATGTTTCAATCTCTCCTTCCTGTATCAGTTGTAATAGATTTGTTTTCCATTTCATATTAAACTTTTTATTAATAGTACTAATAGTTATAACACCATTTTTTGTTACAACTGCTCCTGTTTCTAAACCATAAACATTAATCGTACATAATCTCAAATCGTCCCCTCCCAATATAATATTTTAAAATTATGATATATATATTTTTCGACATAAATTTATATTCTTAAATTCTTTTTGTATTTTATAATAGGTCTTTTTATTTATTAATAACATAATAACATATTTTATGGTATAGATTTTTCTTAAGGAAGGGTATATAATATTATCTTAATGATAAGATTTATGAGGTGAAAGAATTGACACAATCAAAAGAGAATAAGATGGGTATCATGCCCATTAAAAGACTATTAATTCATATGTCCTTACCAATGATGATATCAATGCTAGTCCAAGCCCTATATAATGTTGTGGATAGCATCTTTGTGGCTCGAATAAATGAAAGTGCATTGACTGCTGTTTCCCTTGCCTTTCCAGTGCAAAATCTGATGATTGCCATTGGGGTAGGTACTGGTGTGGGAATGAATGCTCTTTTATCAAGAACCCTTGGGGAAGGGAACTTTAAAGAATCAAACCGCGCAGCCAATAATGGGATATTTTTAGGGCTTATCAGCTATGGTCTATTCCTGGTATTTGGACTTCTGTTTTCTAGATCTTACTTTGCAATGCAAACAAATGATCCTATAATCATTCAATATGGGACCTCCTATCTATCCATTATATGTATAGCGTCCATTGGATTATTCAACCAGATCATCTTTGAACGATTATTGCAGTCAACAGGAAAAAGTTTTTACAGTATGATAACCCAAGGAACTGGTGCCATCATAAATATTATTCTTGATCCTATTTTGATATTTGGTTATTTTGGAATGCCTGAGATGGGAGTTACTGGGGCAGCGATAGCTACAATATCAGGGCAAATATTTGCCGCTATTCTTGGATTAATTATAAATATAAGGATTAATAAGGAAATTTCAATAAAGATAAAGGGGTTCCGTCCGAATCTAGGAACCATTAGGAATATATATAAGGTGGGGATTCCTTCAATGTTGATGATTTCCTTAACATCGGTTACTACCTATGGGGTCAATCACATTCTTATGAAGATCTCTACCACAGCTACCGCTGTGCTAGGGGTATATCATAAATTACAGAGCTTTGTTTTTATGCCGATCTTTGGTCTTAATAACGGTATGGTTCCAATTATCGCTTATAACTATGGGGCGAGGAAGAAGGATCGTGTTATAAAAGCTATGCAGTTAAGCATTACCTACGCCGTTGTTTTTATGCTGTTTGGGTTCATCATTATTCAAATGTTCCCAGGGCAACTATTATCCCTATTTAATGCATCTGAAGATATGTTAAGCATCGGTATTCCCGCACTACGAATCATTAGCCTTAGTTATACCCTAGCGGGTTTTGGCATTGTATGTGATTCAATCTACCAGGCCTTTGGTAATGGAATGTTAAGTCTTATTGTTGGGATTGCAAGACAATTAGCGGTACTACTGCCTGCTGCCTATGTATTATCCCTATTTGGAAATGTTCATTTAATATGGTGGGCTTATTTTATTGCTGAAATAGTATCTGCTATATTCAGTATTATCTTTCTGAAATATATCTATCGACAAAAGGTGGTCCCAATCGAGGTGAAAGAGAAAAGAGTACCTATTACAGTATAATTGGAAAAAGTCCTATCTAACGAAGTTATGGCTTGCAGGTTTATTATTGAATATAGAAGGGCTCCTAAATGGGAGCCCTTGTATTGATTATTCTGAGAGTAATCTACTAACTGAATAGACTTGTTATTGCATCAGCACTACAAATTATATGATCTATTCCCATTTTTTTAAAATACTCTTTATTGTTAGGATTATTAATGTAAGCGATTGTCCTAATACCTGAATATAATTTTGCTAGTTGACAGATTATAAAATTATTTTCATCCTTATTGGTTACAGCTACAATGGTTTCTACTTGTCCAATGCCAGCATCCTTTAATATCTCTAGATCTGTTCCATCACCCCAGATTACGAGATCATTGCTTATGTCTGCAATTGTATTACAGACATTTTTATTAAGATCAACCAATGTAACTTTATGTTTATTTCCCAAGGTCTTGATAAGATTACTGCCAATTTTACCTCCACCTACAATAATTGTTCTCATATCATCCTCCGTCAAATAGAATATAAATTATAAATAATTTTATTTTTTAAATAAGATATTTTTTGATTCTTGAATCTCTTCATCTTCCATATTTATATAAGCAATGTTTAGCTTATCATATATCTTTCCTTTAGACGGATTATTTAGTCTTGAGATAATCCTTGGTAAATTAAATAATTTTTTTGCGATTATAGATATAGATAAATTTAGATTATCATCCGTTGTATATGCAAAAAGAGCATCTGCATTTTCTATTCCAGCTTTAAATAATTGTTCACAATCAAGATCCTTTGTTTGATTATATTGTATATTCAAAGGATTTTTTGCTTCTTGAATGCTTGTGTTTTCATAATTAAGTATGCATATTTTATGTCCTTCCTTTGATAGTTCCTTTGCTAATTTATAGGATATTCTATCATTTACTATCACAATAATATACATAGATTAAAATCCCCTTTTAAAATTTAAGATTTAACAGAAATAATTCAAATTTTTTAATGTTCTCTTTTTTGCCTACTACCACAATTTTATCATTTTCCTTCAGTACTGAATTTGGTGTAATCTCTGTTGTAGCCTTACCTTCATGCTCTAAGGCAATAATGTTCAAGTTATAATTTTTTCTCAGATCCGCTTCTATTACTGTTTTTCCAGCTATTTTTGGAGTTAACTTAATCTCAGAGACATTAATGTCATCTCTTAATTCAATGGATTCTAGGGTACTTGAGGAGATAAGCCTTTTACCTAATCGGATTGCCATATCATATTCTGGATATATTACCTCTGCTCCGATTTTTTCTAAAATTAAACCTTGCTCATAGCTATAGGCTTTAGCTATCACCCTTGGAACACCCATATTTATAATATGAAGTGCGGTCAATATACTTACATCGATCTTTTTTCCGATACAAACGATAACTGTTCCACAATTCTGAATACCCGCATCCTGTAATGTATCCTTACTTAAAGAATCAATTACAAAGGCGGATTCCGCTATATTTCGTATTTGTTTAATTTTTTCTTCATCGCTATCTATTACTAGTATTTCTTTTCCTGCATCCGCAAGAGTTTTAGATAGCGAATACCCAAATCTTCCCAGCCCAATGATTCCGTACTCAATGATAGATTTATGCTGAAACATCAATAATTCCTCCAATTAAAATGATTAGCCTACAGTTAGTGGCTCCTCTGAATAGCTAACACCCGACTTTTGTTTAAAGGCTAAAAGCGTAGCTATTGTAAGAGGACCTAATCGGCCTATAAACATTGTTAAAATTATAATGGATTTACTATATATTCCTAAATCAGGTGTAATACCAGTGGATAGACCTACAGTTCCAAAGGCTGATACAACTTCGAAAAATATATCCATGAATTCAAAATTAGGTTCAAAGATACTTATCAATAGAATATTAGTACATATTAATGCGATAGCTAATGATGCAATAATATAAGCTTTAGAAATTACATCTCTAGGTATCTTTCTTTTAAAAGCAGAACAATGATTATTTGTTGCAGTACTATAAGCATTAACTAATAATGCGAACATAGCGGTTGTTTTAATCCCTCCACCAGTTGAGCCTGGTGAAGCACCAATAAACATTAATATAATCATAATAAAAAGGCCAGCATTAGAAAACTCATTTAAAGAAATTGTTGCAAATCCTGCTGTTCTTGATGATGTGCTAAAAAAGAAGGCGGTTAGCCAATTAATGTTTTCTGTGATCTTTAGCATAATTGCTCCACTAAGCAGTAGAGTTAAAGTCATTGTAACGACTACCTTTGAGTGTAAACTAAAATTTTTAAAGGAATGTTTCTCGATGATTTCCTTAATTACTATAAATCCTAAGCCTCCAAATATTATTAGTCCACATGTTGCAATATTTAAAATTATACTATCTTTATAAGAAGCTAAACTCTGAAAATTACCCAGTATATCAAATCCTGCATTATTAAAAGCGGATATGGAATGAAAAATACTAATTCCAACTGCATTTAATGGTGAATAGCTTTTAGAGAATACAGTATAATTAATTAAGGTGCCTATTATCTCAAAAAATAATGTCATAAATAAAATTGCCCTTACCAATTTTACAATACCCTTCATAGAGTTTAAATTTAGAGTTTCCTTTATAAGTATTCTTTCCTTAAATCTGACTCGTCTTCGAGTGAGAAGCATTAAGCCTACACCAACCGAAGCAAAGCCTAGTCCTCCAATTTGTATTAAAATAGCTATAATAATTCTTCCAAAGATGCTGAAAGTACTCCCTGTATCCAATGTAACCAAACCAGTAACACATACAGCACTTGTTGATGTAAATAATGCATCTATCGGAGTAACATCAACTCCTGGGTTATGTGAAATTGGAAGTGAGAGTAAAATAGAACCTAGTAGGATGACGATTGCAAATCCTAAAACAATAAATCGAACAGGACTCATTTTCTTTAATCTAGTCATATAGTGTCATCAGTCCTTTTTATTAATTTTACTAGATAGTATTTTTATTGTGGATTTTCTAATAATAAGACTCAATATGAAAATTTTCTTCTTGCTAAGTATAAATATTATCAAAAATAATATAAATATTGTGTTAAGATATAACCAATGGCATAAAGATTTTATAAATATGTACATTTATACTTTTAAAACTATAATAAAATACAATTTTAAAGAAATTTTGGGAGATTGTCATGAAAAAATGTAAAGATCAATCATACAACATAAGGTTTTATATTTTACAAATATCTATAACCCTTGGATTAAATATTCTAACTACCCTATTATTATTATTGCTACAACATTTTGGATTTACTGAAGTAAATATAGTTGTTTTATACATACTATCTGTTCTTATTACTTCTCGTTATACAAAGGGTTACATTTACGGTATTATTGCTTCCATATTATCCATGCTAACCTTTAACTTCTTTTTCACTGAACCTATATTTACCTTCAAGGTTTATGATAATTCTTATATATTTACCTTTATGGTAATGCTTCTATCTTCGTTTTTTACCAGTACACTTGCAAGCAAATTAATTTATTCAAAGGATCTTGCCAGTGAGAGGGAAAAGCAATCACATACCCTATACCAGATAGCTAGTTCTCTTGCTAAAACAAGTGACATTCAAGAAATCGCAAATGTTTCCATTCAATTATTATCAAACCTTTTTGAATATAATATATTTGGTTTTTTGACTAATTCTAGGGATGGAAACGCACTTATGCTTGAAATTGATACTGAAGATTCAAATATTATAACAAAAAATATAGATTTTAATATAATTCATAGTACTATATCAAATTATTTTACTATTCCCATAAAATTAAGTGATACGGAAATGTTTTATCTTTGTTTTCCCAAAGAATTTGAGGGTATGTCTGATTTAAACAAATTTTTATTAAACTCTATCATTATGCAGATTTACTCTTCAGTGGAAAGGGTGTATTTAATAAGAGAAAAGGAAGCAGCAAAATCTGAAACAGAAAGAGAACGCTTTAAAAATAACCTTCTTAGAGCAATATCACATGATTTAAGAACACCTCTTGCTAGGATACGAGGCGCTGCTGAGATCCTCTCTCACAATTTAGATGAGAATAGTTATAAACAATTAGTTTCAGGAATATATGAGGATTCTACCTGGCTTACCCGTTTAGTAGAAAATATTCTGGGCTTAACTAGAATTCAAGAAGGTAGTTTATCACTTAGTCTTCAGCTTGAAGCAGTTGAAGAAATCATCTCTGAAGCTATACATAGATCCACAAAATATTTTCCTGATCGTTTAATAAAAATAACCGTTCCTGATGAAGTGTTATTTGTTCCAATGGATGGAAAGTTAATTGTTCAAGTACTGATTAACCTTATTAGTAATGCTATTGAACATACTACTGAGGATGAAGATATCACCATATCTGTATGGCAAGAATCCGATAGAGTTTGGTTTGAGGTATCTGACAAAGGCACTGGAATAAGGGATCTTGAGCTACCAAGGATATTTGATATGTTTTATGTTTCAAATAAATCACGAACTGACGGGAAGCAAGGAATGGGGCTGGGACTTGCTATATGCAAAGCTATCGTAAATTATCATGATGGGGAAATATATGCTACAAATAATAAAGATGGTGGCGCTACATTTCGCTTCTATTTAAAGAAACAGGAGGATAAATAGAATGGAATTATTTTTAATAGTTGAAGACGATCGGCAAATAAGAAACTTTATAAATTTTTCATTAGAATCCCAAGGACATAAATGTATCGAAGTTTCTACGGGATGTGATGCTTTAAAAATAATACAAAACAAAGAAATTTCAGCGATAATACTTGATTTGGGCCTTCCAGATGTGGATGGGATTGATCTTATAAAACAAGTTAGAAACTTCTCAGATATACCAATTATTGTAGTATCGGCACGGGACCAGGATAATGAGAAAGTAGAGGCCTTGGACGCAGGTGCAGATGACTATTTGACAAAGCCCTTTAGTATAAAAGAATTTTTAGCACGAATTAGAGTACTTTTTAGACATTACAATACTAATAAGGATCTTTTTACTAGTAACTTTAAGATTGGTGACTTAGAAATTGATCTTGAAAAGCATAAGGTTCAAAAAAAGGGAAAAGATATTCATTTTACTCCAATAGAGTATGATATTTTGAAATTGTTGGTAAAAAATTCAGGTAAAGTATTAACTCATAAATTTATTTTAAAAAAGATTTGGGGATCCTACTTAGAATCGGATACTCAAACTCTTAGAGTTTTTATGGCAAATATAAGAAGAAAATTAGAAGTAAATCCTGCCAAGCCACGATATATAATAACCGAAGTAGGGGTGGGTTATCGGTTTGCTGATGAATAATATATGTATTACATAAATATTAATAATAAATTACTCCTTATAATATGGATATTTATCTAATCCAATTTATAAGGAGTATTTTGTATTAAATATGAAAAATTTGGATTTATTAATTAAAAACTTATTCCCAATAATTCACATTAACGCCTAGTCCTTTTTCTTTTGCTAATCTATAAGCATGTGCCACAACTGTAATGTCCTCTATACCCATTCCAACAGCATTAAAATAGATTATTTGGTCGTCGTTTTCTCGTCCTGATTTCTTTTTGTTAATAATCTCTCCTAACTCTGCATCAATATCTTCATCTTTTATTATACCTTCCTTGTACATAAGTGCCACTGTACTAATCATTCGATGCTTAATTCCTTCCCAAGTATCACAAACTATTAGATCTGCCTTGGAAACACAATCATAAGAAACCTCATAGTCTGCCATATTCATAACCAAGGCTCCTTTTTTAAGCCATTCATACTCTATAAATGGTTCAGTAGCTAAAGTTACTGTGACAATTATATCACTATCCTCTGCAGCATCTTTTATATTTTTAACGGGAATTACTTCAATTCCATGTTTTTCATTCATTTCCTTTGCAAATTGTTCAGAACGATCAAAATACAAATCATATATATATACTTTATTTAATGTAGGACACTCAACTAATGCTGCTTCAAGCTGAGTTCTTCCCTGTGCACCTGCACCACATATTAGCATAGTTTTAGCATTATTTTTAGCTAAATATTTTATGGCTATTCCTCCAACTGCTCCTGTTCTCTTTGCGCTAACAGTGGTTCCATCAGCTATTGCGATAGGTAACTTTGTATCAGCATCGTTAAGTACGACTGTTACACTGGCACGAGGAAGTCCTATCTTTAAGTTACTTGGACCACTTCCAATCCATTTAATGCCTAGAACATTATATTCTCCCCCAATAAAACCGGGCATCGCATTGATCCTACCATAAATATTTTCATCCTCTGGAGTATCACCCTTACAGGTTACAAGCTTTCCAGTATTAATAGCGTCACCTTTATCAAATAGGGACAAACAATTTTCCACATCGTTTATTACTTTTTTCATGTCATTTGCTACTAAAGTGTTTACAACGGTATTATTCATAAATAGAATATCATGTTTCATTTAAGCTACCCCCTTCTAGTCTATATTTTCACCTGATTCAAAATATTCTAATATTGCTTTCTTGGACATACCTTCAAGTCCTAAGTTCTTCAGTGAACGCCCTGATTCCCTAAAATCTATTTTGTATATAGAACTTGAAATGTCAATAATTGCATCTATATTTGGAGTTTGTACATTTACAGCCTTTGCTAACTCAGAAATGGCAACTAATCCTGTTGGAACATCTTCTATTACATATCTAACTTGAGTAGTTTTAGGAGCTGTTATATCTTTATAAGCCGTATTATTATTTATTCTTTCATATAGAGTTTCACCATAGGTATCGTAGGATTTTACTAACCAATCCTTAGCAGAAAGAATATCTGCACCAAAAGCTTTTGCAACACTAAGACGCTCTTTATCAACTATTTCAATAAATTCAGCAACTGTGGGACTGATGCCTTCCCAATAATATTTAAATCCCTGTTCATCACTTTCGATTCTACCGATATTAAGTAAAACCGGAATAGGATGAAACATGCTTCCAATATTTGAGAAACTTGTCCAGGCTATATTAGGAACAGGGTTAAATTGTTTATAATAAGGAGCAAGAGCTTTCGTGACTTCGTATATTCGGCTACTAGGAATGGAGCTAATATCCACTGATTTTTTTATACCATAAATACTAACTGAATTACCGTTTGTCTTTCTACAAGAATATATAAGAGTTTGTGTTTCTGCAATTATGACATCTTTATTACAGCCATGGGAACGAATAGTATTTAAAAATTCTAAAGCGCCTGCTGTACGGCCTGGATTAAGTATTATTATTTGACCATCTTCAAGAAACTCGCTACAAGCTTCAGCAATCATTTTATGGGTAAATGCTGGGGTTACTATCATGATGATTTTTACACCTTTAATTGCTTCACCTATATTAGAGGTTACTAATGATGGTTTTACCTTTGTATCTGTTCCATTATAGTTAAGGTTAATGTATCCGGCTTCTTGTATATCTTTTAAATATTCAGGGAATAAATCGCAAAGATTTACATTCCCCTTCATACTTAATATATGTGCGGCTATTGCAGTTCCTCCATTACCAGCGCCTATTACTGCTATTGTATCTACTGGTTCACTCATTAGCTAATTCACTTCTTTGTTCAAGTTTAGGATTTTTAATCCAAAAACCTGCAAATCTTAAAAATAAAATCAAAACAACTGATAAGGCGGTAAAGAATAAACCTACATTTAAGACACCCCAGGATACTATTATTAAAGGATAGGCTGAAGTAAGTAAACCACCACCAATATAAGGGCTCATAAAGGTTGAACTTAGTGCATACATACTACCAGCATCTGATTTCATCTCAGGATCACAGGTACGCATTAACAGATATGCCACTGCAGCAACACCAGAAGCCGCTCCATAACGCATTATACCATGCTCAAACCAGTTATTCTGGAATATCCTAGGAGAAAGCCAAAGGAAAACCCATATGGTGACAGCTACGACAATAATAGATCCTATTAGAAGCTCTTTCCAATATGTGAAAACAACAGGTATAGATATAGAAGCAACTGCGGATGTAACGAGAATTTCAAGTGCAAATCCTTGAATACGTAGGAGAACATTTCTATCAACTAAATCCTTGAGAGAGGTTCTCTGGACTACCATGTTAACAAGCCAACCACCTATCATTGCAAATGGGAATAAGGGTATAGAGAACGAAAGGAAAGTTTTACTTGACCAGACTATAACCCAACCAATAAGAATTGATATACCAATAAGTCCAAAGTGGAAAGCAAATGTTTCAACAACATCGTTACTGATAGTTTGTGATGAACCTATTGGACGATTATCAGCAAAAACTTCTTTAGCTTTGTTGCCATCAGCCTTTACCGTAAGATGTTTAGTATATCTTTTTCTCACACCAAAATTAATTAATGCCATACCACCGAATATTCCGCTTAATAATCCTATTGTTGCAGTTGTTTTAGCTACATCTCCTCCATCTGCCCAATTAAGTTCCTCAAAGACTGTTACCATTCCACCAGCTGTTCCATGACCACCTAGGAAACCAATTTCAAAGGTACTACCAAAGATTGGGTTTGTTCCGAATAAAGGTGTAAATATTAGCGCTGTTATAATGCAAACTAAACCAATTTGGAAGAAATCATGTATGTAAAACTGTAGAACACCTGGAACTAAAGTTTTAGCTTGACTCTTAAGACTTTTGTTGCTCTTTGGAACGCCTAGAAGCATTACTGCAAAAACGATTACAATCATATTACCAGAAAGTCCGCCAATAGATGACATAATATCAGCTGGAATAACTTTTAACATATGAGGCCCTAAAATCATCCCCATTATACCTGCTAAAAGAGATGCGGGTATAAAAGCTTTTTTAAGAAATTCTACTTTAAGTCTGACAATAGTTGCTACTAAAATTAGAATTGCTACGATTGATATATAAATCATTAGGCTTTGCGTTGTACTACTAGGGATTTGCTCAATAGGTAACATATAATTCCTCCTTAATTTTTTATAAATCTAATTATACAGAAAATTATATTTTTTTTCAATATTAAAAATAAAAAAAATATTTTTATTGTTTTTACTTTTATTTTATTATAATATTATTTTAGGAACAGTTTTTAAAAATAATAAGTCATATGTTGTCATATGTCTACATGAAAGGATTGTTATAATGAATGACTTACTTCGTCAAATACAAAAAGTATCTAAAACACTTCCGCATGCACAGAGATTAGTTTCAGAGTATGTACTGATAAATTATAGCGAAATACCTTTTTTGACTATTACAAATATGGCTCAAGAAATTGGAGTTAGTGATACGACTATAATAAAATTTTGTTCAATACTTGGTTATGATAGTTTTTCGGGTTTTAAGAAAAAATTTGTTCAGCATGTTAAAACAGAACTTGCCATTTACAATAACTTCGAAAGTCGTATAGGAAATATGAACGATAAAGATACACTTGATCAGATTTTAGAAAATGATAATTTGAATATTAAAACTACCCTAACTCGATTAATAAACAAACAAAATTTGGAACCATTTTTAGATATGCTGGATAGTGCATCAAATATATATATTTGCGGTATGAGATCCTCATCTATTTTGATGGATTTTCTTACACAAAGTTTAAGAGTTCAGGGATATAGTGTTATACCCTTTATTTCTAATGGACATTTTATCGATCAATTATGTCAAGCTAAACCTACTGATCTTTTTATTAGTTTCGCCTTTTCTAGATATACTGCAAAATCAGTGAAAGCTCTTGAATTTATATCTAAGAAGAAAATACCATGTGTTGCTTTTACCGATTCTACATTAAGTCCTACCTATGGCCTAGCAGACTTATCTTTTATCTGTGAAACACAATCATTTAGTTATCAAGCATCATATGTAGGTGTTTTATCTTTATTAAATGCAATAATTACAAAAACTTCCCTGCGTAATAAAAATAAAGCTTCACAAAGTCTTAAAGAACTTGAAGATGCTTTAGAACATTTTGATATGTTTACTCAGCATAATGAATAATTTTTATATAAAATTAAATTATAAAATACCAAGAATAAAATAAACTTGGCATTAATAATTTGAACTTTATTGTCTTTTTTAAAATGGTGAAAATCCCATATCAAACCAATTCTCTTGAGTATACATCTTATATTCTTCGTATAGGACTTTCCTATGTTCTTCCTCCCAATATGCTAATTCTTCATACATTTTTTTGCCTGCTGCATCATTATGAGTGTAATTATTGTAACAAGGATGTTTCGGTGCCTCCCGGTGCGTTTGTAGATATGTTTAAATCCTTAGGTGACAATCCTGTTGTGGAAGTAAATTGTGATCATGAAGGGTTATTTACAAACCCAGAAGAATATACAAAAGGACTATTAAAATGTATTAGAATATAATATGTAATGCTGACGAAAAAACGGTGAAAAAAATTGTAAAAATGCATAGTTTGTTGATAAGAAGTACTTACATATAGGTGCTTCTTATTTTTTATATTTAATTAAGGATGATAGGTAAAGCCCTCTGTGATATAATATGTTAATAAATTCCAAAGTAGGATAATCTAAAACTAGGTTAGATTATAGATGATGCAGTAGTGGGGGAGGTCTATTATGAGAAAGCTTAAGTTAAATAGTGAGGATAATAACACAGCCAGCTTAAAGATCCTTGATAGGGATCCATGGTTAGAACCCTATGGGAAGGATCTAGAGTTTCGTACGGAGAAATATCGTAGGACGAAAGAAAGATTGCTGAGGGAAAATAAAAGCCTTAAGGAATTTGCCAATGGACATCTCTTTTTTGGTTTTCATAGATTAGAAGATGGCTGGGTTTATCGGGAATGGGCCCCGGCTGCAGATAGTCTCTTTCTAATAGGGGATTTTAATAAATGGAATAGAATATCCCACCCTATGGAAAATAAAGGGGCGGGTGTATGGGAGATTTTTATTCCTGGCAGGGATAGCCTGCCCCATGGATCTAAAGTTAAGGTTAGTATTCAACATCAAGGGGAGGTAAGGGATCGTATCCCGCTATATATTAAGAAGGTTATACAAGATACTACTACAAAGGATTTCAGCGGGCAGATTTGGGATTGTAAATATCCATATGAATGGAGACATAAAGATTATAAAAGAAACATAGAAGAGGCTCCCTTAATATATGAAGCCCATATCGGAATGTCACAAGAAAAAGAAGATATTGCAAGCTATAGGGAATTTGCAGATTATATCCTTCCAAGGGTGAAGGAACTTGGATATAATACAATTCAACTGATGGCTATTATGGAGCATCCCTACTACGCATCCTTTGGCTATCATGTTTCCAATTTTTTTGCGGCTTCCTCATGGTTCGGTGCCACTGATGATTTAAAGTATCTTATAGATAAAGCTCACGGAATGGGGATATCGGTAATTATGGATCTGATCCATTCCCATAGTATAAAAAACTATGCAGAAGGGATTCGAGACTTTGACGGGACCACAACACAATTCTTCCATGAAGGTCAACGGGGGTATCATAGCGCATGGGATTCTTATCTGTTTAACTATGGGAAGGATGAAGTCATTCATTTTCTACTTTCCAATATAAAATTTTGGATGGAGGAGTACCAATTTGACGGATTTCGATTTGATGGTGTCACTTCCATGATTTATAAGGATCATGGGTTAGGTACTGCCTTTGATAGCTATGAGAAGTACTTTAGTTCTAACACTGATGTGGAAGCACTAACCTATCTACAACTTGCCAATGAATTAATAAAGGAGATAAATCCATATGCACTTACTATAGCTGAGGATATGAGTGGTATGCCTGGTATGTGTTTACCCATAGGGGAGGGTGGAATAGGCTTTGATTATCGTTTAGCTATGGGAATGCCAGATTTTTGGATAAATACACTTAAAGTAAGGGACGAGGATTGGGATATGGAAAAGCTTATGCATGAGTTAACCACAAGTCGTCCAGGGGAAAAGCAAATCGCCTATGTGGAATCTCACGATCAGGGTATTGTTGGGGATAAGACTTTAATCTTTAGAATGGCGGATCAAGAAATGTATTGGCATATGAGTAAGAAAAGTGAAAATCTTATTATAGATCGTGCTATTGCTCTGCATAAGATGATACGATTAATTACTATATCCACTGGGAGTGAAGGTTATCTGAATTTTATGGGCAATGAATTTGGTCACCCTGAATGGATTGACTTTCCCAGGGAGGGTAATAATTGGAGTTTTAAGCATTGTAAAAGAAAGTGGAGCTTGGCAGATAATCCATCCTTACGCTATAGTGAGTTAAATAAATTTGATGGTGTCATGATTCATTTAATGAGAAAGATGAACTTAATGGGGGGAAAAACAAAATGCCTTTGGCTGGATGGGGAGAAAAAGGTAATCGCCTTTGAAAAAAAGGACTGCCTATGGATTTTTAATTTTCATCCTCAAGATTCCTACCCCCATTTTGAGCTACCCTTATTTCAAGATGGATGCTATCAGGTTATATTAGATACCGACCAAGTAGAATTTGGAGGATTAGGTCGTATACCCCATGATGTTTTTTATGAAGTCCAAAAACTACCTTTGAATTCTAAGGAGAAGGGAATTATCATTTATCTTCCAAGTAGATGTGCAATGGTATTAAAGAGGGTGAGGGATTATGAATAAAAGAGGTAGCGGTATTTTAATGCATATTACATCACTTCCCAGTCCCTATGGAATTGGGACTCTAGGTAGGGCAGCCTATGACTTTGTAGATTTTCTTCATGCTGCCAGACAAAGCTATTGGCAGATACTTCCTATAGGTCCCACGGGTTTTGCAGAATCCCCATATCAATCCCTCTCTAGCTTTGGGGGTAATCCCTATTTTATCGACTTAGATATTTTGTCTCAGGAGGGATTACTTTCCAGTGAAGATTATAAGTATTTGGATTTTGGACGGGATAGGGAAAGGGTTGATTATCCAAGGATTTTTGAGAATAGATATAGGGTGTTTAAAAAAGCTTACCTTAAGGGGAGAACTATTTATTCTGAGGAGATAGAAAAATTTAAAGAAGAAAATAGCTGGTGGATTGAGGATTATGCCCTTTATATGGCATTGAAATTTAAAAATGATCTAAAGCCTTGGGATCAGTGGCAAGAGGATATAAAACTTCGAAGAGAACCGGCAATAGAAAAATGTAGAGAAGCTCTAAAGGATGAGATAGAGTACTGGGTTTTTTTACAATATATATTCTTTACCCAGTGGAAATGCTTAAAATCCTATGCCAATAGTAAGGGGATACAAATCATAGGGGACCTACCTATATATGTTGCCCAGGACAGTGTGGATACTTGGTCTAATAGTGAGCTATTTTTATTGGATGGCAATAAAAATCCTATTAAGGTAGCAGGTTGTCCCCCGGATTACTTTTCAAAACATGGGCAGTTATGGGGAAATCCCATATATCATTGGGAGGAACATGAAAAACAAAATTTTAAGTGGTGGATAAAAAGAATCAAAAAGAATATGGAGAACTTTGATATTATCCGCTTAGATCATTTTAGAGGCATTGAATCCTATTGGGAGGTACCCTATGGGAATGAAACGGCAGAAGAGGGTCAATGGATGAAGGGCCCAGGAATGAAGCTTATTAAGGCGATAGAGGAATCCTTGGGCAAGGTAAATATTATTGCAGAGGATTTGGGAATTTTAACCCCTGAAGTTATGAAGTTAAAGGAGGAGGCAGGCTACCCTGGAATGAAGGTTCTCCAATTTGCCTTTCAAGCAGGTGAAGAAAGCATCTACCTTCCCCATAATATAGATAGGAATTCAGTGGTCTATACCGGAACCCATGACAATAATACCATTATGGGATGGTTTGAAGACAGCAGCCATAGAGACATTAATTTTGCCATTGAGTATTTAAAACTGAATAAAGTGGAAGGGTATAATTGGGGGATGATAAGGGGAGCTTGGAGCTCAGTGTCTAATACTTCCATAGCTCCCATGCAGGATTTTTTAGGGTTAGGAAGTCATTCAAGAATGAACACACCCTCAACCATCGGTGGGAATTGGTGTTGGCGAGTCAAAGAAGAAGAGCTCAGCACAGCTTTAGCGGAGAGGATAAGAAAGCTTACCATCCTATACGGCCGGTAGATTAAAGATAAGTTAGTTTAATGTTGAAAATATACTAAGATGGGTATATATAAGGGGAAAAAGTAGTATATATATTGTATTATGTCTTTAGAAATTGAAAAATAAGGGGGGATATGTTATGAAAAAGGACAAAGTAGTTGCAATGCTTTTAGCGGGAGGGCAGGGCTCCCGACTAAAATTACTGACTAAAAATATAGCGAAGCCTGCTGTGCCCTTTGGGGGAAAATATCGAATTATCGATTTTGCTTTAAGTAATGCTACTAACTCAGGGATTAGAGATATTGGAATACTTACTCAATACAAGCCCTTTGAATTAAATACACACATTGGTATTGGCGGAACATGGGATTTTGATAGAAATACCGGAGGACTAAGAATTCTTCCTCCCTTTATGAGTGAGGATGGGGGTAGATGGTATACAGGGACTGCAAATGCTATCTATGAAAATATTGACTTTGTAGATAATCTTGATCCTGAATTTGTGTTGATACTATCAGGGGATCATATCTATAAGATGGATTATAATGAGCTGATAAATAACCATAGATTGAATTCCTCGGATGTTACAATAGCTGTAAGAGAGGTTCCATGGGAGCAAGCATCAAGATTTGGCATTGTAAATGTAGACCAGAATCATAGAATCGTGGAGTTTAGTGAGAAACCCGAAATGCCTAAAAATAATATGGCATCCATGGGCATCTATGTGTTTAATTGGAAAAAACTAAAGTCCTATCTGATCCAGGATGCAAAAAATCCAGATTCTGTACATGACTTTGGTAAAAATGTATTACCCCTCATGCTGAGGGAAGGTCTTAAGATGCATGTATATGTATTTAATGGCTATTGGAAGGATGTAGGCACGGTAGATAGTTATTGGCAGTCTAACATGGATCTTCTAGATGAGAATAACACCCTTGATCTTTATGATAAAAATTGGCGCATCTATACTAGAAATAAAAACTTGCCTCCCCAATATATTGCCAAAGGGTCAGTAGTGAATAATAGCATGATAAATGAGGGTTGTGTTATAGAGGGTGAAGTTCATAATAGTATTATATTTTCTGGTGTACATATCCAAAGGGATGCAAAGGTTAGTAATAGTGTCATCTTGTCTAATGCAAGAATATCACCAAATGTTAGAGTAGATCATTGTGTGGTACTAGAGGATGTCCTTATCCATGAGGGTGTAAAGGTTGGTTCATCTACTAACAAAGATATACTAATCATCGATAAGGATATAGAATAGGAAATAAGGGGGTAAGGATTATGGAAAGATGCTTAGGGGTTGTAAGTTATACTAATATGGATAAAGAATTCGGTATTCTTTGTAAAAATCGCTCATCCTATATGCTGCCCTTTGGTGGAAGATATAGGATTGTAGATTTTGCGCTATCCAATATGGTAAATCACAATATAAGAACGGTTTCGGTATATACTGGTGAAAAGGTCCGATCAGCATTGGACCATCTTGGGAACGGGAAGCCATGGGAATTAAATAGAAGGATTAATGGTTTATTTATATTTCCACCCCAATATGATGATGAAAGAAAACCAATGGGAGATATTTATCAATACCATAAGACCGAGGATTTTTTCCTAAGGGCAAAGGAAGATTATATCTATATAGTCAATCCCAATATCATTGGCAAGTACGATCTAACCAGCGCCTTTCGGTATTTTAGAGAAACAGATTCAGATATTACCCTGATTTATAAGGATACTACCTGTAATAATGGTGATAATATCGGTACCCATAATATGGTTCTTGATCAGGAGGGTAATTTTAAAAATATTGGTGTAAATCTTGGGACAAAAAATAAATTTAGGATGTTTTTAGATACAGGATTTGTGAAAAAGAAAGTCTTTCTAGAAATAGTGCGTAAGACCATAGAAACCGGTGAGGACTTAGACTTTAGACAGGCAGTATTAAAGTATAAGGATCAGTATAAAATAAATGCCTATGAATTTAAAGGACATATTGAAAATATAAGGGATATTAAATCCTATTTTAATTCTAATATGAATTTATTAAATAATGAAATCTTTAAGGAGCTTTTCTTTGAGGGTGGTCCTATCTATACAAAATCTAAGGATGAGCCCTCCACTTTGTACACTAATGAATCAAGAGTTGAGAATTCATTGATTGCAAATGGTTGTATTATTAAGGGCAGGGTAGAAAACTCCATTATTTTTAGAGGTGTTAAAATCGGTGAAAATACTGTTGTAAGGAATTCTATTATAATGCAAAAATCCGAGGTTTTAGAAGAAACTGTATTAGTGGATACCATTTTAGATAAATATGTAAAAATAGGCGAGGGTGTAAATTTAATCGGCTCAAAATCCCTACCCTATATCGTAGAAAAAAATGCCGTTGAAGATCGGGAGTGGTGTTAATGAAAATACTATATACAACTGCTGAGGCAGTCCCCTTTATAAAAACAGGGGGGCTAGCGGATGTAGCAGGCTCCTTGCCCCATGTCATAAAAAAATCAGGACATGATATCCGAGTGGTACTTCCCCTTCATGAAAAGATAGAGGAAAGTTATAAAAAGCAGATGGTAAAGGTGGGGGAATATTATGTCAAACTAGGCTGGAGAAGGCAGTATGTGGGAGTTTTGATGTTAGAGCATCAGGGAACTAAGTTCTATTTTTTAGATAATGAGTACTATTTTAAAAGAGAGCAGCCCTATGGGGAATTTGATGATGGAGAAAGATATGCTTACTTTTCTAAGGCTATTGTATCCTTACCTAAGATAATAGATTTTAAGCCAGATATTATACATACAAATGATTGGCATACTGGGCTGGTGAATCTTTATATCAAGGATATGGCGTTGGAGGATGAGTACTATAGGGATATTAAGTCTGTTTTCACCATACATAATTTAAAATATCAGGGAGTTTTTGATTCATCTATTCTGTCGGATGTACTGGGGCTATCCCATGAGTATTTTCATGATGAGAGTATCAAGTTTTTTGATGCCATCAACTATATGAAGGCAGGGATTGTATATTGTGATGGGTTAAATACTGTATCTAAGACCTATGCCCAGGAGATTAAGTATGAATTCTTCGGTGAACAATTAGAGGGTATCATCAAAAAGCATGAGGATAAATTAGTGGGCATTGTAAATGGGATTGACATAGATATCTATAATCCCTTGACGGATAATAATATAGAGAAGAACTACGATTTTAACAGCCTTGAAAAGAAAAAGCAAAACAAAGAAGCCCTGCAGAAGCTTTATAATTTAGAAATCAAAGAGGATCGACCCTTAGTAACCATGATTACCAGGCTGACTTCAATGAAGGGAATTGATCTAATAAAGCATGTCTTAGATGAAATCCTTCAGGAGGAGCTTCAATTAATCATCCTTGGAACTGGAGAAAAAGAGTATGAGGACTTATTTAGACACTATGAAAGGCTATACCCAGATAAGCTTAGGGCTAGGCTATATTTTAGCGAAGGGGAAGCCCACATGATCTATGCAGGTGGGGACATATTCCTAATGCCTTCAATGATAGAACCCTGTGGCATATCCCAGCTAATCGCATTGAAATATGGAGCCATACCCATTGTTAGAGAAACAGGTGGATTAAAGGATACAATCCATCCCTATAATAAATATACCAAGGAAGGGAACGGATTCTCATTTAAAAACTATAATGCCCATGAGCTATTATACACCCTTAAACATGCATTAGAGTTATATAAAAATGACAGGAATACATGGGAACTTTTAATGAAAAGAGGAATGGAATCTAAAAATGATTGGGACACTTCCTCCTTAGAATACATAAAATTATACCAAAGTCTTAATTAAAATTAGAGGTGGATAAATGTTAGACTTAAATAGAAGAAACTTCAAGTATCATTTAAAGAGAGTATTGTTAGGGACTGCTGGCAGGGGGCTTCATGAAGCCACAGATTATGATATTTATATAGCACTAGGAGGACTTTTAAAGGAAATAATCGGAGAGAAGTGGGCAAGAAGAAAGGATAGGATAGAAAGCAGCAAAGCAAAACAGATGTATTATCTTTCTATGGAATATCTGACCGGACCCTTTACCAAACAATATTTAAAGTATTTAGATCTCTACGAGATTTTTGAGGAAGGGTTTGATGACCTGGGAATTTCCCTTGAGAAAATATTAGAGAATGAGCAAGAACCAGCCTTAGGGAATGGTGGTTTAGGTAGACTTGCCGCAGCATTTATGGATTCCCTATCCTCTCTTCAACTACCGGGACATGGTTATGGACTGCGTTATGAGAGGGGGCTGTTTAAACAGAAGATAAGCGATGGACAACAGATAGAAAAACCTGATTATTGGTTAAAGCAGCAAAATATTTGGGAATATGAGAGAAAAAACATAGTCTATGAAGTAAAGATGGGTGGGCGTGTAGATATAAACAAAGAAGGAGAAAACCTCATATTTACCCATAGGGAATATGAAAGTATTAATGCAGTAGCCTATGATATCCCAATAATAGGGTATAAAAATGAATGCATCAATACCCTGCGTCTCTGGGAAGCTAGGAGTATTGGGGATGTTGATTTTACTGCCTTTTCTGCGGGGGATTTTCAATCATCTTTTAGGGATATAAATTCCGTCAAAAGCATAACCCAATTTCTTTATCCCAATGACAATCATTGGGAGGGAAAAAAGTTAAGGTTAAAGCAGGAGTACTTTTTGGTATCTGCCAGTATTCAAGACATTTATCATAAGTTTAAAACCTTAGAAGTTCCTATAGAAGAATTTCATAAGTATTTCACCATTCACATTAACGATACTCATCCAGCTTTGGCTATCCCAGAATTAATGAGGATACTATTAGATGAGGAAGGCCTACAATGGGAAAAGGCATGGGAGATTGTTAAAAGGACCTTTGCTTTTACAAACCATACTATTTTAAGTGAAGCCATGGAGAAATGGGATATAAATTTATATAACGAAGTACTTCCAAGGATATATTTGATTACCGTTGAAATTAACCATCGATTTATGTATGAAGTTAAGGAAGAGAAAAAAATAGTATCTACAGACCAACTACAGAAATATTCAATCATTGAAAAGGATTGGATAAAAATGCTAAATCTATCCATAGTAGGAAGCTATAGTATTAATGGAGTAGCCCAGCTTCATACCGAGATTCTAAAGGAACGGGAGCTAAACCACTTTTATCGCATCTACCCTGAAAAATTTAACAATAAGACCAATGGTATTGTGCATAGGAAGTGGCTGCTAGATGCCAATCCAAGACTTTCAAAGATGATTGAAAAAAGAATTGGCCCAGGCTTTATTAATCATTCAGAGAGCTTAAAGGACCTCCTGAAATTCAGGAAGGATGATGCCACTTTAAATGAACTATTTACCATAAAGCATGAAAATAAGGTAAAATTGGCCCAGTGGGTCTATCAAGAGCAGGGCATCATCCTTAATCCCTATTCCATATTTGATATCCATATTAAGAGGATTCATGAGTACAAAAGGCAGCTATTAAATGTGCTACACATTATATACCTATATTATTCCTTAAAGGAAAATAGGAATTTAGATATTACTCCCCGGACCTTCTTTTTCGCAGGCAAGGCAGCTCCTGGATATTATATAGCCAAGGAGATCATTCGATTAATTAACACAGTGGCAGAGCTAATTAATAATGATATAGCTATTAAGGAAAAGCTTAAGATAGTATTTGTTGAGGATTATAATGTATCAAAGGCAATGGAGTTAATTCCTGCAGCCGATGTATCAGAACAAATTTCTACGACTACAAAGGAAGCTTCCGGTACGGGGAATATGAAGTTTATGATGAATGGAGCTATAACCCTTGCCACCTTAGATGGGGCAAATGTTGAAATAGCAAGGGAAGTAGGAGAAGACAATATCATCATATTTGGACTAAAGGATACGGAGGTTTATGAATACTATAATAATAATAGTTACAATAGTGAGAGGATATACAACGAAAATCCCATAATTAAAAATACCTTAGGTAAACTTATTGATGGCAGTTTGGTAAGCAATGGCAGGGATTTTAGAGATGTATTTGATCTTTTGATAAAGCATAATGACAATTACTTTGTATTAAAGGATTTTGAAGGATACTTAAGAGCACAGGAAAAGATAGGAAATTTATATAGAGATAAGCTAAGTTGGCAAGAGATGAGTTTAGTTAATATAGCAAAATCAGGATTATTTTCATCTGATAATACCATACAAAAATATGCCGATGAAATATGGCATATAAAGCCAGTATAGGGGGAGATAGGATAATGGCTGTTATCAATGGCTGGCTGGGCAATTCGTATAGTCCAGAGAGCACCAGATTTAAGGTATGGGCACCCTATAGGGATAAGATAGAGCTGATGCTTTATCAAGATCCCCAAGGAGTATTTCGTAGAAAATATAAAATGGATAAGGATGACAAAGGGGTACACCATGTAACTATTTCTGGAGATCTAAAGGGTATGTACTATACATACCTAATTGATCAAAAGTATGAGATAACCGACCCCTACGCTGTTGCTTCATCATTAAATAGTACAAGAAGTGCTATTATAGATTTAAAGGACACCAATCCAGAGGGATGGGAGAGCCATAGGATTCCTCAAGGGGAAGAAGATTTATGTAAAGGGGTTATCTACGAACTGCACATAAAGGATTTTACCTTTGATAAAAGCTCGGGGGTCAAAGACCGGGGAAAGTATTTGGGAATGGTGGAGAAAGGGACGAATTATAATGGGCATTCCACAGGCATAGACCATTTAATAGAGCTGGGAGTCACCCATGTCCAATTAATGCCGGTATTTGATTTCTTGACGGTAAATGAAGAGGAAAGGGCTTTTCATAGGAATGAAAGCTATAATTGGGGCTATGATCCTGAGCACTATAATATTCCAGAGGGATCCTATTCAACCAATCCTTCTAGTCCAACCTCTAGAATTAAAGAGCTAAAGAGCTTGATTATGGGACTGCACCAGGCGGGTATAAAGGTTATCATGGATGTGGTGTATAACCATACATATCGTAGTGTGGATTCGAACTTTAATATACTTTATCCGGGCTATTACTATAGGATGAAGGAGGATGGAACATTTTCTGACGGATCAGGATGTGGGAATGAACTTGCCACTGAAAATCCTATGGTAAGGAAGTTTATTATAGATTCATTAAAATTCTGGGTTGAGGAATATAAAATCGATGGATTTCGATTCGATCTTATGGCACTTATTAATGTAGATACAGTTAAAGAGATTAAAGATGAATTAAATAGGAACTATGGGGATATCATTTTATATGGTGAGCCCTGGACCGCTGGAAGCACCATACTACCCTCGGATAAGACAACAACAAAGGGAACCCAGAAGGGAAAGGGATTTGCCCTATTTAATGATGATTTTAGAAATGCAATAAAGGGTGATAATAATGGGTATACAAAAGGCTTTTCCCAAGGGGATAATCAATCCATGCTGGCAGTTGAAACAGGATTAATTGGATCCATAAACTATGATAATGAGCATATGGGTTTTACCAATCAAGCAAGTGAAACCATAAACTATATAAACTCCCATGATAATCTAATACTATATGACAAGATGAAAAAGGTGTTTCCTTCGGAAAATGAGGAAGAACTTGTAAGATATAACAAATTTGCCATGGGAATTTTATTTACTTCCCAAGGAATTCCACTTATCCATGCAGGAAATGAATTTTTAAGGAGTAAGCAAATGCAGTGTAATACCTATAATCTACCTCTAACTGTAAATGCAGTGGATTGGAGGCTAAAGGAAAGAAACTTCAGATTTTTTAATTATATGAAGGATCTTATTTTTATAAAGAAGAAATATGAAGAATTCGCTCTAAAGCTGCCGGATGAAATAAAGCAAAGGGTAAAATTTTTATATATGAAGGAGCAGGGAAATTTAATAGCCTATACTATTAAATCCAAAGAAAATAAATATCTGCTCATTATTCATAATGGAAACCCCAAGGACTTTACCATAGCGGCTTCCAGTATTAGAGACCATATACAAGAAAAATATTCTGAAAACATAAAAGAGCTATCTTTAAAACGATTGTTTGATATAAATGGCTTAGTACTTAATGGAGGAAAGCAATTGGTGAATAATAAAGTTAATATTGAAGGCATCAGTAGTTCAATAGTAGAAGTTTCCTATAAATAAAAAAGTGAGGTCCCTACTCCACAGTGTCATAGGGACATTTTCTAAATCTACTATCGGCAGGGTTTCTTCATCAGAAATGATTATGTTATAATTATCTCATACATTTTATTGGCTGTATTTATCAAAGTGAGGTGGCATCTATGCCTGAAAAAATACATAGTCACAGATGGATATCCCTGCAAGAAGTTTGTGACTTTCTTGATGTGAAAAAAGGCGGAACCTCGGATGAGCGGGAGGTTATAAAATGAACGGATTTAAGACTATAAATGCCCGCAGGTTTTCTGTTGCCGGATTTACATTTCTCTTTGCCTATATTCTGTCATTCCTGTTTGAGGGACAGGTGCTGTATAGCCTGTTGGATCTGCGTGGAACAGATGCTTCCGGTTACATACTAGCTGCTATCATCGCACATTTTGCAGGGCTTTTTACCTGCGGCATGTTTGTCAAATTTCAGGTGGTCGCCAAAAACATGATGCTCGGCGGTATGGGCTTATGTTTAGCCGCTACTGTCCCCTTCTTTTTTGCTCCCTCCTCTCTATGGTTGGGCGGACTGATTGTCAGCGGATACTTTAGCGGATGCGCGGTGGCAGCATGGGGATTTTTCCTTAGAGCCTTTACTCCCAAGAACGAGCGCATTAAATCCTGCGCTGATGTTCTGATTTATTCCAATCTGTTGATGATTGCAGTCAACATAGTCGCCATGAACCGGTGGCCGTTTATCGGGCTTGGTCTCTCTATGCTTTATCTTGTGATCGGTATGGTCTTCATTTGGATGTTGCCTGTGGAGTCGGAGAATGAGCAGAACAAAACATTTAAAAATAAGATACATGGTGGCATTAAAAAACCGCTCATGTTGTTGTGTCTTTTTGTCTTTATCATAACAATTAATTCCGGCCTGATGTATCAGGTCATCAACCCTGCCTTTGAGCATTTGACGGGGCTGGTGAGTTGGTATTGGGCCGTGCCTTATATCGTAGCGCTCGCTATTATGAGAAATCTGCCCATGAAAGCGAAGCGTTCCAGAATTTTGTATATCGGAATGGCAATGATTATAGGAGCGTTCATCAGCTTTATGCTGCTGGGGAGAAACACTTTTGACTATCTGATTGTGGATACGCTGATGCTCGGCGCTTGCGGTATATTTGATCTGTTTTGGTGGAGCATCCTTGGAGAAATGCTGGATTATAGCGATAACCCGGCACAAACCTTTGGCATCGGTCTTTCCGCCAATGTATTCGGCGTCCTTTGCGGAGGCGTCCTGGGAATGGCCGTAACATCCATTGGGCTTCCCGGTGCGGAGGTGGCGGTGATTGCCCTTACTGTGGTTTGCGTTACACTGGTTATGCTGCCGCCGCTGAATCATCAGCTTGTTTTACTTCTGAAAAACCATACCTACCTAGCCGCTTATGACAATATGAGTCAGTCACAGCAAACGGACATTGTCCGCCAAATTAAAACTCTTAACCCGCTGACCGTCCGGGAGCAGGAGGTATTGAAGCTAATCCTTTCAGGCAAATCCAATCGCGAAATAGCCGGGGCTTTGTTTATCAGTGAGAGTACTGTAAAAACACATGCAAGGAACATTTTTTCAAAATATGATGTAGGTAGTCGTGCAGAACTCATCAGCACCCTGCTGAAGAATCAAAGGGTTAAAACCACATAAATACAGCGTTTAACTGGCCTCTCATACTAAAGTATGAGGGGCTTTTTTCTGCAAATTCATCCTTTTGAACGATGCTTTTTCAGGCATCTTTCCTTAAAATTTATATGGAGGAGGTATGGTGCAAATGAAATTAATCCGCAAACGACGCGATAGATATGCCTTATTGTTCGCAACCAGTATTTGTTTGGCGGTGTGGCTCGGTGCAACATTTATGTTAGAAGCGGTTTTAGCCTTTGGAGCCATCAGTGTCATCTCTCTCCTGTTATTGGTGAGACAGAGCCTTCTGCTCAATGATGCAACGCTCATTTGGGATAATCGCATCCTTGCGGTGCCATCTGCTCTTATTTCCATGCCAGGTCACCAAATGAAAAAAGATAAGGAGGAAATCGCAGTATCTACCTTTGGTATACTCATCGGTAGCGAAATCTACCGATGGGGCCTCGACGGGGTACATGGCGTGAGGCTGCACACCGCCCAAATTGATAAGGAACGGATGCACCTGACTTTTGGCGATGCGGCTCAAACCATGCGGGTAGAGTTACTACATGGAATGACTCAAAAGCAGGCGGTGCTTGACGCCGCGCAAAAGCTGCTTCATGAAACCGGTGTAACGGCAGACATCATCGGATGGTAACGCACCAAAAACGAGTGATTAATGAAAGAAGGAGTGAGGATTATGGAAAAATTTTGCACAAGATGCGGCGCGGTTCTGAATGACGGAGCGAAATTATGTGCAAAGTGCGGAGCTGATGCTTTTCAAAGCAATGAATTTGTACAATCAAATATGGAGCAGTCGGAGGATGCAAAATCCGAACAGAAAATTCCGAAAACAAAAAACAACACAAAGTTTAAGCCGACGATAGATTGGGCTTCGGATGATGATTCAGAATGTAGTTCGATGGGTGGGGGGAAATTCATAAATAAATATATACGTCGGTCGCTGACGGTGCTGAAAAATCCCAAACAGATGATTCCCACTGTTTTGCTGGGGATTATCTGGTTGGTGCTTGCGTTGCTGGGTTCTTTCGGAATTAATACCCTTCCGGTACGTATTCTCAGCTTCCTTACCTTTGCACAGGGTGGGATGTTCGGCGGTGTTCTCGGCACGGCGGGGGGCATTCTCGGCAAGGTGGTGGTCGCCACTTTTCTGAATGCCACCATTGTGCCATTGTTTCAGAAAAAAGCGCCGTTTTCGGGAATCGGCGGTGGTATCAAGGGCTTTTTCGGTACGATTGCCGTTAAGAGTATAACCGCTGTTGCTCCACTGCTGGGCGGAGTAGGCGTGTCCCTGCTGTTTTACGCTTTTATGAACAGCACCCAGTCGCTGCAAAACGGCATGGTGGGTATTATTGCCTTTGTAATGCTGCTTCAAAATATCAGCAGACAGGGCGGTTTTTTGTGGGGGCTTGTCTTTTCGGTTGTAAACAGCATCTCCAAGGGCAGAACACCGTCTTACATAGGGGTCACGCGATGCATAAGTGGCATGACGCTGGGCTTTGCTCTTAGTGTAGCGCTGTCTGCCATGGGACTTCGGTGGTGTGCGTGGTTGGGAGCTGTGTTGTTAATTGCTGCTTTGATATTTGTCATTGTCTCGAAAGGCAAAAAGGAGGTGGCTGCGGCATGAGAAAGACCAAGAAGAAACTTTTTGTAATTCTGATTATGATTTTTTGTTGTGGGTTGCTTTTTCCCATAATAGCGATGGCAGAGGAAATAATCGAAAACCCTATCGCATTGCCAGAATCTATGACAATTACAAAGCATATCTTCAGTGATTCGGATGAGTTAGATCCGGAAACAATCACTGTTCATTCACAGGAAGATGGAAGATTCTCTTTTGAGATTCCTGCAAAAACTGTATCTAATATGCGTGGTTTGGGTGATGATCATTCCATAACATCATTCCGTGTTGAGGGAAAAGCTAATTATAGGATAGATGAAGAAAAAGAGCGCAAATTCAGTGCGGAAAACAGCAGGTGGATTGTGGGGGAATTTACGGTGCCGGATGAGATTGTCTATACCTTGCTTGCACCGTCAGTTTCAGAAAGTTATTCCAACATCAGCAAGTTTAGTTTTACTCCTTATGGGGGCTCTTTTAAGACAACAAGCTATGACGGATTGGAGCATCATATTTTATTTAAACTACGGTTTCATTGTAACCGAACTGATACAGTTTACGATGTGGAGGGGGGGAGCACAACAACTGAAAATTCATACGATGACGAATGGACTTTTAGTATGGAAACAGTTGGATTTTCCGACCCATATCCAATAGAGGATACCGACTCTACACAAAACGCAGGAGCTAAGGGAGAGTGGAAATTTTACAAACCAGAAGGCGGAGGCTGGGGCTGGCGGAAAACATCTGGTGGCAGTGGAAATTCCGACCACGCTGGCCCCCTTGCCACCATTACCATCAGCACTCTTGCGATTTTGCTGTCCATCCTGTTTGGGAATACGGGCGGCTTCATCCCGACTGTGCCTGTGGAGACAGGCGGCGCACCCGCTCCCGCGCCTGCGGGCAGCGGTCTGAGCCGATGGCTGCGCTTTGACGGCGACGGCGACATCGAAGCCACCGACCCGGTAAACGGGCAAAGGCGCACCTTTGTCAAAAACGGCGACGGCACCTATACCGACCCTGTCAGCGGCGCGACCTATACCCCCGAGGAGCTTTCCGAACAGATGGAGCACCGCGCGGACAATGCCGGCACCATCCGGCAGGACGAAGCGCAGTTCAGGCAAAATGTCAGCGAGGATTCTCAGCGCAACCAAGAGCGCAGTGATGAGAGCAGTCAGCTTGAGAAGGACTTGCAGCGTGAGCGGCAGGAGCGAAGCCGCAAGGAGAAGGTTGAGCGCGTTGCCACCGACCTTGGCATGAGCGGCGCCAGCGAAAAGCAGGTTATAGATGAGCTTAAACGACGCATGGAAAGAGACGAGGAGTATCGTCAGAAGATGCACGATTATGCGAAGCAGCGAGACACTGCTGTCGATATTCTCGAAGCAACGGTGGAAATTGCCGATTACACGATGGCGGCAGGCGAAGCGGTAGTTCCAGGCGGAAAAGCTGTGTCCGCCACCTATAAGGGAATCAAAAACACCGTTTCAACCATGGCGGAGAAGGGCGCAAGCTGGGGCTCCTTTACAGAGGGTGCAATCAAGGGCGGCACCGAAGCCGCAACCACCATGATGAAAGGCGGTATCGGCAAGGCGGGCGTAGCCTTCGGCGGCACAGTTGCAGGCGAGGTTGCGGATGCTGTCAACGACGGCGGGGATTTGACCGACGCATTGGTAAAGGGCACAGTGAAGGGGACCTTTAACGCAGCCAGTGGCGCAGTCGGTGATGCCTACGGCGATGCCGTCGGCGGTACCTACGGCGAGATGCTTGGCAAAGACAGCACGATAAAGAAGGTGGCAGAAACCGCCGGGAAGCTTGGCGAAGTCGGCTTTGAAAAAAACGTCACAGGAACCGTTGGGGATAACCTGAACGGAGAGAACAAATGATGGAGGTAATATCATGAAAAAGCTTATGGTTTTATTTCTGGTGTTTATAATGATTTTCACTCTCGCCGCCTGCGGTGAGAAAAGCGAAGGAGGATCGCAAGCTCAAGGTTCTGCTCCGGCTGAAGCAAGCAATGCCCCTTCCGGCGAAGAGGAAAAAGTAAAGGCCGGGCTTTCCCTTGACGATGTCGCCGGGACTTATTCGATGAATACCTATTATGACGGCAAAGAACAGAAGCATACTGTCGTGTTCACAAAGAGCGGAGATAAATTGGTGGCATCCAGCGATGCTAAAGGTGAAGAACCTTTTGAATTATCCTATGATCCGGCTTCGGGAACAGCTTCATATGTTCAAAAGATTCCCCATGAAGACAGTGAAGTCACAATAGATTCAAAATATACTTTTTCCCTTGAAGATGGGAGTACAAAGGTAAACGGTGAAACGACGATATCATTTAAAGACGAAACAAAAGATGGACCCCGGTATGAAGGATACAAGATCGACTGACTGGAAGTTGGCTTGCTATAACAAGAATTTTAGGAGGTAATCTTATGAAGAAGACATTAATTATATTTTTATCATTGGTACTTATGCTCACCTTCGCCGCTTGCGGTGAAAAAAACGGCGGTAAATCACCGTCAGAAAGCTCCGCGCCCGCCGAATCGGTAAATCCTCCCTCCAGTAAAGCGGGAGCGGATGAAAACAGGTATTACGGTATCGGCGAGGCGGCCGAGGCAAACGGGCTTTCCATCACTATTGACGGGGCGGAGCCTTTCGATTATACAGGTATGCTTTCAAGGCCGAAGGACGGATTCGAATATGTGAAGGTCTGGTTTACCTTCACAAATGTCTCCGGCGAACCGATAGATTCCCCGAACAAGAAGGATCTCTACATCATCTACGAGGAGGGACCCACCGGGGACGACAGCGACATGACCTCGGAGGAAAATTCACAGGTGATGTCGGATGTGGCTGACAGGAAGGAGCGGTATATGGTGGACATAGAGCTTGCCCCCGGCGAATCCACCGGCGGCTGGATGGTCTATCAGCGGCAGACCGACAAAAGCGAGGTCATCATGCACTATTACTCCGGCTTTGTCAACGTCGCGCCGGATTTGAGATTCAGCTTTGCGGTTGAGTAAGCCGGCAGAAAGGAGCTTTGCGCAATGAAACGAAAAATATTATCTATTCTGCTTGCAGCTGTCATGCTGCTGTCCTTAATGGCGGGGCTTTCCGGCTGCGGCTCTGGTAATCAGGCTAAGACTCCCGGCACACAGAAATCCGAAACCTTTACGGTGGAGGACGGACAGACGGCATTGGTCTCAGAGGACGGTGTGGCGATAGACTTTGGCTGTCTGCTGGAGGCTGGCGATGAACTCACCATACAAAAGGTATCGCCCGCGTCAATAGACAGCGATGTTGAAATCTACGCCTACGATTTCAAGCTGTTCTCCGGTCAGCCGGAGGGAGTTGTCGAGCTGACCATACCCTATGACGATGCGGGGCTTGAAGCCGACGAGGAAATTCTGTCGGTCTGCGGCAAATATCTAAACGAGGAAACAAAGCAATGGGAGGATGTCCTTTACACGGTGGACACCCAAGCCAACCAGGTGCATATCCTCACCGACCACCTCTCCACCTACAGCGTGTTTACAATTAAAAACGAAGGAAAGCGCAGCGAATATATTTCCGATCTCAACGCCTACGCCGCTTATATGACGACAGGGCAGGCACAGCGGCTGCTCAAAACCTACGCCGAGCAGGGTGTGTCGTGGCAAGAGGATGTTGTGTCGGCATTTCTGGAGGCAAACAACTCTCTCCCCATGTTCGCTGCAACAAATGTCCCCACGCTCATGAGCCTTGGCGGTGCGTATGATGAGCTGATCAGCGAGCCCCTTGGCGATGCGTTGACGGTTTTGGGCATCGCGACCTCCTGTGCGCAGTTTACGTATGACGCATACAGCAACGGGCTGACAAGCAAAGAAACGTCGATCAGCGGAATGAAAACCGTGTTGAATCTGGGGCTGAACTTGGCGTCGTCACAAAAATATCTGTTGGATTCATTTCAGGTGGCCTATATGGGCGTCGGAGTGATCGACATCGCGCTTACCGATGTGATGAATTTCGCCATCGCCACCAAGTATGAAAGCACAAAAAATATGTACGACGCCTATTACGCAAGACCCGAAAACAAGCGCCGTGTCAAGGATTGGTACGATTTATTCGAGGAGATATACAAAGAAAATAAATCCGCCCCGCAGACAGCTCTCGACAAAATGCAGAGCGAGATTGACAACTATGTAAACAAATACTGGGAGGTCGCAGCAAGTGACTGGGAATCGTGGGTAGACGCATATGAAAAGAACGGCAAGCTGTCCAAGTATCCGTGGCCGTCGGAGAGCGACCGAAAAAAAATATCAAGCAATCACAAAGCCGAGATTTATGATTACCTTCAGGTGATGTTCGAGTCTCTGAGTCGTAATATGTATTTCGATATGCTTGCACAGCGGGAAGAAAAATATAAGTCCCTCATGGATCGCTTGAATACTGTCTATACCATCACGATAAAGGAACAGGAGATAGAGGGCAAGCAGCCCAAATGGGCAAACTGCTATGTCAAATTGGCGCCACTTTCCGATAAGGCTGCCGCAAAAGCATGGACAATCAAGTTGAACGATAATTCAAACGGGCAGATAAAATTTACTCTGCTTGCCCACGAAACAGCAGGATTCCCGATGAAGCTGGAATTCTATAAAACGCAAAAAGATTGGGAGGAGGGTAAGGTTGCGGCGAGTACAAAGCTAAAACCGTTTAAAAGCACCGAAAAAACTTTCACCATAAAAACGCAGGCGGAAAAGGTTGACTATTCCGGAACCTTCACAGGTGTACTTCATGTCGCGGAAACAGGTAAGGATATTGATGTGACAACTGTAGTCACATTTGAAAAGGATTTTGGCGACGGCTCTTACTATAAAATCGTCTGCTCAAATGATGAAACCGGGAGCACCTACATCAACGGCAGCTATTTTGTTCGGTGGTCGACAGGCGAGGCAAATATTGCGGGAGCAAAATTTGTATTCTCCGCTGACGGAACATCGTTCAGCGCCTCAATGCGAGACCACAACGATAAAGAGTGGGGCGTGATTACCTGTCAGAGATAAAAACGACCCCAAGCACAAGATATGTCGGCCAACATGAGAAAACAGCGCACAGTAATCGGATCAAACAAACTGGAGGCATACCCATGAGAGATAACATTTCATCTGCGGACAGAGGCAATAAAATCTTGGCCGCAATACTTATCGCGGCCAATGTGATTATGCTGGTCATCGGCATACTCACAATACCGCCCAATCTACGGTCAGCAGACGGAAAAGAACCTCCGGCGCCGGGGACGGAGCAAACAACACCCGTCACACTATCGCCGAAGGAAGAAACCCCGCCTGCGGTCACGGAAAGCGGCAGTATTCCCGCACCGGAGGTAACAGGCGTGAGCTTATCCACGGAGGAACGCCCCTATTTGGAGGACTTTCTCTGGTACACAGAGGACGTGGTTTATGACGGAGTTCCATCCGATGCGAATATCATAGACAATATCGGCCCGCTGACTGGGAGCTGGAAAGCACTGATTATTTACGACCCCAGTAACGAATACGACTCGGGCGCTATGGAGTTTCTCAATGTCGCCCTTGCAGGTGCGGCGGAGAGCCTGAGCCTCACCCTCGACTGGTATCAGATTTTTTGGGCAAACGAGGGAGAACGCTTCGACGAAACGGATATGGAGGACGGCGTATTTCTGGGCAAGTGGGAAAAGGGCGGCCTGTGGGCGTCCGGTGCGGGAACCATACACCTGACGCAGTTCTACGAGCTTAATGGGAAGCAATACGCCGTCGGTACGATGGATACGCCCGACGGAACACCGGCGCTGGTGGCGCTGGTGCGGCCATAAGGAGGTGCAGATATGGGAAAATATTGTACGAATTGCGGCAATGAACTTCATACCGGCGCTCGCTTCTGCGCCAAATGCGGCGCTACGGTGCTTGACGTGCCCACGAATCCTGTTCCCGCAGCACAGCCGAAACCTGTGCCGCAGACGCAGGCTAAAACCGAGGTGCAGCCTCAAGAATATACTCCGCCCGTTGCGACGCCAAAAAGAAAAAGTGCCGCAGCACCGAAAAGAAACAGCGGGCGCAATGCGCTGTGCATCGTGCTTTCCGTGCTACTTGTCATACAGATCGCGGCGGTGGCTCTCTACGGCTGGCCGGGTTTTATGGTGAGCGGTGGCATCAAGCTCCTTTCCGTACAGAAAAGCGACAGCTTTACCTTGCAGGAGGGGCAGACAGCAGTTTCGACCGACGGCGGTGTGACGGTGGACTTTGGCCCATATAACGCAATGGACGGAGAAAAGGTGTCGGTAAAGGAGCTGTCCGCCGACAGCGACAGCATAGAGGGCGGCACACGCACGGCCTATGACATTTCAGCCAGTGAACGCACCGAGTTTGACGGGCTTTTGACTATCACGCTGCCCTATGACGAAAGCGAAACCGATTCCACCGATGAGGAAGGCTCCGTGTTGGCGGAGTATTACAACAGGGAAACTAGTGCTAGAATATAAATAGTACAAGTTGAAAGTGGTAAATTCCAAAATAAAAGATATAATAAAGTTAGTGAAGATGGAGGGATTGAACATGAGTAGACAGTTTACAAAAGAGTTTAAAGAGGATGCTGTAAGGTATTATCTAGAGCATAAGGATTTAGGTTTTACAGTATGTGCAAAAAATCTAGGGACAAGTAGAACCGCATTATGCACTTGGGTAAAAGAGGCAAAAGCAAACAATGGAGAGGTACCTACAAGAGGATCAGGTAACTACCAAAGTGATGAAGCAAAAGAGAATGCAAGACTACGTAAAGAGCTAAGAGACTCACAGGATGCATTAGAAATACTAAAAAAAGCAATCAGCATTCTGGGAAACTAACAGAAGCTCTCTTTATTGAAACATCTGAAAAAGAAGATGAATTAAATGAAGAAGGTAAACGCCGACTTAATGTTAGTGGAGTGCTGGGAATACTAGGCGTTTCAAGGAGTGGCTATAATTCTTTTAAGAAAAGGCTTCCTTCTGATAGGGAGAAGAGAAAAGAAGCTATAAAGGATCAAATTAAGCAAATATATGATGACTCTTATCAAAACTATGGAGCACCTAAAATAACACATATTCTACAACAAAACGGAGAAACCATAGCAGAAAAGACTGTGGGTAATTATATGCGAGAAATGGGCATAAAAGCCCAATATATAAAGCCATATACAGTGACAACAATAGATTCGAATTTTAGTGAAGAACTTATTAACATATTGAATGAGGAATTTAACCCAGCAGAACCAAATGCGGTATGGTGCTCAGATATTACTTATATTTGGACCTATGAAGGATTTGTGTATTTAACGAGCATAATGGATCTATATTCAAGAAAAATCATATCATGGGTACTTAGTACTACCCTTGAGGCAAGATGGGTCATAGAAGCAATTAACAAAGCAAAAGCATCGCGGAATATATATAAGCCATTAGTTATGCACAGTGATCGCGGGGTTCAGTATACCTGTGCAGCATACCAAGAAGCTACTGAAAAATTTGTAAATAGTTATTCGAAGAAAGCCTATCCATGGGATAATGCCTGTATAGAATCCTTCCATGCATTAATCAAAAGAGAATGGGTAAATAGATTCAAAATATTAGATTATAATCATGCACATCGATTGGTTTTTAACTATATAGAAGCATTTTATAATACAGTAAGAATACATAGCCATTGTGGATATCTATCACCAAATCAATATGAAGCTGTGTACAAAAATGAATTAGATGAGTTATATACAAAAGCAAGTTAACATAATATTGGGCATGAAGGAATAATTAAAAATTTCTAATTTAACTTGTACTTTTTCTTGACATAGTACCAAACCGGCGAATGGGAGCTTGTGAACTACACCGTAAACATCACCGACAACACCGTTACCATCACCACCGACCATCTTTCGGAATACTGCACCGTCACCCTGCGGGACGCAGGTTCGCCCTACGCTCTGCTGTCCAAATTCAGCAGCAAGCGTCTGGACGATGAAACCGCTCTCGCCATTTTGCAGGAATTTGAAGCGTCCGGCAAGCCCGGCGAGGTGGGTGACAGTTTGCTGCGCGGATTTTACAAGCAGTTCTTACCCATACAATACCAGCAATATCTCGGTGACGCTGAAGCGGAACTGGTACATGAGGTGCAGGGCTGGTTGATGGACGTAAGCGAACTGGCGGCGCAAGGCGGCGGCTATAAACAGGCGGCAAACATACTGGAGAAAAGCGGCTATATGCTCCTTGGGGTTTCCGCCTTATCACTGGGCGACACCATGATAGACGCATATAAAGGCAACGAATCCGCTGAAACGGTGGCGGCGGAGGCTTACAAGCTGTCCTACAATGTTGGCGTGACATTACTGGACTATAAAAAAATCACCACCGGTATGGTACAGCTCTCCATGCTGGGGGTCATCGCCCTTGACTACTCCCTGAACAAGTTTATGGTTGCAGCCGACCAAACCTATAAGGATGCCCTGTTTAATGTGATCATCGCTTACAATGAGGAGATACACCCGTGGACGGACACCGAATGGTACGCAAGAATCATGGGGCTGTACAAAACACGCGGCGATGACCCGAAGAAATTCAACGCCGCCCTACGTGGTATTATGGAGAATTACAGCTCTCGTTACTTTTTCGACAACCCGGAGGAGCAACTTGTAGCCACCAATGAGGCGGGCCTACACGCCTACACCACGGGGCTTCTTCCCGAAACAGACGCCGCCAAGGAGTATTGCATCGAGCAGTATATGGCTCGTTTGGGCGAAAGGCTCCAGCCTGTGCTGGAGGACGTTGTGAAGCGGATGCGCTATGATTCCCTCAAGGCTTACAGCAAAAACGCCACGGAGCTGCGTCAGGCGCTCAATGCACCGCTGGAGTTTGAAATCATTGAGGAAATCCCCGACGGTGAAAAGAGTAAATACGCAGGCGCAACCGTGGTAATCTCCCGGCCGGGTGCACCTGTGGGCGGGGCTTGGACGGTGGGGCTTGATAAGGACGGGCGAGCTTCACTTGACGCCACCATCGTGGGCTACATACAGGCGGGATTGCCCACCCAGCTTCGCCTATGGAACAAGGGCGACGACCATTACGAGGATGCCCCGGCGCTGACGCAGGAATTTAAGGTAACGGAAAAGGTCACGGTGATTTCACTAGGACAGATGAGGAAGGACTTTGAATACTATTTGGTTGAAAGATATGACTTAGACCCTCGTCTCCTCTACTATGACGGCTACGGATATGAAATTATGGCCGTCAAGCGTGATATGCAGTCTAATCGACTTACGGATCATTTGATTAGGGGGATAGATGCGGAAGTAGAGCAGGATAGCTATCGAGAATATATTTATGATTCTTCTGCCGGATTGCTTACAACTAGCGATGCTCCCCATCAAACGGAGCTTAAGCCTAACGTAGACTGGACGGCTATCAGAGGGTACAGCTCTTCTCCTGAATTCCGTCCAGGCAAATGGGGGATGGAGGAAGGGAAAACAGGGAAAATGCTGTATGAATATATAAGATACCTTGCAGTAAACCAGCTCTCTCCCGGCAAATGGCAGGTGGATGAGACTGGAGAAACCATTGAATATGTACTTCATTCCTTTGATGCCAGCGACCAACAATCAAAACGTCTGGAATCTCCTTCGGGGCGGAGCTTTCTCGAAGAGGCGCGTTCCTTTGCCACAGAAATGGGCATAGAGATGTATGACGGCCAAGGATATGATTGATAACGGGGTATCGAGATGACGGGAAAACAATACTTGATACGGATAAAGGGCGTGTTTGTGCGGAACAGAATATACGGCGCACTCGAGTATTTCGGTTTTTATCCGGCAGTATATCGTATCCCATTGCCCGAAAGGAAAAAATATATGAATAGCAAACTGAAACGTGTGCTTCTGCGGGTTTCATCCGTACTGATGTTACTTGCCGCCCTGCCCATGCTGCTGTGGTGCCTGGGTCTTATTGACAATGCGGCACTGGACTACACCTACGCCGGAGCGGGTTGCTTCGCGGCTGGAATAGCGTACATCTTTTCTATGGTGACGGCCATCGCGGGCCTGGCCTTTGCAGAGCGGCTCCACCGACATCGCTGGTGCCGGACGCTTGGCTATATCCAACTGGCGGCGGGAGTGTTGCTGGTATATTCGCTTCGCTCCTATGCCACGATCACGTTACCGCCGCTTTTCCTATCGACCGTCCTGTATTTGGTCGGCGTGGGCTGGCGCGAAAAGCGGGATTGCGAACAACAATGAAAGGAGCGTTGAGATGGCAAAGAAGAAAAAGAGCAAAAACATCCCCCTGCCCATCCTCATCCTGATTTACGCCGTGCTGCTGTTTGCCATGTATTTGAGCCTATCTACGCTGGCTCTGGCGATATGGGGCGACAGCGTAATGGGTACGGTGGACAGCTATGACAGCCGTCTGGACGACACAAAAGCGGAGCAAAACCGCTCCCGCACTGTTTCCAAGGGCTATTGGTTTATGGCAAAGGGAAAGGAATACCGGGGTCATGTGATGTACGCGAGCGACGAGGCGTGGCCGAGTTTGGACGAGGGCGAAACTCGCTCCGAGCGCATCAGCTATCTCTCTATTTTTCCGTACATCAACAAGCCCTCCGCGCTGTGCGAATTTGACGAGATGGGAGAAGTGGCGATTATCTACCACATACTCTCTCCCATCGGCTGTCTGCTTTTGTTACTGCTTGTAATTCGCACATCCAGAGGAAAGAAAAAGAAGAAAACAGCGGCGAGAAACCCCGCCGCGCTTCAAAGTGACGAGAAAAGGAGTGATACAAATATGCTATGCCATAACTGCGGAAACAAGCTGCCTGTGAGCGCAGCATTCTGTTCAAGCTGCGGCACGAAAATGCAGGCCAGTGCACCTAACATCTGCACTGCCTGCGGCGTGGAGCTGCCGGACGGCGCTGAATTTTGCATCAACTGCGGCAAGACTGCGAACCGTGCAACGCAAGAGTCGATCATGTCTCCGCAGGCAGTCCCTTCCGCATCCCCACAAGGCGGCGCAGGGCTGGTCGGCTTCTCCGACAGGTGCAATTCGCCGGAGATACTAGCCGCTGCGCAGAAAAACAAAAAATTCTCTGTTGGATGCATGTGGGTGCTGGTTCTCGTGCCGCTCATCGGCTTTCCCATCGCGGGGCTGTTGATGGATGATTTTCCCTTTGGAGAATCCCTTGTCATCGGTATTGGGATTGCTGCTGTAATGCTGATTGTCAATCTGCTGGCGCTGCGAAAGAGCAAACAGCCCATGTGGGAGGGCGTCGTAACTAACAAATTTAGCAAAGAGAAGTACGAACATAAAGACGATGCGTCAAAAACTTATATGGAATACACGGTGGCAATTACAACCGACGCGGGTAAAAAAAGGACTATTGTTGAAAAGGACAGCAGGCGAGATATGTACGACTATCTGGATGTAGGTGACAAGGTGCGTTTTCATCCGAAGTTCGGTACATACGAGAAATACGATAAATCGAAAGACCGCATCATCTACTGCAATGTGTGTTCCATGATGAACCCCATACAGAATGATCGATGCAAGCGGTGTAATAATCTGCTGTTTAATTGTAGCTCGATTTCTACATATTAATAAAAGGAATCAACCAGCGGATTATACTGCTGTCTGATTCCTTTTTTTTTGACTTTAAGAGTTATTAATTTTATTCGCCCATTGGATGAAGTTTTGTATAACCGTATCTAAAAATTCTATAGTTGGTTGGTGTATGAGGCTTCCATTTTCATCGAATTTTTCCTTTGCATTTCCAATAAACACCTCATTACCAGGTAAAGTTATAGCACTGATACCGCCAGAATTTAAGATTTGCCTTAAATGACTTTGTGCTCTTGCAGTGCCTAAAAAACCTGTTGAAGCTCCTACAATCATTACAGGTTTTCCACTCATTACTCTTTTCACTCTAGAAAACCAATCTAGGGTATTCTTTAAAACACCTGGAATAGAGTGATTATATTCCGGAGTAGCAAAAATGATTCCATCACTTTCGATTATTTTTTTGCGATATTCTATAATAATTTCAGGAGGATTTAATTCTATATCCACATTGAACATAGGGATATTTTCTATGTCTAGAATCTCAATATCGAATAGTTTTTGATATCTTTTTTGCATAAATGTGGCTAGTTTTCTATTATAAGATTTGGTGCCAATACTTCCTGGTATAATAATGATCTTCATAATAAACCTCCCATAATTAATTCTCAAAATTCCCATACTTATCTATTATTACCCATTGAATCCGCATATAATCAACAAAACCTACTTCAGTACTTTTTAAAGGAAATATTATAAAAATGTAGAAATAATAAGATAATATGAAATATATTTAAAAATGAAAGGAAGAGAAAATGAATAAAAATGAAAGGGTAGAACACCTTCTTGAATATGTAAAGGGAATACAAAATGATTTAAATGGAGCCGAACTTTTTTTGAAATACAGAGAGGATATAGAACAGGTAAAGCCTCAAGAAGCCTTTGAAATCTTTCATACTCTTTTACAAGAGGGGACAGAAGCTAAGGAAATCCTAGTATTTTTAGATAAGGTTATTAATGTATTTTATAAAAGTCTATCTTCATATAGATGGGAGAAACCTGAAAATGATAGATTCTTAATGGATCTTATTTTAGAGAATAAGGCACTAGTCAAGAAAACAGACGATATTAAAGAAATATTAAAAGAAGAGTATTCATTAGATATAAAAAAGGCTCTGTTTGGATATAGTGTTGATAATAGAGGTTTTTAAAGGGATTCAATTTTGAATCCCTTTAGTATGAGTACACGCCATTCTAACTCCATCAAACTTTTAATCAGGAAGTTTTTTATTGACAATAACTATAGTGAAAATCACTAAGAAAGCGGGTAAAGCAAATAAATATTCTAAAGTAATATCACTTAATTTTAGAAATTGATTTGCAAAAACTAAGATAGTGAAGAAAACAGCACTGATTACACCAGAAATAATCAAATATTTACCACATAATTGTTGTGCAATATCCCAGTTTCTTTGAGTTTTTGAAGATTTTCGAGTCCTAAAGCCTACAACAGAGTTAATATCTTGAGGTGGATATTTTCTTTGAATTATTCCCATAGTTATCAATACTAATGGAACTATTATATAGCCTATTATTATGGGCATCTTTATACCTCCGAATTATTTTTTGTCAATAAAATATCAAACTGTATTAGAAGAAATCATCTTTATTATATATATATTGGCTCCCTTCCTTGAAAATCTTTGATTCTAATATTACAGTTTGATGAATGTGCGTGTACTAAAAGCTGTTTGCTCTTCAAGGCTCTCTTTTCGCTCTTGAAAAATTCCAGCCATTTAAACCAATATAGATAATTCGCCAAATACTTGGTTGATACACCTTTGAATTTCTGTATCCAACTTCTTAAATTGCTATGCAAGGCATTGATGTTCTGGATGTGATATATGCCTTCCTTAAACTTGCCGTTTTTGATTTGCACAAGTGATACACCATTTTTATTGGCATAGGTTTTGTAGCTTGCAAGGGAATCAGTGCATAGAATTGACTCTTCCTCAATTCTGTCATTAAAAAGTTTCTCTAAATGTGTATAGCTCATTCTTCCTTTACAAGTCAATTCAGTGATTATATTTCCCACTCTGTCTTTTGCACAGACAACGCAAACAAGCTCAGAAGATATTCCGCGTTTCCTTTTGACTTTAGAGCTGTTTTTACCCTTCAGTCCACGCTTTCGGGATGTACGTGGCATTTTGAACACTTTACTCTTCTTATGATTGCCTTTGAAGGATTCTCTAAAAAACAATTCGTCTACTTCTATAACTCCGCCTACGCTTCCTACACCAATAAAAGCACGAAGTGCATCAAGTATTTTATGTCTCCAGAAGAACGCAGTGGTAGGGTTGATTCCTACTTCATCTGCTGTCTGACGGATGGAATATCCGTTAATCATGCACTTTGCGAAATGCAACCATATATCTACATCATACCTGCTGTTATGCTTTGGTGACAATGTAAAATCCGTAAATGTTTTCCTACAAGACTTGCAGATGTATCTTTGTTTGTTTTTGTATTTGCCATATCTGGAAACTTCTTCATGAGAACAATGTGGACAGATTTTCCCCTTGGAGAATCTGGACTCCTTGATGTTGTTAGTGATTTCCTTTGAAACTGCACCAAAAGTAATAACTTCTTCCAGATAATTTAGTATCTCTTCTTTCTCAGCATAACCTAAAGAATGTATATCTTTCTTTATAGATTCAATGGTTGGCATAAGGATACCTCCATCCATGTTTATATGTTTATATTATACCATATTTGAAGATAATATTCCATTTTCAACATAGGTTTCATACAGAGCCATAAAAAAAGAAAAACTATTACCTAAGATTGAAATACTGCAGGAAATCAATCATCACTATTTAAAAAAGGAAAATATTCTATTTCCCTATCTTGAAAAAACCATGGAAAAGTTTGAGGGGCTTTCAATTATGTGGGCTCTTCATGAGGAAGTAAAAAGGTAGATTAAAGAAGTAATTGAAATCTTAAAAGATTCAGAGAGTGATGAATTCCAGGTGAATGAAGTCATAGGGGATATGTTTTTTGGAATACTTGGAGTATTAAAGAAGGAAGAATTAATTCTCTTCCCTTCAGCATGCGAAGTATTATCCCCAAGGAATTGGTATGAAATGCATAAACAAAGTCTTGAGTATGGGTTTTCATTTATAAAAAAACCGGGACCAGAATTAGAAATTCATAAGGATGATGATACTAATGAATTAATTGAGGATTATAAAGAGGGCTATCTGTTTAAAACTGAAACAGGAGTTTTAAATTTCCAACAGATGATGATGATATTTAATGCATTACCAGTGGATTTAACCTTTGTAGATGAACACAATAAGGTAAAATTCTTTACTCGACCAAAGGATAGAATATTTCCCCGTTCACCAGCTATTATAGGAAGGGAAGTAAAGAATTGTCATCCACCGGATAGTGTACATATTGTAGAAAAAATAATTGAGGGTTTCCGCTCTAATTCAAAGGATAATGCAACATTTTGGATTCAAGTAAAAGAACGCACTATATTAATTCAATATTTTGCTTTAAGAGACACGAGTGGAAGTTATAGGGGGACTTTAGAAGTTAGCCAGAATATAACTGAAATAAAGAATTTAGAAGGACAAAGAAGGATTTTAGATTGGGAGTAATTTGTTTATATTCTAAAGATATTAAAAACCTTTAGTAAGTGTAGAATAGCCCCATCTTAAACAGATAAGGGCTATTTTGTTATTAGTGGCTATATTGCTTCATTTAATAAATAGTATTATACTTAAATTTAAATATATTCTAGAAAGAAGGGAGAATGTAATTTCATGGTAAAGCCTGTAAAGTTATTATCGGCTAGGGAATTAGTAGCCTCAGAACTAAGAAAAGCAATACTTACGGGTAAATTTTCTGAAGGAGAAGAGATTACTCAAGAAAAGGTTGCTGAGATGCTTGGAGTTTCCCGCATGCCAGTTAGAGAGGCTATAAGTATATTAGCTAATGATGGTTTACTTAAAACCTTCCCGAATAAAAGTGCCATTGTAGCAGAAATTCCTGATAACTATATAAAGGAACATTTTCAAGTACGGATTTTACTTGAAGGAGAGGCAACAGCATTGGCCTGCAATAATTTTGAAAATTTAGAAGAGATTATAGATATTCATGAACAACATAATAAAGCAATTGAGGACGGGGATATTGAGCAAGTACATCTTTTAAATCAATCATTCCACATAATGATATGGGATGCTGCAAAAAATAAGAAATTGAAAGCTCTTCTTTTACAACTCTGGAATGGTCTTTCCATAGTAGATAAAAACAAATCATTAATTCATAAACATAGGGAGCATGATATTATTATACAGGCTTTTAAAGAGAAGAATCCAGAAAAGGCACGCCAAGCAATGAAAAAGCACCTTGAAAGCAGTATGAAAGGAATACTTAACATTGCAAAAAGCAAATAAAAAATTAAGTAGGCTCCGTTTGAGAGTGAAAAAGAATATTAAAGTCTTGACAAGGTGTATAAAGAATTTTATAATATTAATGTAGATTGGATCCAATATCCTGTATCCCATGTTTGTAAGTCGAAATTAAGATTACAATTTCAGTACAATGGGAACGCTTTCAATTAAAGATTAAGGGTTCAATACTAAAATTAACCTATTTGATAAGGGGGACAAAAATGAGTCCAATAGCAATTACATTAATAATTTTATTATTTACTACAATTATGTTTGTAACAGAAAAATTACCATTAGCTGTTACCGCTATGGTTTCTACTATGCTGCTTGTATTGACGGGTATATTAGAACCAGATCAAGCTTTTGCTGGATTTGTTAATAGTAATGTCATACTTTTTGTTGCGATGTTTATAGTTGGAGGAGCATTATTCGAAACTGGAATGGCTTCTAAAATAGGTGGGGTTGTAACAAAATTTGCAAAAACTGAAAAACAATTAATCTTCTCAGTTATGCTTGTTGTTGGTTTACTTTCAGGCATTTTATCTAATACAGGTACGGCAGCTGTTTTAATGCCTGTTGTTATTGGTGTTGCTGCAAGATCAGGCTTCAGCCGTTCAAGACTTTTACTTCCTTTAATATTTGCTGCTGCTATTGGAGGGAATATGTCTCTAATAGGAGCACCAGGGAATATGATAGCCAATAGTGCTTTGCAGGAACTAGACGGAGTTGGTTTTGGATTTTTCGAGTTTGCTAAAATAGGTCTTCCTATGTTATTAGCAGGAATTATATATTTTGTTACCATCGGTTATAAGCTGCTTCCTAATAGGAAGGCTGATGGAGAAATTGAAGGTAAGGAAGAAGATTATAGTGATGTTCCTAAGTGGAAGCAAAATGTCTCAGTTATAGTTATGATACTTACAATACTTGCTATGGTCTTTGAAAAACAAATTGGAATTAAGCTTTATGTTTCAGGTGTTGTAGGTGCTTTGGTGTTAGTAGTAACAGGAGTTATGAGCGAGAAAAGAGCCTATACTGCTATTGATTGGAAAACAATATTCTTATTTGGTGGTACTTTGCCAATGGCAACAGCATTAGATCAAACCGGTGCAGGTTCTTTAATAGCAAGAAGTGTTATAGGGTTACTAGGTAGTGATCCAAATCCTTTAATAATGCTAATAGTATTATTCGTTATTTCGGCTACATTAACAAACTTTATGTCTAATACTGCTACCACTGCTTTATTAATACCAATTGGTGTTTCAATAGCTCAAACAATGGGTGCAGATCCAAGGGCGGTTTTAATGGCAATTGTAATAGGTGGTTCTTGTGCATATGCTACCCCGATGGGTATGCCAGCTAATACAATGATTTATGGTCCAGGTGGATATAAGTTTAATGATTATGTTAAAGCAGGATTACCACTTATTGGAGTATCATTTATAGTAAGTGTTATATTACTACCATTGTTCTACCCTTTCTTTTAGGTAGGCTAATATAGAAAATCTGTTATGGATTTTATATAAAATTAAATATATTAATCGAGGAGGTATTATATGACTAAGGATATTCAAGCTTTTACAGATATAATGGCAAGGTTTGTAGAAATGGTTGGCAAAAGACTTCCAGATGATGTTCTAAAAAAATTAAAAGAGCTTAGAGAAGACGAGGATAATGTATTAGCAAATGTTGTGTATGATTCAATGTTTGAAAACCTTGAAAAAGCTGAAGAATTAGATAGACCGACTTGTCAAGATACTGGGGTAGTTAACTTTTTTATAAAGGCAGGATCAAACTTTCCATATCTAGCTCAATTAGAAGAGGCATTAGTAGAATCTGTGAAGATTGCTACTAGCAATTCACCCTTAAGACACAATGCCGTACAGATATTTGATGAAGTAAATACTGGAAATAATACAGGTCAGAGGGCTCCTTTTGTTCATTGGGAGATAGTGGATGATAGTGATAAAATCGAGGTTGAAGCTTATATGGCAGGGGGAGGATGTAGTCTTCCTGGAAGAGCTATAACACTTATGCCATCGGCTGGTTATGAAGGAATAGTACAATATTTATTCGATACAATGGTTGATTGGGGAATTAATGCATGTCCTCCTCTATTAGTTGGAGTAGGAATAGCTGGATCGGTAGAAAACGCAGCACTTCTTTCTAAGAAAGCTATTTTGAGACCTATAGGTTCATCTAACCCAAATCCAAAGGGTGCACAAATGGAAAAAGATTTAGAAGAGGGCTTAAACAAATTAGGACTTGGACCTCAAGGACTAACTGGAAAATCTACAGTAATGGGTGTTCATATTGAATCTGCAGCAAGACATCCTTCTACCATATCAGTAGGTATTAATGTTGGATGCTGGGCACACAGAAGAGGAACTATTGTTATTAACAAAGATATGTCCTATGAAATTATTTCTCATAAGGGGGTAACAATATGAAAAAAGTGTTAAAAACTCCTATTAAAAGTGAAGATTTAGCAGATATTAAAATTGGAGATGTTATTTATTTAGATGGATATCTTGTCACTTGTCGTGATGTTGCCCATCGTAGACTAATTGAACTTGGAATTGATCTACCGGTAGATCTTGAAGGTTTGGCTATTTTTCATGCAGGACCAATTGTTAAATCAGAAAATGGTAAGCACAGCATGGTATCCATTGGACCTACTACTAGTATGAGAATGGAAAAGTTCGAAAAGGAATTTATCCAAGAAACAGGTGTTAAATTAATTATAGGAAAAGGCGGTATGGGAAGTAGAACTGCTGAAGCATGTAAGGAGCATAAGGCATTACATTGTGTATTCCCAGGAGGCTGCGCTGTTTTAGCTGCAACAGAGGTGGAAGAGATAGAAAATGTTGAGTGGACAGAGCTTGGTATGCCTGAGTCCTTATGGGTATCTAGAGTTAAAGAATTTGGACCATTAATTGTTTCAATAGATGGTGATGGAAATAATCTATTTGAAGAAAATAAGATTATTTTTAATGAAAAGAAGGATAAGCTGGTAGAAGAAATATCTAACAAAGTCAGATTTATAAAGTAGAGTTTAAATAAATATTTAAAAGATAGTATAAAAAAGCTGAGGGATTTTTTCCTTCAGCTTTTTTAATAATATAAGGAAGTGCTACTTTTTATAATAATAAAATATGGGGCTGTAATAGTCTTTAATTTGCAAAAAATTTCTTAGCCTTTCCTACTCCTAATATATATCTAAACAATAAAGGTGCAGCTACAGTTAACCATAATCCTAAGAGAGTATATCTAATAAAGTCGCTAAAAATCGCTTCAGGAAGAAGCATCTTAACAAAGGTTTTTATTGCAAGCAAACCCGCCAAACCTAAGATATACTTAATAATCTGTTTTAATAAGGGGGCTTGAACTTGATATTGTATATACTTTGTTTCTATATTATAGCCTAACCAAAAACCTGTTATTGTACCTGCAGCCTTATAATAGGTACCCGTTGGGAAAAAATACATACCTAACAACATAGGGATAATAAAGATTAAAAATATTAAAGGGTTATCCTCTCGTTTCGCCCATTCAAACAAACTATTGGATAAAAATATACAAATTAGACCAATTATAATTCCACCTAAAACATCTAAGGGAGTATGAACACCTAAATATAATCTAGAAAGTCCCACAAGAAGTATAAAGAAAATACCTAATATATATAGCCATCTTTTCTTAAATTCTACCATCCAGGAGTACCAGAGAACTGCATTTTGTTGTGTATGTCCACTGGGAAAGGAATAGCCTGGAGCTGTTTCTAGTCTTAGGGACCTAACTTCGGGATGACCGATAGGCCTAGGTACTTTAAAAATCTCCTTTACCGAGGTATTAATAATGCCACTTACAAGATAGGCAAAACCAATTTTGTAACCGAAATCTTTATTGATACACCAAAAAACCACAGAGACTACTAAAATGAAAAAGATATCTTCTCCAAGAATAGTAACTAGTTCAAAGAAACCGTCCAAAAATGGATTTGAAAATGATTGAATAAACTTTATGATTTCTATGTTAAGAACCACATAATCCCCCCTATTAAAGCTTTATTATTACTATTATTATACAATGATTCTAATTCTAAGTATATTAAGAAATTTGATAAGTAGATACAAAAAAGAACTTTGTTAAAAATTTAGATACATAAGGAGAACAGTTTGTAAGATATTTAAAATGTATAAAATGAGATGCAGTAATTGTAACCCTATTGATGTCTTTTTATAGGCGAGAAAAGTTAAAGAGGAATAAACAATTCACTTTGACTATTATGATATAATATAGATATAGGGAATCACCCTGCGTGCATATTTGCACGCTTTGTTGTTTTAAAATGTAAATAGGAAAGATGAGGAAATGGAATATGGAATATGTAAATCCTTTAGGGAAAGAGAAAGTATCAAAGCTTTTAATAAGATTTTCTGTACCTGCCATTGTGGGCATGATGGTAAATGGCTTATATAATGTTGTAGATAGGATTTTTATTGGGAATAGTAGTGATTTAGGAACAAATGGCTTAGCTGGAATTACTATTGGTTTTCCTATAATGATAATACTAATGTCTATGGGTGTATTATTTGGAATAGGTGGAGCAACCTTGTTCTCTTTAAGATTAGGTGAAAATAGAAAGGAAGAAGCAGAAGAAGCCCTTGGGAATGCCTTTGTGCTATTAGTTATAGCGGGATTTTCATTTATGATTTTAGGTCAGATTTTTTTAAAACCCATATTATCTTTATTTGGTGCCAGTGATACTGTATTACCTTATTCCATAGAATACATGAGAGTGATTTTCTTTGGAGCTGTTTTTCAGATAGTAAGCTTAGGAATGAATAATTTTATCAGAGCTGACGGAAATCCTAAGATAGCAATGATGACCATGTTTTTAGGTGCTGGGATAAACACCTTGTTAGACCCTATCTTTATTTATCTATTGAATTTGGGTATGAAGGGAGCAGCTCTTGCTACCATCTTAGCTCAGTCAATTTCTTGTACATGGGTAATAGCATATTTTATTGGAAGACAAAGTAGAAATAAGATTAAGTTGAAATATATGAAGTTAAAGGTACATATAATTACACAGATTACCTCCCTGGGTTTACCTGGATTTCTATTACAGCTTGCAAATAGCCTTTTGTATGTAATACTAAATAAAAGTCTATTTATATTAGGAGGAGATATAGCTGTATCTGGTATGGGTATTATTAATAGTCTTCAGACAATACTTGTTATGCCTCTTTTAGGTATTAAACAAGGGGTTCAACCTATAATTAGCTTTAACTATGGAGCGAAAAAATATGACAGGGTTAAGGAAGCAGTTAAACTTGCAATTATGGCAGCTACTACAATTGTAGTAACAAGTTATTTATTAACAAGGATTTTTCCAGTACAAATTATTTCTTTATTTAATAGAGAACCTGAGCTAGTAGAATTTGGTGTTTTTGCCTTGAAATCCTGGTTTTTGTGTTTTCCATTTGTAGGATACCAAATAATTGCTTCAAATTTCTTCCAGGCCATAGGTAAGTCAAAAACAGCTATGTTTTTAACCCTTTCTAGGCAGGTAATTCTACTTATTCCAGCACTAATAATATTTCCTCAATTTTGGGGAATTGAAGGATTATTATATGCAAGGCCCTTCTCTGATCTGCTTTCCGCATTTGTAACAGGACTTTGGTTTTATCAAAGTATAAAGAATATGGAAAATGAGCCACTTAAGAGGCTGTCTGAGGAAGCATCTAGATAGATAAAAAATCACCGGAATACTATTTATTCTATAATTAATATAATATGGCATGAAAACATGATAGATGGTATAATATGGGAAATGTCTACTAATCGGTATTGAAAGGATGGTTTTATGGAGTATTACTTAGACATACTGTTAAAATTAGCTCTCTCTATTATACTTGGAGCAGTTATAGGTTTTGAAAGAGAATATAAAAACAGACCTGCGGGATTAAGGACTAATATTTTGGTTTGTTTGGGTGCTACTCTAGTCCAGATAATTTCTATTGAAATATTTACCAGCTACCATCAACTATCAAACATAGATCCGGCAAGACTTGGGGCTCAAGTAATAAGTGGGATTGGCTTTTTAGGTGCAGGAACAATAATACGAGAAGGAGCTAATATTAAAGGTCTTACTACTGCAGCAAGTCTTTGGGTGGTAGCCTGTATAGGACTTGCAATCGGCCAGGGAATCTATGTTCCAGCTATTATAGCAGCTATACTTTCATTTATTACTCTTACAGCATTAAGGGGAATAGAAGGAAGGATGTTTAGAAAAAGTCCCTACTTAAATATTGATTGTGTTATAGATAATAAGCCTGGGCAGATAGGGTTAATGGGACAAACCTTAGGAGCTATGTGTGTAAGTATTAGAAACATAGAGTTTAGGAATAATGAAGGAGCGAAAATAACGGTATTTTTTAGCTTAGTGGTGCCGCGAAATATAAATAAAGATTTAGTAATAAAAAAACTTATGGAAGATGAAGGAGTTTTTTCCATAGAACAATTATAGTCTATATATATTTCTTTCTGAACACATAAAAAACTTTATAAACCAAATAAGAGAGGAGACTTTTGTTATGAATTATGATTTTCCTTTATACAGGCCGCCTAGTGAATCTAGGAGTTTAATTCTTCAGATTACATTAGGTTGTTCCCACAATAAATGCACCTTCTGCTATATGTATAAAACTAAAAAATATCGTATGAAAACCTCAAGTGAAATTGAGGAGCATATAAGATGGGCGAAGGAAGAGTACCCAAATGCTAAAAGGATTTTTTTAGCTGATGGAAATGTATTGGCAATTGATACACCTGTATTAAAAGATATTGTTAAGAGATTATATGAAGAATTTAGTGAGTTAGAGAGGGTAACAGCTTATGCCGGTCCTAAGGATATTTTAGCTAAAAGTGATATTGAGCTATTGGAGCTAAGAAATGCCGGATTAACTATGTTATACCTTGGTGTAGAAAGTGGCAGTGCACAAGTCTTAAAGAATGTAAAAAAGGGTGTAAGTCCAGAGGAAATGATCCAAGCAGGACAAAGGGTAATAAAAGCAGGATTTAAGCTATCTTGTATGGTTATCTCTGGGTTGGGTGGAAAGGAACACTGGGAAGAGCATGCTATTGAGAGTGCTAGAGTTATAAGCGAAATTGACCCCCATTACTTTGCTCTGCTGACCTTGCTTGTGGAACAAGGCACGCTTTTGTATGCTCAGGTTAAAAAGGGTGAATTTAAATTACTGGAGCCTCAAGAGGTTATTGAAGAGACAAAATTAATGTTAAAAAATATTGAATTAACGGAATGTACCTTCCGTAGTAATCATCCATCAAATTATGTGAACTTAAAGGGTGTTTTAAATAATGATAAGGAAAAACTTTTAGATATTCTTACTAAGGCCCAAGAAAACAAGGATAATTTTACCCCAGAGGGCTGGCGAGGATTATAGAACTTTAAAATAATTAAAAAAAACAGAAAAAAATTTATAAAAATTGTTTTAATAAATAAAAATCTGGGTATTCTATTTAGTACAAGGAGATGGGAGACATAAATATTAATAAAACTTCTATTGGAATCCTACTTGAAATTAGGTACTGTATGTGGTTGAATTCTCACGAAATCGAAGAGATAGTAGGAGGAAAAACCAAATCTATAGATTTTTTAATAGATTTAGGAAGTAGACCCAACAGTAAAAATTATTAGAAGAGATAGGGGGATATCCAAATAGAATAAGAGCAACAAACTTAAGATAAACCCAAAACCTTGAATCACTAGGGAAGGAAGAGCAAATGACTAGTGAGAGCAAAATATAGGGAACGGATTTCATAGAAACTTATGAACCCGTTCCCTATATTATTTATTTATCAAGCACTATTTTCTGAAGTTATTGTATTTAAGGAATGTATATGACGGCTAACCAAGAACGCTATAAGTATTAGTACTAGCTTAACCCAGTCAAGTGAAATTGCAAATATATAAATTCCAATGCCTACCCATAAGGAGCTAATTGTAATTATCTTATTCCTTTTAACCAAACCCTTATCCTCACAGCTACTTTATTTCCGTAAATTTAGAAATTTATTTTCATTTTTTTTATAGAATTGTAAAAGTTAGTTTCTGTTTAAATGTTATTATAATTATGAAAATCAATAGATTTTATAATGAAAGTTTATATTTATTATATAGTCTGAATCAGTAATTTCTAGTGAAATCAATACTTTTTACATATAAAACAAAAATAATCTACGATAAATAATTAACAAAATTTTCAGACAAATAAAATATATTTTCATAAGTATAATAAATTTATGAAAATATATTTATGATTTCTATTGACATATATCACAACTATGAGTAAAATATAAAATATAAATATACAAGAGGTGAAGAAAGTTGAGTCATGTAAATTACAAACTACCTACAATTATTAAAATACAATCATTATTTGATATGCTTTCTAAGGCAGACAAAAAGATATGCGAGTATATTCTCGAAAATGTAGATTCGATAATACGTTTGAGTATTACTGAAGTTGCAGAACAAACAAAAACTAGTGAAGCAACAGTTGTAAGAACATGTAAAAAGTTGGGTTATGATGGGTTCCAAGATTTTAAAATTTCTTTAGCCCAAGAAATATCTACTCCAATTGAGTCTATATTTAGTGATGCAGCTGAAGAAGATACCTGTTTTGAAATATACCAAAAGGAAATTGAGAGCATAAACTCTACTTTGCGATTTACTGAAGCGATATTAGATAAGGATAAGTTGGAATTAGCAGCTGAAGAAGTTAGAATTTCAAATAAAATGGTAGTATATGGGCAGGGCAATTCAGGAGCTATAGCTGCTGACTTTGCACATAAAATGATAAGGGCAGGAAAAAATTGTGTATCACACTCAGATTCTCATTTGCAAACGATAACAGCTGTAAACTTAAAAAGAGGAGATGTTGCCTTTGGTATTTCTCATAGTGGAAGTTCACACGATGTTGTAGAGGCGTTGCAAACTGCTAAAAAAAATGGTGCAACTACTATTTGTATAACTAACTATGGTTCATCTCCTATAACAAAAGTTTCTGATATAATACTTTTCACTTCATCAGAAGAAGTAAAACATAGAATAATTGGTTTATCATCTCGTTTCGCTCAATTAGCTATTATTGACTCCATTTATATATACATTTCGCTTAAGGATCCGGAAGGTGCTTTTACAAGAATGAATAGAATTGATAAAGAGTTGCAAAGTAAAAAGTATTAATTTGGATGTAAATTTCTAATAAATAACTTAACTAAAAGTTGACATAGTCATACTTTAATAAAATTATTTTAATTTAAAAATCATAATATAGTCCTAAAAATTGTACATTAAAAATGCAATTGACTATATGATTATTTTATAAAGGAGGGAGTTTGACGGTGAATACTGTTAAGCGAATATTATGAACCAAACTAATTACAGAGAACGAATGATTGTATCGGAACTTGAAGATGCAGTGGGTGTTAAAAATGTAAGTAGAGTTGAAGTGGATAAGCTTGCTCATGCTGTTGACTACTATTGGATTCCAAGAGTTTGGGTAGATAGGGGAAGAAAGCCAATAATGCCAGACTATGTTGTTTATCCAAATACAACAGAGGAAGTTTCAAAAGTAGTTAAGATTGCAAACTATTACAAAATACCATTAATTCCGTGGGGTGGAGGCTCAGGATCACAAGGAGGAGCGTTACCAGTAGATGGTGGTATAGTAATTGATATGAAAAGGATGAATAGAGTTATTGAATTAAATGAAAGTGCTTTTACAGTAACGGCAGAAACAGGTATTATTCATCAGCATATAGAGTGGGAAATAAATAAGAAGGGATTTTCAACTATGCATCTTCCAGCTTCAATAGGATGTGCTACTCTTGGTGGTTTTTTAGCTCATCGTGGGACTGGAGTTTTATCTACTAAATATGGAAAGATTGAGGATCTTGTAGTAAACCTAGAGGTTGTATTACCCAATGGAGATATTATAGAGACATTACCTGTTCCTAGAAATGCTTCAGGACCAGATTTAAATCAATTTTTCGTCGGTTCAGAAGGAACATTAGGGATTATTACAAAGGCTACTGTAAAGGTTTTTGAACATCCTAAGTCTAGAAAGTTTATGGCATTTCTCTTTAAGGATATGCATGATTCCCTTGAAGCTGGCAGAAAAATAATGAATGCAAGGCTACAACCAATAGTAATAAGGATGTATGATGAACCAGAAACAATTCACCAAATAGAAAAAGTTTTTGGTGAAAAGTTGGGGGAAGGTTCTTTCCTAGTTTTCGGGTTTGATGGAGAGGAAGAAATAGTTGATTTACAGATGAAAAAAGCTGTGGATATATGTAGAGAAACAGCAATAAATGAACTAGGAAGTAAATTTGGAGAGCAATGGTGGGAAAACAAATATAAATTTTATTTTCCTCCATATTGTTTAGACTTACCTGAAGCATTTGGAACGATGGATACAGTTGCTACATATGACAAAATTGAGACTATATATTGGAAGATGAAGGAAACTGCTGAAAGCTTTCCAGGAACAAAATTCATTGCACATTTCTCGCATTGGTATGATTGGGGATGTATGATGTATGATAGATTTATTGTGCAAGAGGATTGTGTTCCAGAGGACCCTGAGGAAGCTATAAAACTTTATCAATCGATATGGACCAGTTGTATGAGGGTCTGCTTAGAAAATGGTGGTGTCATTAATGAACATCATGGTGTTGGTTTAAAGCTTGGATACATGATGAAAGAGCAGTATGGACCAGCAATGCAGGTGCTAACATCACTTAAAAATGCACTTGATCCAAATAACATTATGAATCCTGGCAAAATGGGAGTTTAGAGGGAGGATGATACAGATGAATTATTTAAAAACGAAAGAACATTATGATAATTGTAGATTTTGTTGGATGTGTCGCCAGGTATGTACAGTAGCAACTATGACAAATGATGAAACTCAGTCACCCAGATCACGTGGACTTGCCATGTATGCTGCTGAAAAAGGGATTGTTGATTTAGATTCAGGTTTTACAGAAGCAATGTATAAATGCTGTTTATGTAATTATTGCAATTCTTGGTGTGAAGGAGATTATGATCCTCAAAAATTTGCTCTAGCAATTAGACGAGATGCAGTAGATATGGATATAGTACCGGGGAATATACTACATTTGAAGGAAACTATTGTAGAGACAGGAAATGTATTCTCAGAAGAAATATCAAAAGACTTTAAAGAACTTTGGGATACATTACCTAAGAAGGGAGATGTTGTGGTTCTGGCAGGAGGGGTTATTCCTTTCAGAGCGGTAGAAATGGCTAATGCTGCATTATCAATATTTAATAAAAGTGGGGTTCAAGTAGCTGCAATTGATGATGAAATAACAGGTGCTTATGAGCTTTATTGTTTGGGTTATTATAATATTGCTTTGGAGACGGTTAAAAAATTAATTAAACAAATAGAAGAAACTGGTGCTAAAACGATAGTAACCCTTGATACGCAGGAAAGGTATTTTTTAAGCGATTTAGAGGAACTCTTTGGTTTGAAATTAGTAGCAAGAGTGCTAGACTTTAGTGAATTTATAGTAGAAAATGCTATTGTTCCTACAAAAGATATAAATAAAAATGTAACATATCAAGATGATAGTTGTTTAACAAGAAAGTGTAAAAAGGCAGAAGTACCGAGAAATATCATTTCCTTAGTACCTGGCACAAAACTTATAGAAATGTTGTGGTTTAAAGAAGAAGCACATGCTACGCCATCTGCATTGTATAATTTTATGTATAATAATATAGCAGATAAAATGATACAACGTAGAATAGAAGATTTTAAAGAGACACAGACTGAAGTACTAATAGTGTCATCAGCAAATGACAACTACAAATTTAAACAAGCTGGGATACCAACAATTAGTTTAGCAGAATATCTTGATCAAGCGCTATAATACTATCTAGAAGGTGATTATATGAAAACAGTTGCCATTGTTACGACTTGTGATACAAAGGGAAGAGAAGCACAATATTTAAAAAAATCTATTGAAAAACATGGGATATATGGTTGGGTAATTGATTGTGGTATATTAAATGATCCAATTGGAGTTATTCCTGATACATCTAGGCATAAAGTGGCACAAGCTGCTGGATACACTATTGATGAGCTGATTGCAAGGGGTTCAAGAGGGGCGGCGGTCAATGGGATGATTGAAGGCATAAATTCTATTATTACTTCAATGAGTAATGAAGGCAAAGTTGACGCATTAATTGCTATGGGTGGAGCTGAAGGTGCACTTATTGCAAAAAGTGCCATGGATGCATTACCATTGTTTGTCCCTAAGCTAACAATGTCTACTATAGCCTCTGGTGAGCATAAATTTGGTGAAATAATAGGCCACAATGATGCAATGGTTATGCACACAGTAATTGATATTCTTGGAATAAATTCAATTAGCAAAAAGATTTTTGACAACGGGATAAATGCTATTGTGGGGATGCTTGAGTTTCAAATTAATAATGAAATAAGCAATTGTAAAAGGGTCGCTATGACAATGCTTGGTACAATAACTCCTCCTATTGTAAAAGTTGTTCAACCGTTGTTTGAAAAAGAAAGATATGAAGTATATACTTTCCACGCCAATGGAATAGGTGGGGAGTGTATGGATAAATTAGCAGAGGAAAAATATTTTGATGGTGTTTTTGACTGGGCATTAAATGAAATAGTTGGGCTAAACTTTGGTGGACTTCACAAATGTGGTAAGCAACGTATGGAAGCAGCTATAAAAAAAGGAATACCTTTAGTTGTTGTTCCAGGAGCAGCAGACATTATAGTTTTGAGCACAGAGGATGCTTCGGATCAAAAGTATAGTAAAAGAGCTAAGTATTATCACAATAAGGAGATAACATTGGCTGCACTTTCAGTAGAGGAATGTATTAAGGTAGCGGAAACAATAGTGGATAAATTAAATGAGGCAACTGGTCAAGTTGAAGTTCTATTCCCATTGAAAGGATTATGTTCTCAGGATAAGGAAGGAAAATCCCTTTATAATCCTAAAGGAACAAAAGCTATGGTTAAGATATTTAAAGAAAAGTTAAAAAAAGATATTGGTTTTGTAGTCTGTGATAATCATATAAATGATGATGAATTTGCTATGAAAGCAGCAAATAAAATGATTAAATTAATAAAAGAATCGGAGGTTATATTATGAGTTATCATCCTGTATCAAATTGTATTGGAGAATTAGCACAACCAGATATAAAGTGGTTTTTAGAACAAAATGATGTTGTTATGATTCATGTAGGCAGTTTAGAGCAACATGCGTATCATTTACCAACTTTATGTGATGCAATGCACGGTATTGAAATTACAAAGAGGATAAGTGAAGCAACAGATGTTCCTTATTATCCAATGATTTGGACTGGATATAGTCCACAGCACTTAAAACAGCCAGGTCAGGGATGGGGATCTGTCACTTTAAGACCATCTACCTTTATGGACTTGTGCTATGATGTAGCACGAAGTGCAATTCATCATGGTTGGAATAAGATAATGTTTATATTTAGTCATGCATCTAATATGAAGGTGATTGATCCAGTAATTCGAAAATTGCGATATGAAACTGGAGCGTTTATTGGTATTTTAAAACCTTACAGCGAAAGAGATTTACACCTAATTGAAGATGTGGTTACTAGTCCTCCAGAGGATACAGCAGGATGGCATTCTGCAGAAATGGAAACCGCTGAAATAATGGCTATAAATGAAAAATTAGTACACATGGATAGAGCTGTTAGAGAACATACACATACACCTGAATGGTTGCCAAAGTCTTTTGTTAAAGAAGATGGGGCTGCAGATGTTCTTTTTGAAGATGAAAGGTTTATGGTATTTCCTATGGATCATAATGAATTTACTGATAGCGGTGTTATTGGTGATCCTTTCCAAGCAACAAAAGAAAAGGGAGAAAAATTCCTTCAATTATATGCTGATTATGGGATAAAGGCCATTAATGAGATAAAAAAAGTTAAGGTTGCGCCTTTAAAGAAAAGAAAATTTGATTGTAGAGCTGACTGGTAAAAAATATTTGTATAGGGGGTGATTAAGTGATTGAAATCAATGGAATTTCAAAATCTTTCGGTGGAGTTCAAGCACTAGATACTGTAAATACTATATTTTATGATGGAGAAATACATGGTCTTGTTGGTGAAAATGGAGCAGGGAAATCTACTCTTATGAAAATATTATCCGGAGTTTATAAACAAGACACAGGAAAAATTTATTTAAATGATAAAGAGCTTTTATTTAATAGCCCTCAGGAGGCATATAATGCAGGGATAAGGATTGTTCACCAGGAACTTAGCTTAATCAACTCCCTTACAGTTGCAGAAAACATTTTCATTCATCAACTGGGTGGATTAAGTCCTTTTAAATTTATTAATAGAGAAAAATTGAAGGAAGATGCCAAAAATCTTTTAGGAGAATGGGGTATTGATATTGATCCAACAATGCTAGTTGGGGATATGACAATAGGTTTAAAGCAATTAGTTGAAATTGTTAGAGAACTGTCTACAAAGGGTAAAATAATTATTTTAGATGAACCAACTTCATCATTAACAAATAAGGAAATAGATAGATTATTTGCCATTTTAAGAAGACTTAAAAAGAATGGATATGTAATTGTTTTCATATCTCATCGACTTAATGAAGTGACTGAATTGGTTGATCGTATCACTGTTTTACGTGATGGACATTTGATTATCCAATCTAAGACTAAAGAAATGAACTCAAATGAAATATGTAGAATGATTGCAAACAAAGAAACGAGTGAATTATATCCTAAATTTAATTCGGATATAGGAGAAACTGCTTGTAAAGTTGAAAACTTGACTGGAAAACATTACAGGAATATTTCATTTGAAGTTAAATGGGGAGAAATATTGGGAATAGCTGGATTAGTCGGAGCAGGCAGAAGTGAAGTTTTACGTTCAATTTATGGAGTATATAAACATGATGGGGGAGGTAAAGTTTATATATCTGGCGAGGAACTTAAAATTAACTACCCTGATCAGGCGGTAAAAAAAGGAATTGTTTACTTAAGTGAAAATAGATCTGAAGATGGTAACATACCAACTATGAGCACTTCAAAAAATATTATAATATTAAAAATAAAGGATATCTTGAGGGGCATGCTTATAAAGAATAAATTGTTAGCAGATAAATCACAGGAAATGATAGAAAAGCTTAATATTATTTGTGCTAATCCAATGACTCAAACAATATCTGAACTCTCTGGAGGGAACCAGCAAAAAGTTCTTTTTGGTAGATTACTGAGAGCTGACCCCAAAATCCTATTAATAGATGAACCAACAAGAGGTGTTGATGTTTTTAATAAAACTGAAATACATAAAATTATTGGGAATTTCGTTCAAAATGGTGGAGCTGTAATTATGGTTTCATCAGAAATAGAAGAAGTTATTGGGATAAGTGATAGATTAGTTGTTTTAAACTCAGGCAATTTAGTTGGAAGGTTTAATAGAAATGAGTTTAACAAGGAGAGGATATTAAGATGTATGATGGGACTAGAAAAAACAAATTAATATTTAAAAAAAATATACAGAAGGCTTTTCTAATTATTGCATTATTTGCTGTAATAGCAACTATGACAATTCTAACTAAGGGAAGATTTATATCTTTTAATAATATAATTAATGTATTAAGACAAATGTCTATAAATTTAATTATTGCAGTTGGAATGACTCTTTGTATTATTAGTGGGGGAGTAGATCTTTCTGTAGGTTCTGTAGGAATTATGGCAGGAAGTTTATGTGGGGTAATTCTTGTGTCAACAAATAATATATTATTAGGTATTATGGCTGGAGTTATTGCAGGTTTAATTTTCGGCTTGTTTAATGGCATTTTAATTTCAAAATTTAATGTTTTACCTTTTATTGGGACATTGGCAACTATGACTATTGCAAGAGGGTTAGCACTATTTATCACTGGTGGTGATATCATTACAGGATTTCCAGAACCTTTTTTAAAGTTGGGAGTAGGATTTGTTCTAGGGATTCCTACACCTGTAATTATAATGGGTATTGTGTTATTACTAGGTTGGATAGTATTGTCAAAAACTGAGTTTGGATTAAATATCTATGCACTAGGTGGAAATGCTAAAGCGGCAAGGCTTGCAGGGTTAAGAAATTCTACAATTCAAATTAGAATATATATGATTACTGCACTTCTTGCCTCTATTGGAGGTATATTAATGACAGCTAGAGTTGCATCTGCCCAGCCTAATCTTATGCAAAGCACAAATCTTGATGTTATTGCAGCTGTTATAGTAGGTGGAACATCTTTGAAGGGTGGAAGTGGTTCGATAACAAATACCATTATTGGCTCAATACTTATGGCTTCTTTATTCAATGGATTAAATATAATCGGTATTGGCTATGAATGGCAACAAATTACTATCGGTTTAATAATTGCCATAGCAGTAACAGTTGATATGGTATCCAAAAGAAAGGATGCTTAATCATAAAAAAAAAGGGAAGGTGAAAAAATGAAAAAAATGCGTATGATTATTAGCATAATAATTGTGACAATGCTTGTATTTGCATTAGTTGGTTGTGCATCAGAACCGTCTGATACAGAAACTTCTGAAGAAGAAACAAATTCTGAAGAAAAAATTGTAATTGGTTCTAGCATGGTAACAAGGGACAATCAGTGGTGGGCAAATGTTGGAGATTACATTGAAGAATATGGAAAAAACAATGGATATGAAGTTGTAACAATTTGGGCAAATAATGATCAAGAAAAACAAATTAGAGATGTTGAAGATCTTGTTCAAAGAGAAGTTGATTTAATTTTATTAGGACCTGTTCAAGTTTCAGGAAGTAGTGTAGCAGTAGATACTGCAGCAGCGGCTGGTATACCTATTATAACAGTGGCTCGTGAATCTGAGTCTGATAATGTTACAGCAGGTATTGTATTTGATGAAAAACAGTTTGGAATTAATCAAGCTGAGCAAATAATGAAGGATTTTCCTGATGGAGCTAATATAGTATATCTTTATGGACCTGTAGGTGCCGTTCATGCAGAAATTCAATATAATGAGGGTTTTGTACCGATGATAGAAGAAAATGACGGATATGAAATACTTCAAATGTTAGAATCTAAGACAGATACAGCTGCAGACGGGCTTACAAATGCAGAAGATGCGCTAATTAAATTTGACAATATTGATGCCATAGCTTGTACAAATGATGACCTTGCACTTGGTGCTATAAGAGCTTTAGAAGCTGCTGGGAGACTAGATGAAGTTAATGTATATGGGAATTCGGGTCTTACATCTGGTATGCAAGCAATAGTAGATGGGCAAATGTTTTTTACAAATCTTAAGAGCCAACCACTTATAGCTGTTGAGGCTTTTAAGCTAGGGTTAGCTGTATATAATGGAGAACCTTATGAGAAAGAGAATTTCTTAGCTCCAATAGCTGTTAATGCTGAAAATGCTTTAACTGTTACAGATGCAGTTTTTGGTGGAACACTTGAAAATCCATCAACATTTCAACCAGAATAAATAACTTAAAATTTATAATAGAAAATTTTAATTAAAGACTAAGTGCATGTTGATAATACCCTAAGGGTATATCAACATGTATTTTATTAAAAAATTAGGATATCAAAGTTTTTACAAGAGTGTAATATAAATAAAACTGTCGTATAAAATTATTTACGAAAGTTGAGATGATTAAATGATTTATTTTCTAATTACTGCATTAATGTTTTCGTTATTTGAAGTCGTCTCAAAAAATATACAAATACCTCCTATTAATTTGACATTTATAAGATTTTTTATTGGTGGTAGCATTTTAATAATAATTGCTATAACAAAAGTGGCAAAGGATAAATTAAAAATAAAAAAAGTTGATTTTATTAAAATGTGGTTGCTTGGATTAATTTTAATCGCAAGCGCAATTCTTCTTCAAATAGCACTAATAAATACTACTGTATCATTCTGCGTATTTATTTATAGTTTAAATGCAATATTTATGGCCTTTGCAGGCTGGGTATTTTTAAAAGAAAGACCTAATAATGTTATATGGTTTACATCTGCTCTTGCCTTTATAGGGGTTGGAATATTAACAAATCCTTTTGAGGGGAGTTTAAATTTATATTCTTTAATTGCTATAGTTTCAGCAGTTTTATATTCATTATTTAATACATTTATGTTCAAGGTTGGAAGAATATATGGCAATCTTCTGAGTACATCAATTAGTATTTTTTTTGGAGCAATTTCACTTGGAGTAGTACTTTTATTAACTGGTTCTAACCTTACTTATGGATTAAAAAATTCAAATATAGTACAAATCTTAGTTATTGGGGTAATTTGCTCTGCATTTGTTTATATAATGTATTATAAAACAATGGAAGTATTGTCGGTTAGTATTGCTAGTACAGTTTTTTTAATAAAGCCTGTATTAGCTTCTATTCTAGCAGCAATATTTCTAAAAGAAATACCTTCTTTAACATTTATTATTGGAGGAATTTTAATTTTTATAAGTGTTTCGATTTCTGTGTTTTCAAAAATTAATAAAAATATAAAACTAATAGAACAAAAAGAAAGCAACAATTAGAAGTTTTTAGGCAATTAATGCTTTTGATAGGTTAATTATTAGGGAAAAGGAAGTAATTTTATATACAAAAATAGTATCTAAATAATTAAGAAAAAAAGTTAGGAGGTTATAATATGGCATATTTAAAGTATAATTATCAAGATCTTAAAAATCTATGTGAAATCGCATTTCAAAAGTTCGGATGTACAAAGGAAGATAGTGAAACCATAACAGATGTCTTGCTACTAGCAGATCTATTCGGAATTGAATCCCATGGGATGCAAAGACTTACTAGGTATCATAAAGGAATTACAAGTGGTATGATGAAGGTAGATGCAAAATCCGAAATAATCCATGAAACTCCAGTATCAGCAGTTGTTGATGGACATGACGGTATGGGACAAGTTATTGGTAGATACTGTATGGAATTAGCCATAAAAAAGGCTAAAGAAACCGGAGTAGGATTTGTTGTAGCAAATAATTCAAATCACTACGGAATAGCAGGTTATTATTCAAGAATGGCAATGTTAGAAGGAATTATGGGAATATCCATGTGTAATTCTGAGGCAATAGGAGTACCAACCTTTGGAAGAAAGGCTATGATGGGAAGTAACCCAATAGCAATATCAATGCCAGCAAAACCCATACCATTTCATCTAGATATGTCCACAACAGTAGTTACAAGAGGTAAGCTAGAAGTATACAATAAAAAAGAAGAACCCCTACCAATAGGATGGGCAATAGATCATACAGGAAAAGACAGTAGTGATGCAAAACAAGTATTATATGATATACAAAACAAGTTAGGCGGAGGGATAGTACCCATTGGCGGATCCTCAGAACAATTTGGCGGTCACAAGGGTTACGGTCTAGGGGTTGCAGTAGAAATGTTTACTGCAGTTCTATCAGGTGGACTCACCGGAAACCATACCCATATAGGCAATGTAGGAAAATGCTGTCAGTCATACTTTGCAATAGATACAGGAATATTCGGAGATAGAGATATAATTGAAAATAGTATGTCTACATATTTACAAGAACTTAGAGATTCCGATAAAGCAGAGGGACAAAGTAGAATATACACCCATGGAGAAAAGGAAATACAAGGATATGAAGATAGAATGAAAAATGGAATAATAGTCAATGAAAACACAGTAAAAGAAATCAAGG